>Ga0268250_10000140_pt1 | contig 34794 bp, 38 predicted proteins | sample AgamicAsSfe_FD_200448 | JGI IMG/M metagenome (GOLD analysis project Ga0268250, IMG submission 200448) | Agave microbial communities from Guanajuato, Mexico - As.Sf.e (v2) (version 2) | ecosystem: Host-associated > Plants > Phyllosphere > Phylloplane/Leaf | place: Guanajuato, Mexico | collected...
CCTTTCCCCCCATCCATCCTACTTTTCCCGCTGCACAAACACTCACGCCTCCGTATGGCCCCTCGGCCCCTTTGTCGCATAATCCACGCTCACAAACGCTCTATCGACCTCGTTCAATCCCTCGAGACAATACTGCAGCGTCTCCGACACGTCGTGCGCGTATTCCAGAGGCGTCTTTTCGTCGAGCAGAATGTCGACTTCGACCCAGACGCCTTCGCCGGCGTGGTAGGCCGTTACTGATCTAGTTTGGTTGGGGTTTGTTAGTTGGTTGGTCAGTTGGGATTTGTGATCGGGGGGAAAGCTGAGATTGGAAGGTTGGAAGATTGATGGGGTGAAGGTTGTTGTTTGAAAGCATGAGGCGTGAAGGGAGAGGGGAGAGAGAATAGAAGGAGCAAGACAAGAACATACTTATACCCATCGACAATCGGGCTGAACCTCCACGTCATATACATCAATTTCTTCAGTATCGCCTCATCAACACCCACGCCCGTCAGACGCGCCACGTTCTCAACACACGTGGACGCCCAGTCGTAGATGATGTAGAGTGAGAGCAGACCAGCACCCACAGGGTCGAGCCACCAGGAGCCGGTTTGCACGCCAATAAGCGGGAAGAGAAGGGAGAGGGTGTTGAATATCACGTCGGTTTTGCAGTCTGTGAAGCGGATGTGTTAGCGTCTTCTCTCTGCTGATCGGCTGCTAGCTCTGCATGTTTCAAGGAGTATAAGGTGATTCGGGCTGAAGGACGAACCTTGACAAAGCGCCTGCACCTGCTTGGACTTAATCCTGTACATGCCAATCCAAAGAATACCCTTCAAGACAATCGTGCCAGCTTGTGCAAGGATAGCTGGAAGAGGGAGGGGCGTCACTTCGCGGGGTTGGCCTGGCAGAAGCTTCTCGACTGATTCCTTGAGGATCTGGAGGAACGAGATGACCATGATGACGGAGAATACGAGGATACCCAGGGGTTCGAGACGGCGGCGACCGATCTGTGAACATTTATCAGCCAGACAGTCGGACAGTCAGTCGTTCATGTGGGCTCAGGGGAGAGTTGCTGATGGTGATGAGGCCCGGACTAGGTAAACGTACAGGGAATCGCTTGCTCAACGAACTGATCTTCCACGCCACAAGCTTATTTGTCGACCAGATGATGATGGTACACAGGAGGTCCAGCGCACTATCCGTGAGTGAAGCGATGAGCGATAGAGATGAGGAGAAGAAGACTGCGAAGATTTTGGCGGCAAGGAGGAAGACGTTTGCGATTACGTTGGTCTGGATTTTGTGTCAGCACACCATGCCGTGGGATATTAAAAGCTTTTGAACCGGGATGGATGAACGCACGTTTATACTCCAACGTGCGTATTTCTGCTCCTTTGCTCTCTTTTCTCGCTCGTCTTGGGGTAAGAACTCTTCGATGCTGTTCTGGCCGTAGGATATGGGGCCTACGTCGTCCGGGATGCCGTCGCCGTCGACGTCCTGGGGGTCGAATGATTCGAGTACGTCGTCCTGTTGTGGGCATCGTGTTTAGTACTTGGCCGAGATGTTCTGAGGTATTTCATGATTCCTTACAGCAACGTGCCTCACGAGTGTATCAACCTCCAACCAGTCATTCAACCTCTCATTCTGATCCTCATAGAATCGTCGTACTTTCTTGTCTTTGATCTCTTTCAACTACGCGACACCCACATTAGCCTCATTCCCCTGCTCCACCCATCCTCCCCATCCCTCCCACACCATGAACCTCACCTCTTCATCACTCTTCCGAAACTTCTCAAGATCATCCGCATTCAGCCCATCAATCAGTTTCTTCTTGAGCAAGCTCCGTCGTCCATCCTGTATGACACTCCCAATGACATCTCTGAATCGATTACGTGCGTTTCGGCTGCCGCCAGATTCTAGATCGCCGTTCTGGCGTGGTGCCATGCCTTCATATCGGGCCTTGCCATCGAGGAGGCTGCGTCGTGAGCCTGAGACCATGGTTTGCTATTTCGGAGAGGAGGTTGGTGAGGGAGAGAGAGGGGGTGATCGCGTGTCGCCTGTGACCGTGCTGGAAGGTCCAAGTCGAGGGGATGGAAACGATTGTGATCGAACTGCTGGGTACTGTAGATAGGAAAGTCAAAGGAAAGTGAAGCACAATATCAGATGGAAATGTTGGAAAGGCGTCTCGTAGTTGGTCGATGATGACGCTCGGCTGGTCCGATTGTGGGGAGGTGGGAATAAAGTTCGGCGATACATCTTGTGCCTTGCAGATGCCAAGCATAATCGCGTCGGGCCAGGGCGCGCCGATCGTGCCGAACGGGATCGGGAAACATGCACGAGAAAGAGGATGAGTAGCAGAGTGCAGATGAGAAGTAGGAAGCACAGATGAGGGGCATGGAGAAGGCACTGACGGTCATGGCGACTGAAAAAACACAGTCATGTTGACCTAACATGCATTCCTCGTCATACCGAATCTGAGGACTCCATACCTTGCTCTTTCTTATGTAAGTACTGAACTCCAGTCCTATATGCTACTGATCATGCATTCGTTTCCATTCTTCCTCTTCATCAACCTGTGTACTGGAACGTCGACAAACGCCACTGTCCTCCGCACGTCTGTGTGACGTCCGCCGGACAAGCAGCATCACAGTCCGTGCTTGTTGCATTGAGCGAGCTCGAAGGCGCGTTATGCCCGCACCAGCACTCATCGCCAGCCTCAGTCCCGCCGTACGCATAGCCACCGACATGACACGCATTCAAGCACGTCGTGTCGCTGTTGTTCGACGCTGCCCACATCTGAGTTTGGAATACGCGATTCCAGCTGTCGATTGTACAGCCTAGTGATGTCCAGCCAGTGGGGAGTGTCGACGCGACATTGGTGCTCTGGTACACGCTGAGCGCCCAGTAGCCACCACAAGAAGAGCTTGCGAACCCTGGACAGTTGGCATTGCAGGAAGTGTTGCTGGTCACCAGGGAAGCAGAGAGTGTGTTACCACACCAGCATTCGTCGCTCTCAGTCCCACTATAGACGAAGCCCTCAGACGAGCACACGGTGGCGCAGAGTGCATTGGTGTTGGAAGAGTTGGCGTAGGCTCCGTACCCGAGAGTGCGTAACCATGAGTCGGTGTAGCATCCGACCGCACTGACACCAGGTGGGAGCTTCTGCGACACGGGTACGGCCACAGAATCATAGTAGACGTTGATGCGCCAAGTGCCACCGCAAGATTGCAAGGAGTTACCGGGGCAGCGACTCCAGCAGCCATCGGTGAATAGACTCTCTGGTGGAGCTGTGCTGCCACAATAGCACTCACTTCCCTCTGTCCCGGAGTACTGGTATCCAGCAGTTCTGCAGTCGAGAGAACAAGAGGCGGCCGTGTTGTTGGAGCTAGAGTACATGAAGTGCGGGAGAACGCGATTCGGGCTGTCGACGAAGCATCCAACAGGCGAGACACCTGTCGGGAATTCTGCTGTGGTGGTCGCGCTATCGATGAACTTTGCTTGTTGACTGACGATGAAGGAGGCTGACGCGTCGTCGAAGTAGAAAGGATATTCGTTGTGCCAGATGATCTGGAGTTCTTGGTTAGAGTCATGAAGCTCTTCAAAGATACTTGTCTTGACTTACGCCTTCTGGTCCCAAAGGGTTGCTAGCGTTCGCGGTGACACAGCAATCACTGTCGTCGGCAAGGCAGTAGTCTTGCATAACAGGCGCGAAGGCAGCGCATGCCGCAATGTTCGATCGTCCGAGATGCTGGAAGAGGTGTTAGCGCATGGTAGGCCATCTCGAATTGCAGCGTTTACTCACAGGTGCGTTCGAAGTGCAACTCCCAATATTGAAGGACGAACCACCCATGCGGGTCTCTTCGCCATAGAGGATGACGGCAATGATAAAGCGAGCATAAGAGGAGGCCAACGGACCGGTTTGTGTTGGCCATGGAGAAGCGGCTCCGCAGAGGGTGTTCATGACCACAACTTGCAAAGAGATGCTAGTCAGCAAAAGCTAATACCCAAGACGAGCGAGCCCAACCCACCTCCGCCTTCAGAGTATCCGTGTAGGACGATGGGAGTGTTTGGGCATCTACACGTTTGTTAGCGGATGGAGATGTTTCTCACGTATCGGAGTGACTCACGCCGTGGTGTAATTGTAGAGAGTCGCCTCAAGCGCAGGAACACCCTCCGTGACTTCTCCAAGGAAGAATTGGGAAGCCTGTTCAGACCGCACGTCAGCAAACTCACACCGAAGCTCTCCAGCTCAACTCACCAATGAGACATTGTGGAATCCGTGATCGAGAGTCAGCTGAGCGCCTGTCGAGACGTGATTTTCCACCTCTCACCGATTGTAGTTGAGCGACATTGTGCCAGAATTCGGGATGCGCGATTGGACGTTATTGATGAAAGACTGTGTGAGACCGTAGGTGCCATTTGGGACGTTGCTAGATCAGTCAGTCATGAGCGAGATGAGTGAAGCACCTGAAGTCGATGGGAGACTCACGTTCCGGGGAGAGCAATGATCATGATGCCTTGATCGTAGCAAACGAGAGGAATCTGTGCTTGAGCATTGACGAGAGAGGTGAGCGTGACGAGGACGGCCAAGATGACGCTTTTGGTTGAGATGGCCGCCATGACGGAGGTACGGTACTCAACGTGAAGTCGGATGGTGAAGCAGAGGTGGAAGGAAGATGCAGGTGGAAGAAGTCAAGATCGAAGGTTGCGGTGTTTGATGACAAGACAAGGCAGACGACGGGAGCTAGTCAGTGACCAGGGGACAAGGGTGCTGACTGACACAGCAAGGCACAAGGCTGCTTAGCCCTCGTTGGCTGTCTTCCTTCCAGCCTGCCCAGCTGTTGTGAGACAGTGATGACGATACTTGACCATGCCAGGTCCGAAGACCATCATAAGGACAAGCAATGCTTCGATCTGTAAGCCAGACCGAGATGAATCCTAGCTGGAGGCAGACTATCAGGGAGGGGCATGAGATGAGGAGGGGCGTTTGCATGTTGCCTTGCTGCAGTGGCCAAGACGCTAAGCTTAATGTGGTAATCCTGTAGGAACCAGGTAAATACACCGTGCGCGACCCTGATACAAATGCAGCTGGTAAGGAGACCTCACGAGAGCAGTGCAAGATATATTGTTACCATTACTCTATAGCATCGTTTTCCGTTCAGCATCGTCACTCTGTCCTTCGGTCCTGATCGACTACAATCTAGTCTTCGGTCCAACAGACCATGTCCTCCATGCCACAGTCCTTCGCCTAAGCAGTGGCATACAAGATGCTCGCCGGCGCCGTCGTAGCAACAGGCGCGACACCGTTGCTGCAGACACACGCATACGGCGCATCCGTCTGACTACTCAACGGCGGTCCGTTCGTGCACCAGCTGCTTGCCTGCCATGGCTGCGTGGTCGTGGCGGGTGCCTCACCAGACACAAACTGCGCTTTGACGAGCACAGGGATGATCGCACCGGTGGACAAGCTGAAAGCTTGGTGACCGAGGACACGGAGGAGCGAGCCGCCTTCGCCAGAGTGGGTGGTGATACTGATGATGGTGGCAGGGTCGGAGGCGAAGAGTTCGTCGAGGACGATCTTGGAGCGGTAGTCTTGGGCCTATGTGAAGCATCGCTTAATTAGCATGGAAGCAATACAAGCAATGCACCCCGGTTTGTAACGGGATGAAGTAAGTACGGTACTCACCGAGTTGGTCTCGGCGGTGAGGCCATTCCAGATCTCGTCGTTCCTGTGAGGTATTAGCGGAGGGGTATCATAGCATACGGGGCACTACATACTCGCTGAGAAGAGGGTCGATTATGTAGGTGGGGAAGGTCTCGGCGATGTAAGTCCTGTTCGAACGGCGATCACAAGTGTGGATTGAGATAGACTCTCTGAAGAACTCCTTTACAGTAGGCACAAAGGGGTAGTAGCTGGGAAGGCTCAGTCCGCCGTAGGTGTAGTTGGCAGTTTGGAGGCAACGAGTCAAAGGGGAGGTGTAGTAAGATTGCGGCGCCTCGATGCCTTGCTGCTCGAACAGGCGTGTCCAAAGCTGGCCGTTCTCGATGGCCTGGTTGATTCCGGTTTGGTCGAGGGGGGCATCGTTCCAGTGAGAACTTGCATTGCCGTCGATTTCTAGAGATGTTAGTTGATAAGCATAAAAATTATACAACAGGACTAACCGCTGAAGAAGCAGTTCCACGCCGGCGTTCCAACATAGGTCTGCTCCGCATTGTGGTATCCCTCTCCATGACGTCCAATGAAGAGAAGCTTGTAGGTAGTATCACTCGGTGCAAGCTGATTAAGGTTGAAAACCACTCTATCAAACTGCTGCCACTGCGACAGGTTTGCGGAAATGCCGGGGTAAGTCTGGTTGATGAGACCGAAGTTCGTGCTGATGTAGTCGAATGTGCTGGAGTTCGTTGTGTTCAGATCCTGCAGGAAGTAGCCTCCGACGGTACTGTATACGATGTGCTCGGCAGGAGCGATAGGGTCGTTGAGGCCAGAGGCGGTCGATGCGGCGTTTGATGCGGTGGGAATGGAGAAAGTCGATGTCGTGGAGGCGGCAGAGGTGATGCTGTGGGTGGCGGAGGAGGCGACGGTCGAGTTGTGAGCGCTGGAGCTGGAGCTGGAAGAGCCCTTCACGGTCGATAAGGTCGTGCCGGCGACGGACGCAGCAGAAGCGGAGACTGTAGATGTGACTGTGACAGTCGAACCAGTGGCACTTGGGCACGCGCTTGGGAAGGAGGAGGGGTAGTGAGGAGGCTGTCCGTGGAAAGGATAACCTGGAGGACCCTGTTGCCAGGCCTCAGCAGCGGCGATGAGGGCGCCGAGAGCGATGACGGAGTGCATCGTGTTATAAGAATTACAGGTAAGAGACGGTTCACAGTATCAATGCCACCTATGTTGCATTCACGAATATCTCTTCCGAGGCGATGCCTGATAGCTTTTGTATACAGAGGCACCTTCCACGATGATTGTCACAGGGTTTTGAAGGACCGAAGGTGCAGGATGGGATCGCTTAAGTCGACGAATAGAAGGACTTCCAACCTACACGGTGGATGCGGCATTACTCGACGTCAAGCGCCATCGAGAGATCCTCTTAGCTAGTGAGGTGCGCTTGGGGCAGGTGAATTGTCATTGGTGTGGGATGTCACAACGAATAGGGTGACCACGTTTTGAGGATGGTTGTCGCGGAATACCGAGGTACAGCCGTGACCATCACCAGTATTACGAATCATCTTAGATGCTACTTTGAACACTCAGGGTGGAAGTACTATACTGGGCTACTTGCGGTGAAGCCATATCATCGCGAACGCCGCTACACACGTTGACTTTATCCTCCACGCTCCCGTGGCCGAGCCGTCGACGAAGACTTCGAAGCACTCCTGCCACAAGTCATCCCTTCTCAGCCACGGCAGCATCAGCTCACGACGGCCCATAGACTGGCTTCACATCCATAGCATGTGCATGGTCAACAGCAAGGAGCTGATACTCGGGAGTGGCGTAGTACAAGCCATAGATATCGCTATCATCCTCACCATCCGGCAACAGCTTCGACGCGAATTGCCAGAACGAGTCGTATGCGATCTCCGTCTTCTGAAGCACAGTCTGCTGCCATTGATACTCGATCAACGTAGAGTTTGCTGTCACTCCGCCAACGGTCTCAATTGAGCCATTGCCGGCGTATGGTGCGCCGTATTCCTCGAGCACGACAGGCTTTCCGTAGGCGCGGCCGATGGTGTCGTGTTGTGTGATCCATTCGTTGCCCTGCGTATTGATCAGTCCATCAAGCACGATGCCTTGTATCATGGAGACATACCCATGTCTCATTGTATCCCCATGAGTCTGGGTACAAGTGAAAAGTGCCGTAGTCAAGCGTTTCGATACCCATGTTCTTCGCAAAGTCCACACCCTCAGCGCACGAATATCCATAGCTGCCATCATCCCCGGCATACCAATCCTTCGTCCCATACGGCGTGCTCCCACACAACCAGCCCTCATCACCCAGCGTGACAAGATGAGTAGGGTCGAGCGACTTGATGTACGCAGAAGTCCCGGCTGCCCAGTTGTAGATGACCGAAGTGTCGCAGCCGTGGCAGCGAGGCTCGTTCATTAGTTCCCAGGCGAAGATGGCTCTGGAGTTCTTGTAGCGGTCCACGATGAACTGGATGTAGTGCCTGTAAGCAGCTTGAGCGGCGGTGTTGGTGTAGAAAGAGGTGGCGTTGCAGCCGTAGACGGCACAGTAGGTGTTGATGCCGCCGAGGTCGTTCCAGTTGTTCAGGAAGTTCAGAACCTGAGATATTTGTGTTAGGAATATGTGCCAGGGTACTCCCCGATAGATATGAGCAGTAGTGGACTACTCACAAGCTTGACGCCATACTTCTCTGCATTGCTGACCGCCGAGTCCAGCCTGGCAATACCGAGAGGACCATAGTTGATGCTCGTATGGTACGGACCACCAACAGTCTATGAACACTTAGCTAATCACTTTCGAGCAATTATTCGCAACAACCCATACCTCATTGATCAGCTGATAGTACACCGTAGTGTTATCCATGACATTCGAGTTTCCAAATCCCCAAACGCGCGTCACCTTGAGGTCAGAAGCTGCAATCTCCTGCACAGCAGCCTGTACATCAGCATCCTCGTACAAATGGCCAAGCCACCACGAGTTGGTACCGGCAAAGTACTGCACCTTGCCATTGATCTGGAAGTGCCGGCCTACAGCCTTGGGTGCCTGCGAGGCAGACCAGGGGAAGCCCCAGGGCACGGCTTCGGCCAGGCATGCCAGGACGACGGCGGTGCTGAGGAGAGTAGAGAGGGAGGTCTTCATGGCGGGCGCACGAATGTCGTGGAAGAGATGCTAAGCCAGTTTCTGATGCGGAATGCATGGGCTTTTGTAGTCATCTGGTGTGCTGGACAGGACCGAGGACACTGCGGATAGTGGTGCGGAGGTACTCGACATGGACCGTCGTCGACGCCACATATGCAGGATCATATTGCTGTCTCTCGCACATCCTAGCAAGATGGCACTTCAATGCAGACAACGAGTATCACGACACTGACACAAGCGCGAAGATTACGGGAGTGCAACCTGACATGGCCCGAAGCATAGTAGTGGAGGTGCGATTCTGCGTGACAAGGCATGTCATGCTCATTTCAGCCCCCTCACTTGGCAGCAATGGAAGCGGGGTGCATCTGTGGCGATGCAAGCTCTGATACTAGCGTGGTGTAAGTGGTGATTGCCAGCTGGATCAGTCCCTCGACGGAACTTGAGCATCCGCCGAGGGGTTTGACTACGGACGACTGCCCTCCGACCATCATGATCGTAGCATAGTCGCAAAGAGACAGGTGGCCTGTCGTGCCAGCAGATACTATGCTTACCACAAGAATCGTACTGGCATCGATAGTAAATTCTCGCATACCTTATACTACACATACTACATACCTAGGGTATCCATACTCATGGCCATGAGAACTACTCATTACATCACAACGACGCTCATCGCTTTATGCTCAGTCCACAAACATACTGTTCTCGCCTTGAAGCGCATACTGCTTGATCTGGTCCGCCAGCTTCGAGCATTCCATCGAGAAGTTCAAAGCATTCGCCGATGATACTTGATATCGCACCCTGTCGATGTCGTTAGTTTTGCTCCTCTGTTATGTAACGCATGGCATAACGTACCTTGTGGTTTCCTGAAAACTGTCCATCTTCGCTCTGCATCTGAAGACCCAAGTATTGCAATTCGCCTCAGTCACCTTGTCCTGATACGCCTTTTCATTCTCCTCCTTCAGTGCAGTAAGCTCATTCGCCGTCATGCCCATGATCATTCTTCCAACATCGTCAAAGGTACTGATCCATATCTGGCCTGTGTGATCGCTGACATTGACGGACATGATGTAGCGGTATTCAGGGCGATCCCACGTCTTGTCACACTTCTCACATCGCCACTCGCCAGGGTTGTTCTCCAGGACTTTCTTGTTGCAGCCTTCTGTCTGACATGCCGGGTAGGCAATGTTGTCCTGCTTGACGTAGATGACTGTCGCTTTCAGTGTGAAGTAGTCGGTCTTTGTTTCATCCATGCCAAGGTTTTCATCACGAACAGCCTGAATCGTCTTGTACTCTTCTTTGCGACCACCACCAGCCGACGAACCCATGTTCGCATGCGAAGCGTAGTTGCTCTGTCGACCCTCAGCATCATACCAGCCCTTCAGTCTGTGTGACTCATCAATGTCAGGATCTACTGTCATAGTGCCAGAACTCAATAGTGACAGACTTCGACCACCAAAGTCAGACACTTTGACACCCTTGAAAGCGATGACACTATCTTGAGGCGTATCGAAGGACGAAGCTGTTTTGCCCCAGATTGTGAGACGCACAGAGAAGCCAGTATTGTCGACCAGAGTAAGCTCTCGCTTGTCGTATGGTTTGCTCGTCGTCTTGGATGTGATCTGCGAGACTTCACCAACCTCTTTCAGGATACCGATCACGTCAATAGTCGTGTCCTTGTCTACTGTTTGTAAGGACGCCACGTCGGTGAAATTGTACTTGACTTGTGGCACATCGCTCTGGTCTTCCGCCTGTCTGTGTGTCAGTAAAGCATTATATCACTGTTTCACCCTCCTCTACGAACCTTCTCAACCTGGGTGTCACGTTCAAAGGTCAACTCATAGTCATTGTTGACGTTCGAGAATTGTTTCTTCGCCAACTGAACTCTGCAAGGACTGGACACATAGTAGACACTGCCTTCTTGAAACATCTCATAAAGTGCGTCACATTCCTGGTTGAATCCTGTTGCCTTGATCTCACCACTTTCATCAAGGAAATTAACACTAAACAGTTTCCCCTCTCCATTCTTGTTATGCCATGTCTTGATGTCACTCTTGGATGTACAGCGTGCCTTGAATGTCCATTTGTGCGCATACGGGGAGAGTGCTTCAATCGGGTAGATATTTCCGTGTGCAGAGCTTGTAGTCATTCCATTTGTCCGAGTTGGCAGTTTCTGCTCTTGCTGCTGTGGCGGCTTGCGATCATTGCCATAGAAGTTGTTGCTTGGGATGCTGTTCGGTTGTGGTTTCGTCTGAGTCTGTTCTTCTTCTTTTGTAGCGCCACCTTCAAGTGGCTGAGGCTGACCAAGCTTTTCGCGTTCACCATACTCTTCGAGAACTTCGCAATCAAGAACGATGAGAATCCTATACTGATCAGTCTTGTATCATACAGTCATAAACGGACTGACGCACCTCTTGCCCTTGACTTCTTGCTGTTGATACTGCTTCAGGCGAACAAAGCTGCCTCTCTTCAGCTTATTCTCGTTGACCAGATGATTGAGCTGAGTCGCCAGCATGGACTGAATGTAGTTTCGAATATCACTCCAAACAAGTCTGAATCGTTCCACCCCATTCGCGCCTGAACCCATAGGCTTGAGCTGCACGCACTGGAAGATGGGATTGTCGGTTGAGCCGCCATCGTAGATTGTCTTCAGACCACCTTGGGTGATGATTGCTTCAGGGTCGGCCATTGCGTCTTTCTCGGTGTGCTTTGGCTGATCTCGCTGGAGATAGTTAATGTGGCGATAAGACGAGACGGGATGGACGGGAAGGTGTTTGTCACGCATCGTTTCGGCGCGTGGGACACGTGTTTAGCGCGTACGCGTTAACCTGTAATTAATGGGCTTCTTTCGTCTTCAGATTTATGTCTTATTATTATTGACGCTTCTTTCACCTAGCCACTACCAAAATCCTCAACAAAGCAACATGCCTCCAAAGAAAGCCACCAAGTCCGCGCCGCCCAAATTGACACCTTCCGACGAACTCAAGACTCTCCAAGCATCAGCAACACATCACTATGCGATCAAAGACTATGCCGAGGCTGCGAATTTGTTTTCACAAGCTGTAGAGCTTCAAGCGACAATCAATGGCGAGATGGCGCCGGAGAACGCAGATCTACTATACTCATATGGTCGCGCGCTATATCACCTGGCCATAAGCAGAAGCGACGTGCTCGGCGGCCAAGTCGCAGGAGAGAAGCAAAAGCCAAAGTCAAAGTCGAAGAAGAGGAAGGCGACAAACGACGTAGGAGGTGCGGGAACTTCGCTGGACAAGACGACAGACACGGGGTCGGCAGCACCAAAGTCAGACCCAAAGAAAGAGCCTGGAAAGCCATACTTCCAGATTGAGGGCGATGATGACGAGTGGGACACTGACGAGGAGGATGGAGACGAAGGCGGGGACGACGGTGAGGATGTAGATGGGGCGGACGACGATGAAGCGGCAGAGGAGGCAGACGACGACTTCGCAATCGCATACGAGATTCTGGACTCAACACGCGTGTTACTGGAAGGCAAGGTGGAAAGTCTGACCGGAATCGATCCAAATGTTGTCACATCCGCGCCCAAGCACAAGCCTTCACGACCTTTCAGCGAGGTTCAACTAGCAGCGGAAGACACGCGGACCTTGCTCGAACGCCTGGCCGATGTGTACGACTTACAGTCTGAGATATCGCTCGAAAACGAGAACTTCCCGCTCGCGGTCGAGGACGGTCGCGCGTCACTCGCATTGAAGTCACTTTTGTTCCCGCCGTCATCGAAATTCATCGGCGAGATACATCTGAAGCTTGCGTTGGCACTAGAGATGGCAGCCAAAACGACGACGAAAGGTGCTGATGATGATCAATTAGGGCGAGAGGATGGTGAGTCGGCAGGGTTTGACGAAGATATGATGAAGGAGGCAGTTGTCGAGATGCAGACAGCGATCGAGGGCACGACGACGCGACTAGCAGCTGACAAGGAAAGCGTCGGCGCTCTGGAAGGTGAAGCTAAAGCAGACAAGGAGAAGGAGATCAAAGACGTGGAGGAGCTGCTCACGGACATGAAAGCACGACTTGAAGAGTTGCGCGCGCCACCGGTCTCACTCAACGCTGCTGTTAGTGGTGTAAGTGGTGCTACAGGCGAGGATGACCCGATGGCAGCTATCAAGGGCATCCTGGGCGGCCTTCTAGGACAGGCACCAGCTGAACGGAAGAAGATCATTGATGAAGCCAAAGCGACTGCGAATGACCTGACAAGCATGGTAAGAAGTTCGAAACGGAAGGCTGATGATGGTGGTGCTGCGAGTAGCAACGGGAAGAAGGCGAAGGTGGAAGATGATGGTGGTGAGGATGAGTTACAGTGATGATCAGGTACTCTCACTGGGGAAAGTAGGATATATTGGCTTTTTGGTAGTTGATATTGAGACATGACAAACTCGATTCACTACCTGATCATTACTTGGAACATCATACTATACCTTGATTTGCGGATGTTGCAGTACTCTCGCATGATTCAACGCGTCTGTCATGGCTCCATGGCCGTCATCGTACCCTGCCCAGATCTCGGTGATATTGAATTTTTGATGAAACAGGTCTGAAATGCTTCCTTCATTCCCTCTGCAAGCAACATGTATAAAATCATATTAAGCTTCTGACTTCCGGACCGCAATTCTCGGTGACATTCAGCCCTTCGAGAAAGATGCAACGATTCACCTGTCACTTGGCTGAGATGTGTGGCAGTTCGTGAATCATTGACAAGGCTGACAACAATAATTGATGTCGGCAGATAGGGTAGAGTATCGTGGCAATGCATCGACGTTGTGTGAGCTACGATGGTACAGCGGCGAGCACAGACTGCTTATGCTACAGCGTTTGGCACGCAGTATGCAATGCACCATGCAGCCCAAGCCTGCAGAGGCAGAGGGAACACGTCCCGGTTCACGTTGACGGAGATGGCGGGGGATGAGGTAAGTAAGCTGTGGCCATCACGATCTTCAAGGATTGACAGAGCTAAACGAGGCAGATCGCAAGCATGTCACAATGTATAGCTCATCCGCATAGAATCCACGGCAAGCCTCCTCGACGTCTATGTGTCGAACATAGGTCTCCAAGAGATACAACTTGCTACACAACTACGACTACGACACATCTAGGAATGGCGACGTGTCGTGAGCACAGCAGCGCCGTACCGAATTGCGCCGAACACAGCCAAAAGCCCCTCCATGCAAGCGGGACTGCGGCGACTTTCCGGACGCGTTCTCTTGTGACAAAGGCTTGGAATATGACAAAAGTGAGACTGGGGTGATGATGCCGGTTGTGTCATGCCTCACACAAAACGATGTTGAGCTTCGCCGCGGACTGCCACCCGTCAGTGCTTGCTCCACTCACATATCCCTCTAGCATGGCTATGTATGTCGAGTCGAGTGCCGTCGGTTTATTGGCATACAAGTTTCCCTCATAGCCCACATTCCATTTCGTGCATCTTGCATCCGAGCAGGCTTGCTGCGAGTACGCTGCAGAAAAAACTGCGGCTACGCAGGTCCGTTGTTGAGGGCAAGGCGAAGCAAGAGCTGAGAGGACAAAGTGGGGTGTGCGCTCATGGCCAATTGTGCCATTATTACATCGATGGCAAAGTCAGCGTGGATGGGGCATGGAGCGATGCCGTCCTATCATGCACGCAACAGAGAAAGAGGGGCATCATGAGGCGTTTGGCTAGTCCAGACTCTGACTAAGGCAAGTAAGCATGCTTGCACCGCTTGGTTGACGGTCAACTCTAGGCCTAGCCTGGCTGTAGCGATTGCTTGGCTTCTAGCATCTTGTGCCACTTCGTATGATGGTCTATACAACCTATTGATCAAGCATACTGATACACACATTGATTAGTGAGAGACCAGCTGTACTTGTCAGCCCTGAATGCTACATGACACACGATGCTCTCTATATCCGAGCGGAATCGACCTGGTCTGACTTGTAGTACAAAGTCATTTGTCAAGAATCACACGTTTGATGCTAGGTGCCACTTTTCCGCCCGAAGCTGGATCATGCTGCACACCATCTTCCCTAGCGTCTGCCATTGGAGGGGTTAGGTTTGAGCTTGCGAACCTTACTGTTAGACTTTGCTCTCAAGATTCAACAGCTTGAGACTTTGCTAGACAGGCTGCGCAGCTTCTGCTTTCGGGGTTCGAGCTTCTCGGTTTCATATACCCCTCCAACAACATCGTACCGATTTAACCGTGTTACAGGAAGGATACGTTTTCGCGCTGATGAAGCACGCAACGGCTTGAGCCGCTCTCAGATCTATAACATGTATAGCCAATCATGGCAGATTTCGCCCCCTGTACACTCTACTTTTCACTCCGGGAAGAATACTAAATGAGTATAGCTTATCCATACTATACAGCTTGACAGCACTTGGATGATTGCATGGTAATTGTCAAATCCTTGTCAACCAAAAGGCAAGTATACTATGCCATACTGCTAGCCAAAATAGAGTACAAAGCTCTACTGCATACGCCAATGTTTGCCTTGTCATCGTTTGAGGTCTGAAGGTTTGAGGTTGGTCTTTGCCAGCGCACGTTTCCAACTCCCTGGAAGAGCGATCAGGTGTTAGTCCGCGCCAGCTCAACATAGTCGAGATGCTGACTGTATCCCTCCCGTCACCGGCTAGGTGACCAATGAAGCAGGCGAGGGAGGCTGGCAGAGCGTGTAACGTGTAATAGCCTCAGCTTTGACCGCGTAGTGATCAACTAGGAGGAAGAAAAGCTTGTGGTGTGAGCGCGAATAAGGAACATTTCACATCGCGAAAGACTGCCTTTACCATAGTTCAGTGAGGGCCCACCCCAGCCTCTAGCTAGCCAGTCCAGTCCCCTCATCCTTCTCACCCAAATCCATCTAATACAGCCTCGCCTGCACTGATGCCCTTGCTTGCTTCCATTTGCCTTGTATCCTGCATCGCACATGTATGTCGCGGCACTAATTGCTGTGGCCCTCTGAACCTACATTAACCCTACAGGTAAGTCGCTATGCATGGCGGATGCATGATGCAGAGCAGTCGCCTGTTTGCCCACATTGGCCCTGGCTGTTCTGCCAACCCCGCAGCTTGAGAATCTCGCTCTCCATGGCTTCATGCTGACCTTCAATCGCGTGGTGATAAGGCATCCTACTCTACATCTCGGCAACGAAGACACGTACTAGTCTTCGATTTCTTCTTTGACGACTCATTCACGACTTTTACGATTGCCACGGTTTCTATCGACGATTAAAAACTGTCTGTTTTGCAAAGCTCTCACGTTCGAAGATCTTTAACGATTCACACGGCAACGACACGAAAACGAAACGAAGGACTCGATTTTACACGATCAGAACAACGGCTCTTGACTCTGAAGAACCACATTCCTCGACTAAAACAAAGACCCATCCTTGCACGCGAAGCAAGGGAGAGAAAACGTCTCAAAGCTCATTCCTCAGGTTTAACAAGGTCAGTCCCTGCATCTGCACGCCCTATACTGCACGTCTTTCTTGCTTGACAAGCATACTGATATCGCAAGCAGCAAGCCACTGTACCTTCTTGCTCGTTTCACACTCTGAACAAACATCTAAGCCTTCGTGTTTGAAGGCCAAAAGCAAAACTGGCGCCCCTTCCGGCCATCCATACTCTTCAGCAGCCCCAGGGCCTTGGTCAAGCATTCGAACCGTACAATAACCACACCAGCACCTCTTCTGACGGATCCTCACCTCGGAACCTGTGCGATCTGCCCAGTGCTGGCTCAAGCACGAGTTCTTACACCACGTATTCCACAACAAACAGCGGAGCTGCTCTGGCTGACTCGCGCAACGACTCTCCGGAGCGCAAACCTGTCACTCAGCAGCAGCAGCCTCAGTACCAACTGTTGAGCTCCACTAGCCGACCGGACTACAACGCTTATCGAGAGATGAATGCCACCCAGCAATATGCACCCACTCATGGATACCTAGACAATCACAACCATCACCTCGGCCACAATAGTGCCGCCAGCAATGCCACATCCTATGCCACTTACCAGCCGCCAATGCTTTCAACGAGCCACAGCAGCTATGCACCAAGCCATGGACCCAGTTACTACCCTTACAATACCGCATCTACCATGACCCCGCACCACTACAATCATGGCTCCATCCCATCCATTGCGTCACTTCCTGGTATGTCCAATGATTTGTCATTACCATTTGAAGTTGTGCTAAACTCTAGGAGTAGCTTTACCTCAAGCACCAATGACGACCGAGCTTGCTCAGCCAGTCTATCAAACCGATCCAAGTGGACAGACTGGGCCTCCTGGCAAGCGTCCGAAGATTACTGCAACACTTTGGGAAGACGAGGGGACTCTGTGCTTTCAGGTCGAAACAGCTGGAATCTGTGTTGCACGACGTGCTGGTGAGAGAAATTGTCATACAGTCGATGATACCTGGCTGACGAAGTACAAGACAATTGTTACATCAATGGAACGAAGCTGCTCAACGTCGCCAACATGACAAGAGGTCGTCGTGATGGCTTGTTGAAAGGCGAAAAGAACCGCAAGGTCGTGAAGATAGGCCCGATGCATCTCAAAGGTGTCTGGTGAGTACTTGACGAGAAGTGTTTGCAACTACTGAGGTACTGATCATCATCGTTCAGGATTCCGTTCGAACGTGCTCTTGACTATGCCAACAGGGAAAAGATTACCGACGCTCTATACCCCCTCTTTGTACACAATGTTGAGGCTCTCCTGGCTCAATCCGGTTACACACAGACTGGCGCTGTCGCTACACAGCGTGGAGCGACAAGGGACTATGGCCATGTTCGTACGAGTTCAACGCTATCTCATGCGCCGTCAATGCACTCTGCAAGTAGCTCGATCAGCCACATTCAGCCCCTTGCTGGCCATCACGCCCATCGTCCATCTATTGATCGAGCTCACACTTTCCCCACGCCTCCCGCCAGTGCGACCACTGCGATGGCACCAGTGAGTGCGACAGCGTCGTATGATTGGGGCCATTCGGCGCCACACCCGGCCATTGAGCACACTACAGCGCTGAGCACTGTGAAGTCCTTGCCTACGTCACCAGCAAACAGTCCTCCGGAGAACACGTTGCAGCAGATCCAATACCCTACCAGCCAGGTTATGTACGATCCAACGAGGCCGATGTACCACATGCCTGGTCCCAACTACACAGTCGCACCCATTCACCATGGCTACGGCAAGACTGAGATGCCACCACCACCCTCTCGCAAGTTCGAGTCAGCCATCATCAAAGACGAAACGGAGACGACTCGTCCTGACTCTGGATATACTGTGAATGGATCTGAGAACTATGATCGTCCCAACACTTACCAAGGTCCACTCAGCTCGCAGCAAGTCGACACCGTCAAGCAACGCTCGACAAGTCCGTCTAACGAAACTCCACGTCCGGCCACGGCTCCATCTGCACCTCAGAACCACTGGCAACCACAGCCGCTACAGCCTTTACAGCACCAGAGCACCTACACGACCCCTCATCGCATCACAACAAATGACTATCGGCCAATGTCAGCGCACTCTACTCAACACAGCTACTCTGGTTCAGGCACGCCTCAAACGTTCTACTACCCCACCAACGGCACTACTCCAACTTCCGCAACCACGAAACGCTTACGTGATATTGACGAGGACGAGGAAGACCATTACAGTCGTCCTGCCAGTCAAGGTGGCGAGTACGACGGTGGACTGAAACGCAGGAGGACTGTGCGCGAGGGTAGCGACAACATGGCTCGTCCTGTTGCTACACCGACTGGCCTCAATCGTGCCAGGTCCATGTATCAACGTCGTTGATGTTTGAGAAGCCTGGATGCACGGACGAAACGCGACATTGAAATGAAGATGCTCTAACGACATGACTATTTACGACCCCTTTTCCTTTTTTGATTGGTGTATTGAGCGAGCGGCATTGGTTTCCAACGGAGTTCCAGCGATTTATGATGATGACCTCCTCCACTACGACATTCTCCACGACACTCTCTACGATTTGCAAATATTCACGGCGAGAACGACCGGCAGAACAGCATGCCCTTGTTATGAATTTCGAGCTCCCAGCAGCTGGCACTCGAGCCATCGATACTCTGATGAATGGCGGGAATCAGCTAGATTGAATGAGAAAGAGGAGGGTGATGATACCAGGGCCGATGTGAATGACTGATGACGAAGAAGCAAAAATATCGGTGGATATGACGAGCTGGAAGGAAAGCTGATTTCCTCATTTTCCATTGATAACGACCTGGATATTTGTCAGACATAGCATATATTGAACGATAGAAATCTCACAAGCTGTTTCCACTCTAGCGTTTGTTGTGGTGGTTCGGGGTGTGCCATGCCTAGGAAGGTCTTGAGCCTCATCTCGCCTCGGCACTGGCTCCGGCAATGATGGTTCCGAATAACGTCATTTCATGCTTACAATTTGTCTTAAGCATGCACCTGAACACTTCCGATACTCACCAACCTTTACACAACATTCTGACCATGTCCAAGACAATGAGAGCAGTTGGTATGTTTCATAGTGTCATCAGCACATCTGTCTATCACTGACCCCTTATAGACATCAAAGACGGCGCTGGTCCTCCTTCCTCCTTATTCATAAACCCAGACATCCCGCGGCCGTCTCCCAAAGCTACAGAATGCTTGATCCGCGTGAAAGCTTTTGGTCTTAACCGTGCCGACACACTCCAGCGAGAGGGCAAATATCCTGTAAGCGTGACCAGCTCTCTCAACATCATCGGAAGCACTGCTCACGCCGTCAAGGTCCCACCAGGCGTCACACAGATCATGGGTCTTGAGTTCTCCGGCATAGTGGAAGAAGTGGGCCATGGTGCCGAGGAAGAAGAGAGACATAATTGGAAGAAAGGCGACGAAGTGTTCGGATTGACATATGGCGGTGCATACGCGGAATATGTTGCAGTGAACAAGAAGATGTTGATCCGGAAACCGCAAGAATTGTCTTGGGAAGTGCTGGGCGGTACTTGTGAGGTGAATTAAGCGATGACTTCGCAGTAGGCAGATGTAACGTCTACTAACTCGAACCCGGCGTAGACATGGTTCACAGCCCTCCAAGCACTCTACCTTGTCGGGCAGTACGACCCCGCAACCACCAAGTCCATCCTCTGGCAGTAAGCCCGTCCCATCGCACTCCTACCACATTCCCCTTCACTGACCGCTCCCCAGCGCCGGCGCCAGTGGCGTCAGCATAGCCGGCCAACAACTCTCCCTCGCCGCCACCACCCCGTCCCCGACCGTCTTCGCGACCGCCCGCCGCGACGAGAAATGCACCTTCTGCACCAAAACGCTCGGCTCAACCTTCGCCGTCAACACATCTACCCACACCTCCGACTGGGCTAAGCGCCTGATAGCTGCAAACAACGACAAGGGCATGGATATCGTCATCGACTACATTGGGGCGCCCTACTTCCAGCAGAACCTGGATGTATTGGCTTTGGATGGGAGGGTGGTGCAATTGGGTACGATGGGCGGCACGGCGCTGCCGGAGGGAGTGGATATTGGTGCGTTTGTGAGGAAGAGGGCGAGGTTCATGGGGAGTACGCTGAGGAGTCGGAGCGCGGAGTATCAGGGGGAATTGAGGGATTTGTTTGAGAAGAAGGCGTTGCAGGGACTGATTGACGGGAAGTTTCAGAACCATGTTGCCAAGGTCTTCAAGTTTGAGGAGATCAGGCAGGCGCATGAGTTGATGGAGGCGAATGATACGCAGGGCAAGATTGTGGTCACGATTGACTGGTAGCGTGGGGTAGATATGTACAAGCAAGCACGTAAGCACGCAAGCACGTATAGCATCCTCCATGTCCCCGACCGTCGCCCTAGCCGCCTTCCAGGACCATATTGCGAAGGTGTTTAAGCTCGAGGAGATCAGGCAGGCGCATGAACTAATGGAGGCGAACGACACACAAGGTAAGATTGTAGTCACCATCTGACTGGTAGCCATACAGCGACATCAATCCAAGTACACAAACACATATAGCAAGCCTCGTCCATGAGGCCGGAGTTTCAGTGGCAAGTCCAGCCCTTCCTCCAGTTTGAAACAGGCTTTGTCATCGTTTGGAATAGCAAGCGTCTGGTGTCAGTGAAGTGACTTGATGTGCTCGCATGCCAGCTCCTGGTGCGAAACTGTAAGGCAATCCTCACCTTCGCTCATTGACCTCCGCCCTCACCTCCACCTTCACTACCACCTTCTCGTGGGCGGGCGGTCGGAGCATATCTGGACTCGTGGAGAATGGAGACCTAGGGCTTGGAGAGCCAATGGTTATAGTAGAGGCAAAGGGACGCGAGGGAAAAAAAGCAGGTAGAAAGGAGAAGAGGACGGGATCCTGAAGGGAGGAGAAGGCGAGAGGATGAAGGAGGGCAGGGGCAGGAAATGGGAGGAGAGGAGAGGAGAGGAGGGGAACAGAGAAGACAAGGCCCGCGGACGAGGCACCGAGACTTCAGACGCAGGCTGTAATGAGAGTTGGAAGGGGGTCAGCGATGAGCGGGTCCAAAATAGCTCAGCCCAGACGTCAAGGACTGATCTAGGCTGTCATCCATAGGGACGCAGAAGCAGTCATCAGGTTGTCGTGGTACTGCAGTGGTGAGGTGCTGAATATGGGATTGCGTCGACAATGGGTGAATGTGTAAATATGATTGAAAGTGTGGAGTACATATAATCCCCTTCCTCTCTTTTGGTCTTACCTCCCGTCGGCTCGCATTGTATGTTGTCTCCTCCTCTTACTCGTATATACAAAACGTGTTCATGCCATGCGCTGTGAGTATTAAATTGCGGAACGTGATATTGAGGGGAGGCGGGTTCAAAGTAAAGCGGAAACGCCACCCGTAACGCCCAATGTGCGGGTACAGTTCGTTTGCGTGATATCTCCTCCTTTCGCTTTTGTGTCGTATCGTCCAATGTGCTTTGACGGGTTGGCTGTCGCGGAGGACCTTGGTTGGTTGGTTGGTACTTGCAAGTGTCCTGGTTGATTTGAGCGGTTCGACCTGTGCTCTGACTTGAGCTCCAGTCCATGTTGTCTCGTCCTCTTCCCTCCTGCCGCGCGGCGCCTGCCTCCGCCGTTAAACTCCCTCAGTCGCTCTACACCTAAACGGCAGCAGCGACAGGGGCGCCATCCTCTCCCTCACCATTCAGCTTCACCGCTTCAAGCGCCTCAGTAACATGCGTCTCAGCAACATGTGTCTCCGCCTCGCCATCGACATGTCCGCCATCTTGCTCGCCAAGCGGTGCAGTGTTGGACTCCTCGGCGGTGCCATCCTAGTAGATCGAGTTGATTAGCCACGGCTCCAGGAGGCGCAATGCAGGGAAGACAAGAGGAGTGCGATATACAGCATGGGCAGATGATAGGACGACAAGCTTAACTTACCTCTTCAGCGAGAGCGCGCAGCTCTGCCTCGTCGGACTCGGCGTTTGCGGGTGCGGGTGCAGAGACAGGCGGGATCGTGCCGTTTGTGCTTGCGGAGGTCGATGTGGACGCTTCTGCCGTCGTAGACGCAGATGCAGTCGAGGGTTCTTCTTCTTCCGGTGCGCCGGACATGAGGGCATCGATCTTCTTTTGCACGGCCGCGACATTCTGTATCCACAAGTCAGTATACTCTGTTAGGTACAAGAAGAGGGTGCTGACAACTCACCTCATCCGTCTTCTTCTTCTGGTTACTCGTCCAGAACTCCCTCTTCTCCTTCAACTGCTCCAGCACCTTCGCAACCTCCTCCTGGCTCGACGGCGGCGTCAAGCTAACCTGCTCAAATTGATGCACCACTGTCGGCTCGAAGAATCGGCCAAGATCGACATCTTTCGGCGCAGCGTCCGTTTGTTGCACGTCACCGAGTCCGCGCTGGGCTTTCCCACCACGGGATTTCTTGCCCTTCTTGCTGGACCCGACAAAGTAGTCTTCTTCGTCGACGTTCTTCTTAGATAGCGCAGTTCCTTTGATCCCGGTAGCGTCGACGACACGCGATGCCACGGCGGCGAACTGGCCTGCGATGGTGCTGGCGACCTTGTTTGCGGAAGAGGGATCCAACAGGCGGATCAGGTTATCACAGGAGCGGATTTCGTCGGCGTAGGCGGGGTATGCGGCATCTTCGAGGTCGCGATCGAGGTCCTTGCGCTTCTTGTCCTGGAAGTACTTGTCTTGCTCCTGCTTGCGCTTGATGGCTCGTTGACGATTGGCTTCGCGATCGTAATCCATGTATGCGCGTTTCTGGCCGTAGTAGTCATCTTGAAGCTTTTTCAATGCAGTATACTTTTCGTCCTGGTTTTGACGCGCCTTGGTAAGAGCGTCCCGGCTGGCATTGAGGTCCTTGAATGCAACATCCTGTTCGGCTTTCAGCGAGTCGAGCTCCGTAGTGATGGTGGTATATGTGTCGGAGAGTGATTTATATTCCGGGTTATCGAGCTCTTTACGGAGTTCGCCGATCTGGTTCTTGATATCGGTGATTATCTTCTCAGCATCTTCGAAACCTGCAAAAGCCTTGCGCTGCTTGTTAAGAGCCGAAATCTCCGTAAGAGTCTTCTTCTCATCAACGAGCTTCATCTTGCCAGTATCGACTTCTTTCTGCATGCTTTGAATTCGGCTGTCCAGCTCCTCGACGCTTCGGAAAGGAATCTTGCTCTTGGCATTCTTCTGCTCCTGAATGCGGGCTTTCAATTGCGTGTCGAGTGTCTTGATCTTGTCCTGGGTGCCATTGCGGGATGATTTGAATCCCTGCTGCTTTGTCCTGATGTCTCCCAATTGAGAGCGTAGTTCATCGCGGCGCTTAATCGCGGGTGAGTCCTTGCCTGGGCGGCCAGCGTTGACGCGGCCTTGTGCAGCTTTCTATTCAGCATGATCGATCAGTCCTTGGTCTGTGATATCCTGACGGCTTGTGGGTTATTCCACACGTACAGATGATTCTTGGGCATCGTTTAAGGCCTTCCTGGCTTGCTCGACAGCCTTCTTGAAGGCATCCTCATCAGGCTTCTCCGGCTTGTTCACAGCAGGCTTTGGGGTGCCGTTGGGTGCATCGGCGCCAGCGTCCATGGTGGACATGGTAGCCGCAGAAGGAGTCGCGAAGTCGGCCATTGTATGCGGTCGTGACTGTCTCGGGTAGTCTGGCTTCAGAGTAAACAAAACGGTGTCCTGTACGTACTATTTACTGAAGACAATGGGCCGCTCAGAGCCAGGCACAGAAGAAATGTGGGGTAGTTCGAAGGCTCAACATCACGTGACTAAGGAGTAGTTGTAGTGGGAGCATTGTTTCCTGTACATCAACAACATCCTCTAAATACATTCATATCAGCGTTGCCTTGTCTGCCTCTCAAACTGATGCCACTCGCGCCACACGGCTTCCTGCCAGTCTGGTAGCACCCTCGCGTTCTTAGGATCTATGACACTGTCCTGTCTAGCACTATCCTCCTGCTGCTTCTGCTTCTTTTCCTTCTTCGATTTCTTTATAGAATCGCCTCCGTTCGTGCTCATGTCCGCCTCAGCATCTGTAGTGGTCGACCCTCCAAGTGCCCGCGCATGTGCTTGCTCATAAAGCTGTGCAATCCTTTCCCGAGTTGCGGTGCGTGCCGAGATCGAACCAGCCGATGCATCAGCAGCAGTGATCAGACACCTCGCGAGGAAGAGACAGGCACGGCTTGCAGCTTTAGCATGATCGCGAGATGGGAATCGTACGAGCTCATCGAGCGCGGCAGAAAGTAAGGGGAGTGCAGGCGGGTGACTGTCAGAAGCTGTAAGCTCCGGAGACAGGTACTCTTCTGCGTCGTCTTCGCTGGTATCTTCATCGTCGTCTTCATCATCTCCGTGATCCTCCGAAGACGCCGACGAGGACTCAGCTTCAACCTCTGCAGCATCCACTGTCGAGACAGCCGGCAAGCCCTTCTTCTTTGCAACAGCAATGAAGCTATCCACAAGCACTTTCCCAGCCTTATTCCTGATCTGCGTCTCTCGTGTCTCACGCATACAGCGTAACAGTGGCAATATGCAATCTAGTGCCTTTGGGTCTCTGTGCCCGCCAGCTTTCAGGTAGATGCTGAGCAAATCAAGGACGCGGTTCTTGAAGTTGACGATATTCTCCTTTGCGCGGCGCTGAGTCTGCGCTTTGGTGGGAGCGGGACCGCTGCCAGGAGTCGAGGTACTGTTGTAGGATTGTGCGCGCTGCTTGAAGATGGCGGACAGGTGTGTATCGAGCTCTTCCATCTGGGAGGAGCCCATGCTTGAGTCGGTGGTGGTGGAAGCTGCATCGTCGTCGTCATTGTCATTGTCATTTGCTTTTGGTTTTGAAGATGTGTTTCCTGGGACATTCAGTATGGAGGCTAGCTTTCTCTCGAACTCGGTCAGCTCGTCGGGGACATCTTCGACGTCGCTGTCTTCTTCCTTGGACACTGAGGAGGCATCGTCAGATGTGTTGTCGTCTTCTTTGTGGTCAACAAGCTCGCCATTGACTATCTCGACGTCACTATCTTCATCGTCGACATCGACGATCTCAAAATCTCCATTGGTGGTGGTGGCGGCTTCTTCATCCTCTACGTCGTCTTCTGCATCCTCATCCACAGAGTCGTCTTCCTCTTTTTCGTCTGTACTTCCTTCACCTTCAGCTCCGTCGTCATTTGCACTGAAGAGTGCTTGCTGTCCTTGTAGACCTTCTTGCTGCTCCAGCACATCAAGCATACTCGACAACCCGGCCGACGTGAGCAATGACGCAAGGTCTCCAAACGCAATCTCTGCCACTCTTCGGTGCAATGCTGTTGTCTGTGAGCACAAAGCCAAGATCATCTCTGTCACACTCGTCATCACCTGCTTCGGCAAGCCTCGTCCACGCTTCTGCGCCTTTTCAAACGACTCAAACATTGCAAGCAGCTCGTTAAGCATGTTCGCTGCTTCTGCTTCACCTTCGTAGGCTTGGAATATCGTCATCGCCAGAATGAGTCGCAGTGCATCCGCTTGTGTTTTTGTCATTATTTTGTCGTCGATATCCTGCTGCATGAGCTTGCTTGAGTCTTTGATTAACTGCACCACTTGCTGATCCGCCTCAGCTAGAGTGACGACGTTGATTTTGTTCAGCTTGTGAATGCAGTGCTGGAAGTACACGATAGCCTCTGTCGATGACTTCGCAGTATTCAGAGGGATGGCCAGGCATGACGCCAGTCTTGTGCGGAGAACCACTCGCGACTTTTGGGACAGCTTTGGCACGTACTTCGACGTTTCATCGTCAGACTCCTGCGATGCAAACCCTCCAGACACCAGGAGATCTAGAACTGCTCGAAGCCAGGTCGGTATTTGAGACGAGTCCGGTCTATCTGATTGGCAGCGCGTCCGCACTAGCGAGACAAGCTGGTCGGCCACTACGTTCCGAGCTGTATTGCTGGCCTGTTCTGTATCGGAACCAACAGGTCTTTCAATCAGCTGCGTGTATGTGTCCACAATCGTAGCCAATGCAGGCGCCTCCACACTCTGCAGGATTGATGTGATAGTGTTAGACTTCGTTACTTGGTCAAATGAAAGCGCGCCATTGTCCTTAACTATACACGCGAATATCACGGGTGCTCCGACTTCGTCGTATTTGGCTCGCGCCACAAAGGCATCGAGTAGGCGCTTTGCTGCGGCGTGTAGGTAGCGTTGCGTGCTTGCGCTTTGATTGATCAGGCATTTCATCAGTTTTGGACTGAACGATAAGGTTAGGTACTCGATGGGCGCTTTTGATACCACTTTTCCAAAGACTTGGAACCCGACTGCCTTCCTTTCCGGTGATGCAGTCGGTGCGAAGAATGTGTCTATAGTGGGTCAGTCTAGTACCAATTCCAATGGTTCACTTTTCACTTACTGTCGATAGCTTCTGTCCAGAACTGCTTGTAAATCTTGAGAGCCTTTGCCCTGCCATCGTCATCTCGCTTAGACTTAAGTCCGTCAGTCCGCATAAGGTGCTGTAATATGATCTCCCAAGCAAAGTGCGGTGAAGTTTGACGTGAGCCAGAAGGATCAGATGTATCTTCCTCGCTCGACTTGACGAAATGCAGAATCTTCACGACCGTTCCGATCTCTTTGCCAGAGAGAGGATTATGTTTGTGCCAGATCCCTTTCGGGAACTCCCGAGCCACGCCTCCAATCCGGCTCGAAAATTCCAGCCAAACAAGTATGCCTTCCGGAGTCTTTAGCGCATTGCACTCGCTCATGGCGTCAATGATATTGCATGCTACTTTGGCATTCGGGAGCTCGCTACATATCAGACAGGCGGCTTCGTAGCACACTAAGCCGCATTCTTCCTTGAGCCACGAAGAAGAGGCCTGCTTGCCAAGCTCGCAGACTTCACTAATAACCATAGGTAGACCAGCAGCGTGAGACTCATCTTTGACGAGAATTTTCGACCTGATCAGACAGTTGTAGGCAAACATCTTGCCGATGAGATAATTTCGCTTCTCCTGAGCAGATGCATAATCTGCCTTCGCTTGGTCTCTGATTAGTTTGAGCAGAGTCTCTACATGCGTCTCGATGGTTTCGCTTCCATCGGACCAGAGATCCGCTGTAGTAGCATGCAGCACTTCAGTGAATGCCAGAGAGAAGCCAATCCTTGCCCCTTTCCTGTTACTGCACAAACCCCGAATGAGGCGGACCTGAATCCTGGAGAACGCTTCTCGGTCTGCATCCTCGCCACTTTTTACAAGAGCCACACATTTGTGCACAAGATCGATTGCAGCAGACACACGAGCTTTCGCGTCGTCATTGGCGAGATCTTCGTAAATCTTCGCTAGTTTGGCATCGGCGTCAGTGTACGTCCGCCGTCTCTTCGCTGAATGTTGTTGGGTAGCATATGAGCCCGAGACGTCATCGCCGCCCTCGAACTGCTCCTCGTCGACAGGTCTTTTGCTCATACTATGATCGTTAGGTTGTGTCTGACTACCCAATTTCATATATGGGAAAGTTTTTGGTCGTCGGACCTGTCCGGCCGGATATGAGCCGGACATGATGTCACGTGATGGTGTATCAGATACGTTTCACTACTCGACCCTCTCCCTTTTGTCATTCTGTCGAAATTCCACTGTTGTTAGATCGCGATGTTATAAGGATCTCGCCAGGGCTCAGACTAGGTGAAGACATGGCTATATCATCGTGCCTGGATCTAATCCCACACACAATAAAAATGGCATGACGTAGTCAAGCGCGGCATAGCGTGTGGAATATATAATCTATATGCATGCTCATGCTTAATCTCCAACCCCAGTAAACGCCACAGAGTCGCTATCAAGACAGCACACGGCTTGCCTCTGATGGAAAACAGATTCAGATAACGCCCAGTCCACCGCTGGCCTATCGGCAAATTCGAGATGCATAGACACCAAAGTCCTGACCCCTAGCCAGAGTCGGTCCGCTCTCCCAGCCATCCTAGGCTATGCCCTCAATACCTGATCCTGTTGACGCCGTTTCACGACAACTTCCGATTCGTCATTCTACCCTTTGCTTGACGATGTATGCCGTCTCTTAATTCCATCACCTTGCGGTCCCTCCCTTCTGCCTTCGGTTATGCAAGCATCGTCCTCGTCACGTCGCAACTCAAGCCACCATCATGATCTAGCTCAGCCCATGGCGCTCTTTCTCATTCTGATCCACCTCACTCATCCACTCCCACTCCCGACCCTCCTCCTCAGCCCAAACTGCGCCCCACTCAACTCCCTCGCCAACCTCAAACTCTCATCTTCAATCTCTTCCTCCTTACTTAGAGACTCCCTGCCCACAGATCCTCGCGGCGACGCTGCGCTCAAACTTGCGGCGCGAGAATGAGAATGAGACCCGGAACGAGACGGGGCGCTCGATTTCCTGCGTGAGGCGGATGCAGGTTTGGCAAAGGTCGGCGAGGCTACTTTGGACGTAGTAACTGGTGAGGCTTGAAATGGGGACTGCTGCGACTGCGGTTGCGACTCGAAGATTGTGGTTGAGAAGCGGTCGATTTGCTTGCGCTGGCGTGGCGTTCGGAGAGGAGGATATTCCTCCTTTGCGCTTATGACTGCCGTGGTGGAAGGGGAGGGCACTTGCTCTTGGGTCGGGTTGGAAAGGTCGAGGTCGAGGTCGAGGTCGAGGTCGTGGTCGACATCGAGATTGAGGTCGGTCAAAGGGGAAGTTGTTGGTGATGTGGAGACAGTGCCGCTTTCGGTGCTGTTTGAGTTCGTATTTGTCGTTGTGGTTGTTTGGATTTGCAGGGATGGCGTGCGGGAGTATGTTGGCTCTGCGGAGTGCGTAGTAGATGTGTGGGTGGTGGTGATGGTATTTAATTGACCACTTGTGATGATTTGACTTGGTTCTGCGTTGAAAGCTGTTCTGCCGGCAAGCTGACTCTCTTGTGCAAAAGGAAGGCCTAGTGCTGGCAACGGTGCTATAGTCGTCGACACGGGTGTGTGAGGTGTTGGTACATTGGCGTGACTTGTTACATGCTGATTCGAATGTTCTGCTACCGGAGCGTGTGTTTCCGAATCATCTGGTTCACGCTTCATTTTCTTGATCTCGACCTTCTCATGGTTGACTTCGCTCTTCCGCTTCGAGTTGTTGGTCACTCCGCGAGCTGCATCCTGAGCTTTGACGGGATCGACCTGGCCTGCCTCATCGTGTATACAGCGCCGCTATATTTGGGTTAGCACATAATTGTTTCCTGATGAAGTGAAAAACACTCGCCTTGCTTTTTCGACAGTCATCGCAGGCCTTGACTCTGGGTCGTTTGGATACGGACGATGATGTCTCTGCGCTGCTTGGACTTAACACATTCGACACTCTGGCAGGAGTGACGATATCATTGGTGGTAACAGCAAACATCGGAGCCATGGGAGCCATTGGCGCGATTGGTGCGATCATGGGCTGCATTGTGAGCACACCTGGCGTAGTGTTGGTCGCAAGCTCTGCTGACTGTAGCAGCGGAAGTTCAGCAGACACTGCAGGCCGAGGAGGCGCCGTCATAATTATACCAAACCTCTGCGACAGATCAAGCACAGCATCTTCATCGCCCTTGTGTTTGCAGCGGATGCGTCGCTTCCGACACGGATCGCAAGCGCGTCGACCTGCTGCTATTGGATCTTTGACATCCAATAGGATAGCTGCTTTGTCGTCAACCACGTGCGGTATCTGCTCTGGCGGTCCTGAAGCCTCCTGGACAGGAGGGATGGTGCATGCCTGTCGGGCAGACCACCGTCGATCACTCAATGATCCTTCCTTGATAGTTTGCCGCTCCATACGTTTCAGTGCGGCTGCGCTCATCTTCTTACTCGGCGTGTCCGATTCGATGTCTGCCAAGACCGCATTTGGAAAGGCCCAGGAAGGTAAGGCTTCATTTCCGCGCTTCCACGCAACCCACATCGCAAAAGTACAGGCAGACTCGAAATGATCGCCGTAGCCTTTTGGCAGAGATCGTGTGACGGCTTCTTGAGTTGTTTTCGTTATGCCTTGTACCTTGTTCATGGCAATCATGACCGTGCGGAATATAAATCGCATGAGATCAGGAAGGCCTTCAATCTCGCCCTTTGAATAGTATCGCTCATTATACAGTTCTGGGTCTTCTGATATTGCGCCGTCTCCAGAGTCGAAATCATGCCAAACGGGACTCGTCCGCCTGAATTCTTGATGGCTGAGTAGAGCCTCGGCTACGGTAGATGGCACAGGATCGCGCTCGAGATATCGATACATTGTGTACCACATCACTTTCTGGAAGTGAGGATATCTGAACTTGCGTCCTACGCCAGTATTGCGCTCGATCTCGTTGATTTGTATCTGCATACCATAGTGCATGCGTGTCAGAAAGTTCCCGCCGATGACAAGTGTGTCGACAGGTGTCCACACAGCATGTATCCAGCCTGATGGGATTAGCATCGTGTCGCCAGCGGTCAAGTCCACCCGGTAGCACTCTTTCGTCCAGTCTCCCAGGAAGGTAGAGTTTTGATCTGCGGATAAGCACCATTCTTCATACTTTTTGAGATGTTCCTTCTTCGGTGGGATAAAGAAGAACGTCTTCTGACCATGCAAGACGTGGTAGTAGACCGATGATCCGCCAAAGTCAATGTGGAAGTCTGTATAGCAGTTTGCAACAGACATCAGGCAATAGAACTGGACCTTCGGAAACAAGCCTTTCGACTGTTCATTCTCCGGCCATACAGAATCCTGCAAATCCAAGTCCCGCACTATCTTTGGCCGCTGGATTAGCCTTCCAAGCTTGCTTTGAGAGACCTCCAAGCTTATCACATTCCGGACAGGCTTCTGCCCAGTTGCTTCGTAGTAGTCCGCCCATTGTCGCATGTTCCATCTTTTGTCTTCACCTTCCTGATTCTTGACGTCAATGACTTCGACTTTCTCGTCCGGTCCATATAGTTCTGCAACCATGCGGACTGTGAGGCCTTGAGGTATGACCATATCCAGTTTGTCCTGGCCCACGTCTGGCACATAGTCATATTCAAAGTCCTTGCTCAAGTGCTCAACAGCTCCGAGAGGAGTTTCCTGCTCCGTGGAAACTGCAGATACCTCACCCTCGCTGTCTGATAGCAGCGTCGTAGCAGATGTTCCCGGTAATGGTGGTCGAGGGTTCATCCAGGCAGGTATCACAATCGGCTCGGCCATAGTACCCACTTTTTCGAAGTATTCGGCTGTAACAAGTTCAGGTGGCATCCTTGGAAAGGACTCGGGTTGTATTTTCAGAGTTCCCTCCTTGATGGGTTTCACGTATATATGGTCTGGAACATCAGTGGACGTGCGTATCTTGCCTTCGTTCAGTCCAGCGTAGTCGATCGAAGCATGCGCTCTAGCTGATTTGCGGACGACTACTCAAGCTGTTAGCCCACGCCAATCCGGAGTAGTGTTTTGGGCTCACATGTCGTCGACCCAAACCGTGGCTCACAGCCTTTACAGTAGAACTTGTCGACATCTTTCACTTCTCGCTCCGTCTTGAAACCAACACACTTATGATGGAACCACGACTTGCAGCCATTGCACAAGATCCAAAAGTCGTGCAAGTCGCTAGTGCGCACGTGTCCACATGACGCGCAGAGATCGTCTGTTACGACCTTCGGCGTTGGGATCTTTGCTATCGGGATGTTGTTGTCCGCTTCGGCGTGGATAGCAGCAAGAGGTATCATCAGAGCCGGAGGTGGTACAGCCACATTTTCGAGGATTCCATTCTCATCCACAAGCTCACTAGGTAGCGCTTGTTCTCCATCATCAAAAGCCAAGATGTCTTCTAGAGTAGGGTCTACTGCTTCGTTACCGTCTTCCACCCCGTCTATCGGTAAGTCAGCAGCACTAAGGGCTGGCGAGCCGGCAGAGCCCGAGATACTTCCCTGGCCAGCTCCGCCGTCTTGCGCTCCCCTCTTGATGCTCTTGGTACCTCGCTTAGCGTATGGAGTCTGCCGCGGTCCACGTGGCTTACCCTTTGGCCAACCCTTGTATACTCTTGTCTTCTGCTCCGTCACATTCTGCATGTCTTCTTTCGTGTCGTTCATCTCCGGACTCAGCTGTGTATCAATTGCGTCGGGATCTGTCGCGGGAGGCATGTCGAAGGTCTGCGCCTGCTCGTTCGGGAATTGCTGAACATCGTCTTCCACACTCTGTGTTTGCGTCTCCGCTTGTACTCGCTCGTCCTTGACATCGGGGACCAACAACACCGACGCCTGCTGTGGCGGACTTGGTAGCCCAGCCGGAACTGCTGATATTGACATAGTATGCTCTATTAGTGCCGGCGGAGGTGGAGGCGGCGGTGGCTGAACACAACTCGAGGGCGCCGCAATGGCATTCACAAAGCCCAGCAGTAGTTCCGCATCTTCCATTGAAGCCTCTGTAGGTGACCCGTGATGATTTGACCCCGAACGATAGCCACCCTGCGTCACAGGGTTATAGCCTCCGTTGTTGGACCTCGCTCTCTTGTAAGGGCGTTCTGCGTCGATCTGCGCCGCGGCCGGACCATGCGGAGAGTAGCCCGCAGGCTGTACTGGAAAGAGAGGAGCTGTGACAGACCTTTGCAAGGTCCCGGCACCCAGGGCTGGACTCGTTGCCAGTGTAGCAAACAGATCCAGAGGCGTCTGCGACCCGCGCGACGGATGTAATGAAGGAGAAGTATGTTGATTGAAGTTATGTGGTGATGCTTTGTTGGGTGCGCCTAGGTATGGACTGGTGTGGTTTGTGGACCAGCCATTGGAGTTATATTGCTGCCCGGAGTTGTGTCTTGCATGGCTTAGATACCGCGATGTCGAGACATCTGTCGGCCATTGCTGATATGGTGTCGCCGCGTGCTCGGTGACCGGGCTGATTGGTTCGTAGAGACCGATCGGCGGCGAGGGTGTCCTATAGTTCGGCGCTCTCACGCTCAGGCTAGGCAAGAATGAACGACCCCTAGCCTTAAGCGTCTTTGATCTCTGCTGCGACATGGCTTGTGTTGCCAGGAGAGTACCCAGACTGCTTGAGTCCTCGGTCTTGTTGACGCGGGGGATTCGAACACGCCGAGTTCGCCGCGCTCGCTCTGCTACTTACGGGAGAATCTTGGATTAGACAGGCGCTAGAGTGAGGTCGGAACGCTCCGGCATAGCAGCTGAAGAAGCGAGAGAGTGTGTGGTCGAGCGGCGCATGGGTTGGGAGTCGTGAATGGGAGCGGAGCGAGAGCAATGGTTCTCACTACACTCGTCGGCACACGTGCAACATGCCAAGACCTTCCTCAAAGCGATACTCAGAGTAAGGGCAGGCCTCTTGCGCCAACTTCACCACATCGTCGCTCTGAGCAGTCTGGATCTCGTAACCATCACCACATCGCAGACGACTTGAACAACATTGAAGAATGAGTCGGAATCAAAAGCTAGCCCCCGAAGTCAACCGGTATGTCCTGCTCGCGTGCCCCGCCGCACTCAATCACCAGCTCCGATGTGAATACTGATTGCCCGCCCCTTCGCAGTGCTCTGTTCGTCAAGAACCTGAGGTCAGTAGCCCACGACATTACGAAGCATTTCCCGGTCCTCCGCACGTTCCCCGCTGTCCACCCGACTTCTGCTGACATCCCTCCGCGCATAGCTACAACGTCACACCTGAAGAGCTCTTCGATCTGTTTGGCAAGTTCGGGCCTATTCGGTACGCTCCCGCTCTACTACACCTGCTTGCGCCGCATCGAGCCTGTCTCGAACTGAGCAAGACTGACGATCACTACAGCCAAATCCGTCAAGGCATCAACACGAATACAAAAGGCACAGCCTTCGTCGTCTACGAGGATGTCATGGACGCAAAGCAAGCGTGCGATAAGCTGAATGGTTTCAACTTCCAGAACAGATATCTCGTCGGTATGTCAACTTGAAGCCCAGCTTTACAAATTCACGGAGGAAGACGGAGACGAGGACTCGACTAACCCTAGCACAGTACTATATCACCAGATTGAAAAAGTCAAGAAGCCAGAAGACCTTGCGGAGCGCCAGCAGAACTTAGAACAGCTCAAAAAGGAGCACGGGATTGAATAATAGCAGTCGCCGCTGGAATATGGAATATGGAATATATAGTGAATAGGTTAGGGAGGGCGTTTCAGGAGGGATATGAGGCTCCGCTACATTGAGCAGCGTGGAGCGAGATGACTGACAGGACAGTGTGCTGGGGTGCGCAAATTTCACGCAGTTCAACGAGATCATGATTGAAATCGAGGGCGCCGCGATTCGAGCTGGCTGCACACCACGCTTGCATCCGCAATTGACACTCCAGGTCCAATGATCTTGAGTGCCAACACATGGGGACGACAGCAACCTGTCTGCTCGTCACGAAAGCGCCGCATCCAGATCCATCAGTGCCACCTCGTCCACCTCATCATACGCCTCCTCTGCCTCTTCCACATCCCTCATAACCGCATCGCTATTCGCGTTTCCGCCTTCGTCGCGCCCTTGTTGCTGCAACTGCCTGGCCTCTCCTCTCCCTCCTTCTACTGATGTGCTGCCAAATCCTTCTCACTCAATGAACTCTTCACTGCGCCCTCCCGTGGGTGGGTGGGGGAGGCGGCGGAAGTCTGGTGGTCGGGAAGGGGC
>Ga0268250_10000143_pt1 | contig 34499 bp, 34 predicted proteins | sample AgamicAsSfe_FD_200448 | JGI IMG/M metagenome (GOLD analysis project Ga0268250, IMG submission 200448) | Agave microbial communities from Guanajuato, Mexico - As.Sf.e (v2) (version 2) | ecosystem: Host-associated > Plants > Phyllosphere > Phylloplane/Leaf | place: Guanajuato, Mexico | collected...
GAGGCTATAAGCCGACTGTTTGGAGAAGATATTGTTCGGAACATCTGGATACCTACAAATGTCAAGGATTTGAGCGATGCTGTGGAGAAACGAGACGTTATAGCGATGAAACTGGAGAAAGCGGAGATCTCATTGATCAGGAAAGCAAATCAGGCACGACTCAAGCAGAACAAGCAGTCAAAAGGAGAAGGGAAAGAGTTGAAAGCACTGCGCAGTGGCAGCACGAGTCAAAACAATCGTCCTTCTCACGATCTGGAGGCGACGGTGGACTCGAGCAAGCAAGAGAATTGGTCGAATTGGATCGAGCAGAAGGACCGACCCTCTCACAAGCTAGGACTTCTCGGTCTCATCGGCGAGAAGGTCGACACAATCGAGTGGTGCAGAAAGGAGCTGTCTCAAAAGATTACAGACGTGGACAAGATGCAGCAAGAACATCGAAACGGGAAGAATAAGAAGCTCAACTCAGTCTTCGTCGAGTTTGAAACACTAAGAGATGCACAATCCGCGTTTCAGGCGCTGACGCATCATGAATCTCTGCACATGTCTCCACGCTATACTGGAATTGCACCTGGTGAGATTATCTGGTCGAACTTGCGCATTAAGTGGTTTGAGCGGATATTGAGGTTCCTGGTCACTACTAGCTTCTGGATTGGTCTGGTCATCTTCTGGTCCATCCCGGTTGCGCTGATCTCGTCCATTTCCAGTATTGGATATCTCGAGTCCTTGCCGGGTCTGCAGTGGCTTTCATTTCTGGCGAAGCTGCCTAGCTGGGCCTCTGGTCTGGTCACTGGTCTTCTCCCTTCGATCCTGTTGTCTGTACTGATGTCGTTGCTGCCGCCCGTATTACGATGTGAGTTACAAGGTCTGCTACGCCAATGTCGCTATTGCTGACCATGGTTAGTGACTGCACGCCTCGGTGGAGATCCCACATTGTCTGCAGTGGAATATTCTATACAGAACTCGTACTTTTGGTTTTATGTCATCCAAGTCTTCCTTGTGACAACCTTGTCGAACGGCGCACTGAAGGCAGCAGCACAGATCTACAAGAATCCTACCAGTGTGGTTATGCTGTTGGCAGATTCGTTGCCAGCCTCATCCAATTTCTACCTGTCCTATATTGCTCTTCAAGGTCTGGGCGTTGTGTCTCAACTTTTGTTGCAGGTTGTGAGCTTACTCTTGTATCTGATCTTGGGAAGACTGCTCGATGGCACACCGAGAGCAATGTTCAAGAGGTGGATCAGCTTGAGCAATCCTGGTATGGGCTCAGTATATCCTATCTATACAACCATGTTCATCATTGGTAAGTCTTGTTATCCTCCATCGACAACTTCCTGCTAACTTCATAGCCATATCCTACTCCTGTATTGCGCCTCTTGTGCTCGGATTCGCGGCCATCGGGTTGTTCTTCTTCTACCTTGCATACAGATACGAATTCCTCTACGTCTACGGTATACCATACGATACGAAAGGTCTCATGTATGCTCGAGCTCTTCAGCAGCTGTTCGTAGGACTTTATCTGGCCGAGCTCTGCCTGATCGGTTTGTTCTCGATCGGTACTGGTCAGTCACGGGTCGTCCTAGGCCCACTAGTCCTCATGATTATCCTCCTCATCTTCACGGTCATCGTTCACGTCTCACTCAACGCCGCCCTCGACCCGCTCCTTAAATACCTGCCAAAGACTCTCGAGACGGAGGAGCAGCGACTTCTTGCCTTGGAGCTTGAAGAAGCTGAAGCAGAAAAAGAAGGTCGCACCAGCACACAAGTCACCACTGGTCTTCTCGATGGTCAAGACCAAGACCGTACCTTTATTGATCGTCTCGAAAACGTCATACCACGCTTCGAGAACGCCATGCCCCGCTTCGAAAATGTCATGCCCTCTCTGCTCCACTGGCAAAAGAAGCACGAAAACAGGTCCGAAAATCCAAACTTCATCATTAAGTGGTTCAGACCTGCCATCTACCAGGACTACTACACGCTGCGAAAGCTGGTGCCGCGTGATTTTGCAAAGATAGAATATGATCAGACTGTGGAGCAAGAGACGTACTTTCATCCCGCTGTCACGAGTAGGGCGCCAACGTTGTGGGTGCCGAGGGATGTCATGGGCGTGAGTAGGGCGGAATGCAAGGATACAGGAGAGGTCATTCCGATGAGTGATGAGGCGGCGCATCTGGATGGGAAGAATGGCATTGTCTGGGATAAGGACAGGGCTGCGGAGGTGCCGATCGCGAGAGAGAAGATTTATTGGTAGGCGAGCTGGAATGGTGTGTACAGGTGGGAGCATTGCATAGCATGGTGTGGTCATATGATTGGCATTGGGAGGTTTGTAGGACCTGGCATTGGAAGGAGCATTGGAATTGGCATTGCAACGGTATTGTAGGTGGTAAAGGAGCATCGTATGGCTTGGCAAATACCCTCACGACCCCACGAAAGTATAGAACGAATAGTATCGACTCGCTCTCACGAGTCCAGTTCTGGAGATGCACTTAGGGGAACGGATGTGATGATAAGCTATAGTGCTTACAAAGCTGGCAAGCCAACCCTCATGTCGAACAAAAGCCCAACGACGGCAGGTGCAGCGAGAAGTCGAAGTGAAGGCAGCTCGGGATCGTATCATGAGTAGGGTATTTCGAGGGCGAAGGATGGTGGCTTCTGATAGTCTGCACGGCCCGCGTGGTAGCTGAGGTTGCCGAGGCCGAGACTGGTGTAAGTATAATGTACCTTGCACAAGTCACGTTCGGGGTGGATGGTGGTGAAAGGGGGGTAGAAGGGGGGTGGTCACCTCGGAAAGAGCCCGCGCGGGGAAAAGCTTTGGCTGAGGTGCCCCTCCTGCTACCCCTCTTTCTTCCACACCTCCAGCCAAAGCTCGTTTGCTATATCTGAAACCGCAACGAGGTCCCTTGGCGCCTATGTTTGTTCTACGCCTGATATCTTGCGTATATAAGGACAAGGCGCGGTACAATCATCCTTCACGATTCGCTACGCGTGCCTGTATACGCCTGCCAGCTCAACACAACTACTCCATGCCGAGACCTCGCCCGTCGTCATGTCGTGTCGTGTCGTGTGATAGTCGTACCAACCAAGCCCTTTGTGCTACATACCTGGTGACGTTTGCCTTGGTCCGTGCTTCCGCTCGACCTCGGCGAAGGTCTAATCAGCACCAGCCAAGTACAGTATACACGGCACGGCAAGTCAGGTTCGTGGTGCTGTATCGCCGTACCCAGAGGAATCCTACTCCACAGTACACCACTTGTCTTGTGTACTTCCCAGCATGTCCCCTTGTATCTTCCTGGCGGGCTGCCCAGATCTGAAGCTCTCGACATGTTCCTCCTGTATATGGAGTCTCTGGCGTGATCTGGACCATACCAGCGGTACGTGACACACTTACAGGGCATCTGGCCCTCCTCAGCTGCAAGCCTTCCTCCTGTCCGTGCGTGATGGACGTGGTGACCCAAGGCTTTGTGCCTTCACCCCCGCCAATACCCCGCCTTGAGCTTGCGTGTTTGATGGTGTCAGCTTGAGCCTCTTGTAGCATATAATGTAGTCTCAGTAATACAAATGTAGGCCAAATCCTCGCATCTCCCTTACCCAATCCCCCTCCTACTGCAACGCATTTGTCTACCTTCTTCATCAATCCTCAATTCATCTGTTAACAGACGCCTCCGTGAAGCCTCTCCTAGCCAAGTAACACAAACAGATACTCATTACCAAATCACTGTGATCCCACTAGCCCTCATGTCTTCTCCTCAGATCCCAACCGAGCAATGGGCGTGCGTGATTGAGAAGACGGGTGGTCCCGTCGAGTACAAGAAGATCCCGGTCCAGAAGCCTGGTCCTGATGAAGTGCTTATCAACATCAAGTACTCTGGTGTCTGTCACACAGACTTGCATGCCGTCAAGGGCGACTGGCCTTTGCCGACCAAATTGCCTCTTGTTGGTGGTCATGAGGGAGCCGGTGTCGTTGTTGCAAAGGGTGAGCAGGTTCAGGATATTCAGATTGGTGACCATGCTGGTGTTAAGGTGAGTAGTATCGAGGGAGGACTGATTGCGTCGAGGAGCGATGGCTGACACGAGGATGTAGTGGATCAATGGCTCTTGCCTTGCTTGCGACTTTTGCCAGCAGTCTGACGAGCCGCTTTGCGCAAAGGTATGTTATCGCTGATTTAGCCCGCTAGTATGTGCTCACAGACTTTCGCACAGGCCCTCCTGTCCGGCTACACGGTCGACGGCTCGTTCCAGCAATACGCCATTGCCAAGGCAGCTCATGTTGCGAGGATTGACAAATCGATCCCACTCGATGCAATCGCACCTGTCTTGTGTGCTGGTATTACGGTGTACAAGTAAGCCCTATTCTTGCCCCTATTCTCCAGCGAAAGCTAACCACTTCTTCCACAGGGGTCTCAAAGAGTCGGGTGCTCGACCTGGTCAATCGGTCGCCATTGTCGGTGCAGGAGGCGGCTTAGGCAGTCTTGCTCAGCAGTATGCCAAGGCTATGGGTCTTCGTGTCATTGCCATTGACAGGTGAGCTTTCTAGTCATTTTGCGTTGTACGTTCGATCGAAGCACTATACTGAAACAATCCAGCGGTGAGGAGAAGCGCAAGATGTCTCTCGAGCAGCTCGGCGCCGCGGAGTTTGTCGACTTTGGCACCAGCAAGGATCTCGTCGCCGATGTGAAGAACGCTACCGAGGATGGCCAGGGACCTCACGCTGTTATCCTCGTTGCTGTGAATGAGAAGCCGTTCCAGCAGGCTGCTGAGGTATGTTGCCTGTTATGATTATGAGCAGACTGTCATTGACACACTCTGCAGTACGTCCGTCCTCGTGGCACTGTGGTCTGCATCGGACTTCCCGCGGGCGCATACCTTAAGGCTCCTGTGTTTGAGTCTGTCATCAGGATGATTACGATCAAGGGCTCTTACGTGAGTTAGAGCGTGACAACATCATGAGCAGTACTGACGACATTTGATAGGTCGGAAACCGTAAGGATACACAGGAGGCTCTTGATTTTTACAAGCGCGGACACATCAAGGCACCATTCAAGGTCGTGGGCTTGAGTGAGCTGGCCCATGTTGTAAGTACTTGTCTTAGATGATGATTGTGGCGAGTACTGATTCAGGTCGACAGTATGAGCTCATGGAGGAGGGCAAGATTGCAGGTCGTTATGTTTTGGACACGGAGAAGTGATGGGGATGAGCAGGATTGGTGATGTTATGGTGTAATAAACGGGCCGGAATTGCTTGTAACTATGTTTTATGACTTGCCTGCATAATGATCCAAGATACTGCGCGTTAAGACTGAATGGGCTTGTCTACATGCTGGATGTGTCCACACTACTGTGACGACTACAGATTCAAACCAGCACGGCCACGATAGAATATATGTCGCCGGGTTGAGATAATTTCTTCCTGAGCTCATTAAACACGATTCTGAGTACGCCATGATCCGCCTGATTTTCAGACGATTTCTTTGAAGTCCTCAACGATTGTTTTGAGCGAGAGGTGGCCCACGAATTTTGTCGTGGCCGTGCCAGTCCCACAGGCGTACACAGAAGAACAGATTGCGGATCAGTATATTTAGGATACGAGGACTATGATCTACGATTTCATATCATGCATATCGTGTTTAAGAACATAGTGCTTTAGTCTCCGATTCGCAGCTCGATGAAAGGGACGTGCCGTGATATCACGAAGTGATATCACTCTTTTGCGAAGCAAAAAGAAATCCAAAAAAGCAAAAGAGGGATGCCCATGAGCGGAATTGCTACCGCTGATCTTTTTTAAGTCATTATATTCAACATGAAAGTTTTGTGCTTGCATACTTGGCCCGTGTGGCTCAGTGGTAAGGCGTCCCACTCGTAATTACTGCTGGAGAAATCCACATCCGTTCATGGGAAGATCAGCGGTTCAATTCCGCTCATGGGCATCCCTCTTTTGCTTTTTTGGATTTCTTTTTGCCGTATATCTGCTCATTTTGCTCGTTTTGGCGCAAATTGACTTTCAAAAAGGTGTGGAAAGCGCAAGACTAATCAGGGCAAGCCTGTGTATTCGGCGGCACCCGTCAGCAATCACGCACATGTCCATGATCTTGGTACCCAGCTTTCATACGTGCTGACTGATCGGGCACGGTGATCGCGGTCCAATTCGAGCGTTATAGACTATTTGTTTGCTAGTGGTGCGTTTGCAGTTTTCGGCGCTTGGTACTGACCTGTTTGACGCTCTCAAGCTTATAGATCTGCACATTCAAGCCGGGACATGCTATGGCGGGTGCCGTATCGGTCTAGTGCAATGACAAGTGGCAGAGGAGTGCATATAACAAGGAGCTATATTGGACGGAGGACATGGTGCGAAGACCTTTATAAGGACGCTCGTGTTGGCTGTGGCGGGTGCCGTGATGGTCTAGTGCAAAGACAAATAGTTTGGGGGTCCATACGACAAGTGGCTAAGTAGACAAAAGAGATGGAACGTAGATCTTCATAACCACGATCGTGGCGGCTGTGGCGAGTGCCGTGATGGTCTAGTGCAAGCATAAGTGGCAGAGGACTATATATAACTAAAAGCTGTATTGGATAGAAGAGATGGACCGAAGACCTTTATAACCACGCTCGTAGTAGCCATGGCGGGTACCGTAATACTACTAAGTCCTTTCCTCGTAGGTAAACTATATCCTTGATAATACGCAGCTGACAGTGTAAGCGGAATCGTGACGATGTCGCAGCCAATTGCAAAGCGTCAAAAAGCGATGGTATATACTGAACCCACGATTATCTATATAGGAAGATTATCAGCTCCTCAAGGAGACCACACCCTATACTAGCAAGGACTTAAACATCGCAACGACACTCTGGATAAAATCGTGATCGCCACCCTGCCTGAATGGAAAGCGTCAGCCTATGTCCATTTGGAGCTTATCGTGCCGTCCAATGCAGACTTCTCGACATATTGGCGGCACTTTGTTCCGGAAGCTTTCGTTCAAGCATCGTTACAGCATTAGTGTCCGGACCTATGCGACTGATCATGTCTTCTGGGGATAGACTAGATACGAACGCATCCGCGCTCATAACGATCGCGCGCGATCGTTTGGAACACTCCGCTCGCAACCACCTTACAACGCCATTGACATACCACAATGGACTCACAGCGAGCACGTACCGGTGCCGAACTCCAGGCGTTTCTGCGCCGTAGCCTTCCAATCGCCACTGTGCCGCCTCAAAGGTACCCTCGACATCATCGGCATCTTCGCCAACCAGGAGAAATACACTCACTTGGCAAGATATTTCAGGGGCATCCTCATCATGATATGTAACCTTGTCTACCCCTTCCTAGTAGAGGAGCCCACGCTAAAGGACTACTACACTGCCAATGGCAGGGGCGTCCATTACCTAAAAATGTACGACAACTACCACACTTTGCCTTGGAAGAGTGCCTGGTATGCAGCTTACGGCATCCCGAAGGATAGAGCGTGTTCTCTACTAATCACGACTGAAGCTACCTATAACTCTGGCCAATTCACGGTCAAAGCTTTCGGCACCGTCGAAATGGGAATAGAACGAGTTGCATCCGCCTATATTGCTTCGCTCTTGACGACTGTATTATACTTTAGACGTCTTTACATCTCAATTGATGTATAATTATCAAGGATGGACTCGGAGCAGATAGCAATAGATGCTGGTAAGAGCTATACAGTTATAATATCTATGACATGGAATGTGATCTTGCGCAAGCAGTGTTGGCGTTGGTGATAGTGGCAGAAGAAGGATCTTTCTGGACCGCTTCTACGAATTAGATGTCTTATCTCACACCTACGTAGGATTACTGGAAATCAATTCGGCACAAGCTTTATATCTTTGTCGTCTTTATCTGGTATCTCATTACTGGACTTGACTGCTGGCGAGTGCCGTGTTAGATACCAAACTGATTGTAATTCCAGCATAGCCTAGTGCGGCAGGAGAGGCAGTCGAAATTCAGTACACTATCACCAAGCTCATAGTTCTGTGGCGAATACCGTAGTGATTCGATGCGGACAATAGGGTTAGATTGACCCAGGACCAGAGAGTTATCGCAAGGCAGAAAATTAATATGAAGACCATTATGACCACGCTGGTAGTGGCAATGGCGGTATACGTAATGTCTCTAGACTCGACCACTGAGCACTAATTAACGTCGACCACGTCTACGACCAGACACCATTCCTCCTATAAGAATACTAATATTTACGCAAGTCCTCCTTTCTCTGCGCACGATACCGGCAGATTGCACTTATAACCGGATGTCATCTCCCTGTCGGTGAGGCCCCTCATGCGCAGTCCCATTGGCAGCACTTGTACGCGTTCCGTAGATTGGGCATTGCCAGCGCTGTCCCATCGTCTCTGCTGTGCGGAGAGGATACATCCGCCCATTACCGAGTCCAAGGCCCCTACTGATTCGACTGGCTTCGGTGATGCTTCACACAGGAGGCTTGTCAGTTATTGTAGTCTTTAAGACTATCGTCACACGTACTTCTCTTTATCATCGGCCACCTGGAGCATGCGCTGGACAAACAGGGAGTAAGACTCGTCTACAACCGCATCACCGGATAATACTGTATCCATGGTGTCGACAAATGCTGGCAAGGGAACCTGAGTGAAGCCGGACGCGTGTTCGTGACAGCAGAAAAGGACGTTATGGTCGATATGTGGACAGAAGAGATTGGCAAGGCCGCGGACGTTCGTGGACAGGCCGTCTACTTCGCGGACCACGACTGCAACGAGGCTGGTTTCGGTCCAGTTACTATTGATGGCGTCATGGATGGCTGCACTCTTGTAGTGCTTGGTGATGTCTTCGTTCGAACCGACGTCGATCAGGAAGACAGAGACGTGGCTACGGTTACAGAGGCAGTCGACATGTTCTTGTTGATGATGGTCGAGATATGCATTGAAGAGGTCATTATTGGCCATCTGACCGATTCTCTAGAAGATGGTTTTAAGAAGGTCAGGCTCTACTCGCAAAGCAAGGCGCACGAAGAACTCAGTAACATCAATAGGCTACGGCACTCGCCAGGTATCATCCCGAGCAGGTCACAGCACGAATCAAAAACAGATTTCCAGCTAGATTCTCCTTGCGATTACTTTTAACGAAGAACTATCTACTTATACTTATTAGCGGACGGCACTCTCCATGATATTTCTGAACTCGCTGATCGAACTAAGTAGAGGCTAGCACCTCGTCCTTTTACTACGATAGATAAAGCTATAACTATTATACGGTATTATGTCCTTCTTCGCTGTGAAGAGTGCCGTAGACTTTTCAAGCTAGTAACAAACGAGTCTGTCCTCCATTTCACAGTCCGATACACAAACATCTTCCTAAGCTGACAGCATTTGATCACAATATCGGAACCACCTGGGAAACGTCAGAAGACTATATCGCTATAATATACTGCTATATGCGTAGCAAGGGCAAGCAGTTGCAATATCGAAGTTGATTGCAAACCAGAAGTGATATAATCAGTAGCTGGAGACTCCTGCCTCATTAACATTATGCCAGCACTTCGAGATCGTAGCTCTAGCCAACGCGAGTTTCGTAGCCTGGGGAGATACAGCATGCCGGAAGCTCCGCGACGCCATTGTCGGCAGTGCCACGACAGGACCAGTACAGCTGGTCACATCATGCGAAAGACGGCTTCACCACAAACGCGCCAGGCCTAGTGTTGTGGCTCGAAAGTCTGAAGTCCGCACACCTCGGAAACTCAAACTTCTTCGTTGTGAGACGCGACGACGAAGCTACTCTCCAGTTCTCAGTGACCAGCTATATAAAAGTATATAAGCTGCTTCAGGAAGGTTCTCAAACTGAAGAGGTGCAAGAGTACGAGGATGAGCTTCAATTCCTGGCCGTTCAGCTCGGTGCTGGTTAGAACAAGATCGCGTGAGTCTCAAGTTTAGTTATGCCAGAACGACAGCTCATAGCATCGTCTAGATATCTGATGCTTTCATTGCGAGATCAGATAACGATGTCGACTGAAAACGTCCGGCGAAATGCCATTCTCCCAAATCCTGCACCAATAATCTCCACACCAAAGCAGACCATCGACATATCGACAACACAGACACGCTCATGTGTTAGAGTTGAGCTTGAAAAGGATATTTCCAGAAACCTTATCTGCCCGAAGACAGCCTGTAACGAAGCGTTCGCCGACTAGAAGGCGTTGATGTGGCATTCACTGAGACATTAAAGCTGACAGCATGTCTGCTTTCCCTGCCCACCGGTCGCTAGTTGGCGCTGCAATCCGTAGTAGACGGCACTCTTCATGGCTTGCCTGAGACTGATGATCTAAGCAAGTAGGTCAGGCACGATAGGCTTTCTGTCGTGATGGATGAGGTCTGATTATCATAGCGCCAATCTGGCTTCATATAGTATGAAGAGTGCCGTGGGCCTTATACAACGCATGATAAGAGGATTGATCAATGCTCTTATCACCACTCTCTAACCGCTCGTTCCCATCTTCGAGCACCGGCAAGGCATCGAGAAGCCCAGAATCGCAGTATTGCATAGGTGCTTGCGATAGTGTTGGCGGATATTCTTTTTCAAGATTGATCGCTGTCAAGCCGGACGCGGCACACGCCGGCGCGCCGGATTAGCAAGGGCCGTCTTATACGCAGGCTTCCTGTGTGGTTCGTACGATGCCCTGGTGGGTCATTGGCCGCCTACACTTTGGATATCTCATCTTTTCTGCATGTTCATGTTGCTCGGCAGTATGTCGCTTGGGAAAGGCTGCCGCGATCAAGACTTTGACGCGTAGAATACACTAGTGCTCCGTATATTCCTGCGTAGTGTGGTGTTTGAGATTATGCTCGTCTTGCTTACTTTCGAAGGAAGAATATTTACCGCATATTTAATACTTAATCATCTTATTTTCGAGATCTGACTTGATGTGATCCGTAAGCTGGGGCTTCGTTACTGGCTTCCGATTACGTGCGGAAGGGCCAAGAAAGCAGATGTTGCCGCTTGCTAAGATGTCCTTTCGTTGACCAGCATCTTTTCTCATCCGGTGCTTCGTCTGATATGTTCGAGACAAGTATGTCCGTCTCGTTGCGTTCGTGCTTACTTCGACGAGTGTGCGCGGCTGAGTTGCTGCAAGATTCGTGCCCAGTGTCGGTGGCGCCGATGTGCTCTGTATCTTGCCATCTCGTTCCAAATCTGTTTGACAGCATGGTCCAACGATCGTGTATCGTTCTGCTGTATTGCCAGTCATTCAGTACAGGAAATAAAGTCGGCAATAAAAGTTCCTGAAAAGCTCCCATAGCTCCATCGTAGTAGGTGTCACAAAGCATGTCTTAGTTATCACTACACCATGGTACTCTCCACAACAGGTCAAGTCCTACATGCGACGAAGATTTGGGTACCTTTCCCATTCGAAGTTTCACTGCTTTCAAAAGTGCTTAACGTCCCACCATCCTCGCCTGGACAGGCCACGGCACTCGCGGTGACAGATCAGGCGCCACGCTATAGGGACTCGAGCCGGTGCGTCTTACGTCGCTGGAAATCAATGAGCCTGACTTCAGGCTTGCATAACAATGTGCAATTTTGCCTACGGCACTCTCCAGGGTAGCACTCGATTCATCAGGCACTAGTGTTTGATGCGGCCATGGCAGGATCAATCATTGCATAGCGATCTACTGGATAGTACACGGCACTCTCCCGGATATGAGAGTAAAGTTGCTCATGTGAACGACTTTATCACATCTTCCTTACGTTAGCTCGAGCCACACTGCGCGCGGCGCTATGACGAAGACCATGCAATATTGTTGTCCCTAGCTCAAGATGTGCGATGCTTAGTCTTATCCTGTTACTTGTGAAGAGTGCCGTACGTGGAATCTCATCAAGAGATGATCTCATCAACAGATCACGCACAATACCAGTCACATAGGGCTTACAGCATTCACAGGATTCAACAGCAAGGTGCAGATCGAAGTGAAGACTAAGAGCTAGAACTATGCATGAAGTGTACAGTGATTCGTCTCCACTATCTCCAGATTTACAAAATATGCTTACAAATTCCCAAACGCCACGTGATCATTTGCCACCTCCTTCGCCATGCTACATTTGAACAACACAACACACCTAGTCCTCCTCTTCGACCTCCGCGGTGTCCTCGTGGAAGGTCTTACCCTCTGTCGTCGGCTTGATGTATCCAGCCCGGATGACAAAGTCTCCGAAGTGCTCGCCCTCGTTCCGCTCAATTGCGTATCTCTTGATCATTGGTCGCATGATCTCCAAGATTTCATCCTCCTTGATACTGCCTCTGTACAGCTTGTTGAGGCGCTGGCCGTGATAGCCACCGCCAAGCATCATGTTGTAAGCTCCGAAGGCCTTTCCGACAAATGCTACTTCAGCCAGCCAAGGTCGAGCACATCCATTCGGGCAACCTGTCATACGCATGACGATTGAGTCTTGACGGAGACCATTTTCTTCGAGGATCTTCTCAACCTTGCTGACCATGACGGGAAGGTATCGCTCGGACTCTGCCATGGCAAGACCACATGTCGGGAAAGCCACACAAGCAGATGAAGATAGACGCAGACCAGAGAAGTCGGTGTTGTCCAGCTTGTACTTCTTCAGCATATCCTTCATCTCTTGCAGCTGGTCTTCGTGGACATTGCTGAGTATGAGATGTTGGTTCGGCGTCAGTGTGAAGTCACCCTTGTGAACCTTGGCAATCTCACGAAGACCAGTCTTCATGGGGAAGTCGGCAGTGTCCTCAATACGACCGTTCTCGATGAACATGGTGAAGTGCCACTTTCCAGTCTCATCCTTGTGCCAGCCGAAAGAGTCGACGTTGCTGTCGAAGTGGAAAGGTCGCTCCTCGCCAAACTTCTCACCCCAGCTCTCCTCGACCTTGGATCGGAAGACGTCGACACCCATGTCGTCGATAGTGTACTTCAGACGTGCATGCTTGCGGTTCTTGCGATCACCATGATCGCGCTGCACGAACATGATGTGCTTCGTGGCAATGTGTGCCTTGTCAGGCGTCACGAAACCCATCATGCTACCTGTTCGTGGATAGGTCTTCTTGTTGTTGTGCGTCACACCCATACCACCACCGGCAAGAACGTTAAAGCCAGCAAGCTTGCCATCGTCACCCATGATGGCGATGAGGCCGACGTCGTGGGCGTAAACATCGGTGTCGTTGTGTGGTGGAATGGCGATAGTGACCTTGAACTTTCGAGGAAGGTATACAGGTCCGTATAATGGCTCGGCTTCCTCGAATGCAGTTACTGCTTTGCCAGCGACTTGAATGTTCTGATCATCGTCAGTCTTGAGCCAGATCTCGTGGTATGCGTTGGCTGCAGCAGAAGGCAGGAGGTAGTCGCTGATAAGCTTAGCGACCTCATGCACTTCCTTGTGGAAAGCAGCATTGCCGTGGTTAGGACTGCACATGACATTACGGTTGACATCACCACATGCTGCTAATGTTGTCATGAGTGCCTTATTGATAGCTTGCATGGCCGGGCGAAGTTTGCCCTTGACAATGCCGTGAAACTGAAACGTTTGGCGTGTGGTCATCTTCATGGTCTCGTTTCCAAGTGTGCTCGACACATCATCCATCAGAAGCCATTGCTCGGGTGTGGAAACACCACCAGCAAGACGACAACGAATCATGAAAGAGTACGCTGGCTCAAGACCTTCAGCCTTGCGTTGTTCGCGCAGATCACGGTCGTCCTGCATGTATGTGCCGTGGAACTTGGTCAGCTGCTGGTCAGCAGCATCAATAGCACCCGTACTTTGATCCTCAAGACCTTCTGCGATAGTACCACGAAGATAGTTTGATGCAATCTTGATGTCTTCGTTTGTGATTGGCGCAGGCTCTTCAGGAAGACCCTCCACTTGGTCAACACCTAATGCCTTCCACAGCTCCGGCTCCCAGAGGTTGTAACCAGTTTGGTACCCGTCAGGCTCCTGATCGTCACCAAGACCGCAATCGGTCATAGGCTTACCACCAAAAGTTCGAAGCTTGGCATCGAGATCCTTTCCGGGCTTGTTGTAGTAGATTCTGTCTTCTTTCCTAGGCCAGTAGTGACTGTCACCAAGCGCGAAGACAGCAAAGTGCACAGTCGCAAGGTCCATGTCCACAGTAGACTTGATGTGCTCCCAGAAATTGCGACCGTTCTGAGGGAATTCTCCCTGACCAGCAGTAGCCGTGATGAGGGCAACATTCTCCTCTCCTGATAGGTCCTCGATGGGGTAGTCGTCCATAGCCATGACCATAGTTTTCAAACCTCTGGCCTTACCTCTGTTGCCAAGACGCTTGGCCACGTTCTCAGCGTTGCCATTGTCGGAAGCGAACAGGATTGTCAAAGGTGCGCCGAAAAGCCCATCAAGAAGCTTGCTGTAGGCGTCCTTGGCCTTCCTCTTCTGCAGATCCCTGACTTCCGAACCATAAGAAGCAGACAAATTCGACGCGAATGCAGGCTGGCGGCGCATGAGCTGAGTGAGCTGGTTGTCACGAGCAAGGAACTCTTCGAGCTCCCGCTTGATTCTCTCAGAGTCAAGCTGGAATGAAGGTTCGCCGTCGTCTGTGACTGCAGGTGTCCATCGGTATAATGGCCAGTACCCAGCATCCACTGCCTTTTTAGTCTCCTGCAACACAGTCAAGGGAGTCTCGTCCTCTTTATTGTACGGCAGATATGCGAGAACGACAGATGGACCATCGAATTTATCAGCCTCCATCATAGCCTCCAGTACCTGCGTGTAAGAGCTGTAGACGGCCACAGATGCCACATACGCATTACCGAAGTTCATGGCGTAAAGACCAATGTCCTTCTTCCTTCGGTTCGCATCCGACTTGTTACGGTCTGAGTAGGGGGTTGAGTCAACAATGAGCATGTTAACATTCTTGCCAGAAGCCAACACGTGGTGAACACCCGAGTTACCAAGATCGTATGCCCAAGCGTCTGATCCGACCAGCCATTGTGATTCTTTTCGGAAGAGTGATTTGTTGGAAAGAAGCTGACGAGCAGCAGGAGATCCATCAGTTGCGAGCCGTGCTAGCGCCTCATCGGCAGCAGCGTTGCACTTGTTGGGGTCTTCAGCGTCAAGTGTCCACCTCGAAAGCCAGCTGAGTGGTGCCTTTGTGGTGAAATCGTTGGTCTTCGCTGCGGCCTGAACCTCCTGAACAAACTTCTGTCTACGCTCGATACGTGCGAGTATGGACCCAAAGCCAAATTCGGGATTTGCGGCCATCTGAGACGAAATACCTGCATTGTTAGCACCAAGACGGTTGGCAATGTTCAGGCGCTCCTTGAAGACCTGGGTGAGAATCTTCATGTATGCGTTCTCCAGCTTGGGCTGTTCGTGGGGCTGCTTGTGCAATGCCAATCTTGATGTGGCTGATGTGCCAACTTCCAAGTTCTGGATTGGCGTGTCGGAGAGGAGGTTAGAGAAGACACCGTTAAGGGCTTGTCTGATGGTTGACGGCTCAAGGTATCCCAATTGGTAGCCGACGATGAGAGGCGTAGATACTGTGGATGAACCAGAACTATATGAAGTAAGGATATCAAGGAGCATCGGACCCCACTTCGTGGTCTTCCGCTTGTTCTGCTCGAGAACTCCTATTCGCTTGAGCGAAGAGGGAAGAAATTGTGTAAAGACACGACCCAGCCATGGTCTGTATAGTCTCACCGTGATTAGACCACAATTCCGGTAAACGTCCGTAGCTAAAGCAGCACCTAATTCTTCGCCAAGAAGTGCAGCATCAGCGCCAAAAGCGAATACCGCAGCCTGCGCATCTGCGGCACCTGTGTACTCGAACGCGCGATATGTTCTGCCTGTGGCGGCTGCTAATCGTGCCCAGATCTCTTCAGCTTGTGTGTGAATGTCCTCCGAGGTAACCTGCTTCTTCTGCACCGCACTCTCGACCGATGTAATAGACGTGGCACTTGACTGCTGCTCAGAATCACTCTGACTGCGGATAGATGCTGATGAGCCTTCCGAGCTACTCGGTTTGTCGAAAACGCCATCAGCCTCAGCCTCAGGTCCAGGTATTGGCGAGCCGCTACGTGCCACTGGTGAAGGCTGATTCTCGGCGGGGGATGAAGCCACTCGCTCTCCATCTGCATAGAGGTTTGTTTCTTGCTCAGTGCTGGACTGATGCTTTCTTGCAAGGCTTAGGTCGAGGATGGCCTCAACTAAACCCTTACTTTCGTACGGAATGGGTCTGTCAGATGCGAGTTTCGCAGGGTCGAAGAAGTGGATCACACCCTTGCCAGACTTGATTGCCAATGCATGTGCAGAGAGTGCTAGGTCCTGCGATTCTTGTAGAGACTCTGATTGAATGAAGGTGAAGCCGCATTGCCTTATCGCGGTGATTTCTGAGTAATCTGCAATTCCTGCTGACTGTATAGCAACATGTATAACGACTGGGTATTGTGCGAGCTTATAAAGATGTGGTAGCGACTGTATAAGGATGGAGGAAGTGGTGGTGACGGCAACCAGCTTGCCGGATCGCGCCGGAGCGTAGGCAGAAAGAAGAGGGTCGGCGTTCTGGCGGACGACATCAATCTATACTTGTCGTCAGTGTGAAGACTCGATATTGCTGGGAATGCTTGTCCTACCTCCGGTGTTGTGGAGACAATGCCAGTGTAGCTGTTCTTGGCGAAAGATTCGAGATAGCTGGAGAAGTCGGACTCGACGGCGAGGGCGGGCTGTACTGATACTACGTAGTCACTGGACAGGTATGCAACTCGGGCCACTACAAGAAAATCCTCAGTATAGGCTCGTTGCCACATATACAGTCTGGAGGCGACTTACCAGCTTCTCCTGCCGAGGAGATTGTGTTGGCGGCCATGATGAGAAGCCTGCTGCTCCTGGTATGTAGATTATCTGCAGCAGTAGAAGATGCTTCCCAGGGAATGTCTGCAGAACTAGGAGTGACGGACGAGGCGACACAAGAGTAGAGTGGCCAAGCCGAGTTCGTGGAGAATCAAAAGTGTATGAGGTGATCAATGTGCTAGGTTCACTACGAAATTTCACAACGGCCGGCATACCACGATCCGAAAGCGGAGGCGAATCTGGACAAATGTTCGAGCGTGGATACGACAGTAGGCCATCATGATTCGCCATCATCGCCTGCAGTTTCTTGTAAAGCGTGAGAATCTCTATTGTGAAGAGTGTTGTAGGCATGGATGTTCGGAACCTACCTGGCCATACGCAAGCTGAGAGAGTATACCATATCTACCACAAGCTGGAATGAAAGATTGTGGACTGCGCACTGAATGGCATTACCTTACACGTAGCTCAAGCAACATGACGCTGAAAACAGTTTGCTTGGTATAATCAATCCAATTCAGTCTAACGAATGCCACAAGCGTAAGCTCAGACAATGTGCATTACGCAGCAGATCCTTCTCTGCTTACAACACACCATACCATGCAGATTTGCATAAACTTTCAAAACAGGTCAAGTATTGTCGCAAGACTTCAAAACGCGCCAATCCCATCTTGCCGCTTCCATTTGAGCCAGCTGCTTGTTCAAAGCCCTGTTCACCCGCCTTGCCGCGCCCAGCTTGCCGTCCTTGTCGCCTAGATTGTGTATTTCTTCTTGATCTCACGCCCTTTCCATCTTGCACTCACATCACAGCGCAACTACAGCATCCAGCATCCTTTTCGTCTTGGTCGTGCTGCATCTTCTGAAATTGGCCATTCGCACCTCCTTTCGCCGTGCCATTTGATGAAGATGACATCTCCCTGTTGAACCTCCTGATCTCACGTACGGTCTCGTAGAAAGCATCGTCGACATTGAGCCGGGACTTCGCCGATGTTTCAATAAATGGGCATCCCCATTGTCTTGCAATGGCTTCCCCCTCTGCGATACACATTAGTTATGCGATGAACGGACCATAATCTTGTTCTTGCTTACCTGCCCGCGATACTTGTCGCTCATGCGTGAGATCGCACTTGTTGCCGACCAGTATCATGGGAAAGTAGTCCCTGTCTTTAACACGCAATATAGTCTTTTGGTATGCCATGACCTCCTCGAATGACGCCCGCGATGTTATCGAATAGACTAATAGGAATCCTTCACCCGTCCGCATGTATTGTTCTCGCATGGCTGAGTATTCTTCCTGTCCAGCTGTATCCAGAACGTCCAGTAGTGCAGTTTCCTCGTCGATGACACATTGCTTGCGATATGAGTCTACACGCAACAATGTTGTGTTAGGATGGGATGAACTGCGGAGTGGTTGATGTAGGTGATTTGCGTATGAGGTATACCTTCGATTGTAGGGTCATACTCGTCCACGAAGTGACTCTGTATAAGTTGTATGGTCAAACACGACTTTCCGACTCCACCGTCACCGACAACGACCAATTTGTATTCTCGCATGAACTATGAGACGGGACACTCTTGTTAGCGCCGTGGACACCAGTATTGAAGGTCAAGTCGAGCGAACCTTTGAACTCATTGCGTATGATGTCGAGAACTTGATATTGGTGATCCAGGGCGATCGGACTGGGTTGCGAGGTAAAACAGCTGTACAGCAGGTATGCTGGTTATTTGCTAATCAAAGGGGTGACAAACGGTGTAGGCGCAGGAATTGGCAGAAAGGGAAGTACTGGTGGAGAACGATTGCGGGAGCGGCGGCGATTGACAAGTTTTCAGAGAGTGTGCGAGAAGCTACTGAGGCGAATGAGGTATGAAAGAATGTATTCGTGGTGTGTTGCAGAAAGCGCGAGAGTGTATTGTAGTTGCAAAGGAGGGATCCTACAAAAGGAGGGTCTACTGGGAATATGGCCAGCACAGGGCGATCCCCAGCACATCTACTGTACTAGGACACAAGTCTGAGCAGATTCCTCGCTCAAACTCTTCCAGCGATAGTACAGTAAACTGCCGATACAGCAAGAATATTTTGGCAGTGTCATCCCATGAGCCAGCATACTCTCCGATTGAGTCTGTCCAGTCCTGCCTAAACGAAGTGCACTAATGTATGTACTGCACTGCATGTAGTAGTCCCAGATCCCGGAAGCAACTCTCAAGTCTCCCAAGCACGCACGCTTCGTCTTTCTTGCCGCTTGCCTTACGGGCCTAGCCGACGAGCCGCACGGTTGAGATTGTGCTAATTGTGCTCCAAATACTGTCCACCAGACTCAGGTACTTTTGCAGAAAGGAATAAGCGTCCATACTGTGGCCGCAGAACGTGGATCCGATACACGGCCGAGGACTAGAGGTGAAAGGTGATGAGTAGTGATGGAGCACCTCTGAGATCCTTGCATGGTTACACCGAAATCCACCTATCTGCGGCGAGGTCTTCACCAGTCGTTCTGCATCTCGTCAAGCCTCTACTGCAGGGCTAAGCCGATCTTCGTTCACAGCTCGGGAGTGCCGACAGCCACATGATCGATTGTACTCTCTTCGCGAACGCTCCGGTCTCATAAATTATTCGTCTGCCTATGCCTGTGGAACAACTCTGAAATATACCACACTTTGCCACCACGAAATACTCAAGAACTACTGTATTGCTGTGTACGCGGATCGCACGACTTGCCCTTCACAGCAAAACGGCTCCAGCTCGCAGAGCGAAATGCCGTTGCAAGCGAGCGCGGCAAAGCCCACTGATCCGAAGCTAAGATTTTGGAAGAGCGCTAGAAGCAGCGCATCCAGCCACTAGTCTGATACAGGCGCATGGCTTCTCGCGTTTCAGAAACTCCGGAACCACAGCCTGACATGATCTCTTCCCCAATACCACACTACAGATGCACCTGACTATCGGCATTATTGTGACTACTCGATTAGCGCTACAAGGGCTGTCGCCTGCCCACAAACAAGGCCTGATTTGCTCACTTAGCTCATCGATTAGTCGTGAGGCTAATATGCACACTTACCACTCAGTTGGATCCAGTTGTCCGTCCCGATAGCCTGGTCATGCGATTTGGAAATGTGATAAGCTGGATGTCACGTTGTATCCAAGCCATGCCGAGGAAAGGCTTCAGTCCGACCGAGGCCATCCTGATGCCCATACAGAATGATCTGTCTATCGTGAATCAAGTTATACGGACGCCTGGTCTTGGCGGTCTGTGACTATGCACATACTTGACCCCGAAAGGGCTTCAGTCCTATACTAGATCAGAAGTCTAAGCAGAATCCTTACGGCACTCATCCCAGGATTCTCGCAGACTTCAATCTATGCCTGGTCTTTACCCATCAACGTCTCCTTCACTTCCTCAACCTCCTCAGCATCCTGTACTTCGATTATCTGACCTGTCTCTGCTTCGCGCCGTAATAATTCTTTAGCTCCTGCATAGAGCATTCTGCTTTCTGTCGGACACGTTGACGGCATATATGAAAGCATGACGTAGGGTGCCGTTTGGCGTCCAGAAGCCTGTCAAGGAGAGTATGAGCGAGCTATAGTGTGATCGTGGTTTGCCTCGACATCATAAGGTTATTCATACCAGGGTAAGAGGGTAGCTCAATAACACAAAGCGCGGCGAGTTATCTGGGAGTGCGTCTGAGATGTCTACAAGACTCTTGTATATCACATCGTCATCTTCACGCTTGATCTCGAGGGTTTTCTTGTCTATTTCATCTGATTTGCGAGGTTTGTGTCAGCTTCAGGAGCTTCGCTGATGGTCTCCAAGACAAGGGTATGGCGCCGGCCCCAGGGCGTAGACACTCCTGGTGTGATGCGTACATATGACAGCCTGAGGGTCTTTGGATCGCGACGTGCTCAGTCTGAATTTGCGTAAGAAGGCTTTCGTTTCCGGGGAGAACGTGTATAGTCGTTGTTCAGATGCCTGTTTGGCATCAGCCTAGGGATAGTATACGATCGGGTGTTACCAATACCATGATGAGGAACAAAGCTGTGGTAGAGTGTGGTATATTACAGATCCAACCTTGTCGACGACAACAAGATGATCGACGGCGGCCCTGTTCCAAACCCCAGACTTCGACCCCCGCAATGCCAAGAATCAATGACGGCTGTCATCTGAGATTCTAATGCAACTTTCGAAGATTAATCACCACAACTGACGCAACGACACACCTATACCAAGTTTCCCATGTTTGCGCGCTTAAATCAAGTTGCACGACAGTTTTCGCGGCCTCTGCCACAGTACCTACACAACTCAGCAGCATCGATCATATCGAGACCAAGCATCATGTCGCTCTCCGCAGCCTCGACAGCGGCTTCGGAGCGCAACAAGAGGACTATCAACACGGCTGCTTGCCTGATCATTGGCGATGAAGTCTTAGGCGGCAAGGTCAGTCTGCCCTTACATGGACGAGCATCTCCGGTTCTAAGTGGACAGAACAGGATGATGACAAGCAAGATTATTGGCTGACAACCATACCGATAGTAGACGGTTGACACGAATTCTGCGTATATGGCAAAGTTTTGCTTCAATTTAGGGATCAACCTGAAGCGCATAGAGGTCATTGGAGACGAGGAAGACGAGATCGTGGAGGCAACAAAGAGGATGTCTGAGAGCTATGACTTCGTGGTCACGTCGGGCGGGATTGGACCAACGTGAGTTCTATCGGCACTCTTCGATACCCATACGGATATTGGCATTCTCCATGTGTAGCCACTGACACGAAAGCTCAGCCACGACGACATCACATATGAGTCGATTGCTAAAGCTTTCGACCTACCTCTGACAATCCACGACGCTGCCTTTGCTCGCATGAAAGCCATCAGCAAGCCACACCCTAGCCAGCCCAACTTCTCCTGGGACAAACCCTCAGCCGCGCTCGAGGCGAAAGTGAGTGCTATTACTGGAGATGCTTACAATTCATGCGCATTGGACGTGCTAACGATGCGTCAACCCACCCTAGAAGCGCATGATCATCCTACCTTACGATAAGTCGCGCCCAGACGGCGACCAAGTCTTATTCGTGGATGAGAGTCTATGGGTTCCAATCGCAGTGGTCAATGGGAACGTCCACATCCTTCCGGGTGTGCCACGCCTTTTTGAGAAACTACTAGAGGGTCTGAAACCGAGTCTGATACCCAGGCTATTAGATCCGGAGGGTAAAGGAGTGTCGCGCATGTTCTTCGCGACGCCGCTGGCAGAGAGTGCAGTCGCAGAGTACTTGACAGAATTGCAGAAGAAGGTCGGTAGCAAAGGCATCAAAGTGGGAAGCTATCCAAGATGGGGCAAGGCTTGGAACACGGTGACACTGGTCGGAAGAGAGCCGGAGTACATGGAGAGTTTGGTGGAGGAAGTGGAGGCAGGGGTGCAGGGCAAGAGAGTGAATAAAGAGGAGGATGGGTTGGATGGAGACAAAGCATGACGAGGGAATGTCTCCCCTTGCGCTGTCGAACAGCAGCTGAGCAGTAACCTGACGGCACTGTAGTCAGGATTCTTTCAGCCTTTTGATCCTATACAATATGCAAGAACGTGCTGTATGTACTCGGTCCGAGAACTTGCACGATAAGCTCCGCCACTTTGTTGCAACATCGTCGTCTTAAACTCGCTGTCTACAAACACGCAGTCACTCTTTCACTTCTCTTCAGCTGCTTCGTTCGGATTCACATCACCTCTAGCAACTATGGCGACTGGTAGCGATATCTTTCTGGCTTTCCTCGCCCTCCTCTTCCCGCCACTACCAGTATGGGTGAAATGCGGTAAGCACCGCTTTATAATCAGCTCACTATGCGCCCAGCACTAATCTCGCGCAGGTCTCTGCAGCGCCTCCTCCCTCATTAACCTCGCCCTCTGCGTGCTCGGCGTCGTTCCCGGCCTCCTCCACGCATGGTACATAATCTTCACCACACCTGACCCCTACGACGTCTACCAGCCCGTTGGCCAGGACTCCGAATCAGCGGCTGCTGCTGGATCACAACCACGACGCCAGAATGATAACGTACGCTACGTCTACGTCTACCAAGCTGGTGGTCAGGCGCAACCGCAAAATGGACACTCACAAAGAGCGCAGGGTGGACCGCAGCAAGGATATGGTACGGCGATGCCTTCGAATGGCACATTTGGAAGCTCGGAACCACAGCCGCAGCTTGCGCCGCATCAGTCGTATCAGACGGCGCCGTCGGGCAATGACGTACCGCCTGCGTATGAGTCTGCGATCCAGGGTGACAACAAGGTCCAGAGGTCTTAGAACAATGGCTGATTGTCTGGAGGCGAATAATGGCAGGGAATTATGGCGGTGACCACTAGTATGGCGCTGTGGGTTTGCTATTTGCACGGTTGGTATGGCATTGGGGAAATGGTATTGGAGGCAATACGTGGTCAGGCACAGGTGGACTTGTTCAGGTGTTGATGAGGTCAGGATGACAAGCAAGAAGCTCTGCTGCTCGAAGACCTTTTGGCTTCAGCTGTATTGAGAAGGTTGGCGCTTCACGACATTCCTGCCCCGTACTTCAATCGCTTACGCACATAGTCATTGCATGTCATCACCGTGTAATAAGAGTGCCTTCAAAATTGATGTGCTGTCGTAGTTCCAGCGACACCCACCTTCTGCTCTAGTGCTGTTCTCTTAGCCTTCCACCGACCCCAACTTCCACTGCACGCCCTCCTTCTTGCACCGCTATGCCGCCTTCATATCGGCTTCTCAGCAATCCTCCTGACCTCTGCCAGCTGATTATCCCCCAGCGCTCTGATCTCTGCCAGAATCTGCCGTTGCCTTTCACCTTGCTTTTCAGCTAGGTACAGCCCGATAGCGGCAGGGATCATAGTGACTGGGAATGGCTTGTTCCATTTCGAGGTCAATATAGCATCTTGTGAGAAGGTTAGCTCATGGTGAAGGCACAGGGACATCGACGGAGATACCTCGGAAGCGTACCCAGGCGGACATTACGATGAGATATTGTGGAAGAGCGAGGTCGTGAAAGGCGGACGAGATAGCAGGTGGAGGAAGAGGTGGTGATGTACTCGCAGCACTTTGATGTTGCTCACGTGCTCGATGTTATATGCTGAGTAAGGTATCGTCAAAGTGCAGGGATGTCCGATCGTCGTCCAAGAGTTGTGTGGGGAATTCAATGACTTCATGCATCATCGATGTTTCAGCTTGAAACGATTGGCCACACACGAATCTCGCGCGTCTGTCTGAGAGTATCTCATCGTAATGCTCACATTCGAAGACGAGGATCCGGAACACAACCCTTCCCTCCAGAGTGCGTGAGGGTTGCAAAGGAGACGCAACCTGGCTGACAGGAACCCTTCGGCTGTCCGCGTGAGCATGGGTCGCGAGTTGCGCTTGTATCATACAAATTCATATGAGGTAGAGGTCAAGGCTGACACGTATGCGTTCAATAAGAAACGAAGCCAGCTCCCAAGGTACTCTTCAACCAGTTTTTCCGCTTGTCCTTGTACAGACCGGGTTACCAAAACTCGCCACGTTTGATCGAAAAAGAGGGTATGGGAATTCAGTTGAAGGACCACTTCCATATCTCACAGCACTCTTCAACCAGAGCTTCTACCCATTATTCTCAAACCTGTTTGGATTGAAAATGGAAACGAGCTTCTGGTTGAAGTAAGGCTTTGTCCTCTTGGGGTGCTCTTCAACCATTCTTCACTTGATCTTTTCCCTTCTGTCTCCTGAAACCCACCATATCAGTGTGCTGGCATGCAATCAAAGCAGCTCAGGCTATATGTAAAGGGCAACGAAGCACGAAAGCAATTGAGCCGTTCTTTGCTTGATTCACTATCATGTTCACACGCTCTTTCGTCATGTCAGATATCGAGTCATGGTATCATCAAGGTAGTACTTACGATAGCTTCACAACGCTTCTCGCTCTCCCAAACTTATCACCCGACCTCTAACTCTTCCTTCTCTCCTCATCGACTCACCCATTCAACAAATCTATCGCCATGCTGTCAACTATCCTGTCTTCGTCGCCATCCTCCATCCTCATCACTGTGTGCATTGTCGCGTTCTGCGCTCTTCAATTCAGGAGCTATCAACAGCATCGCAAGATCATTGCTCTCGGTGGTTACTCTGCACGCCTGAAGAGCAGACTTCCATTCGGCCAAGGCTTCTATCTGTCTTGGAAAGTCATCAAAGCTGTCAAGACAAACCGTCTCCTCGAGCTCTTTGAAGAGTGCTTCGCTCAAGGTCATGTCAAGGCTCCCTACACTGTCGATGTCATGCGTGGCACTTCCAGAGCCATCATGACTACTGATTCGGAGAACATCAAAGCTATGCTGGCCACGCAATTCAAAGACTTTGACAAAGGAGAAGGCATCAAGAAGGCTTGGGAACCATTTCTGGGACACTCAATCTTCTCAACTGATGGCAAGCTCTGGCAGGACGCGCGCACCATCCTCAGACCACAGTTCGGAAAGGATCGCATCGCGGATCTTGACACCTTCGAGCGCCACGTTTCAATCCTCCTCGAGCTTATGCTTGAGCAGGATGGCCAGCAGATCGATCTCATGGATTTCTTTTCCCGGTAATCGGATTTCACTTTGCATATCTGATTAATGCTGACCCGATCATTAGATTCACTCTCGACGTTGCCACAGACTTCCTAACAGGTCAAAGTGTCAACAGCCTAAGGGACGGTCAGTCTGGCTTCGCTCATTCCTTTGGCGAGATCCAGCGAGTGCAGCCTCTGCTCAGTGCCTTGAGCAACAGGTATGTTATCTACATATACTACGGCATGCTTCTTAGGGTAACCAAGCAACACCAGCGGTTTGTCATTCCTCTACCCACGCAAAGCGTTCAACAAGCATCTCGAGGTACTCAACAACTTCATCAACAAGTACGTCGATGCTGCTCTCGCCATTCCAAAAGATGAGCTTGAAAAGCTATCTGCTGGCGACCACAAATATACCCTGCTTCATGCACTTGCAGCGAACAACTCCGGACCGCGCACCTTCCTTCGAGATCAACTCGTTGCCAGTCTCTTGGCTGGTCGCGACACTACCGCCTGTACCTTGAGCTGGCTATTCTATGAGCTTGGCAAGAGTCCTGATGTCTTCGAAGCTCTTCGCAAGGAAATTCTGGACGTTGTCGGACCATCAGAAAGACCTACATACGAGCAACTGAAGAGCATGAAGTATCTGTCAGCGGCACTCTCCGAGACTCTTCGATTCTATCCTGCTATTCCAGTCAATCAGCGCAGCGCGATTGTCGACACTACTCTGCCTCGAGGTGGTGGTCCAGACGGCCTCTCTCCTATTGGCATCCTGAAGGGTACTGCAGTGCTTTACTCCACCTTCGGCCTTCAACTTCAGCCAGAGCACTACGAGCACTCGGATATCGATCCCTTGAAATTCAAGCCTGAGCGCTGGTTGAACTGGCACCCTCAGCCATGGACTCACATTCCATTTAGTGGTAAGTCTTACACTCTATTCTGTGTTGTCACAGAGTGGAGGGTTGAGCAGAGTCCTGGTGGCACTCTCCACAGGAAACTTTAGACTTGTGATCGATGCAATATACTTACCTCTGCTAACCGATGTGACTACAGGTGGTGCGAGAGTCTGCATTGGTCAGAACCTGGCCCTCATGGAGATGAGCTACACCGTTGTCAGGCTTTTGCAGACCTTCTCCAAGCTCGATGCTCACGACACTACTCCCGACAAGCAGGAAAGCGAAGTGGGCAAGCTCTTCTTCAAGAATGGCAAAGAGAGCTTGGCATGGAGGAAGTCACGCGAGAACGAAATCGGTCTCAAGGTCAGCATTGTGCTCAACCCAGCAACAGCGATCAAGATGCGCTTTGTCAAGGCTTGAGAGTTGGGATAGATGGTACTCAACAGGATGGTCCTGGGTACGAAGTTTCATTGAGTATGAAAGGTTCGACAGGATAGATTGGGACGGCGTCAATGACGCACTCGATGTGCACGATATGACGAGAAACGATATGGCTTTCTCCTAGGCTTACTCGAGTAGGACTTAGATGACTAGATTCACAACAGAGTATGCATGATATGCAAGATCCAGCTTCCAGTCCTGTACGTGTACTCGTTGCGAGACTAAACGACCCCGTGTTCGCCTTCGCCACCGCCAAGATTGCCTCGTCGCACCTGAGCTTGCCCTGCCAACAACATCATTATCACCATCAACGACCATCACCACGTGCATTGCATCAGATCTCGTTGCATCCACGCTATCGTGAGTGCCACAACTATCACCAGTGTCACAATTCCTGCAGTACCAGCAGCCATGGCTAGTGCAGAGAAGCAAGCGTCTCAGGCTAGCGCCCAACACAACATCGATCCCGAGAAGCAACCACTTCTGACACAACACAACACCGAAACACTGCAGCACGAACAATCAGCCCGTATTCGTGGTAACGTCTTGAAGCCCCGCGGATACCTTCCTCTCTGTGTTTTCACGCTCTACGTCATCTTCGCCGTGATGAAGGGCTTGGCACTAGCAAATTGCGGCCTCATCGGCAGTGGCGACTGGGATGTCGACAAGCATACAAACATTTCTATCAACGATGACTGGGTCATTGTACCGGGACCGGCGACGTCTGAGTTGCCAGTACTGGGGACGCAGTCAGGGACGGGTGCAGGGAGGCGGGTCGCGCTCGAGGCGCATATCATGTACGTTGTTGGATGAGCCTGATCCTCAGCGCTATGTTCTCATGCATGAGCAAAAGATGAGTACTGCAGCAACATGGCCGTCTAACATGATCTCGCCACAGGAGCAAATGTCCGGATGCCAGAGATTGTCTTCGCGACATGATACTGCCAGCGATGCAGAATGTCAGCGACAAAGTCGATTTTACTTTATCATACATAGGCCAGTAAGTCTTCTCCATGCCTCAGACTCAGTGCCCTCACAGAATCGGTAGCACCCCCACTGTCGGCTGATGTGGCTAGCCACGGCTAACCACCCACACTATCAGACTCCACAGCAACTCCGACGAAGACGAGACCGTAACCTGCAAACACGGCGAATCCGAATGTCTCGGCAACATCATCGAGCTTTGCGCTGCAGAGCTGTATCCTGACCCTATGATCTACCTTGGGTTCACAATGTGCATGAGCGAGTCCTATTCACACATTCCCGACCGCAGCTTGATCCAGGAGTGTGCTCTTGAGCACGGCGTGGACTTTTCGCTTTTGAGCAAGTGTGCCGAAGACGAGGAGGGGACGCATGGAATGGATCTTTTAAGACAGAGTGTGGCGAGGAGTGAGCAGAAGGGTGTTGTCTACAGCTGTACAGTGAGTGGCAAACCGGCTGACTTGTGCAGGTGAAGTGAGACTAATCTTTGCAGGTGCGACTGGACGATGAGATCAGGTGTATCCGCGATGGTGGAAAGTGGAAAGACTGTCCGGAGGGATCGAGCGCAGAAGAGCTGGTGCGAGATATCGTGCTTGCCTCTGCCAAGCAGGGGAGCGTGGAAGATGGGAGACACTGAATCAGTTCGATGGGTCGAAGCTTCCATCATAGGGACATACACGCGAAGAGACGTGCTCTACTGTCAATTGCATTCTAGGCTTGACCTAGGTATCATGAATTATGATTATCCTATCATGCCCTCGATCTTGCCGTGCTGTGGTGCGAAGTACCCTGACTTCTCTCAACACGTCACGAACAAAGTGGCATGTCTCTATACGAGGCCTTGCTGATGCATATCTACTCATCCTCATCCTCATCATTGAAACTCCCCAAACTCGCCATCATCGAACCCCAACTCCTCCGCCGTCGGCGTCTTCAGCGGCGCCGCAGAGCCACCAAACGCATCATCCATATCCTTCCTTATATCCGCGGCGCTCGGCGGTGGTGGCAGCAGCGGTAGCACCCCCAACCCACCGCGTTCCCTCATCTCCTCCTGCGTACCTCTTGCGCGACCAGCGCGCGACGGCAAGTTTACTGTAATCTGCTCACCCTCCTGAAGGCTATAGTCCCTCTTGACCTCCGGCTGCTTCGTCACCCCCTTCCCACCCCTCTGCGCCCCTCCTCTTCCCTGCTGTCCCAATGCCGCATCTTCAAATCCCAGTACCTTTCCCGCATCCTGCAAACTGATCCCGAAATCAAACGCGTCCGGTCTCTCTTCAAATCCAATCCCCAGCGTCGCTTTTCTTCCACCCTCCCCGACCACGCGTAGGGCGAAAAACCGGCTACTATCCACACACTGCGCCACGATGGCCGGACTGGTATACGGCGCGCCGGCGAACAGGTCGCCTGTCTGTGCGTCTTCAAGCAGGATGGTCGTGGATACAGACTCGCCTGGGGTTGGGCCTGTAGTTGGGGCAGAGGAAGAGGGAAGCGCGGTTTCGACGATGCGGAGGCGTGCGGTGAAGATGGGGGGTTGGGCGGTCCAGGTTGCGGCGGTGTAGCCTTTGTTGGAGGTTAGGGGTGGGACGGCGTAGCAGTGGACGCGGGGGTGGATGAAGAGAATGCGTTGAATTGCGGTGTCGGGAAGGGGGGTCGAGAGGCCGGTGGTGGGGTCTATGGTGGTCATGGTGGTGGATGTTTGGGAAGGGGCTGAATTGGGGAGGTGATTGTCCCGAGGTTCGCGGCGCGGGAGCGTGGTTGAGTGTTGATTTGTAAGTGAGGCACGTCACGACGATGCCAAAACACTTCAAGCATGCCATTTGCCAAATGGTAACAAATACGCGGAAAGACCCCATAGCGTATGGGCTGATTCATAAGCTTCTTACCGATCTATCATATCGTCTTCGACGCCGTACATGAAACGAAGCCAAAACGTGTAAAATGGTGACAACACGCAGAGCTAGTCTTCGGCGTATTGACGTATTGATCAGCTCCTTTGCAATCTGCCGTATCAGCTCCGATGCCGTACATGCTACCTGCTGCTAGTTAAACAGCATATGCTTCAGTATATAATAGACCATGGCACCGCCTCTCTTGTGACTATCTCGAAGCCCTTACTGCCATCCATCCTGAAACACGCACCACTCCGAACCATGTCTTCCTCCAACACTGTCTACCTGACGGCCGGTGCTGACCGGGGCCTTGGTCTTGGACTCCTCAAGGCGCTCCTCAAGCGACCGAACACCACCATCATCGGACAATCGGACGGGATCAGCTCCGCCAAACAGTGACGACATCGTTCTTCTTTCTTTCCGCGCTGACGAAACAACATACCCTAAACATTTTTCCCTTCGTATGCTCCTTATAGTTTCAAGTCGTCTGTCGCATATATTCGTCAGGTCCCATTCCATATCTACACGAATCCTACTCCGTACAATGTCTTCAAGCGCAGTTAGTGCATGTCAAATCCCGGGAGCAGAAGAGTATACAGCTGACACTCCTCGCAGGAGGGCTCCAAAGCCGGCGGCGCCAACATCCTCAACTGGGTGGCACCGGGCGACAAGACTGGCGAGTTCAAGCGGAAATCTTCAGCATTCCGCTCCTTCATCGAGAACAAGCCTGGTGCCGAGTTCCCGGCCGAAGCCAACCGCTACCACCTCTATGTCTCATACGCTTGTCCATGGGCGCATCGCGTCCTCATCGTGCGTCAATTGAAAGGACTGGAAGACATCATTCCGTTCACATCCGTCCACTGGCACATGGGTGAGAAGGGCTGGCGCTTCGCCACGAAAGAGGAGGTCGAGAAGAAGGAAGTACCTGGCGAGAATGTTACGCAAGATCCAGTACACCCCGAGTTCAGCCATTTGCAGGATCTCTACTACAAAGTGAACGCAGACTATGAGGGAAGATTCCTCGTCCCAACATTATATGACAAGAAGCAGAACAAGATTGTCAGCAATGAAAGCAGCGAAATTCTGCGGATGTTCTACACAGAGTTTGATCACTTGATTGATGAGAAGTACAAGAAGGTGGATCTATTCCCGAAGGATTTGCAGAAGCAGATCGAAGAGCACAACGACTGGACATACAACGACATCAACAATGGTGTATACAAGTCTGGTTTCGCTACGTGAGTTGAGCCTGGGTGGTATTCAAAAAAAGCGCTCGCAGTACCCTTACTCATTACTTTCTCATAGAACACAAGAAGCATACGAGAAGAACGTGACCACACTCTTCAAGTCCCTAGACAAAGCCGAAGCTCATCTTGCATCGCAAAAGGGCGGGCCTTACTACTTTGGCGAGCACATCACAGAAGCCGATATTCGTCTATACACTACAATCGTCCGCTTCGACGCCGTATACCATCAGCATTTCAAGTGTAATCTGAAGGGAATCAGGTCTGGCTATCCAGCGTTGCACAAGTGGGTACGTACCCTTTACTGGAACGTCCCAGCATTCGGTTCAACAACACAGTTCGACCATATTAAGAAGCACTACACGAAGAGTCATCAGCAGATCAATCCGTTGAGCATTACGCCGCTAGGGCCTGTGCCGGACATACTGCCTCTTGATGAAGAGGTGGCGGCTGTGGGTGCGAAGAACTAGATAACGCTTGTGACATACCCGTTTCAATCATTGAGAAAATCCTACTTCTATGCTCATAATCGTAATCACAGTGTACATGTCTAAAGGTCTAAGGTATGGTACTTTCTAGAAGCTCATACCACTCCACGAACATGATGTTCACATAAACATAGAATCCTCTTTCCAAATTGGGCAGGTCCTTGACGTCGATAGTGACTACACCAATTGAGGGTGCCCTATGTTATAGGTAAGTATCAGATTGGCCTTCTATGTCGTGAATCCCGCCGTATTTCCATTCGAGTACGACTCTGTTGACTCAATAGCAAGTTCAGGACAGCTCACAAACATCACCAATACCTCACACCAGCTGCTACTTCCCCAACTACCGCCACCATGGTCCTTCCAATCCAGCATCTCGCCCTGTCCTCGGGCAGAAACCTTGACTACATGATCAACGGTGCTCCAGACGGGTTCCCCCTCGTCTTCATCCACGGCACACCCGGCTCCGTCGTCTACATCGAGTCGCTGGAGCAGGAATGCGTCAAGCACAACGTCAAACTAATCACCATGTCACGTGCTGGCTACGGCGGCTCGACCCGAAACAAGGGTCGGAGCATCGTCGACGCGGTGGATGACATTGCACAGCTACTGAAGCATCTGAAGGTGGAGGAGTGTGTTGTTGGAGGCTGGAGCGGTGGTGGTATGTGAACTGCTTACTTACTTCAAGGCCGTTTTACCGGGCTGAATGTCCTCCAGGACCGCACGCCCTCGCATGTGCCGCAAGGTTACCAGTTTGCAAAGCAGCCCTGTGCGTCGCCGCCGTCGCACCCTACGACGCCGCAGGGCTGGACTGGCTCGAAGGCCAGGGCCAAGACAACGTCGAAGAGACCGAGGCCTCTCTCAAAGGCGAGCCCACCCTCGCCGCCTTCTGCGAGGCCCAACGCCCCTCCATGGTCGGCAACACCGTCGCTGGTGTCATCGCCGCCATGGACTCCATCCTGCCCTTTGCCGACAAAGCCGCCATGGTGAGACATCCTGACCTGGGTCAGCATCTCGTCGATACCAACAATGTCGGACTGGCGACGAGTGCGGATGGTTGGGTGGATGATAGCATGGCGTCCATCAAGCCGTGGGGGTTTGAGTTGGGGGAGATTAAGGTGCCGGTGTTGCTGTATCAGGGGAGTGTGGATGCGATGGTGCCGTTTGGACATGGGAAGTGGTTGGCGGAGCACTTGCCAAAGGAGCAACTCAAGGTGAATCTGATTGAGGGAGAGGGACATATTAGTGTGTTTGTGGGGAGGGAGGAGGAGATGATGAGGCAGTTGTTGGAGGCTGCGGGGGTGCAAGGGAAGAAGCAGTGACGGAGCTTGTACAGTATGAGAGGTGGTGCTTGTTGATAGGGTCTTGAAACGGTCTTGGAGATATAGAGTGAGCACGAAAATAGCATTCACCGATCTGAGCATGTCTCAAAAGTCCAAGACTTACACTGAGCATTTGTATGCACTCATGCGAATGCTCGACCTTGGTAAGCGAAGAGCATATACTCTTTTCCTGCTGGACTGTTTTCCAACATGATCAGCACATGAGACGGAGCAGGTGAAGTGTCCAATTCATGGCCGCATCATGAACAAAGTACGATGGCCTATATATCCCAGGTTGGGATTTTAGCAAGACAGGTGTAGGACGTGCATCATGCTAGACTTGTAATCTGCCAGTGGTTAAGCAGGATTCATGATCCGCTATATATAAGGTAAAGGCCGTGGCTATTATTGCAGAAAATTGCACAAAAGTATGCCCATCCCGAAGCGTGCCAGACTGATCACCTTACAGTATCCAGGAGAACTTCCATCGACGCCATGTACAAGGTAAAGACCGTGGTTGTTGACGTTGTTGTTGCTAGAAAATGTACAAAAGAGCTCTCAATCTCATTTGTCGCCGAAGAAGATCACCTGAACAGTCATATCGTCCCTATTTATCAGCACCAAGATCAGTTCTCCATCCACATAGCATGCAACACATCCGGAGTATCACCACATACCTCATACCTCGTCCTGAGGAACTCAAACGCACATGTCGCCCGCAAAAACTCCTCATCCGATCCTCCCAGCGCAATTTTCACAAGCTGCGTCGCCACATTCTCGTCCTTAGCAACCAGAACACCATCATGCCAATTTCACATCTCCTCGTCAATGCGGTCGATTTTGGCATTCTTGTCCCCTACCACCCCTTCCTTCCTTGACCCACGACTTTCCATCCAGACCCTCACAAGCTTCACAGCCTGCTCATTACTGACATGGTCCCAAAACCCATCACTCGCCAATGTCAGAATATTCTGCTTCCCCTCCCCCTTGGCCAACTCTAGCTTCGTCGTCGTCGTCGTCGTCACCACCGGCTCAGTCATCAAATACGGCAACGTCTTCAATTCCTCAAACGGAATCAGCTTCGGATAAAACCCAATAAAGTACGTCTTTGCAAGCGTCTTCTGCAACTCCGCTTCCCACTTTCAGACTCCATCGCCAAACGCCCGTGATACCATGATTCCCAGGACGCGAACCGGTCTGACTTTGATGACGTCTCCTTCTTCATCCGGATGCACGGCAGATGCGGGTGACTTCGGAGGTGTTGTTGCCGATTTGATCGATGGAGAGGGCAGTGGCTGCCTAGTCTCCGCTTTCCGGGGACTGAGTACCGAGGACGGCGCGGGAGTCACCTACGTAGGCGACGTGGAGGAGCTGGGCGAGAGGATTGTAGAGGGCGCAGGAGCCGACGGAGGCGACTTTGAGACCGGCAAAGACTTCGCTGAAGGGCTTGTCGGACTTCAGAAGTGCTGCGGCGGTGTCCACGATCTGCTTGTCTAGCTTGGTGAAATCTGCTTTGACTGCTTCGGCGACTTGGGCTGATAGGAGCGAGGTCTTTACGTCGTCACTGGTGGTGGTGGAGATGGTTGTTGAGGTGGTTTGGGGAGATGAAGATGTCGCAGACTTGAGCTCTTCCCATACAGCTGGGATCAGCGTCTGGCTCAGCTGAGTAGACATCTCCCAGGAACTAGGTATACATCAGTGACAAGTGGTCTTTCGTAGCGTTCTTTTGCAAGGCCTACACTTGTCCATCGAAGACTGCCCAAGCCATCCAATCAGTTCCCGTGTTGACCGGGTCCACCATGACAGCGTGTGCAAAGTTGTCTTCACAGTGGCTGTTGCTAGCCATCCTAGCACATTCGTAGACTTGCAGGAGAACTCCTCAGCGCCTAGTTTCTGCTCGGT
>Ga0268250_10000144_pt1 | contig 34361 bp, 34 predicted proteins | sample AgamicAsSfe_FD_200448 | JGI IMG/M metagenome (GOLD analysis project Ga0268250, IMG submission 200448) | Agave microbial communities from Guanajuato, Mexico - As.Sf.e (v2) (version 2) | ecosystem: Host-associated > Plants > Phyllosphere > Phylloplane/Leaf | place: Guanajuato, Mexico | collected...
ATAATCTCCGCTGTAGATAGATACTCCTACTGCTCCTTCTCGGGTTCAGTCTCGCTCTTGACCTTGTGCGCAGCCTTGACGAGCTGCTTGAGACGCTTCTCCATGACGGTGCGTCCATCGAGTGTGTTCCAAACCTGGTGAGGCGCCTTGTTGACAACATCCCAGCTGACTAGGTTGTCTGTCAGAGTAGTGAGGTCCTTTTGCTTTCGCTCCCATTCGCTGTCCCTCCTGACTTCGATGCCACTAGACACGACGACAAGTGGAGTGTTGGCGCTCTGGATATTCCTAGCAGAGGAGACCTCGTTCTTGGAAAGGCTGTCTGCGACGAGGTTCTCTTGCAGCTGCGCCTTGATGTATTTGCCTGACTGGTATGCGTTGCGACCGTATACACGGTCCTCACGTGTGCGACCCTTGAAGAGTGCGCCTGCAAGACGAACAGTACCAAGCGGCGAAATGATACCCCAGGCCCAAAGGATGAAACCACGTCCTGCGCCGCCGTAACGGTGAAGAAGGTCCTCGTGAAGGGGGTCGACCATCATGATACCAACAACCTGCTTCATGTGGCGCGAACTGAAGATGCGGGAAACGATGCTGCCAGTACCAGCGGAAACGAGAATCCAAGGTCCCTCTTCTCCAGACTTGGCAAGAGCTTCGGAGAAAGCGTCCGCGGACATGCCGGCTGAGTGTGGTGAGGGTGCATTGTCGGAGAAGGCGTAGCCGGGACGATCCCAGTAGCAGTAGCGGGAGATGGTACCGTTCTTGTAAGCTGCGTAAGCCCAGTGCTCGAAGTCATACTCCAGTGGCGTCTCGCCGGCCTCGAGGAGAATAGTAGGGTCCTTGGATCCGCTGGTTTCAGACGCGTTTCCGACACAGGCGAGATGCACGGCGTACTTGTCGCCGTCTACAAGGATTCGGTCGCCATACATCTTGAGTGTTGCGTCGCGAGCACGCATGCCGAGAGTTCCGGTCATTAAGATGACAATGACAATGAAGATGACGGTGAGGATTGTAGCGACAGTGACAGCGAGCCATTCCTTTAGTGTGCGGCGTGTCTCAGCGCGACCGGTAAGACGTTCCTCCTCTTCATGCTTGCCGTATGCGACGACACGGTCAGTCAAAATGCACCAGACAGCCATGACGAAAGCCCAGACGACACTTGCAATACCAACCCAACCTTCCTCGAGCCTGATGCGTGGTACGGCTAGGATAAGGATCATGTCGATAGCCAAAAGTCCGGCGATGATGGCTGTGGTGATGCGCAGACCTCTGGCAGGCGTAACGAAGAAGATGGTTGCGACGAGGAGATTGCCGAGGGTTAGACATGTGTAGGCAAAGTCGAAGAAACCGGATCCGCGAGTGTGTAGGCCAGGAGGGGAGACGAAGATGGATACCAGCAATAGTACCCACCACAAGAAGGTGATGACGAGGAAGAGGATGGTCAGGTAGCGCATAGCGCGAACCGTCCAGAGGTTGTATGGCGATACCTGGCATGGTTAGATAAACACTTTGTATGAAGACTGAAGAACATACTGCTGGATCATCTGGGTCAAGGTAGCCGTCTGAATTGGGCGGTGGCCTAGGACGGTCGAGAAGCCGGGTCCTCTCGGTTGGCTCTTCGCTTCTCCTCGATGGTTGATGGCTTCTCCTGGATGACCTCGACGCTCCATCGTCATTGGGAATTGGATGTGGTTCTTCAGCCCTCAGGCCGTCCTGGTCTCCATTGTCCTTGCCGCTCCACATGCTGGGCATTCCAAGCTATTGCTGAACTAAAAACAGTTGCAGTATAACACTTCAGGCGGACAATACCAGTTGTCAAGGATGCAAAAGACTCTGCAACAGGTCCCGGAAAGTTTTGATAAAATGAGAGCTCTTCGAAGCTCGTGAAGCATTCATAATGCGACTGGGGGCGTGGAGGTTTTACTCGCGGCTGGGACGCTAAGACAAAGATCGACCGACGTCATTATCACATCCATCCGGGTTCGCGACTAGCGGCACATCAAAAGCCTAGATCGTCCCGCGGAAACCTCCAAGCGATCCGTGAATTCGCCAACCAGCTCGACGGTACGCCCAGCCTTGCGCCGTATCTCACTGTCATCTAGACGCCGCTGCGTCATTGGATTGCGAAACGGGGTCCGCGATGCATCGATTCTTCCTTCGAACGGCTGCGTGTTAGGACATTTGGCGTTGATCCCTGCCATCTACCAGATAGAACCCCACCCGTGTCAAATCCCCTCACGCCTCCAGGCCACGACATATTGGAAAGCTGAAGACACGCTAGCTGTCCAATCACCGATGTGCGGATCTCCACGCTTCACCAAACCCTGATTTCCGACACAAACAGCCTCGTCCAAGCCACACACCATGTCCAGCTTGGCTAGAGAGTTCGCGAAGACCAAACTTTCTTCCCTGCCACCGCCAGAGCCCTTGCAGGAGGAGCCTCCCGAGTACGAAGATGACTCGTCCTCGGCATCGTCAATGTCTAGCACCGGTACTGTCAGACCGTCAAATACACTAAGGCCCGCCCCCGCAATACATTGGTCCGACTACTATGCCCAAGAGTTCTATCTTGAACAGGACAGGGATGGGTCAGGACATGCCAAGTTTCATGTCTACCTCACACCACCAGCGACAGCCAAAGCACCCTTGGTAGTACTCCATCATGGCGCAGGAAGCTCGGCAATGACCTTTGCGCTGGCGGCCAAGGAGATTCGCAGGGCTATGCCAGAAATCGGGATACTGGCTGTCGAAGCACGCGACCACGGAAGTGTAGTATGGAACGCTAGTGGGGAGGTGGACAACGACCTCAGCATTGGGCAGCTTAGTGAAGACCTAGTGGACATGCTGTCGCTCACCCAGAGCAAGATGAGCTGGAAAGAACTCCCTCAGGTCGTCCTGATAGGGCACAGTCTGGGCGGTGCTGTTGTTACTGATGCCGCGAACAAGGGCCTACTGGGAAGTAAGTTACTAGGCTTTGGAGTGCTTGATGTCGTCGAAGGATCAGCCATGGAAACGCTGGGACACATGCACACGTACCTTGCGAGCAGGCCCAAGTCGTTTCCTTCGCTTCCTGCTGCTATCGAGTGGCATATACGATCACGGACGATCCGCAACCCACAGTCGGCAAGAGCAAGCGTACCGAGCCTGCTGTTACAAAACTCAGATGGGCGCTGGGCTTGGCGGACAGAGCTTGCGAGCACAGAACCATACTGGGAGAATTGGTTCACTGGCATGAGCAGCAAGTTCCTCAGTGGAAAAGGAGCCAAGCTTTTGCTGCTCGCTGGAACCGACAGGTTGGACAAGGAACTGATGATTGGACAGATGCAGGGTATGTTCTACGGACTTGTTGCTTTTGTGTGTGGTATCTAATATAATGCAGGCAAATTCCAACTCCAAGTTTTTCCCGCCGCTGGTCATTTCCTCCACGAAGACCTCCCTGAAAAGACGGCTGAAGTCGTGGTCGAGTTTGTGAAGCGCAATGACCGCAGTGCGCTTATCCTTCCGCCCAAAGTCTCTGATCTCCTTGCACAGGGCAAAAGAGTATAAGCTCCCTAGGCACATGTTCTTCCTCACCGCGCGCACCCTAATTATCTTGTAATATAAATGGCATACAACTGGGGTAGGTTGCGCCCTCTCAACTTTTGCTTTCAGATCTGGTCTGACGGTGTCCAGTGGTTCGGGTATCGCATTTTGATCCAGACCTCAACCTAAGCCTTTTGCTAGCTATCATGGCGAAGTTGGCTCTGAAGGCTCTCCTCCATCCGGCGCATCCCCGCCTCCGTCAGCCTTGGACTTGTGCTTCCTTCTCCTCTTGCGAGGCGCAGAATCTTCACGTTCGCCTCTCTTCTTGTCACCGTCGGTCTCTGATGTGGATGGTCGCGTCTTCTTGGCAGCACTTGGCTGGGCCGTCTTCTCCTTCTTCGGCTTCTTGACACTCAGCGGATTAGGTCCCTTGGGCCCCTTGCGCTTCTTCGCCTTGGGCCTCGCGTCTCCAGTAGCCTGATCTTCAATAGATTGATCGCCTTGTCCAGCTTGTCCCTCGTCTTCTCTCTTCCTCTTGGGCGCCTCGTCTGGCTTCCGCTGGCCTTTGAGCCCCAGTTTGAACTTTGACTTTTCCTCTCGCTCGCGATGTTGCTCCGTCGCCTCAGCCATAGACTCCATGAGAACTATAGACTTGGACAGGTATATGATTGGCACGCCGGCGATTTGTCGCATTTTTGCGCGCGTGTCCGGGTCGTTGGCCGCAACCACATATCGATGCTTGTTGGTCGCATTGTCCTTGGGGTCCACTACAGAGCTCAGACATTCCAGTGTGCTCAGCGGCTTCTCCAAGTCTTGGTGGTTGCACCGCCGGCGCTCGTACTCTTTGGCTTGTAATATGAGGGTCTCGTTCTTCGGTTCTGCGTTGTAGAGGTGTCGCATGTCGCAAGTCGTGATCATGGGCTTTACCTGCGCGCCAAGCAGCTTTTGCAGTCGCGCGAGCAGGTCGATTTTGCACGAGTAGGCATCTTCGAGGATCTGTGAATCAAGCAGGACTTGATAGGGTTCGCGGAAGCCGAAGTTGAGTTCGTATTGATGGAGCTGCTTCTTGTACGCCTATCTTAAGATGAGTAAATTGTTCAGGTGGCTGTGACAGACTGAAGTTGGTTACCTTGGCGCGCTTTAACTTCATTGCGACTTTGTGTGTTGGAGCAGTTGATTGTTCGCGGGGAAAAAAGTTGGATGCGGCCAAAAGTTCGAGCCAAGGGCGGAATCTAGCGCACCAGCCACGCGTGCCACGCTACCGTGGTATCCGACATCTGCGGCTTGTACCGTTGCTCTCCGCTTTAGTAAATCCGCCTCTGGGCATTGCACGCCTGCTTGTATATTCTCGGACACATAGTTGAATTCTTTCCTACGGCGGCTCCCTGCGCGTTTTCCTCTTGATACGACTGCGAACCTGTCTCTCCATGCGTTTCTCACGGTAGTCCCCACCAGTATGAGCGAGAACCCCGCCGAGGCCCCCAAGAATGAGGGAAATAATGCCGAGACCGCGGAGGTGAAGAAGGAACATAATGAAGCGATTGAATACGATGATTTTGGCTTGCCCATCAGGAAGCGGAGGCCGCGTACGCCCGTCCAAGACAGTTCGGATTCCGAGGGGGAGCAGTTTGAGGATGCCGTAGCTTCCACGCCCCCGAGCCCGGACAAGGTCGCGATTGCGGACCAGGAAAAGGAACAGGTCAAGGCGGACGATACACAAACAAAGCTTCCAGAGACCGTTCCTGAGGGCGCTGAAACGGAAAGCGATGCGCTGCCACATGTCAATGGGCAGGTAAAGGAGCCCGTGGAGAAAGCCGACCCAAACCTACCCGAGGACAAGCCAGTAGAGACGAAGCAAGATACACCAGAGACTACAAAGCCTTCCGAAGCCACCGAAACACCCACAAGCACGAATACAGCACCTTCACACCGCCTCCAAACAAGCGTCGCGAGCGTCCCGACTATATCCGAGTATTCACATCAGCATGCAGTCATACAATCGCAGAGGGAAGTCAAGGACGAGAAGGAAGAAGAGGACGACGGTGAATGGCAGACGATGCCGGCATACGCGCGATACGACATGTACGACGACGACAACAGGCTCATTGCGAGGGAAAACACGGAAGAACTGGAAGACATGCACGGCTATGGCAACGTCGGAGGTGCTGCCAAAGGATACACCAGAGTAATCATGGACGACGATGCCGACTCGCAGACGAGCATGGACGACAACACCGCCTATCTGTTCAAGGAGAGAAGTACCGCACTAGCTGATGAGGATGAGGAGGGTCGGGATCCGCTCTCGCAAATGCAGGCGACAAAGAACCTCCTTACTGAAGGACAGCGTGTCGCATATGTTGGACTGGTACGCTTGGCCATGGTGGAAATGGAACGCAAGTTTTCAAATTTCCAGACAAATAACAAGAAAATGAAAAAGCTGCTTGAGCTACAGTCAGGCACAACAAAGATGTGGGCACAGAAGATCATGGTCAAAATCTATGGCCACATGGATATCAATGCTTCTGAGCAAATCATGATCGAGCAGTTGTCTGAACATGGCGTTGTTCCAGCAGATCTTACGCCAGCATTGATGCAGAATGCTCGAGTGAAGAACCCGGCAGCGGAGGACGCAGAGACGGTAAATGAATCTGACTCTGCCAGACCGTCTGTATCATCGCCGCGCCCTGAATCGCCCGTAAAGGAGCTACAATCGAAGAGAGCATCGGCAACGGATTCGCAAGACGACCTACAAACACCACCCCCGCCGCCATATCAAGAACATCAAGATGACGATTTTGATTATCCAGAAGTTAGATCACCATCCCAACTCCCGACCAGCAAAAATCTAGACATTGATCTGCGATGGACCGTCTTGTGCGACCTGTTTTTGGTGCTCATCGCTGACTCTGTTTACGACTCACGTTCAAGAGAGTTGTTTGAGCAGGTCGGAAAGTATCTCAGTGTAGACTGGCTGGAAAGCTGCCGCTTCGAGAAGCGTGTTACAGATGCTTTGGAGATGCAAGAACAAGCAGATAAGGAGAACTGGAATGAAGATGAGCACATGGTCAACCGAGCTAAGCGGGCGCGCAATAAGCGATTGGCATTCATGGGTCTTGCGACTGTTGGTGGTGGGCTCGTCATCGGTTTATCCGCCGGCCTGTTGGCTCCGGTCATTGGTGCTGGTCTCGCTGCGGGTTTCACGACTATCGGAGTAGCAGGCACGAGTAGTTTTCTGGCAGGTGCCGGAGGTGCCGCTATCATTACATCTACTGGTGTAGTTACAGGCAGTACTGTTGGTGTGCGCGCCATGAACAGACGAACAGGTGCTGTCAAGACATTCGAGTATCGACCGCTTCACAACAACAAGAGGACTCATCTCATCATTACGTTGGCGGGCTGGATGAACGGCAAGGTGGATGACGTCCGCTTACCGTACAGTACTGTGGACCCCATCATGGGAGACATATATTCCGTGCTGTGGGAGCCAGAGATGCTCAGGAGCATGGGTGACACAATCAACATTCTTGCCACCGAAGTGAGTTTATACATGCAATTCAGAAGGTATTCATTGACCATGCTAGGCTCTCACACAAGGTCTCCAACAAGTGCTAGGAAGTACCATCCTCACTGCCCTCATGGCCGCCATGACACTCCCCCTGGCTTTGACTAAACTCTCTTATCTGATCGATAATCCGTGGATCGTTTCGCAGGCCAGAGCAGATATGGCTGGATTGATTCTTGCAGATTCCCTCATCGATCGCAATCTAGGCACAAGACCTGTCACTCTCGTCGGTTTCTCGCTGGGATCGAGAGTCATTTTCTCATGTCTAAAGGAACTCGCGAACCGAGGAGCATTCGGAATTGTACAGAACGTCTACATGTTTGGTACACCAGCCGTAGCCAAGCATGATGAGTACGTTAGGGCAAGATCTGTTGTACCTGGAAGGTTTGTCAATGGGTATGCCACCAACGACTGGATCTTGGGTATGTCATGTACACTGCTACCACTTTCTACTACTAATATTCTGCATAGGCTACCTTTTCCGCGCAACCAGTGGCGGAGTAATGCGCGTAGCTGGTCTTGCGCCCGTTCAGATACCAACCATTGAAAACGTCAACGTTACCGAATTGGTCCCTGGCCACATGGCCTACCGTGCTGCCATGCCCAAGTTACTCCGCGAAGTCGGGTGGCTAGTTGAGTCCGATGAGTTCGCCGAAATCGAAGACCCAGATCCTGAGAATCACGAAGTGCGGCAGCGCGAACTTATCAACGAAATCGAAGAAGCGCGAAGAGAACTGGAAAAGAAGGCGCAAGAGAAGGAGAAGAGAGGTAGTAAACTGAGCTGGTGGTCGAAGAAGAAGAAGGACAAGAAGGACTGGGAAGTCTATGATGAAAATTCAAATGCCGTTCCACCAGGCCATCGGAAACTAGACCAAGATCAAGACCCGGCGAAACTTGCAGAAAATCAGGTCATGTTCGACATCGATGCCATAAGAAAGGAGGTAGCAACTCTGGCCGCAGAAAGTAAAGAATATAACGCCGAAGCCGAGTTTGAGATCAAGGAAATCAAGAGTACACTCCCGCCCATGAAGATCGACATCGCAACCGTTTCGCCATCGCAGACAACAAGTCCATACTCTACGCTTAGGGAAACGAAGAGTTACAACGACAGTCTAGGCGTTTCAGCCACAGATCCCAAAAAGACGACATCTTCTTCAAACGGCCGATACGAAGAATACGACGAGTTCGACGATCCCGGCGCGGGTCAGATGGAAATGACATTCGACACTTCTTTCCGCGATCCACCAGCGTCCGCCTCGACCCCCAATAATAAATCCCCGTTACCCCTATCACCTCTACCTGCTCATCCGAGTCGCTCCGGTACCTCTTCGCCTTGGGACTCCGCAACGCCCAGTAAAAACGGGTCGTCTGGCGCTCCTTGGAACCCAGATGCTCAGCCTTCTTGGGATGATCCTACGCCTGCTGAACGCCCGCCTTTGCGCTCTGCTAAAACTGAATCTTACGCGGGTAACGCGGGTGGTGCGTCAGGAGATCTAGGTCATAATGCTTGGGCTGATGAGTTTGACGATGATTTTGGGCAAGAGAAGGAAGTCAAGATGAGTTTTATGTGATGGAATGGAGGCTTCTTTCCTTCACCAGTGATGCGGGCATGTTGTGGCGTATAGGTTCGTACACTTTGTTGTATTGGGGGCTGTCTTTGCTTGACTCGTTCGCTTTTCCATTGCGCTTTGTTGCATATTCCAGCGCGCATTGTGGAGTTTGGTTGTTATCGGACTTCAATGGCGTTTTGTGGGACGTTCGCTAGGTTTGGGGAGAAATGTCTTTAGCGTAGGCATTTTGATTGGGTATGTGGTTGGGCATTTGGATATCACTCATTGTCCGCGCAGGTTGAGGATAGGAGAGAATCATTAAGTACAATATCCATACATTCAAAACAACTTACCGACTTCAAAGGAAATTCAAATCAAGAGATTGGTCCACGGTCGTTCAGGGGTAAGTATCATTATTCGTAATATGCTAGCCACTACTCGTATTATCGTACACGACTCCGACTATACAATCGAGTCCATATGCTGCGCAAAATAAAATATACCACTGACGTGAGTCAGATGTGCGCTAATCTGAACCTAGGAACAAAAGGAAAACAGAGACGCTCAACACGCCTCAGGTTGCGATGCGTATTTGTACAATTTTGGAGAATTACTCAAACGGGATGGGGTATCATGCCGTTGCGTGTGCGTGTGGAACATCGGAGCATCGCTTCGAACGGGGAAAGAGGGGGATCCCCTAGACCTCAACCTCTTGCTTGCGACGACGAATGCTGCCAATGCGCTTCCTGATTGCGCCACCAACACTCCTGCCAGTAGTGTTGCTGCGGCCGACGCCGGATGCTTCCGGATCGGTAGCGACGGATGGGACGATACCGGGTGCTTCGGCATGACCCACGCTACGTGTGCGATGGCTACGGGAGGTCATCTCAGTACCAGTGTCGCCGAGACGCTTGTGGTCCTTCAGGGCCTTTTCGATGGTGAAAGAAGGCTCGCCTTTGCCTTTGAGATCGTCTGGGTGGTATTCCTATCTTTTGTTAGCAAGGCTTTGGGCAAAGAAAACCAGTAAGAGTACGTACGACACCAGGCCAACGACGGTAGTCACCTCCAGGCTCTCGCTGCAGGTCGGCTCCCTCTTCATAATCGAGAACCCTTCCGAAACGATCAGCCATGCCAGGTGGTACTATAGCAACACCCTCAAGAGGACGATGCCTTTGTACAGAATCGATAATGTTCTCTCGTGGGGTAGCCCTCAGGGCCTCCTCGTTCGAGTTCTTAACCGCCGCGAGAGGGCTGTACTTGGTATCCCTGTTCCGAGCGATACTGGCGGCATCGTAGGGGCCCTCATGGTGGTACCGACCAAAGCTTGCTTTGTCAAGACGATCGATGACGTCGGCGCCTTGAAAGTTCTTTTTCCTAAGGTGAGGAGCACGGTGAGCAACTTTCTCATCATGACGCAGTTGGTCAAGTGGCCTGTGTGACTTGTCTCCAGGATAACGCTCTTTCAATGAACCTGCACGGGCGCGAGTAGGTAGGCTCTTTTGCATGGCGGATGGCGCATGGTCGCTGGATCGTCGGGGTCGGCGTTCATTCATGGGTCCAAAAATTTCCGCGCGGTGGTTCTCAGAGAAATGGGCGCGTCTAGGGCTGGCAGAGTTGGGAGGGGATGGGTAGTCATACCTCCTACTCTGTGGTGTACTCTGCCCAACCTGCGACACTGATGCCGAAGCACCCTTTGACTCGGACGAGGCCCTGGAATGGCGGCGGAAAGGATTGGTCTCAACTGAACTGCCGGTGTTTTGAACACTAACGGATGGGTGGCCCTTGGATTCTCCAGCGGATCCGGGTGGTGTGATGGGCGCTGCAGGCGCAAATGTCGAACGGAAGTGGCTGTTCAATCCAGTCTCGTCGCTTGGGTCTGGTTCGATCAAAGGATCGATCAGCGCATGTTTGGCCTGTCAGGTCAGCTTTTGGATTCAGGAACGGATGGTTGCGCCGAACTGAAGTCAGACGGGTTGGGTGAGGCGTGCCGGCGCATGTGCGAGGCACAGTATATGGATCGCCATGCAACCGGATAAGTGAAAGACGAACTTACCGCCTCCATGATGCTTAGGTTCTGTTGTTAATGTTTTGGCAATGCGAGACTGTATGAAAGTTGGAGTGATTGCACAGTGGAAGTTTGATGGTCAGACAAGTGTCAGGTGCTATAGATGGATACGAAGAGTGAACAGGTGACGGGAGGGAGAGCGAACTACATAAAGGCCTGACTTGGCAGGTACCGTGGACGCGTACATGTCATCGGTTCGCAGTCGCGGCCCTGCGTCAGATTTCTTCTTGTCCGCTCTTGTTGAAAAGAGCGGCCCAATCGCAGCCATACGTCATGCGGATGCGCTAGGCTGGGAGTGGGGCGGCCGCTTGGTGCTCTCCACGAGTGACGACAGCTGCGATGATCCCTCACCAACGCGATCCAGCCCACCATGTCCCTGGTGGATTATCCAGATTCCGCCTCGGATGATGATGATAAGAGCCTTGATGTAGACGCCCAGGCGGCACAAGCTGCCGCCAAATCTACGTCGAAGCGCAAGCACAGCGAGTCCAGCAACGCTCTGCCACCCCTTCCGTCAGCCTTTCACGACCTTTACGCGACAAATGCGCGTGTCAGCACTAGCGACAACCCAAGCCTACACGGCGGACGCAAGCGGGCTGTACCTCATGTCGAGGGCAAATGGCCTAGTCATGTTTACTTAGAGTGTAAGGATACCCGGACCAATTCACCATCAACGTGGATAATATAGACTAACGCGTTCGAGGGATACCTACACAGCCTGAATCCGATGCTCTTCACAGCCTGCTACAGCATGTGAGAGAATCGATTGCTCTCCAGAATGCAAAGCGAACAAAGAAGCTGCCCGTACCAGAGATCATACCGTCTCTTCAGTCAGAGTTGGGTGCATCGCTACCTCTTCATGTGTCCTTGTCGCGAACCCTGCAGATCAACACTGATGACAGGGAACCATTTCTCAAAACAATGAGCGTTGCTGTGCGGCGATGCGCTGTGCGGGCTTTCAACTTTGAGTTTCAGAGTTTGAAGTGGGTACCCAATTTTGAGCGCAATCGATGGTTTCTGGTCCTTGGCATCAAGCAGTCGAAACTGAATGAACTTAACCGCCTACTGCAGGCATGTAACGACGCGACCCAGTATAGTGGCCATCCAGGTCTGTATACAGGCGGAGTGGGAGACGGTCCGATGGAAAGCCACGACTCTAACGACGGTCCGAAGCGGAGGAAGGTCGACAAGAACGAGGTCGACAAGAATGAGCCTCACAGCCATGATTATTCGCAATATTTCCACGTCAGCATAGCTTGGAACTTGGCTGAGCCCGATACCGAGTGGACGACTCTGGTTCAGAATATCGACACCAGTAAATTCATCCAGGCGCCAGAAGCTGCTTTTGATGCCGTCAAAGTAAGGGTTGGAAACACGGTCCATAACATTGCCCTGGCTAACAGGAGACCCGGTTTTGGTAAAGGCGGAGGAGGGCTGGGTTTGGGATGATCATCGCATTGCGATGACGTGCCGGGTTCTGGATTCGCAAGCTGCCAGGGTCTTATCGCACGTTGGGTGTCAAAAATTGTGGTCCCAACAGCACGTTCCAATAACACGACGTAACACACGGCACATGTCACGTGTACCCAGTATGGGCTGGGCGATTTCTACATGTCCAAAACTTAGCTCTGCGCACCGTCTACCTCTGTGTGATACATGACAGCGTTGTCGCCTCGACTCATCGTGGAACTGATGCAAGTACTTTCCGGAGTTGTGGTAATCGATCAAAAAAAGGAATACGATCATGTCAGTGGTGAGACGAAAAGCCTTTGAAACTCGTTTGGGTGGAAAAAAATAAAGACAGCATGATTTTGATGCCTGATGGTATACAGTGTGACGGCTTGTTGCGCCGATCGTATCATTCACTCAACGTCTCTTGGCTTGAAGCTTAATGCAAATAAGGTGTGCTACCATAAACCACTAGGATTTGCGCGAACGAGTATACGAGGGTCGAACCACGTTGATCTCGGCCGACCCTCGCGCCGGTGGTGCAGAACGCTAGCCTATCCGATGTTGCACAGCGTGTGCAAATTCGAAAAACATGCATCCGTGTTGTGAAGCCCTATCTCTGGCGTGTGGCTTTCGACGCATCCCTTACGGGTATTTCGGTCTTTTCCTGTGGTGTCGGGCCCGAGATATCAGATTTGTCGCGCCGTAGAAGGGCCCGAGACTGAGTAGGCATCTGGACAACGTGATACTGGCCTAGGCAGCAAAGTATGAGCAGAAGTACTTATTACAAGACTTGAAGTCATTATATTGAACATATCAGATCTTGAATCACCAAGTCACCCCGATACACCTTCCCTGGGCCTGCAATTATTGCCTGCCTCGCTAGACGACAGCTTCTACCCGGAAAACGGCGCGCATCAGCTCAAAATCATCGAAATACTATCCAGAGACTTTCATAGCCCCTAAACAGCCATGCCGTCAGCCGCCATACCTGACCAACTCAAAATCGGCATTGTGGGTGCTGGTCCTGCCTCTCTAACCCTCGCCAACATCCTCCAAAAGCACCTCATCCCCTTCAGCATCTTCGAATCCTCGCCTGAACTCCGCACACAAGGCGGCTCGCTAGACCTCCACCCCGAGTCCGGCCAATTCGCCATCAAAGAAGCAGGGCTATGGGAGCAATTTGTTAAACATGCGCGTCCAGAATGTGACGTGATGAAGATTGTGACTTTGAACGGAGAGGTGCTCTGGGATGAGAATGGAGATGACAAGCAGGACGTCAAGGAGGAGGAAAAGTTTGACGGAAGACCTGAGATTGATCGAATGGCATTGGCGACGTTGATGTTTGGGAATCTAAAGGAGGGGTCTGTGAAGTTTGGAAGGAAGCTAAAAGAGGCTGTGCCGTCTGCTGAAGGAGAAGGGAAGTACGATTTGCATTTCGCAGATGGTACGAAAGAGCTTGGGTTCGATCTTGTGGTTGGAGGAGACGGTGCGTGGTCCAAGGTACGGAAGCTTCTCACTGATAAGATGCCGGACTATTCGGGCATATCGTCTGTGGCATTAACGTGCAACGACGTCAAGGCCAATCCCTGGCTACTAAAATATGCGGGAGAAGGGTCGATGATGGCTTTTGGTAAGGACTGCGCGGTGCAGTCTCAACGGCAGGGCGACGGTAGCTTACGGACCTACGCCTCGTTGCGTGTGCCAGAGGACTTCCTGGAAACCTGCGGCATCGACTGGAATGACCGGGAGAGAGCACTCAAGACGTACGTTGACCGCTACTTCTCCCACATACACGATGACCTCAAGCGGGTCATCTTTTCCTCTACAGAAAGCCCAGTCGCTCGTGCTTTGTACGAACTACCTGTCGGTTTCCAATGGTCTCCTCGCTCAGGCGTCACCCTCATCGGGGACGCTGCGCATGTGTTTACACCATTTGCCGGCGAAGGAGTCAATGTGGGTATGAAGGATGCGCAGGTTCTGGCTCAAGAGATTGCCAAAGTATGCCGTAGGGAGAAGAGTCTTGATGACGGTTTGAAGGACTATGAGGAAGAGATGTTCCCACGCTCGACGAAGGCGGCAATCAAGACAGCTAAAGGAAAGGAAGGACACTTCAGTGAATACGGAAGTCAGCATTTTGCGGATATGATGAAGGCGCACTACTACGGGCAACAACAGGATAATAGCCGGTAAAGATGGTAGGCGGTGTAGAAGTGGTCCAAGACGAAAGAGGAGAGATGATCGTTGGAACTAGGGCTGCAATACCTTCTTTGCAATTCATAGCATAACAATGCACATTCACTAGAGACCCCTGGTTGTGGACTTCAAAGGCATGGATGTATCTGTAGACATCTCAGCTTTCGATGTAGCTTTCAGGAGAGGGGAAAACTGAGCCCAAGATGCGAGAGATACAACGTGTTGGTTGCTACGCATGCTAGCTTCGTCAATCGCTGATAGGCGAGCCCTTCCTTCATGCTAGGCGTCAAATGTGCTCAATCAGCGCGGGTACAAAGTGGTCGCCTGACTTGCTGTTCGCTCCTTCGGCAACCATCTGTGTCGCCAATGCTGACCAGACATCCAAGGTTCTCAGCAGCGCTTGGTAGCGGTAATCGACAACGAAATACGCGCTACCGTAATTGCGTCGGAACATCGCACGCAAAGTTGAGATACTCATCGTATTGATGCGTACAAAATCACCGAATTCCTTACACCTAAGTTTAGCAGCTTGCGGATACTTGTCTTCCGATGGTCCGGCATCGTCGAGCGGAGAGTTTAGTGATGTCCATCAATAGCGGTGGAAGCGTTTTTAACGCGCCGGCCGTTCCCTTGAATCGTGACAGGAAAGGGGCACACACCAACATCCAGCGCCCACCCCAACTCTTCGACGGGTCTTTCGGCCAATTAAAGAACGTCCCGCAGGTATAACCCTGCACAAGTCGTTCTGTACCTGCATGGTGGCGCACGCTGCGGCCATGGCTCCGCTGTGAGCTGCACAAAGATTAGCCGTTCGCGATTGCTGCTTGTGATTGCTGATATGCGCGTTGCCGTGGTTTTGATGAAGATGGGAGCATCGGTGGACCGCAATTAGCGACACGAGGTGCGCCTTACCGGAAGTGAGGTCGAGCACATGGCAGCTAAGAAACGCACAGCAAGTGGCATTGCTGCGATAAAGTTCACACGCCTCACGGCACTGCTGATGCGAGGAATTGGCGTGGTGTTTGTTGCTGTGACGCACTCGTTTGCTCGGGACGGCAGTTCAGGGTGAAGAGACGACTAACCTCATCTGACTTTAGACTAGACCCACCTTCGACCTAACACGACAATTATACCCCAGACTCATTTCCGCTCGGAGCACATCACGATCTCAATAGAGCCGTAGGATGGCGTCCATGCCGTTCTTGTACAACAATGATCAGGGCAATTTCCAGGACCCCTAACCTAACGCCTTGGAGGCAGTTCTCCACTAACTGCTGCTCACAGGCCACGGCACATGCATGAAAACCGCTGTGTTCCCCAAGATTTCTTCCTTTTTCTCTTTACGCAAGGCTTTCAAGTTACGCATCACCAGCCTCGTTGACAAGAACCTTCGGCCTTTGTGCCCCGTCACTCATTATCTATTTACTTAATATTACCTGCTTCACTCGTTCAGCAGACGACCCTACTACCCCTAGACACCCCTATACCACGTAAACAAGTTCAAGATGCGTTACTCTTTCGTTGCAGCTGCCCTTGTTGGGTCAGTTGTGGCCGCGCAGCACAAGGCTCACACTGGATTCCACATGCGCCGCCATGGTGGATACGCCGCCGAGGAGTCTTGCGAGATCATCACCCACACCGTCACTGTGACCGCAAGTATGTGATACCCAACATTGGAAAGAAGCAGTGAACGAAGAGAAGCCGTGGTCCGTTGAGTACATTCACTAACAGGACTCAGTGCCCTCCATGGCTCCCAACAGCACCATGGCTGTCCCACCTACTGTCCCAGAGACGTCGTGCACTGAGGAGGGAAAGACTTCAATCGTCGTTCCTACTCCTAACGTCCCGGCTTCGACCGGAGAGGCCCCCAAGCCTTCCAGCCCTGCTCCCGTAGTCCCTGGAACTTCCATGCCCGCCTACCCTGCGGTCCCTGAGTCCTCCAAGCCCGCTTACCCAGCTGTGCCCGAGTCCTCCATGCCCGCGTACCCCGAGGTGCCAATGTCTTCTGCACCTGGCTACCCCGCGGTGCCCGAGTCCACCAAGCCAGCGGTTCCCGCTGTCCCAGAGTCGTCCACCACCTGCACTGAGGAGGAGGGAAAGACTTCTTCCATGGAGGCTCCCAAGCCAACCTACCCTGCCGGTACTCCTGAGGCATCCAAGCCCTCTGTTCCCGAGGTGTCCAAGCCTGCCGTTCCCGAGGTCCCAGAGGCATCTAAGCCTGCTGTCCCAGAGTCCACCACCTGCACTGAGGAGGAGGGCAAGCCCACTGGCCCAGCGCCCGTCCCGGAGGAGTCCAAGCCTGCTTACCCTACCGTACCTGAGGTTACTCAGCCCGCATACCCCTCCGTTCCCCAGGAGTCCAAGCCTGCTTACCCTTCCGTCCCCCAGGAGTCTAAGCCCGCTTACCCTTCGGTTCCTGAATCCTCCAAGCCTGCCGTTCCGGAGGTTCCCGAGGCTTCCAAGCCTGCCTACACTCCCTCTGCACCTGCCTCTTCCGCCGAGAAGCCCAAGCCAACCCCTAGCTCCACCAAGGAGGTAGAGAAGCCCAAGCCCACTGGCAGCTACAACCAGGGTGACCACATCAAGACCAACGGCGACAAGTGGGCCATTACATACACCCCTTACGCTAACTCTGGTGACTGCAAGACCGCCGATGAGATCGCCACCGACATCAAGAAGATCTCTGAGCTCGGATTTACCACTATCCGCTCCTACAGCACTGACTGCGGTGTCTTCGAGCACGTTGTTCCTGAGTGCCAGAAGTACGGATTGAAGGTCATCTACGGTATCTTCCTTGAGGCCGGTGGCAAGGGCGGCAGGGGTCCTTTCTCCAGCTACGCCAACGACCAGCTCAAGGACATCACCGACAACGCCCCCAAGGACTCCGTCGCCATGGTCATTGTCGGAAACGAATGTGTCTTCAACGGTAACTGCGACGTTAACGAGCTTGGTTCTTACATCGACTACGTCCGTGAGCAACTCGTCAGCTCCGGCTACGAGGGCGTTGCTGTCACTACCACTGAGACTGTTGGCTCCTGGGAGGAGCACGGTGCTGCTCTCTGCGACCACATCGATGTCTTCACTGTCCAGGTCCACCCCTACTTCACCCAGTCCGTCTCCGCTGAGGAGGCCGGTGACTTCGCTGCCCAACAACTCGAGCAGGCTGCCAAGGTTTGCCCCGAGGCTGCTTCCAAGGGCAAGTACATCACCGAGATCGGCTGGCCCAGCGCTGGTCAGTCTAACGGAAAGGCTGTCGCTGGTGTTGAGCAGCAGAAGACTGCTATGAAGAAGATCATGGAGAAGGTCGGATCCGAGGCTTGCCTGTTCTCTTACCAGAACGACGGCTGGAAGGAGCCTGGCAACCTTGACGTTGAGCAAAACTTCGGCTGCGTTGATGCTATCATCGACGCTTCCTCAGGTCTCTCTCTGTCCATTGACATCTCTTTGTAGAGTGTCATTGATGTAGTTCGTAGCTCTTTTGTCAATGATGTATAGGCTACGTTACGCGATTATGTCTTGCATCCCTCTTGGTTCTGTCCATACTATGTTTACTGCAAGTCGATAGCGAAGGTGGCTTGGAGGTAGTTTTTAGTGTTTAATCTACTTACAACAAATAGCAATACCATATTGAAACAAGCTTTGGCGTGTGCTCAGTATGTTGAGCCGTCATACCATGGCATGTTGTGGGTCTGTGGAAGCATGTAATCTTCCTTCGGTGGAACGCAATTTCGATGTAGCATGGATGTTGCGGGCTGAGAAACTACCTCGTACAAGAAAAAATCCAGACAGATACAGGAATAACAAGCTCTACCTTACAGCTTAATGTTATTGATCTTTGTAAGATCTCTTATTAGCATATAATGTAAGTCTTTTAGGTTTTCTATCTATGTCTACACAGCTCTTAATATACTCTTCTAGAGCAAGAAGAAGTAATCCTCTTATGAGGGATGTTTATTTTTTCTCTTTGATACAGTGAACCGCGAAACAGGCGGTGCGAATCCCTACAAGCCCCTCTAGCGATACTGAGGATGTAGGTACCACCAGAGGGAGATTGGAGTGATAACATAGTGCAGAAGAGGTGGTGGGCTCTTTGCGGGATGACTACGCCGCGCAGCGCTAACCTCGGACCCTTTCCGCAGCCTGAGATGAAACTTCCTATACTACCACATCGGACTCTTGTTATCCCAATCGATTCTTTAAGCAGATCCCTCTCGAAACTATTTCCAGACACGAACGACTATTCATGCTTGATTCAGACGTTCGAACATCCAGAACGTCACCAACGATGGCGAACGTCACCACTACCGCCCCTGGCTTTCTCAGACTACCGCTCGAAATTCGCCAGCAGATATATCATTGTGTTCTAGTGCAGGACTTCCGAAGCCAAATCATTAAGATGACTGTCCAACAGCAACACAGTGGCGGTTATAAGTTACGGGGCCTCAAAAACATCCGAGGTTTGGTGTTTGTCAGCCGTACCTTTCACGCCGAAGTTCTCACATACTGCTTTGGTCGCTTCAACTTCTTTCTTCACAACGATTCAGAATCCATACGCTTTGTTATACGGGAATTCTTCCGAAAAATTGGACTCAAGAACAGGAAGCTTGTCAAACGAATCACTTTACCCTACTTCAGCATTGAGCGCGTACTTTTGCATCCAGCGAATATGGTGGCACTTTTCGCCAGCTCACAAGCGAGGTCTCTGCAGCTCCTTGACGACATGCAGCGTTCCCTCCGTCTCTTAGAACACTTCTCTGCCCTGGAAGAGCTTGATCTGGGACTTGATACTGCGGAGGTCCTGGGCCGTCGTGGTAACCGTCTGCGATTTGCGGATAGACATCGCCGTGCACAGGCGCACAGTATGGGTAGGGAGGAGCGCATTGCCCAAGCATATCAGAGGGACTACGAGTCTCATATTATGATGGCTTTGCAAGAAGCGAAGTGGCTGCCAGCAAAAGTAAATGTTGGCATCTGGTGGACTTCGGGCCATGGTGAAAGTCTAGGTACTGACAAGGAAACTGCGGATGCTCTAGACGATTTTGTGTCTCGGTTGAGAAAAGAGATCGCGCCTACACGAGTCACTTATAAAGGTGATATGTAATGGACAGACATGTTTGTGCTGTAAACCAGTCTATATGATCATTGATCTAATAACCCTTGTTTGAAACCAGAACGCGATGGTCATCACCGAGATCTAAACCTCCTTTGCCCTGAATAGCCAACTCAAGCGAGAACTTGAGTAACTCATCCACCATCTGCCACACAACACAGCCAACCAATATGCAAGCACCGTAGAAATCTTATGGCAGCGCACGAACCACGATATAGCTGTACTACAATTGAAGAGTCAGCAAGCCGTCCTAAACACCGATCATGGTAGCCATGACTTCGCACAGTTCTGGTGGGGCAGATTCATACCTGCCTAGCGTTTACAAGTGCACTCGCAAGTCTCCCAGGGACTCAAACATCCTCCACCATCCTGATACCAACCAACTGTTCTCATGCAGCAACGTTTGGATGCGGCAACATTCTTACAACGATTATAACAATCGTTCCCCCAGTCGGTCTCACAACCTCCACCCTGCCAGTGGTAAATTTGCCTACCAGGACAAGCCTGAGAATAGAGATCAGTGTCAGCCTTGATGGAAATGCTGGTGGTGGTTTCGGCGGGATTATCGGTAGGGGCTGCGATAGAAGTAGCCGTGACGGTGAGCAAGGTAGTGATAAACAGGACAAGATGCATGCTTAGAAGACTTCAGGCAATTCACTTGGGACTAACGGTGATCATCATCGGAACTGTACTATCAGAGCCTTATATACACTCTCCGAGTCGAAAATACACGAGATGTGTAGGACGTTAGCCCGGTTGCGAGATGATTGCCAAGAAGCGTGCTACCTCCATGGTACTACCCACCACGTGAGCTCTGAGGTGTGGGAATACGGGGCATACTGTATAGACGAATCAATATTTCTTCAATTTTGGGTTGAAAAACGAGGATGTTCATGGTGCACGGTTTCCTGAGGCACTGTGCACTCTGCAAGTGAGACTGATCAGCGAATGGCTTTCAAGGCTTCAGAGTTACTGTAGCTGCCAGATACCACCAATGGGCAGTTTTTGCATCAACTTGGCTTTAATGTATGCTCGTATCTCGCTTTATTGCCTGTTGTCGTTAGGTAGGGCATAGATGTCTTGGGCAGCAGACATGCTGATGAGCCGTGAAACTAGGTAAGAGCTACAAGAGGAAGGTCATTTAGAATTAACCAATTAAAGTTCATTTAAACAGATACAGCAGTTACACTACGAACACGAATATGATACCCACACGAAAAGGCTTTACAAATCGACCGGGAACCGTTCCCGAAGCCTCTCGCCAAAGATAAAGAACAAGATTGGAGCGGGTGCAAGAACCAAACTGACAAACGCAAACGTGCTGATGCCCCAACCATATCCTAGCTTCTCGAAGAGCATGGGCGCAAAGATTGGGATGACACCACCGACAACGCTGCGGAAAACAGTACCAGCAGCGATTGCGCTGGCCGCGTACTTCTCGAAGCTGTCGATGAAGTAGTTTTGCGTGCTATTCAGGATCATGACCTGTCCGATGCCATAGAAGAAGGTTGCTGATATAGATGCGAACCAGTGCGCGTGCTTCTCTACAGTCCAAGCGAACCAAAAGAGCGAAACGGGAATGAAAACAGAGCCAATGTTCGCGAGTGGGAGGCGAAACTCGGGTCGTGCCTTTTCGTGATTCTTGGCTGTGAGATTCTTGTATACGGTATCGATTCGCGGGACCAGAAACCAGACAGCGAAAAGAAAACCAAGGCCGGGGCCTAGATATAGCAGCCCGACCTTCTCGGTGGAGAAACCGTAATCGTCTTGGTAAATTGGCTGCATGTTTGTGTAGATGCTGTAGGTTGTGCCGAAGATGAGCGCTTGATATACAGCCATGACGGCCACGATAGGTTGAGCGAAGATCTTGGGTGGGCGTTTGAGAGCTTGGGTAAGCTTTTCTTTCAACGGTCGTGTATCTTCGCCCTCGTAGGAGTATTTCGTGCCGTCGAACTCGGAGCTCTGAGACTCAAACTCGGCCTTCTTGGAACTCAGAATTAACGGCGCATAAGTCTCTCGAAGGAAGAAGTAACCAGCCAAGGTGTTGACGAAGCACACGATGGTCATGATCCAGAAGACCCAGCGCCAGCCCAAGCGCTGTACGATGATGCCGCCAAACAATGGTCCTAGGGTAGGTCCAAGTAACGGGCCTAGTAGATACCAGCCAAATACTCCTGCTCGTTCACTTGGTATGAACATATCACTTATGGTTCCTCCGCCATTCGCTATGCCGACGCTCCCAAAGAAACCTGCAATGCTCCGTACTGTGATGAGGAAGGCGATGTTGGGCGCGAGTGCAGCGGGTATCTGTAGTAAAGCGAACACGGAGAAGCACACGAGGTAGATTCTTCTACGTCCAAACGTCTCGGACAAGGGAGCGAGGATCAAGGGGCCGATTCCGAGCATGACTACGAAGCCAGTTGTTGTTCCAATAACGGCAGTCGTGCTACACTTGAGGTCATCGGCGATTTGCGCAATGCCGGGCGTGAACATGGAGGACACGAGGGGGCTGAGAACTGCCATGGTTGTCAGTAAAGGCATGTATAGACGAGCGAGTGTATGTACTGGACATGAGGGCTATGACAGCCACGTTGGCCATCTTCCGCCATCGCGCCCATGTTCGTGGGTTTTCGTCGTTGGAAAGGTCCTCGATGCGAAGATGCTGTCAGTAGTTAGTAAACACTATCGATAGAAAGCGCGTGCAGGATGACTGACTGTTCGCGGCTCGCCTTCTTCACTCCATCGCTGTTGTAGCAACGGTGCGCGCTCGCCCTGTGGAGACATGATCGTGTTGACACAAGGAGTGAATGTGGTCGTGGTCCGAAAACGCAGCACGCCCAAAGAATTTCCATGATCGCGTCTCAGCCGCCGGGACCACAGTGAGCGTCATCGTCGAGTAAGCAACTATCAACTTTAACCGCGTTCGGTGCGCGTTGTGGACATCGGGTTGTTAGAGCGTCATCGATCGACGCCGCGGAATGCTCGATCGAAGAGCCCCATGTTTCGCTTACCCGCAGGTACAACCAATCATGTCAATGCACAAAAAACGACTTATACCACGAGAGTCGAAACTCAAGCTCCAATCACCAACTCGACTCGATTATGATATACCACTCTTAATTTTGAGTGATTGCAAACAGTGGCTACAGACCAACGCAGTTTACCACAAGGCTGTTCTCCACGTGAAGCGTCCGTAGCTGCGCAATATATTAGGCAGCAGCTGAGAGAGTGTTGAAAGGCTCCAGCTTCTCCCAAATTTATGCTCTTTACGTCTCTTGCATCAGTATGCAAACTCTCTAGTGTACATGTGCTCATTCCAATCTGTTATCCAGAACACAACTTACAAAATATTTATTCGTCTGCGTCATGGTATCTTCTGTCGCTTGTCTGCCAATTCGCCCTCGTGAGGAAGACAAATTAATACTTCATGATACGACCAAGGAAATTCACATGAAATCACGATGTAGAGCCGAAGCGAAAGAGATGTAAGCATTGACAACCGAATGCCTATCAAATTCTCAATTAACGGACGCATCAGTACAACACTGAATAGAGAAAACTCGCCACTCCTACGTCTACCTGGAGAACTTCGAAATCGAATCTATGAGTACGCGCTATGCCAAGATTGGAAATTGAATTCGAATGCAAGTCTATTCCCAGATGACGGTCCAAGGATCCACAAACATTGTTTTGAAGGACTCCAGCGCGTCCTTCAGACTACGGAGGCCTGTAAACAGATGCACAACGAGATGGCGCTCCTGTACTTCAAATTTGGCACCTTTATCATCAACGGCTCTCAGTATGCATTCGTCAGCCAGTGGCTTGTACACCGCTCGTTCCCTCAACGGCATGCAATCACACATCTAGTGTTCCCATGCATATACAAATTGTCGTATTCTGTAAGGGAAGGTTGGATGCCCGGTAAGTTCAGAGAAGCAGACTTTCGGCCTCGGGACGCCACAAATCTTAAGTTACCCATAGTACTGCCGGGTTTGAGGAAGATCACTATCTCTATTGGTGTCAGGACTCCTGAACGGCATACAGGGAGCGGAACGGTGCCTCGACTGTCCATCCTTCAGCTAGAAGAGTGGACGGCATATGATGTCGAAGTCTACAAAGAGGCATGTCTTGGTGTTGCCGTTGCGGTCAAATAAGAATTCTGTCGAGCACTGTACTACATGGCATGAGTTGGATCGTATTAATAACGCTGTGGTTTGCACAAAGAGCTGCGTTATTGTTTATCGATTGTTGATGAAGATATTCATGTATGGGGATTGAATGGCTATAGTATCGTCTTAACATATGAATCATCGTCCAGTCCTGTGATTACACTTCATTCAAGCCACTTCAAATGCATCCATGTCCCCGGTGGGCAGATCAGGTACACCCACTACACTCCTTGTCACATCAATCATCATCTCTACCACTTCGGGTGGGTGGTACCTCTTGAGCACCACTCTTATGAATTCGCTCAACAAATTCAATCCCATATCCCCAATCTGTTCGTCCGTCAATTTCTCAAAATCGCCTTCCTTCAAACCTGTTCTTGACAATCGTCGCTGCAGCAGAATGTCGTAGACCGCCGCTATACGGTCAGTGTTTTTCTTATTGGAACGGCTGTGGAAGTATTGACCACGCACAGCCGCAGACTCATCTGCCAAGTCTACCCAGGCCATCTGTCTTTGCAAAATTTGCGCTGATTCGTCGGTGGGAAAGATGTGGAAGCGATGACGAAGGACGTGCAGAGCGACCAACGAGCCAGCCAGATCTCGATTGTAACTAAAGCAGTGCATGATGAGCGACGTGATTGCTCCACTGTCTGTGCCTGCGAGACCCATGCGGAAACGATCGGCGTCGTAGCGACTGCGACAGAGCGTCCACCAGTTTACCGTCTCTGCTAGTAGCTCACGAGGGCTAGGCAAATCGAGCTTGTTTTGAACGGTAGAGTCGCCAAGTGCTAATCGGAGCGTTTTCCAAAGACAACGTATGCTTGCACCGTCTGGGAAGACGCCGTTGCTTCCTTCTTGCGGCTCAGTGAGAGACTTGTAGATCTTCCATGCTTCGCTGTAGGCACCTTGTCGGCATTTATTATCCATAAGGACATTCATGATGGTAGCATTGGGCTTGACTTTCGCTGCTTTGAGCTGTCGGGACAAGTAATCGACGTGTTCCCATTGCAGGCTGTTGGCATGGTGTTGCATAATCAAGGCAAACGTTGTTACGTCAGCAACAGGAGCTCGTTGGGTCATTTCGTCAGATGTAGGAGGAGCCTCGGCGATTTTTTTGTCGATGATGGCTGGTATTGTTTCTGGAGTAACGTCATGTCGACCAGCTTCGCAAGCGGCTTCGACCATGCGCCAACCAATATTTTCCGCTTTCAGGATATTCGCCTCCTCTTTCGTCCGTATCAACGCTCTGAGAAACATGTTGTAGTGGAACGTTTCTGGTCTGTAACCTCGCTTGAGCATCATCTCCAAGATTTGAGCGGCTGCCTGTGGCGTGTTCTTGACAACGGTAGATTTCAGCCAGTCACCGAACAAATGGCCGTGATAACCACGAGGGAGCACAGATATAGCATCAAGAGCGATACTAGTCATGGACTCGATATTGGTTCCAAGTCGATATATCATGTGCAGTCTCTTCAACACTTGGCTGACTTGTTCTGCATCTCCGCTAGTAGCCAGGTAGCCATCCTTAACCATGTCCCTAAACACTTGCTTGGCATGACTCAAGCTTCGCATTTCTAAGGAGCCCACAAGCCAAGCGTCGTAGTCCTTGATCGAGCAGGTGTTGCCTCTCTGGTCCTTCATTCTGACATAGATTTGCTTTGCCATGTCATGGTGCTCTTGTAGTTCTGAGCTCGTATGAGCTCGGAAAACAGCCATCATGATGGAGGTGTCCCAATTCGGATACAGCCTGAACAGTTCATCCATAATGTTCCGACTGTAGTCTACGTTCCTGGCAAGTGCATGGAGCTTAGCCCCAATCTCCAGATGCTCCGGGTTGTAGTCCATTCGTACACCGTCGTGTCCCAATCTGTGATCCTCTTCCCATTTTCTGAGAGCCTGGTCTACTTTTCCGCGAAGGAAGACCTTCTCTAGATGTTTGGCGCGCTTCCTGGCTGTCGTATATCTCCCAGCCTTGTTCATATCCTGGTAGAGCTGTGCCATATTTGCAGTGTGATTGGACTGCGTGATCGAGAGCAAGTCCCATACTCCATCCGGGATACGTGCTAGGAGTTTCGGATCGGATGCCTTGGCCAAAGAATATGCTCTCCAAAGCGGTGCACGTAGTCTGGCATCCTGGCCATTGCTGTCTCTGACTAGCTTCAATATTTGATTCAGTCTTTTGATAGCTGTCCGCCCACCAGTGCGGTTGGTTCCAGGTGTGCCAATCGCGACGGGTTTATTTCTAAGCTGCTCGCGCTCTGCACCTCTGTTGAAGTTAAAAGAGGGGTTCTCGGCGGTCGTTCTCGTCGACTCATTCAGCACCGAAGTGGATTGCGCGGTTCTGTGTAGGGTCGGATCCCATCGCGGAACGTATTCCGGGATTTTTCGTGGAAGTGTTCGCAGAAAGCGGGTTTGAAAGTTTGGAGTGGAGTGTGGGAGGCATCGCAGTCGATAGAGCGCAAGCATGAGCAAGCGCCGTCTGAAAGTAAAGGACGAGAGGCGGAGGCAAACTCGCCGCGTCTAAAGCAAATGCGTACAGAAAGACAGGAGTAGGACAAACATGTAGTCGTGGCCAACCATGTTGCACGCTCTGTGCATGTCCAAACTTCTCTGTCAGAAGGTTCAGATGGCGCTAGTTTTATCGATAAGGGCGACTAGCATGACATCGCGCGTCATCCTCTCGCGCGCTTTTACCCTACCATACGCGTCAACCTCGTGATTATGGTACCATTTTCTCTACATCACCAACCCCCACCCTTGTTTGATTCGTCATTCCGGCTACCAGACATCCTGTGCCTGTTCTTTTTCCTTGGTCGTAGTCTCAAATTTCCGATTCTATCGCTACCTCGCTATATCGCGTCATCCATACACGGGTTCGTCGCAAAACCTATTCCTACATGAACTCAACGGCGAACATCGAAGAATGATTCCAAAGAAGACAGGATCTCAAGCACTCTTGTTTGGCTTGGACTAGACAGAAATTTTCCAAATGAAGGCTCCGATATTATACCTCATTTACCCGTGTGCCTAGAACTTGCTCATATATGATCAACCAGGGCGCATCTGACCGACACGATCTCGGAGATGAGCTTGAGACTAGAGAAACAAGCTTTCCCCGCAATGCACGAATCTGCCGGATCGCCATACGTTGTGCATGCAGCTGATTCGGCACTCTCCGGTTACGGTTGTCTACTCATACCACAACATCTCGCACCAGGCGCCACTCGGTTTCAAGGCTTATGGTACGGTATATTTGACACAAGAAATAGTCCAAACATGGACACACATTTGGTATCGAATTGATACTACCCAGCTTTGCGATCCGGCGTTGCTACTGGAGCGGCTTACGAAACTCCAGTCCTACCAGATTCCTGTCGTGACAAGGTAAACTTGGATGATTGGCTTTTTGTAATGGTGCAATATCCAAGGATATATGACGGCGCCCAACCAGCTCCAAAAGCCACGACACATGGGAGCCGCTGCAGACCACGTCTCGGCTACAGTCGAGTTGTGACACATTGCTACTACATATCCTAAATGTAGGTTTTCAGAGCTTGGACAGGACCGCCTTAAAAGTATAACTTCTCAAACCCCGGATCCGACATTTTGATCCTGTTCCCTTCACAAGGACCAACAAACACACATCAAAGATTTTCCGACCTTCCAACGTTTTCAAGATGCTTTTGTGGCTAGTGTTGTTGGGATGTTACTTCTCGCTCATTTGGGCACAGAATGCTTCGTTTACACAAGGGCAGAAGTTTCAGATCGTACTGCTGGGCATTCCCGACATGTCCAAGATACCTATATCACCTATAGACGCGCCGGTTTGGGATATCGATTTGTTCGACAACCCTGTTACGACAATAGAAACTCTCAAAGCAGCCGGCAAAATCGTCATCTGCTACTTCAGTGCTGGAACAGCGGAAGATTGGAGAGATGATTACGGAAGTTTTGCAGCTGCTGATCTTGGAAAGGTGCTCCCGGAGTGGCCCAATGAGAGATGGTTGCGGACGGGTAGCCAAAGCATCAGAGCCCTCATGGCCAAGCGTATCAAGCTGGCTGCTGACAAGGGCTGCGATGCTATCGATCCGGACAACACAGATGGATATGTAAGTCCTCGTACTGTTACATGGGTATGATACGGTGGTAGCACGCAGTCACTACTCCAAGCTCAGGCGTGAGCGAGTTATACATGCTAACCTCTTTTAGCAGAATGACAACGGATTGAACCTTAAGAACACGGACGCTATCGACTACGTGCGATGGATGCAGCAGGAAGCCGCCAAATACGACATGAGAATTGGGCTTAAGAACAGCCTCGATATCCTCAGCGATGTGTCGCCGATCGTAGACTTTGCAGTCAACGAGCAATGTGCGCAACACGGCGAGTGTCAAGCCTACGAAAATTTCATCGCTCTCAACAAGCCAGTTTTCCATATCGAGTACCCTCTTCCGCTTAATGCGCAAGCTATGAATGGCGCATCTTGTAAAGGAACAGGCGTGGCTGGACTCAGTACCATCATGAAGGATCTCCAATTGAACGGCATGTCGTACTATTGTGACGGCAGCTATGTTGATACACCGACGTTAGGAGGTACATCGCCACCAAGACCGTCGCAGCCGCCTAAACCACCGAGCCCGCCAAAGACGAGTTCGAGCCGCACAGCCCCAATGCCAACGCGAACAAGCTCCTCGCGTCCTCAACCTTCGAGCACGAAAACATCTACAATGTTGCCAAGTCGCACTTCGTCAGCGCAAAGACCAACAAGTACATCGGGTGGCGGAGGAGGATGTAGATCGAAGCACTGGGATCAGTGCGGTGGACAGAATTGGAATGGATGTACAATCTGTGAGGTATGTGAATTTGCAGCCATGACAGTGAAACCATCTGACAATGCCAAAGTCGCCGTATACGTGCAAAGGCGTCTCACCACCGTATTACTACCAGTGCTTGTAGTCTGTTCCAGGCTTCATGCAGGGATCTATATACTGCTGTACTCGCGAGCTAGATTGTGATGATGCAATACATCATCGTTGGTCGTAGAATCTGTAGAACATCTACCTAGGTACTATTAGTTCAGAGTAGTCATCTTTCTGCAAGCTGGCTACAAGGGTGATATCTTCCGTGGTAGATTAATCGGAAGGTATACTTGCAGAGCATAGTGTCAGAAGGATGAAGCTTAGCATACTTATTCGATCAGACATTTAATCTACCATGTGATTTTGGTGTCGTGCTATGCCCCCCGAAGTGTATCCCATAGAATGACCTCACTGAAAAAGAGAGTAAGCACTGGTATTTCAAGATCGTAATTGCCAATAATATGTGTCCCAGATAACGCCATCCAATCCCTGAATACCCCATGTTTTCGCCTCGGTTATCCAAATATTCGTACAGCCTCCATTCCATGTTCACAATTCGTTGGCGCTATCGCTCAAAGACCCAGCGGATTGCTGGCCGTACCGCCACCTTTGCCGGAACCCCCTGAGAGACCAGGTACACCGGGTCGACTAGCCATGGATGCCATACCTCCCACTCCGCTAGTGCTCAAGCCGAGGGGATTCTTGTTTGTTGTCGATCGACTGCCCGGAGCGCCGGTGATGTCTTTGAGAGAGTTGCCGTACTCGCGGACCATATCGCCCCAGGTACGAGACGAGTTTGCAATACTACGGTATGTTAGTCAGAAAAGTCGACTCGGCAAAGTTGCAATATGTACCTTGCTCCGGCGCCTCTCCCTGCCCCAGCGATTCCACTACCTGTCGCGGTCACGACGGCCCCAGCAGCATTGCCAATACCAGTCGTTGCAGCGCCGACAGCACTTCCAATACCAGACGATGCAGCGCTGAGGCCTTTGTTGATCCAGCCCTGTTGTTGTGGCTGCTGGATTGCCTTCTTTGCGGGTGCTGGGGCGGGTTTCTTCTGACCGACGGCTGTCACAGGCTTTTTGGGTGCGACGCTTGTAACGGGCTTCTTAGGGGTTGTTGCCACGGGTTTCTTCTGCATCGCAGTATTGACAGGCTTCTTCGGAGGCTGAACAGCAGGCGCTTTGACGGGCGCCTTCTTCACTGGTGCTTTTACTGGTGTCTTCTTCGCCGTGGACGTGACGGGCGTCTTCTTGGTGCCGATGGGTTGCGCGACCATGGTGAGACGTTGATTCAATGCTTTTGTGGAGTTGTTGTGGTGGATCAAAACAGATGTTATCTAATCAGGTCTTAAGTTGAATGGTGAATATGAATGGAGGGTTCTAGGGAGCATCTCGACCCAATCTCTCTGGATGCACAGAAAGTTGGCAAGCTGCTATGCCTGTCGCACATGTGGCGCAGATGATGTCAGGCACGGAAACGTGGGGCGCGCTTGCCCCGGATGGATTAAGGTTGTCTTAGCGCGATCAGCGGGCGAAACGTCGAGACCCTGGATCCATGTTTCGCATCTTCAACACTTTGAACGTCTGCCAGATGGCATCGTCGTCCCATCTTTCTATACTGTCCAATTCTTCGCTTCGCTTCGATCTAACATCTCCGTTTACTCTGCTACCTTAATTGTAATTGCATCTTGTTGACAGGTGCTCCTCTCTCCGCAGTGCGGACCTGTGAATGTCAACGAACACGCACGCTCACCGCACGCGACCCTGCCCGCTATGAGCCGCATTCACCTCTGGTAACCAACGTAGAATATCATAACAAACGAGTGAGTGCAATTTCTGTTCAAAACACCACCATGCCGCAATAACACAACGAAACCATGCTCGGCGACGACGCCATCATAAAGCTGAAGCGGTCGATGAGCGAGAGCGATCACCTCATCCCTATGGGTGACGTGACCCCGCCTCGCTCACCGGCCAAACACAAGACGCCAGACTACAGGACACGGTCCAGTCGCTCTATCTCGTGGTCGAAGCTAACTGAATCAATCAAAGGCAAGAGAGGCCCCTCGTCACGCTCGTCACGCTCTTCACGCACGCCTTCTGTCGATAAGCGTGATATCTCGAGTCCAATCTTAGACCACCGAAGTCCGTTGTGCCCACCTACACCCAAGCCGAGGCTCGACGCTGTCCTTCCATCAACACCTGGCCCACAACGACCTATAGCACGATCCAGCCCAGGCACCATCAAGCCTAGTCCGCCCAACCCGACCGCAAGACACTCATACTCTGTCTCCGATCCCACAAACTACGTCTCTCCTGGTAGACGGCCACGTCAGCCTAATCGTCCCCCGCCGCCTCTTCCAATCTCAACTAGCTACGAGAGCATCACCGGTACCCTAGAAGACAGCCCCTTGGAGCGCATAGCAGAATCGCCTTTCGAGCCTTCGGAAGACGTCCGAATTGAACCGCCAAGGCTTGACAAGGTTCACAAATATTTAAAAGACATGGAGCCTGCACGACTACAGCCGCCCAACATGGGTGGTACCAAGGGGCGTGCCATGCAGCAGGCAAAGGACATGGAGCTTCTGGTTGCTGAGAGAGCGAAGCGAGGTGGTGAGGAACCACCGCCATATGACTTCTACGAGCTCATTGGCAAGGGCGCATACGGTCGTGTCTACAAAGGGTGGGTATCACGATGTAAGGCCGAGTACATTCGCTGACATGACAAAGAAAGAGCCGCAATACCGGTGCGCTCGTTGCCATCAAGATTATCGAGATCGACAAGGTGGATTATGAGGAAATGACACACAAGAACCTCCAGGACACACTCAAGGAGATTGACATCCTGCAGCAGCTAAGAGACAGCAAGGCAAGGCCTTACGTCAACATCATCGAAGAGGCTAGGCCTGTACACAACGAACTCTGGATCGTCAGCGAATATGCAAGCGGTGGTAGTGTCAACACTCTGATGAAGCCCACAGCCATGACGAAGGACCCGGGTCCTGGACTGGCGGAGAAATTCATCATACCCATCGCCCGTGAGCTGGCCCAAGGTCTCAAGTATATACACGAAGCTGGTGTGCTGCATCGAGATCTGAAGTGTAGGTGATGGTGTCTTTACCATTCCTTCCCTCGGCTAATGTGATACAGCCAACAACGTTCTTATCCTCGAAGACGGTCGTGTGCAATTATGCGATTTCGGTGTCTCCAACACCCTGGAACCTGAAAGATCGAAGCGCTCCACTATCGTTGGTACACCTTTCTGGATGGCCCCTGAGTTACAGAAGGAGTGGGTAAAGGACGCAGATCCGCACAGTCTGATGCAGCCCAAGGAAATATCTTACGGCAACGAGGTTGATATCTGGGCATATGCCTGTACTGTCTATGAAATGGCTTGTGGCTACCCACCGCACCACAAGATCGGGCAATTCGATTTGCCAACAGCTGGTGTTCCTGTGCTTGAAGGCGATCGCTTTTCTCAAGAACTGAAAGATTTCCTAGCCTTCGTCTTTCAACCAGAGCCACAAGATCGACCGACGCCTGACCAAATTTTGGAGCACCCCTATCTTGCAGATACTACTAAGATGTACCCGACTGTATCGCTCGTCAAGCTGGTCGAAGACTACTACCTCTGGGAGCAACAAGGTGGTGCACGCCAGTCGCTATTCAACCCATACGGTGCTCAAGCGCCAGACCCGCTTGCCCCAGAGGCGGAGGACGACGACGATGATGATTGGTCTTTCAGCACATCAGAAGAATTTGAGCAAGAACGTGCAACACAATTTACTGACCCCTTCGCTGGCGGAGCAGGCTTCAATGGAATGGGCCTACCACCTGTCGCGGATATGGGACGATTCGAGCAGCTCCAGGCCAGGTTCAAGGAAGAGTCTATTGTTAGAGGACAGAAACGTCTGAACAAACTATTCGATACAAACACGACGCCATACAGGTATAGTGCCGTCGATATGCCGGACCCGCCGAATGGGCGCCCTCCATCTGACTTGGTTTTACGCGACTTCAACCCTGGCGCGCCCAACCGCGAGACGGTCATCGACTTGGACTTTTCAATGCCGTCAGCAGATGAGATACCAAGTATTGACCTGGGCGAAGTGCCCACCATCCGTGCAAATCGTATGAAGAGCATCATACGGGAGATGGAAGAGGAAGAGGAGCGCCGGGATGCTTTCAACGAGGAGGACGAGATGACTAAACGAGCCACGAAAGACTGGACCTTCCCCAGCATGAATGACGAGAATCGAAAGACGATGGAGTGGTCATTCCCGGGAACCAATGAGCAAACTAACCGCAAGACTATGGAATGGTCATTTCCAGGAGCCACTGAGCAACCTAACCGCAAGACGATGGAGTGGTCCTTCCCACAGCAGCCTCAAAAGCCCAACCGACGTACGGTAGAGTGGACATTCGACGCTGCAATGGCAGAAGCCAACAATGAGGCCCCAAGGAACCGCGCTTCGAATCGGATCTCACGACGACGTGAGACGAAGGAGTGGACGTTTCCCAAGCAGGACGATAATCGCAAAACTCGAGACTTTGCCTTCCCAATGGGTAGTCCGACGGAACCGTATCGCAGCCAGCACACCAAGACGGACTCTTCTTCGCCAGGCCTTGCATCTGGTTTCCGACCAAACCTGCGCCATGCTCAAACAGCACCACTTCAGCCTGCTGTTGATGACAATGACTATCCTGAGATGATCAGCTCTGCGCCCAACTCTCCGCTGCGCTCGTCCATGATTGATCTGGATATGGCGATGGTAGAAGACTACCGTCCGTCCACTTCTGGCTCTGAGATCCTTACAGCAGGAACAGAGCGTATGAACGATAATCCGTTCAACCTCGAAGATCAGGTACAACTATCACAAAATAACCACCGCGCTTCTTTCCACATGAAGTCGCAATCGGAACCAAACCAGACGGTGCCAGGATTATTGACACCTCAACAGTACGATGAACAAGGCCATCCTACAAACCAAGACCCACACCATCCCAGTATGCACGCCCGAGGGGTCAGCTCAGCAAGCCAGGTACAATCACACGCGAAACCAGCACCCACTTCTGGTCAATACCACCGCGGTAATCAGCGCTCTCAGCAAATCTGGGATGGTTGGTCACACAACATGGCATACGGACTCAGCAGCGACGATCAATCTCCTCCCATGAGCGTAACAACCGACACCTCACTCGAAGAAGAAGATGTCGACGACCTCTGGGACACCTTCGAACGCCTCAACCTTGCAGCGCAACGGCGTCCAATGGGCCAACCATCAGCCCCTCTCCGTTCCTCACGTAGAAACGACTCTACATCCACAACCCTTACTTCCACGACGTACAATCTCGATTCCGATACCGATGACTCGTCGTACCACCACAGTAACCAGTACTCTTCATCCTCGGATTTCGATCAACACGATACTCCGCGCTACAGCCGTAAATCCACAACCGTCAGCGTCGGTCCAAATGGGAAGCCGCTTGTAGAGTTTCCTATTCCGACCGGTCCTGAGGTAGGGGCGCTGTTAGGCGTGGACATGGATGCCAGGGCTATGGCGGACATGTTGCTCAAGAGTGCGGTCGAATTGAGGGATGGGACGAGGGCTAGTAGAGATCTGTTGAGGGCAATGCGGTTACAGGATGTTGAGGGCGAAGATGAAGGTGACGAAGGAGCGGATGAGGAGATGAGAGGGGGTACTGTTCGGTTGAGGGGGCCTGGATGATTTATGGTTGTGTGATGGCGTTCATGGATCGGGAAGGCTGTGCCCTCGGTTTAGGTCAAATGCCGTCGAGCGACTTAGAGTGAGCTCTACTGATTTGAATGTCTGATGATCTACTGTCTACCGAATCCACGAACTCAGGAGTCAAAGAAA
>Ga0268250_10000145_pt1 | contig 34233 bp, 31 predicted proteins | sample AgamicAsSfe_FD_200448 | JGI IMG/M metagenome (GOLD analysis project Ga0268250, IMG submission 200448) | Agave microbial communities from Guanajuato, Mexico - As.Sf.e (v2) (version 2) | ecosystem: Host-associated > Plants > Phyllosphere > Phylloplane/Leaf | place: Guanajuato, Mexico | collected...
GCTGGCTTATTTGGAATTCGTGAAAATCCTTCTTTCTGCCCTAAGGCGGGGTTCTGCTCTGGGTTCAATTTGTCATTGCAGTAGATCAAATTGTACAGTACGTCTATGCTTCATAGTCCATCTCCGATTTTTGTATGATTTAGACCGCAAGAGAAGACACTGTATCTAAGGGTTGAGATATGCCAGTAAGGCAAGGCGTCTCGATGAGAGAACTTGAAAGACCTTGCATGATCTTGTCTGAGACATCACCACCCTTGCAACACCTTCTCGTCCTCCCTTGTTCTTCTGCAGTTATTGATTTACACCCTTCTTGCTTGCATTCTTCGTTCTTGATGAGAAGCTCATCTTGCCATTTGCATTTCTGAGAAGAGAAGAGAAGGAGGTCTTGACCATGGACATGATGTATAAAGAAGAGCTGGTAGTTGTTACTCCTGGTGGTGGCAGCAATATACACTCAGTTGAAGTACACCAAAGTCTTTCCCTTCTTGCTCCAGTGATTCAACAACCATATCCTTCACACTCATTGACCATCTTCGTACTATTCGTTACGCAACATGCGTCTCAACCCTGTTCTTATTTCGGTAGCACTTCTCGCCACAACCAAAGCTGGACCTGTTGAGCGTCGAGGCCAGGACTACCCAGTATCAATCCAACACGGGTCCAGCTCGACGTCTTCCAGTAGCATTACTATTATCACTTCATCATTAGCATTCATCTCCGGCGTCACATACAATCCTATCGCTTCGTCCAGCAGCACTTTCTTGGCAGATCCTACAGTCATCACAGTCACCACGTGCACGACCTATGTCACCACCATCTCACCCACAGCTTCTTCAAGCCTCAGCACGTCATCTCATCGCAGCCATCATCGTCACAATTGGTCGTCTTCGAGCTTGAGCTCTTCTAATGGCAGCGCCAGCACTGAGTCCGAAACACGCCCGACCTCCAGCTCGACTGATGACGCGGGAAGCTCAACAAGGTCTGCACCATACCCAAACCCACCCTACCCTACAGGCAATGCCACAGCCAATGGAACAGTCATCGGCACAGGGCATGGCGAAGGGACTGGCGTAGGGACTGGCGTAGGGACTGGCGCAGGTACCGGCACCGGAGTCAGATGGACATACCCGACTGCTCCTTGGGGTACTGGAGTGCCGTCATACCCATTGCCCTCTGCTTACAACTTCACTGGTCATGCCAGCTGGTCTGGTGCCAACAAGACTGAGATTGCATGGCCGACTGGGACTGAAAGTCCTTATCTCTCGAGCACGTCCGTACCGCCTCACTTTCCTCTTGACAACTGTAGCGAGTCTCGCAATGGCTCCTGGTGGGGTACTGCCACTTCGTCTTCTGTTGTCGTTAATGGTTCAGCACTCAAAAATACGACGTCTTACAATGTCCTCAGCACAAGCAGCAATTTCAACGTCTCTGGTATCAGCACTTCTGAGTCTTCCACCATTTCGCAGAACTCGACAACAGCATCCCCGGCCAGCATCTACAACAACAGTACGTCGACATCTTGCACCTACGAGTATGAAAAGACTTCCTCTCTCGTCTCGGCCTCCTACTTTGCGACCTCTTCTGCCTCCAGCACTGGGAGTTCCGGCAAAGTTATCACATTCGTCACCACGATCGTCACGACAAATGTTTACACACGCACTGAGATTGACCTTACAACAATCTTCCCGATCACTACAACCACGACAGCGACTGCCATCTTCACGCTGAATGAAACTACCACGGTCGGCTATAATACCACCGTGACTTCCGTGGTCTTGATTCCGACCAATGATACCACGGTATTGAGTCCCACGAATGGGACGACGTCTTCCTCAGTAGCAAGCCTGACGACAAGAGCGGAAACGCTTGGCTCCACCAAGCATACCAGCAGCATTAGCAAGTCAAGCCATGCTGTTAGCAGCAGCAAAAGCTTAGTCAAGACTTCCTCAAGCTCGTCTGTTCTTGGTGCGGTGTGAGTTTTTTCTGTTCCTTTAACATGATATCTACTTGCTGATCATCAATAGCAACCACACGTCTCGCACCACTAGTCTGAACACTACCAGCTCTCCGCTTTCCAGCTTAAGCACCGTCACCGTGAGCTCGGCTATCACGATCAGCCCTGTGCCAGTCAGCACAACTAGCTCGTCAGCATCATCATTCGTCTTCTCCACTTCCTCGATCACACTCAACCTCTTCTTTTCCAGCACCACCACTGCCAGCATCAGCACCCTTTCCACCACCTCGACATCATCATCCACCTTCACCACCAGCGCCGTGACGCTCAACCCTTTCTCCTCCAGCATTACCAGCTCCAATTCCGTGTCCAGCTCTCTCCCGACGATCACAAGCACACTGTCACCGAGTTGGTTCTCAAACACAATCCCGGCAACTTCCACCACGAGCAGCGTCAACAGCAGTGCTAGTCCCAGTGCAGCAGCAGGCTATGGAGGCGGACTCGGTGCTGGTGGTGCCAAAGACGGCTGGAGTAGCTGGAGCAACACTGATTGGAGTAAGGTGTTCAGCTGGTTTGGATGGGAGAGTGAGGAGGAGTCCAGTTCGTCAAGTGAAGGTGGGAGTGACGGTGCTGCAGAGAGTGGGTGGTAGGTAGGAACGAGTGCAATGAGGATAGAGAGAAAGGGATTGATCGAGAGCAATGCAGGCTGATTGGGTAAGAATCTAAGCTTATCAGATGAGGAGAGGCAGAGGATGGAAGCTCTGCAGTTGTGGGAGGTGGCGGGCGGCGTTTGGGGTTCATCATGTACTACCACCATACAGAGGCATTGCAACAGATATCATGGTTCATCTATCTCGTGTCGCCCAATGCAGCCGACTGCGGTGGAGCATCATCCTTTCCCACTCTGATATCGAATAGTTCGAACGCAAAACAAAAGGATATGTCGAATCGAGAAACATCAAAAACAATATCAAGCAGGGCCGAGCTGGGAATTGAACCCAGGACCTGCCCCATTTGAGACGATACGTCTGGGATCATATTTTTCCCGAAGGGGCAATCATACTACTAGACCACACGGCCTATTGCTTAAAGTGCTGAAACTTTGATATAGTATATAAATTACGATCAACGCGACCAGCGAACTCTGCCTTCTAGACTCGAGGGCTGACCATTGAAACAACTTTCATCAATGCCGTGGGTCTAGTACGTATGCTTGCCCCTTCGGGAAAAATATGATCCCAGACGTATAGTCTCAAATGGGGCAGGTCTTGGGGCGGCGTTCTCTGCGCGAACACCACTACAGCTTCGCTCTTGCCGCGGGTTCAGTCGACAGGCTCCTTAGCTGAACAGAACCGTACGCATATCTCGTTTGATGCTACCGCTACGCAAGGGACGGCCCCCGCTTGATATGGAATATCACAAGGGAGATGCCAGCCTTCCCATCTCGCACATACAATACCTACTATAAATAGCCTGGGCAGCTGGCTGTTGACCTGGACGGCGGTATGATGCATTGACACTACAGTACAACCCTCTACGATCGGCTCAACCTATCCCGACTCAACAATGAATTTCCCTTCACTGCGCACCTTAGCAGCTATTCTGCGCAAGGTTCGAGCAGATCTGCGTACCTTCCGCACTCGATACGCCATGACTGCAAAGGGCAGGCACAACCTAAATAACGTGACCATGTTCATTTGTCCCACTTACACCGTTTCTCTCTTTCATTCTCCATCTTTGCTCTTTTCACATCCATAGATTACTTTACTGTTTATGAGCAAGCAAATATTGATACTTCTTTTACTTCCATCGTCTACTTTACTATTCTTGAGTGCCAGCACGTATCGAAGGTACCTCAGACACGACATCTCCCACGACTTCAAACATGGAGAGTTCAGGATCCGCATCAACTTCACACGAGGAAGCACCAACGCAGCCGGCCATGAGCCGCATAAGAGTCGCTGGATATCTTCTCAAGCTTGGTCGCGTGGAAGAGTGCGAGCGAATGTGTAGACAGATATTGGATGATCCAATTCATCCATACAATCGCATGTCGACTTTGATACTGCTATACCGCTTGTGTGAGGACTGGAAAGAGAAGGAAGATCTACGCATCCGCGCCCAAGCTATATGCACTTCTATACGCCGAATGTCTCCACCTGGGATATTCAAGCATATCAACGGGGTCCTCAGTGCGGAGCAGATCGACGCTCTCCTCAGTGTGGCAGAGAAGAGACTGCAGGAGATGGCAAGAGAGCAAGCGGAGAACCGCCCAGGCCCAGACGAGCGTGTTGTGGCTTGGATTAAGAAGAACCTGGATTCGATCAGGGTATACTCAACGCGAGCCTATACACTCCCATGACAAGCTGACACTCTGCTCCTTAGACTCATCCTTATGAGCTCGACGACAACGACGGTAGACAGGAAGCAGTGGGGTCCGAGGACAAAGTGTCAAAAGCTCAGCCATCGGGCGAGGTTGGGGTGAATCGAGGGGCACTATTACTGGACTCCAGCTAATCAGCATTACATACAGGGACAAGATGTTGAAGGCGGTTGTAAGGAGTAAAAGAGAATTCACCCTGTCCGTAGAGTCGGCATATCTTTGTCCATTGATACCTCACAGCTGACAGGCAACCCATCAAAGCAGTATCGTGCAGACGAAGGAGAAGAGGAAGAGAGGAGGACGAACGGCGTGATGGAGAAGAAGGGATCAGTGCAATATCGTGGGCTGGATTACCTTGATGCTACATGCGAAGCTCAGGTCACGGCCCGAGCAAGCCTTGTTTCCGTTTATCATGCAGCATCTCCACCGCTTTGCGCCAGCTCGATGCATCGATCATGATCGACTTCTATATATCACATAAAAACGCAGTCATGCAGACACGTTATCAGACACGATATCATTCTTGCAAAGAACTATCAGAAACGCCTTCGCTTCTTCGTCGGCGTCTTCTCCTTGGACATTTCCCGCTCCAACTCTCTTCTCCGTCGATTCGCCTTTTCATCCGCATCCTCCTCTGGCGTCTTTTGTCGTACTGGCGAAGGCGTACGAGCTTCGTCAACATGCTCAGCAATAGCCTGCGTCTGTGTACCAATACGACCTTTATGCTCACCATTCTGCGATGCTGCCGGTAGACCTTGTGACTCATTCTGAGATGCTGCTTGACCTGAATTTTTCCTTCGCCCGCCAATCATGCCTAACTTCCGTGGCGTTCGTGGTGCTTGTGTCGTTTGTGAGAGCTGGACGACCTCGGGACCCGCGCGCTGATCTGGAGCTATCTCAGACTCGGCGCGTGATGGAGGTAGTGCCGGTGTCGGCGTTGCGCCACGACCCACACGCCCGAGCCGTCTTCGTGGTGGATCTGGCGCATCGACGGTCGGAGCTGGACTACGTGGGGAGTCACTTTCTCCCGTGGCAGCAGCTGTGGTGTCATGAGCGATTGGCTGAGGTGAAATCCGCATAGCATTATCGTGATCACTACTTGACTCCCTTGCCAGGCCTGCAGATGTTCTTCGTGGTTGTGCAACTGTCCTGAGGGCGGCAGGAGAGCTCAGTTGTGCTGTTTTCTGAGCAGACTGCCTAAGACCACCGATTTGTCCCAACCTCCTGTTGGATCCTGGAGTGGGTTTTGTGGGTGACCCGTCACGACGTATAGACCTGGCTGATCTAGGACCTGGTGTCGGACTTACAGTCCTCTATGCTGCCATTAGCATCACAGCTTGACAAGACAAGACAACCTTTGCAAATCTGACCTCGTCATCGGTAGTCTCGTCGTCATCAACCACACCTCGTTTCGCTCGTACTTTTTTCGGCGTGATCTGGTGCTACATTCCCATCAGCTCGTGGGGAGAAGTCAACAGCTCGAAACTCATACCTGAAATTCATCTTTGGTCTGTTCCTTCCTCAACTTCGGCACACTCTTCGCCTTGCCTGTCCTCAACAGTTCGGGCAAAGGCACGCTGATCAGCTCGTTGAGCGAGGAAAGTAATCCCTCCACAGCTGGAGTGCCACTCTCTTGGAAAGCCACAGCACTCATTTCGTGGAAGGCCAACCCGTCGTGCACAGTAGCATCGAACTGCTTTCTCCATTTGCTGGCATCGAACGGCTCGAGACCTTTGACGTACTTGGCTAACTGCTGTCGCTGATTCTTCGCATGGCCGAGTCGTCCCAGATTCGGGAAGAGCGAAACGAGGTCGCTTCCAATTGACTCTACTTTGTCGATGAGTTTACTGATCAGTGCATCCTTGTGTGCAAGCAGTGCCATGAGGTCGTCCTGTTGTTGCTTCCGCATGTATGTAGAGCACACCAGTGGAACCATGACTTCAGTCTTCACCTGTTCACGCGAACCTGGGCCAAGGCGGAACGGCCACGTCAATACAGGTAGTGGTGCCGGAAGTGGACTTGAAATAGTCAATTTGAGGTGGTCTGCACCATCAACTGCTATGGCAATACTGGTTCCATCCTTACCAAGAAGAGCAGCCTCGAAGGTATCCAGTAGGATAGCCAGTTGACTGTCGTCCTCCAAGGGGTCGATACTGCAGCCGATCTGCAAGGCTGTAGTACAGATCTCTTCCTTGTCAAGGTCTGCACTCCAGACCTGGCTAAGATCAGTGAGATGAAGAGAAAGTCCAGATGTGATTTTGCGATATCGCAACAAGACAGCAGTATTGTGTAAGCCAGCTGTAGGCGGTATGGGCTGCCATATGGCACTCATAATGATGGCAAGGTGAGGAATTCAGTCGCCGTGCTCTTCTCTGTTGGGATATCACACGAAACAACGTAAGCACGAAGAGCACTGTCTGGAGACCCAAGTCTGTTTCTCAATTAAATTTACATTGTTTCGAAGCACGATCAATGGCCAGTGAAATCACCTCGATTGTGCAGGCACAAGCTGTCGTTTGCATGTAATACAGAGACTACATAATGAAAGTACTTAGATGGTCAAGCGAGAAAAGGGGCGAACTCTTTCATTTCAAATCCTCCGCCTCTGCCACTGCCTACACTAACCAGTCCACCAAGACCACTCATACGCAATCATACCAGCATGGCCACCGCCCTCGCAACGCCTAGCACACCTCCACCACGCCCGTCAACGCCCTCTCCTACCCCAGGGTCTCCCTACGAATTCGAGCCCAGCATCGGCGCCACGTTCCCCACGCGCGACCTCCTCGTCGACACAATCACACAATGGATCTTCCGCTCAGGACTCTCGAAGAAGGTCTCCCGCAACGATAAGACCCGCTACCACATCATCTGCCGCAAAGCCGTCGAGCATGGTTGTCCCTTCCACCTCGCGGCACACCCAAACAACAACACTGGCGCCTGGGGCATCAAGACCTATGTTCCGCACACTTGCCCGTCCAGCGCGCACGACGGCTACAAGCTAGCGCGCAGTGCCAAGATGCTGGCGAAACACCACAAGGAATTGCTGAAGGCTCAGCCGAACTTGACAGCCAAAGCACTGCAGGAGATGGAGCGGGAGCGCGGAGTCGACTTGCCATACAAGCAGGCGTGGCGCGCGTTGAACAGGTCACGAAAGAGTGTGCAGAAAGAGCAGGATGGCCCGGGTGGAGTGGGTGCGGACGCAGATGGTGTGCTGGGCGATGGTAATATGACAATGGAGGGAGACTCGACGGCAGATTTTAGCACACTCAACGACTCGGCGCTGGACCCACGGCTTGCGGACTCTTCGACGGCGCTTTCGCAGATTCAGGCAATGTCGCAGATGCACGCGGCCCAGCAGCGGCAGCAGCAACAACAACAACAACTACAACTACAACAACAGCAGCAACAACAACAAAAACAGCAGCAGCAACAACAACAACAGCAGAGCCTGCACCTGCACCACCAGCAGCATGAACAGCAACAGCAACAGCAGTCATCATATCAAGCCGCAAATCCACTCCACCAGATCCACTCCGCACCTTCGACGAAATACACGCTTACCTTCTTCGTACCCGCATCCTCGCTCGAAGTCTGTCGTGATGCAGTCTTCAGCGCCGGTGCCGGCCGCATTGGCAACTATCGCGATGTCTCATTTGAGCAGATTGGACGTAGCCAATTCATGCCGGTCGACGGAGCCAATCCACATACAGGTGAGGTTGGCGCGTTGAATGTGAGCCAGGAGGTGCGTGTGGAGGTGCAGTGTGAGACGGAGGAAGTCGCACGGGAGGCGGTGCGCTTGCTGAAGCTGGCACATGAGTATGAAGAGGTGGTGTACTGGGTGAGGAGGCTTGAGGACTTCTGATGGCAGGGTTTCCGAATCGAGGGCGTCCGCCTGGGAACCGCGAGAATTTGCTAATGGAGCAATGATGTGATCATGACAGTAATGTGGCTGATACGGTTGAGAAACAATGCTCGGCGAGCTTGTATAAGGGGCTGGAGTTTGCTGGGTCTACGAAGTAATGATACCCGTGCTAGAACAGCATGCTTCTTCTATTTGTGATTCTATTCAATGTACATGATTTTCTTGCGTATCGCAGTCCTGCTTCTCAAATGTACAGCCTCTGTGCCCGTTCTCAGGGTCGTCCCTCTCCCACAATATGTTTCCGGCAACGCCGACCCAACAATGTGCTGGAATGCTGTCTGTCCCGGTGTACTCCTCCCAATGACTATACAATTCATGCCTTGTGACGTTCTCTTCCAATCTATACCCCACCATTCACATCCCTCAAGACGCCCTTCCCACCTCTCCACGCCCTCCAGAACATGACCATGTTCGTCGCAACCACAAGATCGAGCATCCTATACCCATCTGGAAATATGAGCAACTTGCCTAACTTCGCCTGCTGGCCGCGAAAGCCTCCGCCTAGAGCTTCTTGCCCCAATGTGAGGTCGAGGCGTCCGGGACTCGGTGGTAGTGGTTTAGTCGGCGATGTCGTGGACCGCGTCGGAGAGGGACTCGACCTTCGTGTAGGTTCTGGGTGTAGCACAGAGGGCGGGCGCTGGCGGGTCGGTGATGGAGGTCGAGATGTGTATGCGGGAGGTTGTGAATCTGGTTGGAGATGTGGCGCAGAGTGGGTTGATTCGTGGCGTGGTGGAATTGGGCGGGTCGAGGGGGAGAAGGAAGATGTCGAGGCTTCAGAAGAATTGACTGCCTTGCGTCTTATGGCATGTGGCTTGCCGTTGACAGCGTCTCCTTCACTCCTACTCTGATGTCGAGGTGGAAGTGGTGGGATTCCTTCCAGAGATCGTATTGGTAGGGCAGGTGGTTCTGCGGTGGTGAGCACACTCATGCTCATTGGCCGTGCAGGTAGGGCTGGCTTTGCTGTTCCATCGTCTTCAATAAGAAAGGGTGAACATGGTTGTGAGTAGGCGTCTATCGTCGATAGCTCGGCTTGGAAAGGAGCGTGTTCGTGCATCGGCGCACTGAGTGGACCCGAATGCAAGTAGAGTTCCGAGTGGTCTGTCGTGGTGGCTGAGCGATGCCTTCCAAATCTCTGCAAGGGAGTGGGCAAATGCTTCCTCGGCGGTTCCAAGTCCTGCACGTCATTTTCTGATCGCGACACTTGCTTCTTCTTGACAGTCCTGCCAAGCATGACCGGGAGGTTGAAACGCAGTTCGCTCACAGGCAAACTCGTATTACTGCTGTCTGTGGTTCTTCCTAGCATCTGATCACACTGAAAAGAACATCAGCATCGAGACCTCGTCTGACCTCAATGACTCCATACCTTGAGATCCTGCCCAGTAACGCTCGAGTAGAATATGCACCTGTCGCTCCACGGTGTGTGGAATTCCGAAGTTGCCATTGACCGCTTCGCAGTACGTAGTTTCTCTTTGATCATCTGTGCCGATAAGACGCTGTGACGATCAGCAGCTTCTGCTGCCGCCACAGCGTCTGCAAGTGCTGCGAAGTTGAGACCTTCGACAGACGACTGACGTGAATAGATACCACTTTCGGAATTCGTTGCTTTCGAGTGGCCGGTCTTCTTGTCAATAGCATTTACAGCAGTCTTAAAGTAGTTTCCTTGCGAATTGTCGATCGGTTTACGGCTGATACTTGATCCAATGCTATGCGTAATGGCTGGATCGTCTATTCTGAGCTTGACTTCGACATCTGGACCACGTAACAAGGCCACACACTGATCACCTCGTAGAACCTGTAATTCATCCTCGTCAATAACGCGGATATAGTACGCCGCCAGCAAGACGTCAAGCGCAGTCACTATATCGTCGTGCGGTTTGAAAGTGCTCAAGCAGAAGTCTTGGCTGCCCGGAACACGAAAGATGTATAGCACGAAAGCTATCACATCATTGAACTGAGATGTGGAGTGAGCAGCAAGAGATGCCGGGTCCAGCTTCGTGCTCGAGACGTCTATAGCATAAGCAGTCACTATCGGAGCCATATGAGAACTTCCACTAAAAGGCAATGTACTCAGGAAGCTGTTTGAGTAGTCACTGCTGTGTAGTACTGTTGCTTATGCTGAGACTCTATCTCATATTTCTGAAAACGCTCCTACACTGCGCCAGAAGACGACAAGCGAAAGCCTGGACAACAGCACGAATAGACACGCATGCTCCACAGCAATGAAATCAGACCACAAGAAAAAGACTTCGTCGCCCTGCACCAGGGACGCCATCCCTCCAGGTTGTCTTGCGCCTCTCTGGGCAACGCAGCCGCAGCCGCACGTGACCGTGCTTAGCGCCGGGGTAATACCGTGTGGGCGGGGACCTTGTGAAAGTTTTGCTAGAACTCGAGCAGCGAGAAGGGCGAAAGAGCAGCGCTTGTGTGATTCGTGTACACTGCTGTCTTACTCTCTTCGAAGCGACTGGACGTTGCAGATTCTTGGTACTCGTCCGTTTCCTGCCGTTTCATTCACAAGATGGCCGACGCAGAATTGCAGGTCAGTTGATTGCGGCATGTATCCACAAGCGGTCATGATATTGATTTCCATGCAGGCCAGGCTCGAAGGCCACTCGAAAGCCTTTGAAGGTTTGATGTCCTTGATACCAGCGAAATACTACTATGGCGAAGACAACGACGTCAGTATGAACTCGATTCTTCTCAAGATGCCTATACTGATAGTCGACACAGGATCAATGGCAGCGCAAGAAGCAAACGAAAGAACAAAAGCGAGCAGCGAAGAAAGCAAAGCTGGATCCAGCTTCCAACAAGACCGCACTCGATGTGCACAAGGATAATGAACGGAAACGAAAACGAGAGCTCACTGGAGACGATGACGAAAAGATAAATGTGGACAGCGACGGTGGGGAGAAGCCACGAGAGGGTCTGAAGCTTGCGAAACCTCAAAAGAAACAAAAGATCGACGGCAAACAGTCAAAGAGTGAGACTGCAGATGGTCCTGTCGACGAAGCAGAGGCATTACGCCGAGCAGAATATGTGAACAAACGAAAGGAGAAACGCCAGGCCAAAGTGGAGAAGAGGTCGAAAGCTCGGGAGAAGAAGGAGCAGAAAAAGGCTGGTATGAAGCATGAGAAGCCTGTCGTAAGTGACAAAGTCTCGACTGAGAAGCATGATACCAAGAAGCAGCCGAAGGAGAAGCAATCAAACAAATCGAAAGCACAACAAAGGACGCTCATGAAGAACGTTGCCGACGTTGACGAAGAGGAGGAAGATGAGCAAGAAGGTGAGGACTCGGATGACGAGGACGAACTTGACGGTAGCACTGTAAAGACCGCTGATCTTGCGAAGCTTGATTTCAGTGGGTTAGTCGAGGATGACGATGTTGAGATGGTTGCGGACGATGTAGAATCAAGCGCAGCAGAAGATGAAGCAGTTGCGTCGGGCGAGGAGGAAGATGACGCTGATGAGGAAAGCACCATGCAGCCAATAAGTATTGACGGGATGGATACACATGCAGAAGACTCGAGTGAGGACGATAGTGAGGCATCACCCGATCAGTCACCAACATTCGACGATGGCACCTCTGCAGGCGCGTCGTCTTCCTCTTCGACAACATCGACAATCAATCCACTCCTTCCCGCAGCCGCCTTGACCGGACAAGCTCCTAAGACCACAACCTCTGAAGCATCCGACAAACCACACAAACTTCCACAGATCGATCCCGCACTGCTGCAAGAGCGCTTGCAAGCTCGCATAACTGCACTCCGTGCCGCTCGAAAAGCTGACGGCCTCGACGGCAGACCGGCACGAAATCGCCAAGAGCTTATCGAAGCCCGGCGCCGTAAGCAAGAAGCGCGCAAAGGTGTCAAAAAGGAGCTACGCGCGAAGACCCGGTTGGCGGCAGATGCTGAAGCTGAAGCTGCACGTCTTCGCGGTGGTTCGGGTAGTCCGTTATGGAGTCCAGCGCTGCCGAGCCCTCGCGCCGAAGAAGCTAATCACTTTTCGTTCGGCAAGATAGCATTCGACGACGGCGCACACGTCCGAGTGGCAGCAGATGACACATCAGGTGGTCTCGATCTTGTGGACGCTAAAGCACGCAAGGGCCCTCGCGACGTCAAGGCGGCATTGGAAGTTGCGCTTAAGAAACAGAACCGGCTATCTGGGCTGGATGGTGAAAAGAGGGCTGAGCTCGAGGAGAAGGATCGCTGGCTAGGGGCGAAGCGCCGAGTGGCTGGCGAGCGAGTGCGGGATGATGCAAGTCTGCTGAAGAAGACACTAAAGCGGACGGAGAAGTTGAAGGGCAAGAGTGAGAAGGAGTGGGGCGAGCGCATTGCTGGCGTCAAGAAAGGGCAGGAGCAGAGGCAGCGGAAGCGTGAGGACAATCTGAAGAAACGAAAAGACGAGAAGGGAGTGAAAGGGAAGGCGAAGGGCAAGGGTGGCGCGAAGAGTGGTGGTAAGAAGCCGGCACAGAAGAAGAGGCCAGGCTTTGAAGGAAGCTTCAAGGCTGGAGGCGGGAAGAAGTAGGCATATATAGTCAATAGTAGTAATCGTTGGTGTATATATTGATTCTTGTTTCGTTTTCTGTGCAAAGAATGGACGGCTTTGCTCTTCTTTTGTTACACTACTACTGCAGGCATCGATATATGTTCATTTGAAACCGGATGCTTGCTGTTCGAGTAGATCTTCGTCACGTGACGTGGCATGCTGATTCAGCTTTGGAATCGTTTGCTCTGACTCGATCGAGCGGTAAACTTACCTACAACTCTGGACTTCACGGCCAGCACTTGACGCGGCCATGTCATACAACCGGAAAAGACCAGCGGACACCCAGGAAGATGCTTGGGTCGCTGACGAGGACCGCTTTGTCCTGCAGCAAGCGAAGAAGAAAGCAGCAATTCGAGTCAAAGAAGGAAGAGCTACACCAATCGACTACCTGGCAATCATACTACGCTTCATAGACTCATCACGCGATCCGTTCGACGACGAAGTGCAAGACACTGATCTGAATGTTGTCGATCCAGAGGGCGTCTTCGAAAGCCTCGACGCGAGTCAGCTTACTGAGTTAGCAAAAGACATCAACATGTATGTGTCTCTCGAGAAGAACAGGGAGAACCTAGACTTTTGGAACACCATGACTATCATCTGTAACGACCGTCGCGGGAAGCTCCAGCCGAATGCCCCAGGACGGCGTGCTCAAGAAGCAACATCCGCCGATGTTGACCGCATATTTCAATCCAAAACATACGAGCAACTCGAGGCGCTCGAGAAACAGATACAGTCCAAACTCCGGTCCAATGAGGACATCGATGTTGAATACTGGGAGAACCTACTGCGCGGACTGAAATCGTGGAAGGCTAGGGCGAAGCTTCGCTTGGTCTCTCAATCGATAGTGCAGAACCAATTACAAGGGCTTCGAGAAAAACAGGGAGCAGCTGCACGAAAGATGAGAGAAGGTTTCGTGAGCCTTGTGGGATCTGTATATCACCACGCGACCAGCACAACATCAGTGGACTACTTGGCGCTTGATCCTGAACCTCTCCTTAAAGCACGACCGGAGGACAAGGGTTTGCAGATCCAGGACCAAGCTGCCTTCAGCAAGACCAATGTGAGTAAATGTTTGTTAGCACTTCAGACATGCAAGCTGACCACATTCAGGAACTCGAGCGAAACAAGGTTCGTAAGCTAGGCTTCGTGCCCCCAAGAAGTGGAGGCGGAATGGAAGCTGCGGCGGTCAGAACGGCATCTATCGTGCCAACGCAATCTGCTTCAATGACCAGCGATGCATCGCGGATGACTACAGCGATGTATGAGAGGGAGGTCGCTCGCGGTGTTGGAGAGGATGAAGAGATATTTGTGGGTGAAGAGGAGGTATCCGCCGCAAAGAAACCACAATGGGCAGACAAATATCGGCCGAGGAAGCCGCGGTACTTCAACAGAGTACAGATGGGATACGAATGGAACAAGTACAACCAAACCCATTACGACCACGAAAATCCACCCCCTAAGGTTGTACAAGGGTACAAGTTCAACATGTTCTACCCCGACTTGATTGATAAGACTAAAGCGCCAACCTTCAAGATAGAACGAGAGGGTGGCAGAAAGCGCGGTGAAAGTTTTGCGCCGGCGGGCGAAGAAGATACTTGCCTCATCCGCTTTGTGGCAGGACCACCATATGAAGATGTCGCGTTCAGGATCGTTGACAAGGAGTGGGACTACAGCGCAAAACGAGAACGGGGCTTTCGAAGTCACTTTGACAAAGGCATCCTGCAGTTGCACTTTCAGTTCAAGAAGATATTCTATCGCAAGTGATGGGACATCACTATCGTCGTGGTTGATCCCCAGTCTTTTCGCCCTTCTTGATGCGAGGAAGCAGACTCCATACAGTTCAAGCTAACCCTGCATACTGGATGCATTCATCGGACGATTAGTTTCATCGACACCATACGGCCATCAATGCACTCGTGGCAGGATTTGAGTCCCGTTACTGGCGTGCTTGCGTACACACGGACATCTTGAGAACAAAGAAGTCAGGACAAAGGACAAAGGGACAAAGAAAATCTCACATCTTCCTGCATTCTAGCGTCGAGCACGCAAGCTTCATTGGTCATTGACCAGGCGCTATGACCTCTTGATGGTACAGCTTGACGTTGGACCGTCCTGCATGTGCACACGCTCCATATGCATGGTCATGCATAAACAGAACAACGAGAACAAAGAAGTCTCCAGCTTATTACATCGGGCTACAGTGGAGAGGATATTCCGCTAGGACGAATTTGTGCAAGGTGCGTTCGTTGCGAGTTGCTTGGTGGCAAGTTGCGATTTCTGGCTGGTGGAGTGTGATTGATTGGCCTCCGTTGACGTTCCTGCAGTGCTCCCCGTCGGTTTGGCGCTCTCCATGTGAGCTGAGCTGACATTGTGAGCTCATCTGAGCTCAAACATCATCCAACTTGTGTGACTAGGTCTCAAAATCGTGGCTTGCATGCGTGCATACTGCTTGCCAATGGCTTTTCAGCTGCTTACCAAGCTAGATCGACCATGGTCGTTCTACCACACAGCAGTCCTGCCGTAGCCAGCTCAGTGCTGGTTTACTGTGGTGTGACAACCTGCATTAGCTTCAGGACGCTTGCTTTCAAGCCGTCCTGCATACCACTACGGCTGTAACGACACTCTCATGCATATGCAGCGCTAAGCAGACAATGCTGCACGCTGATGGAGCGTTTCAGACATAGACACTGGCGGGGTATCTGGCCCTCACAAACATAAAAGCCTGGCTGTAGTCGTCCAGAACGACGATCTAAACTCCATAACAACAAGTAACAACAACAATCATCCTTCCCTTCGTTCACAGTGACTTTTGTCTTTCACATACTCCTTCTACACTTTTCCCTTGTCCAGTCACACCAAGGATTGTACAGGCTATGCCTTTCGATCCATCCTGCCCCGAGGACTTCATTTGCACACACTTCGACAACAATTTCACCTCCCACGACGACATCATCGGAAGTCCGATGGTGACTCACACCACCATCGATCTCTCATCTGCCAGCCACGACAACATGAGTCGCTGCAGCTCATACCCTCCGCCTCCACAGCCATTTCCCAAGCTCGGCTGGGATCGAAGTACTTCTCTCGACAACGGCATGAGAATCAGTCCGCATGAGCCCCTCTGTGAAGGCTCTCTGCTGGGAATGAATTCTCCAAGTCTTGTTGCCATGCCTTCCATGGAATACGAAGATAGCTCCTCGACCGCAACACCTTTTAGTACTCACCACAATACCCCCAAATTGATGACGGAGGAAGTTCCTGTCTCACGATCTCATCAACACGACGATGGTTTGACATATGACAAGAACAACAAGCTTGTCGGCACTTGGAACAAACTGCTGTTGAAATGTTTCTTGGACGCGCCAAATCACGAGTTATCTTTGCAGGCTATCTACAAGTGGGTTTCCAGATACACCGTGAGGGCACAAAAGAAAGGCTGGGAGTGTGGTGTCCGACACAACTTGTCCCTGAACAATGTGAGCAGATGGAAACCTGGTTTCAATTTCTATCTCAATTAGCTGACAGATTTCAGGCATTCATCAAAGGTTCGAAAATACCAGGCATGGACGATGAGGGCAAGAAGTCTATTTGGCATCTCAAAGATTCTGCTCTCACCAAGGGAGTGAAGCCGACCACAAGATTCCGCACACAAAAGCGCAGAATCGAATCCAGTGATGATGAGGAGTCTGAAAGCCCTGTCCTTGTAAAAAGGACTCTGCACCGCCACGGCAGAAGCAAGCGTTCAATGGCCAAGAAACCGGCAAAGAGATCGAAGCCGAGCATTCATGAGGATTCTGACTCATCCGACGAGAGAACCACCCGAAAGTCATACAATTTGCGCCACAAATCTCACCGCAAGAACTACTACAAGCTCGACAATCCTTCTTCAGACAATTTTGAACGATCTCCGACTCCTTCGCCAGTGATTCCCAACAGCGACAGCGGCTACGATTCGGCTTACTTCGAGAGCGGCAGCAACAGCATGCGCTCTGCGACACCCATGTCTGCGAGTCCGGCTCCCTACCACGTCCAACCTCGCCCAGCGCCCATGATGGCTGGTGGTCGCATGCGCATGCCTCCGCTGCAGCGTGCAATGACGACTTCACCATACACGCGAGCTACCATGATGCATCAGTCGCCAATCAGGGCTCGTAGCTCAACACCCTTCGGTGCTGGACATGCTGCACTTCAGCCTTTCATGCGCCGTCAGGTGCCCATGCCCAGAGGTGTCTCTTCACCTTGGCAGTACGCAATGAGGCCAGGACAACAGCTCACGAACACGCCTTCAATGTTCGCCCGCCAGCATGCTTCTCCCGCTCTGGCTGGTGGCTATCTCCCTCAGAACTTCGGTCCCTTCACCTCCAGTCCTGCTCACGAAGCGATTGACCCAAGCTTTGCCTGCAGCGAAGACCAGATGATGATGGACGGAAGCACGCAATTCGAGACTTTGTACCAGTCACCCTCATACACCGACGCCGCCATGACTGACTACGAAGACCCGTATGCTCCTCTTCCAACTCACTTCGACGGCATGCCCAACAGCGATGTGCCCAACATGTCGCTCGACAACGTGGCTTATCCGTCTCTTCCGGACACTGACTTTTCCGAGTTTGGCGAGCCCGACATCTTTGCTGCTGGCATGATGGGCTCTGACATGATGGACTGTGGCACCACAGATCACGACGCTGCAGATGGTGGATTCTTGGGGAATGAGTGGTTCGACGGAGTTTGGAACTGAAAGGGGAACAGACTGGCGTTTTGGACATGAAGACTAACGGCAGCATGAATGACAATGTGACACGAAATCGACATGACATGGATGAATGTGGAAGACGGCACAACAGCTGAATGACCCTCCTTTGTTATGGTTTGGACATGCTCGCGTTGATGGATCATCACGGCTTTTGCTGATGCATGGGAATGGCAATGAAATTATGTTTCGGGTTGTGCGGTTTTGTGTTGTACACGGACAGCTCTCCTGTAGAATAGATTGAATGTTTACGAATCACTTCTCATCAGTATCAGCTTCATGCGTCTTCACTCTTCTCCAGGTGGTCACATTCATCTTGACAAGGAAGACTATACTTGAACATGAGTCCAAGCCGGCACTATCCCAGGATTTCCTAGGATAGTGTACCGACACTGTCGGGGCAAAATCCTGCTGCTTATTCACGAGTTTGATGGTCACATCGTCGTCATTTGTCTGTACTGTACATCGTCACTTTCCCGCTCGTCCCAAACACAAGACCCCGTCTTGTCTGACAAACCAACCAAGCCTTGAATCAACCTTCCTGTCCCCATATCACGCTCATCGGTAGTAGTAATCTGGCTTAATGAAGTCGGAGAAGTTTACGGGTTCGGGCTCGGTTCGGTGGGCTTCGTGGACGTGCTCAGGGCCGACATACTCCATCTGGTAGCAGCAGCCGCATTCGGGGCAGCGCCCGAGAGGGCGGTCGCGGGAAATCTGTGATTTTCGTTGTCAGCTTGTCGTTCGTTTGCGAAATTCCGATTGCTTGCGGCTCATCATCACGAGCTTAAGACAAGAAACTGAGCAGAACATACAGTGAGCCACTTGACGTGATGTGTGTCTGATGGAATACCCGTGCACCCACAGTACTGCTCCTCGCCGAAACTCTTAATCATGACCGGCTCCTTGACGGTTCCCATTCTGTCCGAGGGCAGCGGCTTCATGTCGAAGATGTCGATTCCCTGCATCTTTCCGAGGATTTCGAGACGCTCAAGACCGGTAGCCTGCTCAATGTCGGTGGGGACGGTGCCGGGCGCGGCACCCTCGGGCATCAGGTCGGCCTCGGACTGGATTTCTACATGGCGGTGTTGAGTTAGTCCTATGTTTGAAAACCTCATGACAGATGGCAACGGCAGTAGCTAAGATGCGAAGGCCACAGCCTGCACATGTGCTCATAGAGTCGTACCCTCGATTTGCTTGTCCATGTTGCGCTTGCCGCTGGGGGCAGACTGGATGTTGGTGGTGGTGCCGTGACCGGGTTGCACCTTCGCTTCACCTGAGCATCGTGCGATGATGTGTTAGTTTTGTGTTGCCAGCCCTCAACTTATGCGAGCGGTTGTGCAAGATCAGATCTCTTCTGGCACGTACAGCGAGCGACACCGGCGCTGAAAGCTCGAACAGGTGTCTGGAAGGCGGTGCGCCGGGCGATTGTGGCGGCGGAGCGTGCGAGAAACATGGTTGCGGATGGCTGGAGAGAAGGGTGATTTTGAGCAGGATAGCTTCGTTGTCCAGTAGTAGCCATTGAGGTTGACGTCCAGAGATCTCCGTTGCACGTGACTCGACCTTTATTTTGTCAGACATGTCATGTTCATCTGGTCAAGCGGCGAAAACATTATAGCTATCACCATCGTACACTACTGCTGTCTGTTGCTATACTACTAACAGGTCACTGCTGAATCTCACTTCGACTGATTGAGTCTCACCTCCACACACGTATCACATAACACAAAGATGGGCTGGTTCGGTTCATCCCCCGAGCAGAAGAAGCCAGAGGAGGCCACATCTCTAGATGGCACATACACACCAATGAAGCGCAATGAGCGGAAAGCGTGTTGGGATGCTCGGGACACATACTTCAAATGCCTGGACAAGAACAATATCCTGGATGCGGTTAAGGAAGGCGATGCAGCATTGAAGAACTGCCCAACGGAGAATGCAAAGTACGAGCAGGACTGTGCCACAAGCTGGGTATGTTAAGACTAAGTTTGAATCATGTTGCGCTGCACGGCCGTGGTGTATCTTTGCAACAGGATGAGTGCTGACAGCCCTTAGATTCTTTACTTCAAGCAAAAGCGGGTAGCAGACGCCAATCGCGAAGCACAACTGGCGAAACTGGCTGCGCAGGGTGCAGTACCTGTGGAGCAGGCTCAAGGCGAGCGACCTGTATGGAAGTTCTGGTAAAGGATGCATACATATTGTGACGGAAATCTCACTCTTCGGGCACATGCCTACGGCAGGTCAAGTCGGTCTGGTCTTGGGTACTTCTGCCAGTTCAGACTTTCATCATGTTGCGATACCATGGCCACTGTGTACGGCATTTATACGAGGACTGGAGGCGAGCAGAGTCCACTGGCTTGCCAAGACTATGGGTAGCTTTCATGTTGAGTTGGTGTCGTGCGCGTATGTGCGTACTGCACCACGAAAGGCCGAGCGGCGCGTACTGAGGAAAAGAGCAGGTATAGTGAGTGCACTGCCGCGGACGCATGCGTAGGCATGAATTGGTTGTGGTCCGAGAATGATGGCATAGTGTATGAGGTCAGGCTCAATGTAGAAGCTTGTCGGCGGGTTGGGTCAGGAGAGCAAATGACCCTTATACAATGATGTAAGAGTAGAGTAGCAAACACGTACATGAACATCGACATGGCATGGTTTCTCGTCACCGTCCTTCTATGTAGCTGAGTGGGTTGAGCTGAGACGTTTGTGAAACACCTGCCACTACCCGTCACAAACATTTCGTGCGCGTTTCAATTCTTGCCTCATGCTATCAGTGTCACTAGAACATGCTTTGCCTTGGACACCGAGTGAGCCATGCTACAAATCACCTACAGATCTCGAGCCGTGTGATAAGACATTACTCACAGAATAAGTCTCGAAGACTGGTTGATGTGCTTGAAAGTGACCGTGATGAAGCCACTGTGACTGTGCATGGATTCGTGCAGTCCGTACGGAAACAAAAGAAAATCGCATTCGCAGCACTAAGTGATGGCTCATCGCTCGAACCCTTGCAGGCTGTGCTTCAGCCTGAGCAGGCAGAAAAGTACACAACAACCGGTCGTGTGCAATGTGAGCAGCAGCGCTAATAGTATCGTAGTCTGTCCACTGGTATAGCCGTCTCCGTCATCGGCCGGTGGACGCAATCACCATCAGGCAAGAAGCAGGCAAGGGAGCTACAAGCCACCGAAGTTGTGGTACTAGGTCAAAATGATGCCGCTGTATGTCCGAGGTCGCATATCCTTCACGACCTCACATACTGATCTATACATGCAGGGCAGCCCCATACAGAAAAAGTACCAAAGTCAGGAATTCTTACGTACAGTGCCGCACCTTCGCCCACGTATCCCGTACAATGCACTTCTTCTACGACTCCGTTCTCAAGTCATTGCAAGCCTGACGAGCTTTTTTGATGAGCGAGGGTTTGTGCAAGTGCACCCGCCTATCATCACCTCTTCTGATTGTGAGGGCGCTGGAGAAGTGTTCATGATCGAAGCCCCGAAAGAATTACAAAGTATTTCATCACCGCAGGAAACCATGCCAGAAAATCATGCGGAGACATTCTTCCGAACCACTAAGTATCTGACTGTATCCTCCCAGCTGCATCTCGAAGCACTTGCTATGGCTGTCAAGAATGTGTGGACTCTGTCGCCGACGTTCAGAGCAGAGAAGAGTGATACTGCACGACATCTGAGCGAGTTCTACATGCTAGAAGCCGAAATGGCTTTCGTGGACGATGCCAACGAAATCATGGATATAATCGAGGATATGGTCAAGTATATTACAGCACGAGTTGTTGGCTCCAGGATCGGACATGAGCTCCTGGCCAGCGGCAAACAAAACACAGAGAGCGATCATGTCGACTCAGATGGACTTAAGACGCGGTGGGATACGATACTGCATGGTACGTGGCCCAGGATCACGTATCACCAGGCATGCCAGCATATCTCCAAGGATGCTCAAGAGGCGAAAGCAAGCTTCGATGAGATTCCAGATGAAACATCCGGGCTCGATACAGAGCATGAGAGGTACATTGCGGAAACAGTAGGTAAGGGAGGTCCAGTCTTTGTGACAGATTACCCAAAGGAGATCAAGCCGTTCTACATGGCTCCGTCAGGAGCGAAGTCTAGCTCTGGAGTCGGGCAAGTTCCGACAGTCGCCTGCTGGGATCTATTGATGCCAGACGTGTGCGAAGTGGTTGGTGGTTCGATGCGCGAGCACAGACTGGAAGAGCTGGAAAAGATGATGGCGGCCAAGGGACTGGCGAAGCCTAACTCTGGAGACATGTCGGAACCGGACACTCTCAATGGCACCCATGACGAGAAGGAGGAAGCTGGACTACAATGGTACCTGGACCTTCGGCGATATGGCAGCGTTCCTCACGGCGGCTTTGGGCTCGGTTTTGATCGGCTACTCGGCTATCTTGCCGGCGTAAACAACATTCGCGATGTTGTAACTTTCCCTCGCTACTACAAGAAATGCATCTGCTAGAAGGTCGTGAGAAGATCTGAGGCTTACGGAGTGGACATCACCCTTGCCAGTATCTCGTGGTGGTTCACAAGAATTGGAGCCGGTTAGCCGATCATTTCATACACCTTGAGCCTAGAGCCCTAGTGGCAGCGGGCGAGCATGAGGGTCTGGCGGCTTGACGAGGTGTAAGTGTACAAGGAATAGATAGCCCGATTATGAAGTAAATGCATGATAAAATTATGTCGTAGATGTGAGATGCGAATGTGGCGCCCTGAGGTGGTGGTGATGATCCTGGTTTATCTGATCTGATCCGCGGCGTCATCAAATAAAGTTCCCGCAGCCTAGATCCCAAACGACAACTTACACTCACCCTCCAACGCTGCCTTTGTGTTTGCCCTGTCGGTTCTCTGGTGCTTAGGGAAGGAGAGATCTACTCCGAACGAGACTCGGCGTAGGAGAACACTATAGCTGTGGCGGTATCAATGGCCACCGTCGATCGGACGCTGATCGAGGAAGAAGATTATGAGTATGCTCGCCTGGGCGCATTTTGCCGCGACAGCATGGACAGCGTGAACAGCAGCTGATCGTTCTCAGTTATGAGGGCCTCCCATCCACTTTCTCGCTTGCGGCGAATATGACCGCCGGCGCATTCGCAGGTATTGCAGTATGTTTCGTCACGACACACAAGAGGCCGGCTCAAAGATGCTGATACGGCGCAGGAACACACTGTCATGTACCCAATAGATGTCTTGAAAGTCAGCTTTCCATTTGGCTAGCAACATCAAGAATCTACAATACTAACCTGGGCCACAGACTCGCATGCAAGTCGTCAGTCCTACGCCGGCCGCAGTATATACGGGCGTGTCCAACGCAATCGCAACAATATCAAGAGTAGAAGGAGTTGGAGCATTATGGCGAGGGATCTCGAGTGTGATAGTGGGCGCAGGTATGACAGGAGCGAGGCAGTTGTGAAGTAAGATCTGACGCGGTAAACAGGACCGGCTCACGCAGTATATTTCGCAACATATGAAGCAGTCAAGCAAGCGATGGGCGGCAACCAGGGGGAGGGGCATCATCCATTGGCAGCTGGTATGAATTCGCGCTGGCACCACTCTGTGACCGTAGACTGAAGACAGATGATAGCAACAAGTGGAGCAGCCGCAACGATAGCTAGTGATGCGCTGATGAACCCATTCGACGGTATGTTCAGTCGGTAGTGGTCTGGCGGCTGATGGTTTTACTGACACAACAATATAGTGGTCAAGCAACGCATGCAGGTCCACGGCTCAGTATACACGTCAATTGCGCAATGCGCACGAACAGTTTACAGAACAGAGGGGCTTAGGGCTTTCTACATCTCCTACCCAACAACACTCACCATGACCGTTCCTTTCACCGCTGCACAGTTTATGGCATACGAATCATTATCCCGAGTTATGAACCCTTCGAAAAAGTACGACCCAATGACACATTGCGTTGCCGGTGGCCTAGCGGGAGGCGCGGCAGCTGCGGTGACGACACCGCTGGATGTCATCAAGACATTACTACAGACTCGAGGTACCGTGACGGATGCTGAGATTCGGAATGCCAGCGGGCTGCTTCAAGCAGCGAAGATCATCAAGCAACGGAATGGATGGGGAGGTTTCTTTGCAGGATTGAGACCAAGGATATTACAAACAATGCCAAGTACGGCTATTTGCTGGTATGTGTTCGGCAGGAATGAGTTTTTATCATTTCGGTGTTAACATCATCTCAGGTCAGCATACGAAATGGCAAAAGCCTACTTCATCGCACGCGCGGAAGATGGTGCTTGATCGAGGTCGTGCAAAGGAATAGCAAACGCTGGATCGAGAAGCGAAGGCAGAAACGATATCTCCTCGCGCCTTTCCGTCCTATTCTGGCTGGTTGAGCATTTCACATCGACTCGAGCTGCCACAGCCATGCACCTGTAGTCTTGGAACTACTGCTTTAAGCAACCTGATAAGTGAAGAGCATTCGACAGGCACGAAAGGCCCTTCATCAAGGACACATACTCGCATGAAAAGTGACTGGGCGCATTAGGAAAGGATCAAGGGTCAAAAGTTCTGTATGAGCGAACATGCTGCAAGGTGTAACATATAGTAGGGCTGAATACCCCGAGAATAGTAGTGGTTCTGTCGCATATTCACTAGGAGGAGATCCTCGAGACTTGTATGTAGTATCTAGACCATGCTGATTGTGAGTCTGTATTCTCCTCTTTGGTACATGTGCCCCTGAGATTCACCTCCACCTGAGATTCACCTCCACCTGAGATATTGTCCGCAATCCCTGATGTTATATACTTCTGTCGAGCCTTTGAGTGCATGTCCTTGTGATTATATCGTCGATTGAGGCAACTTCCGGAAACCTCGAGCAATCAGAAAGAACTCCCGTCCACTTCTGAGTGACAATGAGCTCGCAAGAGGCAACGCCCTACTGGAATGTCAATGTGCCGCTATCGCAACATACGGAGGAGTGCCCAGCATTCTTAGTGAATTGCAGTGCGCCTGATCGCAAATCACTCAGTGTTCCAGATGAGCAATTTCACAGAATGTCGTGGGAGGACGTGAAGGAGGTTATCAGTATGTTGGAGGGCAATGCCAGCGATGGGATCGCGCTAATGGCAACATAGGGACAAACGATCTCGCTGCTTTCAAGCGACAGCCGTCTGACTTTAGGAGGTACCTTGCTTTCCTTGCAAAGATCAAAGCATCGCATGGCTCCGTGCTAGAGTTCATCATGAAAGAAAGAGTGAAGTGGACAGATACCACCCCTCGAGCTGGTCCATTTCGGGAACCCAGTATGTCACGCTGTTCGAAGCTGAGAACATCAGACTAACTATTGTGAGGCGACCTCAAGATCTTGTACAATGACTGGCCATATGGTATTGACCATAAGATCGTGCACCTAGTTGTGTGGGTGAAGTTCGCGTTCGAAGAGGATCAAAAGACCAGCGACTTGACAGACGCAGCGCGTGCAGAGACTGAAGCCTACGTCGACGAGACGTTCAGACGTGCATCTGGGTCGAAAGAGGTAGGTTACACTACTATTCAGCGTGAGGGACAAATGCTGACATCAATCCGTCTCGACTATAGGTCATCTGGTTCAAGAATTGGGCCGCGATTAAGTCTGTGCATGCGCTGGAACACTTTCACGTCATGCTATATGATCCGGATCCAAAGTTCATTGAGGAAGTCACAGGAGGCGATGTGCCAATGTCGAAGAGGTGAACATACCGTGCTGGACTTGCGGCCGACATTGCGATTGGATGGATCCGACTTGGAGAACAAAGAGACGCACGGCACAGTTGACTAGAGCGAGAGGAAGCCGGAAGTAGAACCCCTTGATACGTAGCAAACAAATACAATCAGCATGCCAAATCCTGCTCGTTTGGTGCCGTGAGAGTCGAGAGGAGGACTCCCACACTGATGCGAGTAGTCCGCAGACCCCTCAACTGTAAGCAAGTTGATGCATGACGTCGATTCTTGGCATCTGCGCAGCCAATCCTTTACACGGTAACCTTTCTTACCTCACCTCACCTTTTACTTATTCTTTTAGCATAAACAAGACCGCGCATGACTACCGCGATCGAAAGCTGACCCTAGTTCTCATACATTTGATTTGCATCGTCTCGTTCAAGGCATCCCTCGCGTTCCTCTGATTCGACGAGTACTGCGCTGCTACCTTGAGATCCACACAGACTGCATTAAGACTTGCGCCGCCTCAGCATCTAGCTTCATCCCTTCATCATGGTCAATCTTGGACTCCATTCTGGTCGCCGGAGCTCCAAAGCGAGTGAGTCATCCAAGCATGGCACAAGCATGCGAAGCAACATAAGACAGTGCTATATACTGAAACAAGATACAGGCGAGCCTAGGAGCTCGGTTGACGGAAATCCTGACAATGTTACTGGGGACGATGAGATGACCGTTGATGAAGAGCAAGGCAGCAGTAAGATATTTTATCGTGACAACAGAAGCGACCACTTTATTGATCAGTTCAGTACTCTCCCACATAATCTCCCAATTACGACCTGGAGCCGACCTCAGTAGAGTCACGCTGCCAACCTTTTTCCTCGAACCTCGATCTATGCTGGAACGAATCACGAAGTAATGCTCGTCTGAAGATATCGTCCAATCTCCAGCGCTGACATGAACGACAGTTTTATGGCGCATCCTGAAATCATGCTGCCCATGCCAGATATAGACGATCCTACACAGCGATTCGTGTCAGTCGTCAAATTCTATCTAAGTGGCTGGCACATCAAACCACCGTGAGCACTTGAATGTGCATCACAAGATATTGAAAGGCAGCTGATCATTGTTATAGTGGTGTGAAGAAGCCCCTCAACCCCATCCTTGGCGAGGTTTTCTACGGATACTGGGACTATCAAGATGGCACACGGGGATACTACATCTCGGAACAGACATCACATCATCCTCCCAAGTCCAGCTACTTCTACATGTGCCCAGAGCATCACATCCGCATTGACGGCACCCTGAAGCCTCGCGGGAAGTTCTTGGGAAATTCTGCTGCCAGTATGATGGAAGGCTTGGCGATCATGCGATTCACAAATCGCAATGAGAGATAGTGAGGATCTTAGTGAACTGGGGACGTATCTTGAATGCTGACAGCTGTATTAGCTTTGTCACTCAGCCTAACATGTATGCACGCGGTGTACTATTTGGAAAAATGAAGTATGAGCTTGGTGATCACAGCTTGGTCAAGTGCCCAGAATCCGGACTAGAAGCAGACATTGAGTTCAAGACAAAGGGCTGGGTTGGTGGCCATTACGATGAGATTGGAGGGTTCATCAAGGATTCGAGAACACAGAAGAAGCTTTTTGAACTGTCAGGTTTCTGGAATGGAGAAATGAGCATGAAAGATCTTCACGTTAGTGCACGAGTCCAGCATAACGAAGCCGGATTACTGACACTTCACAGAGCGGCAAGAAGACTGTCTTATTCGACGCAACACATGCACGAGAAACACCAGTATCTGCTCGTCCTATTCAGGAGCAAGAAGACCACGAATCGCAGCGTCTATGGCAGAAGTGTACAGCAGCGCTGAAACGACGGGACCAGAATGCTGCGACAGACGAGAAGACAAAGATAGAAGACATGCAACGAGAAGAAGCTGCGAGAAGAGGCGGCGAGGAAGGTTGGCAGCCAAGATTGTTCCGTCGCGTCCGTGACGGTCCCGGGGAGCCAGAGGACGGTGAGGGTGGTCTCGACTGGATCATCAACGCCGACATGTAAGCTCTTCAATTACCGAACCGGAGCTAATTGCTAACATTCTGTGTGACAGCACCGGACGAACACCTAAGGAGCAAACTTCCCAGATCCTGTCTGTTGCACCAGTCGTGCCAGCAAGCCAAATGCAGGGTCAGGGTAAGCAGGCCTCATCACACGCGCAACAAAGCGCTCCCGCACCTCAGCAACATCCAGCAGCATCCCTCGCACCATCACGATCCTCTGCCTTCGCATCTTCCTCCACACGCGCGTCTTCCACATCAAGCGCATTCAGACAAGCAGCTCACACTACTGCGCCTTCACAGAGAGTCGACGTTCATGACGTTGCTGCACCGCGAGTACAGAGGCAGGATTCTATCACTGATGAGGTCGACGAGTTCGTAGATGCGAATTAAGGGAGGACAGTCAGGGCAGCCGGTCGGGCCGGTCACGGAGGAGGAGACCTCTGGGCAAATCATCAATGGAGTGCTAACCTCGACCTTGGAACTGATCGCTGCCTGGGACAGCTGCGGTTCTTTGTGTCGAAGTTCTGGAGACTAGCGTCATGCACCAGCTTGAAGATGACTACATATATACCCTATGATGATGGTTGTGTTGCATACCCAACTGAAGTGTTTGCGGGCGTTGATCTTAACTCCAGACCTACGCGTAATCTAATCTGGGGTGCCAAGCCACAAAACCGCCATTAGCATACCTCATATCGTTCATTCGTAATGCCGACGCAGTCAACTTCAACTTCAACATCTTCATCCTTCATCTTCAGCTGCAGGATGGTCAATGGGCAAAGCCGTGCACTGCCATCCCATCGTTGTCATTTCCTGTCCAGCCGGTAACAGCAGTCGTGTGGACAATGGCCGATCACAATGATGTGCTCGCTGGACCTACTGCCAATGCGCCGAATCCGCCACATCCTCCACCACAAACGTCGACACCTGCATCTACTGCTGGCAGCACTGCCGGCGCAGTGCTCAACCCGCGATCATGTGTGACCTGTCGAAGACGCAAAGTGCGCTGTAACAAGCTGTATCCTTGCTCGAACTGCCAGAAGGCGCACATCGACTGCATCTTCCCCGCACCAGGAAGAGCACCCCGGAGACCCCGGAAACCGCCAGATGGAGAGCTCCTGGCACGTCTTCGCAGGCTCGAAGGCGTAGTGCACAGCCTCGGTGTGCAGGTCGATGACGAAGAGGGCGAGCCGTCGGGTAATGACAAAGAAGGCAGCAGTTCCGGTGCGCAAGTGAAACATGAGCCGGGAACGGATACTGAGGTCATTGGGGATGTTAACACAAGCTCTCTGAGCGAAAGCTTCGGCCGGCTGGTGATTGACGAGAAAGGCCGGTCGAGATATGTAAATAACAGGTTCTGGGCAGCATTAAGCAATGAGGTAACCAACCCTTTCGCAGTCGGGGCATCGCAGATTGCTAAGCATATACACAGGTCGAAGATCTAAAGCAGATCCTGGACGAGGACTCGGAAGAGGAACTCGATGCGCCTTCGCCCATGACAGATGTCATGAACTCGCCAGGAACTCACAATTACCTATTCAATGGTACAGGCATGATTGATTTCCAGTCACAACATCCACCGCCGAACCTCATCCGAGAATATTGGCAAGCATACCTAGAATATTATGATCCACTGATGAGAATGCTGCATGTACCAACAGCACAGAAGCTGATTTTCGAATTGATGAGAGACCCAAGCAAGGCCTCCAGGGCAGAAGAGACTTTGCTCTTCGCAATCTACTTCGCTGCAGTCAGCGCGTTGCCCAGTGAAGAACTTCAGCAGAAGACGGGCGAAACGCGAGACACTTTGCAGAAGAAGTTCCGACAGGCCACGGAGCAAGCATTGGCAAGATCACATCTGTTATTTACAGAAGAGATATTACTTTTACAGGCATTCATAATCTACCTCTACACCTTACGCCGCTTTGAGGATTCCCGTGTAATATGGAGTCTTTGTGGGCTAGCATGTCGAATTGCAATCACAATGGGCCTTCATAGGGACGGATCAAACTTTGCAATTTCACCACTGGACATTGAGATTCGAAGGAGACTGTGGTGGCAGATCTTGACGCTCGACATTAGAGCAGCTGAGTACCATGGCTGGGATCCTGTGATTGTACAGCATTCATTTGATACAAAGTATCCACTCAACGTCGAGGACGAAGATCTTGTGGCGCGAATGCCGAAGCCACCAGTAGAGAGAGAAGGCATCACGAGCATCTCTTTCTGCATAACCAGATACAACACAGCTATGCTATACGCCAAATTGCACACACGACCTTCTACCGCCTTTGATGTGGTCATCAACTCTATGCGCTCGAGACCAGGGGAACGACGCATAGGCATTACATTACAGGAGAAAGAGAAATGGATCCAAGACTGTCAAAAACATCTCGAGGATAAGTTCTTCAAGTTTTGCAATCCACAGGATGAGAACCATTGGTTGGCCGCAACTTTGACGCGCATGATTTTCTCGAAACAATGGCTCTCGTTGCTTCATCCCTATCTCCGGCTGGACCGGGGAGCAAGTCTTTCACGAGCGACCAAAGAACGAATCTTTACCATTTCCCTTGAAAGTGTCGAGTATGCTCTTCTTATTCACGAGCAGTGCATGCGCGTCAAATGGGGCTGGCTCTTCCAGAATTGGAGTCAATTCCATGCTCTAGCTTCACTACTTTCCGAACTGCGTACACGGACAGTCGGACCACTCGTAGATCGAGCATGGCAAGCAGTCAATGCGAGTGTTGAAAGCTTTGGTCAGAAGAATGGTGACGGCAAGAACGGGCACACATTGTGGAAGCCGATCCGTAAGCTGTATGATACAGCAAAGGCAGCCCGAGAGCATGCACTCGCCATGGTCGACACAGACGAGGACGAGGAAAGCGATGTTGACGTCGACGAGACGGAGCTTTCGCAGATGAAAACGGAAGAACCAGAGTACGCAGTCGACCATTCTGCCTACAACAGTACAGCCTTTGCTCGCACGAACGGCTCTTTGGTGGAGCAGAATCTGCCTGCTGTGCCGAATCAACGATTGAACAGCTACGCTATGCCAGGTAACCAGATACCCTTACCACAGCCTCAACAGCAACAACAGTACAATCCTCTGCATCCACGACTCCAGCACGACTGGCCTGGTACGAATAACCACCAACAGTACTACGGCTCCAGCAATGCCATGCCAAGCGCGCAGACCAACAACATCTGGGGGCCTATGAATAACATGGGAAGCACGAGCATGAGTGGTAGCATTTCCAACGCCCATGCCCCGAATGGCAACACCACTACTGCAGCGGCAAACGGCATCGGCTTCGATAGCCAGGACCCACAGGCCTTCGGCGAGCTCGACCCCATGCTCGGAGCAGGATTTGGAGCGCCAGAAGACTTTGGCATGCAGTGGAACGAGTGGGAGGAGATGATGCGGGATTTCGAGTCGCATCCTAGTAATAGTGGCGCGCAAGGAGGAGGGCAACCACCGCCTGCAGGAGGAGCGGGCTTCCCACGCGAGACTATGGGAGAATGGCTGTGAAGGAGGTGTGTGCGATTAAGTGTGCTTGATAGCAGTGTATATACCCCGGTGTTTCATCTTTCTTCTCTTTTTGCTAGACATACACATGGCTTGGGTTTGTGGGACTATGGGAGGAGGCATCTTCGGCGCAGGTGGGCTGTTTATCTATATATTGTTTAACTGTTCTGGATTGTGAATAATCTTCCACCTCTTGAAGCTTTACTGAACGTCGCGCATCAGCTTCGGAGTAGTAGCCTAAAGGTCACTCGACACTCCATGACAGCAGGATGCATTATTGCGAGAATGGTGGGGGATTTGACAAGCCGCGCGGCCTCTCTGGACTTTCTCGATGTGGCAGCGGCCGGGGTGTCGCCGATCAGGGCAAAGTATACTACGGTGCATGGTCTATCTGCAGCGTGGTTCATCTAAATCAGAAGACGGGGAGTGAAGTGGACTTGAGGGAGCCGGGAGCAGTGAATTGAGATGCTTAGGCGGGATCAAGACACCATCACACCACGGAGACCGGACTTTCGGTGCACATGGCGGAAGCAGTGTACAATGATTCAAGCATGGGTGTATCCATTATTGGTGCAATGAGCTTGTTCGACGAGACGCCGTGGCGGAGGAGGGGTGATGTGGGACATGCCATGTCCGTCTGAAGAGTCTCTGCTGACATCTCGGCATGCTTCAAGCAAGCATCAAGCCTCAATTTAGAATGCATCTCAAATCTCAGACCTGCTTCGACATATCGAACTGGACAGGCCACGAGGGCCGCACAGCAAGCAGGTTACCTCTACGGTGGACTTGGGCGTGGAGCCTTACTCAGTACCTAGCTGACCATGGCGAAAGAACAATAAATAGCATGGCAAAAACAACAGGCAGGTAAGAGGAAAGCAGAGAATCAGGCGTTGACACTTTGACGACTACTACGTTGACTGTGGTCGAAAGGCCTCAACGTTTTCGACCACTAAGCGTGGCGGGAAAAGAGAGAGTAGTGACATAATCTAAGATGGCGTCTTTGCCGGTGTCATGTCCGTCTTGTATATGTACACCAAAGGTTAATAGAGGCCCTCTTATCGTCTGCGTCTAGTCCCTGTGAAGCTGACTTGATGAAGGAGATGCTCACGCCACAGCATATGCTGCGGCGATGTGTAAAGGACTCGATTGTGTTTCATGAGAAGCTAAAGCTATAGCATAATCACTACGTAGATCATGGCACAGGCGTTGTATGCAGACCGTCCACAGTAGTAACTACTAGTAATGGTGTGTGTGCCTGGCTCGGATTTGCTTTGGCCTCTGTTTCGCTGCGGAAGTCGGTGTCTCGCTGTTCACCCAGCAGAAAGCGTTGCAGCTGTTTCATCTTCGGGCTTGCGCACCACTTTATTCTTAACCATCGCATCTTTCCTCCCCGTCCCATCTCCATTTCAATCTGCTTCGCCAGATACACTGTCAGATATCGTCGTCTGCATCTCCAGTCCACCATACTCTCGCATCCTCGAACGTACGAAGGACAGCTCGATCTGGCCTTATCCTCGTCTCGAATCCGCCTCCTCTAATATCAGTATCCACTCTTTCTTCCCCACCAAAAGATCATCACCCGGAGTGACTACTGAAACTACTCTCGCTCTCCTTCTTCCACTCCTCCACGTCTTTCCCTCCACCACCGACAACAGCAATTCAACAGCTTGAACAGTCGCGTTGCAATCGGTTCGTTGCTCCGCGTCGGTATAGCAGAGTCTGCATCTCACCTCTAGGGATGCGATTTTGCTTGTCCGCGCGACAGCAATGAAAGCGGTGCTTGGCGACTATTCCTGGAATCCCTTCAGACTGCTGCGACGAAGATCCGTGTCGGCCGTTGGCGGCTACGAAGCCGTGCTCGCTGGTGAGCACCAGCGAGGTATCAATGGCTCCGCCAACGGCCATAATGCTCAGTACAAGAAGAAATGGCGGTCCTCGATATCGCCAATGTCCTCGGCGGAAACAATACCTCTAGCGACGACGGGCAGGACAGGATATTATAACAAGTTATCGACGCATGTACGGATAGCAATCGGCGCAATCATCTCTTTCCTACTCACTGGCGCAATAATTGGACTTGTACGGCGGCATAATGGGAGAAGAGGTTTCTTTGATTCTGGACTCAGTCCTCCGGATCCGCATATACCTTCGTGGGACCGGGAAAAGGCTAATAATCCAACATACCCTTGGATGGAATACCCAATGTACGTTGCAGTGCTGGCGAGCTGAGGAATCATCACTGATAGATCGTCAAAACAGGTTATCTGGCTTCTACAATGGCCTGCGAACACTAGTACCTGTTACATCATGGACCCCAGAAGAGCTACAGCAAGGTCTGGTACATTTCGACAAGCGTCAGGACGAGCACGAATTCACGACGAGTACAAGCTCGGCGATACCGCTACCCCTGCAACGATTCAGCCCATATCCGGACTACACATCGAAAGAATACCTTGCAGAGTACGCACCAGTGGAGGAATGTTTCCTCGATGAAGAGGAGACGGTCTCGGCACCAGATGCCTATGCTTATCCTGGCATACCGCAACACATGACTATGCCACTCTTTGGATCCTACAGCGAGCTCGGCCTGCGAGGCGATGTCTGCTTTGACCGATTCGGACGATTTGGACCGTACGGGTACGGGTACAGCACGGCAGAAGGTGGTCTAGGTGTCGGTATGCAGTCGGAAAGACAAGGCAGTGAGGATCTCTGGAAACAGCAACCCAAGATAGATTATCGACCAATCAACTGGGGTAATGCCCAGAAGCGATGTTATGAGAAGAACCGGGCGCGATTCAGCACGACCGAGGAACGAAGTGTCGTTGGACGGATCTTTGGCAGCACTGCGGAGAAGAAGAAGGTGCCGCGAACAGCATATGTGCTGCGTGCTTGGACTGGGTTCAGGTATACCGAGCGAGAGATCATCACGCTCCGTGCTATGATCAACGAGCTCTCCTTGAAGTCGGGTGGTGAGTACGACGTACACATTCTGCTACACTCAAAAGACGATGATGCGCCGATCTGGGCATCGAAACAGGTCTACAACAAGGTCATCCAGGACAATATCCCGGAAGAGTTCTGGGGCATTACAACACTCTGGTCAGTCCCGCTGATGAAGATGTATTACCCTGGTCGCTTCGACGATGTCTTCGACAACCCGTCGCTATCTGATCCGCATGGAGTATACCGTGCTGCCCACTTGGCAATCCAATGGTTCGGGCAAGAGTTTCCGGACTACGACTATATCTGGAACTGGGAAATGGACATGCGGTATACAGGTCAACTCTACGAGTTCCACGAAGGTGTCGCCAGATGGGGCAAGCAGCAACCACGAAAGGGACTCTGGGAACGCAATTCGAGGTTCTGGATACCAGAAAAGCATGGCAACTACAGCGACTTTCTACACTTTGTTGACCTGTC
>Ga0268250_10000146_pt1 | contig 34161 bp, 36 predicted proteins | sample AgamicAsSfe_FD_200448 | JGI IMG/M metagenome (GOLD analysis project Ga0268250, IMG submission 200448) | Agave microbial communities from Guanajuato, Mexico - As.Sf.e (v2) (version 2) | ecosystem: Host-associated > Plants > Phyllosphere > Phylloplane/Leaf | place: Guanajuato, Mexico | collected...
AACATGAAACCCAGTCAGTGCTCGAACAACAACCTATACGCCCACTACACGACAAGCAACTGGTACTTCAAGATCTTCTCATGCACATTCACGCCTCTTCACCGCACTCTGGAAGCGTTCTTGTACTTGGGCTTCATCTCGCTCCTAACGACCATGGCTCTCAATGTCCGAGACATGATGAAGACGAAGAAGAACGCCAAGAGTGAGGCTCTGGCATACCCTGCTCTTCCTCAGTCAGCAGACAGAGTCCTGCCAGAATCAATAGACAGGAAGCCTAGGGTCGCGGAGGTCGTGGAAGTCGCTTAAAGGATTGGAAGAAGTCGTTCGTTGAGTTTGAGAGTTTGCGAGATGAAAACCCTAGGAAATTGCCTCAATTACATTTTGCTTTGATCCTCTGCCTTTGTCTTCTTGATTGCTTGCAGTTGTTATTGTGCCGTCCATGTGAACTGTCTTGCCAAACCTTACTGGGATACAAGTCTGAGCAGAATTCCTACGGCACTCACCCCATGATACTTCTAGACTTGTGATGTAGTACAGTAAAAGGTTGAAGAATCGGAGAACCTCACATCAGTCAAGCATATCGTTGACGTGATCTTGGACAGGATCAAGCGAGTTTATGCTCACAGTCTCGCGTTCGTAAAGTCGTGCAGTGTGATCATCCCACTACAGGGCAATCGTTGACTGAGTTCATACAACCAGCTTGGACATTCCTTACGCTAGCGAACACACCAGATCCGCTAATTTCAACGATTCGCTCGACCCAAGTGTCCGGTGCTCTCATGTCCCAGGCTACGCACCACCAAACTCCTCCTCAGTCGCCTGCCTAAGCTGCCTCTCCCACAACGCCATCGCCTTATCCACCACAGCCCTCTGTCCCGCCTTCAGCGCCACCGCCAATTCCTCTTGCACCTTCAATCTCTTCTCTTCCCGCTCCAGCCGGGCTTCGGCTCGCCTCTTTAGCCTTTCAGCCCGTGCATCCGCTGTTCGGACTTTGTGCGCCATATATGCAGGTGTGTGACCTAGTACGCCAATGTCCACTTTCTCCTCTCCGTCTGCATCTGTATCCGTCTGTCCCATGGCCAATCCCATGCCCAGCCCCGTCCCTGTCGTCCCTGCTCCAGGTGTTCCATCAACAAACACCCCACCCCTCACTGGCAGCGTGCCCTTCACACTGCCTGCCGCGCCCGCAAACTCCACCGGCGGCGCCGTGAAGAACAGAATTCGGCCGGCTGCATCACGCAGGAATTGAGACCGGATATCGGGAGGGATTGAGGCGTTCGCGGCGTCGTTCAGCGACCAGGCTTCGATGGGTTGAGGGGTCTTGTAGGATGTCATGGAGGTGAAAGGGGGTGGTGCGTAGGCTGAGTTATTGTTGGAGGCGGAGGCGGAAGGTGTGTTTGTGGAGTTGGCGAAGGTGGTAGATGGGCGGAGGGGGTTTAGGAGGGTGGAGGTTGTGGCGGAGGTTTGGAGGTTGGAGGAGGTGTTCAGGTTGGATTTGTAGGATTGTTGGGCGTTTGTGCTTGTGGTATTGTTGTTGTTGTAGCTTGAACCGCGTTGTGTGGGCGCGGGACGAGCTTGTGATAGAGGAGCGGGTGAGGCGGAGGTTTGGTGTTGGAGATGTGATTGACTTGCGGACAGGCCCGCTGGCGTTGATGAGGCGCCTCCCTGAGTGTGTGATTGCTGTAGTGGTGTCGATGAGGAGAAGTTCGATGCTTGGTTGCGGAAGTTCTGAAGAGGTTGGCTTGCTATCGGTACTGGACGGACGGGTTGCACGGGCGCGGGAGGTGGAGTTGGTGGAGGACTTGGTGTCGGTGCTGGTGGCGGTGAATCCTAGGAAGACGTCAGCGATCGTGGCAAGACCTCAGGGACATATATACTCACTCTCGGATCTCGAGGACGTTTGTGAACTGCACCAATTTTCGGTGGGGCATTGTCTGCCCCCCACTCAGGTTTAGGCAGATCGTCCGTCTCCTTTGCATCCTCTTTCAGTAGATACGCAATTGGACTTGGCGTCTTCTTCATCCTCTTCTGTTCCTGATACAGCTCCATCTCGTAATCTTTGTCTCGAACTTCATCTGGCAAACAACTAGCCCACGTCTTGATCTTGTTGAAGGTCAATTTCTCCTCGTTATATCTCGACTCGCACACGTAGATCTCCTTGTCAGTAGGATAGCCACGAGGTCGGCCCTTGTTGTATCTTGTTATGAACATGACGAAACAACGATTGACAATCTCCTCGATGGAGTGATCCCGATACTGCCCGGTCTTGGTGACTTCGTTTGGAAAGAAGTGCTTGTCAAATCGATGGACTGTCTGCTCAGGCCGGTAGTACCAGCAAACGTTCACGAATTTCTGCCCGCTTGCGTCTTGCCACGTGCGGTATATCTGAGTGACGATAGGCTTAGTGAGGTCGTTGGCATTCTGTATATGGACCCAGTCTCCCACTCTGTAAAGCTCGCCATTGTGCAGTATTCCTTCCGGTAATGGTATGCGACCATCTTCCATCACAAAGTCAGTATCAGGCTTAGCCTGTTCCACAGCTAGAAGTTTCCGTGCCTCCAGCTGAAGGTCGACTGCGTCTTTGTAGATTGGACTTGCATCCTCGTTGAAAAGCTTGGCATTCTCAAACATAAGCTCAACATCCTGCATGAACTGCTCCATCGAGGTATACTTCTTGCGCTTCAACTTCTTCTTTAAGATATCGACAGCCATTGGATTGGTGATCTCCATGTAATATCCAGGCATGAATGCTTTATCCGGCAGACGATCGAAGGAGAGGATCTTATAGTCTCCAGCTGGATTCTTGAATCTTCTCAAAGCTTTGAGGACGTTCTTGATTCTGGACTCCATCGGGGTGTCCACCTTTGGTGGCCTGCCTCGCTTCTTTCTCGATTCCATATCTGTGACTCGCGTCGGCTCATCTTTCTCTCCTCCATCATCGCGTTTCCGAGGCCGCCCTCGACCTCGTGGCTTTGCTTCTTCGTCTGTATCCTCCGATGCTGATGATTCGTCTTCTGCCGCACCTTCTTCGACAATGATTTCGTCTGCATGAGGTATCTCGCCCATGTATGGAAATGCAGCCTGCTCCGCTGTGATAGTGCCAGCATCGATGAGCTTTTTTAACTCTGCTTCCACTAACGCTTTGATGGTCAGCGCGTCATGATACGCGCCAGCATCAGGTCTGTTGTAGACTTGTGCATTGTGACAGATAAGCGCCCAGTCTCGGACATATTCCTGGAAGCTTAGGTACGGCGTCTTTGAGCTGATTTTCTGCTTGATGTTGCTCATTGCTTGTGGATCTTTGATGACTTCATAGTAGTCCGGCAAGACGCGCTTGTTGACGCGCTTGTGGAACAGCTTCGAGGGATCATGGCCTTCAGGGGTGCGGTAGTCGTATATGTAGTTGAGGATGTTCTGCATGGCAGTCTGCTGTTCTGGCGATATGGTTGTTTGCGCGCCAGGCGCGTTCATTGTTGTCGCCGATATTGTCGCATCGGTGGCAACTTCTGTAGTCAGCATCGGCGTGTCGCCGTCCGCGTCAGGACCGGGTGTCGCCATGGCGCACGGATGACGATGAAATGTTGTAAGACGATGCGGATGAACGATCGCGAAACGAACTTGAAACTCCAGGGTCCAGGATCATAAGTTGACGGATTCAGCTCCGGAGGCAGGTGTTATCAGCAGTTCGACCTTCGACCTTGTTTTCTGCCCCACCATGTCATTTCTACTACTACTGATTAGACAATGAGATTACGTGTGCGCGGACCCGATGGTGTCGCCAACATTACCCTCCCTGATACTGCGACGATAGGAGACCTCAAGCATGAGATTAGCAATGCTACGAGCATCCCAATGTTCGACCTCAAAGCAGGCTTTCCTCCCAAGACCCTCGAGCTTGACCAATTCGACGACGAGCTGCTCATCTCAAATACTGGTCTCAAGCTAGACGGAGAGCAATTGATAGCCACGCCTCATGACATTGCAGGACCACTCAAGCAAATGCAGCACGCAGACTCTCCCACCTCGAATGCTGCGACGAATCTTCCACCTACGTATGATGCTAGTCGATCAACAGATAGATCGTCTTCGAAAGGATCCTCGGGGCCATTGCCACTGACGCGGAAGGCTAACGATCTTGAGTCTGATCCTCCGGAAGTGCCTTTCCCATTACTCCGGGGCACTCTCGTCCTTCGAGTAAGCACGAATCCTTCAAGTACCCACGCATGAAAGACTCACATCTCCAGGTAATGCCCGACGACAACTCCTGCATGTTCCGCGCCTTCTCCTCGGCCGCTCTCGGCCAGACCATCGACTCAATGCACGAATTACGTTCCCTCATCGCAACTTCCATACAATCGCAGCCCGACCTATACAGCGAAGCCGTACTAGAGAAGAAACCCGATGCTTACTGCAACTGGATACAACGTGAAGATGCTTGGGGCGGAGGCATCGAACTTGGTATCCTAGCGCAACACTTTGACCTTGAGATATGTAGTATCAACGTGCAAGATCTGCGTGTCGATCGCTTCAACGAGAGTGCTCAACGACGGGTGATATTAGTGTATAGCGGAATACATTACGATGTTGTTGCACTCAGTCCGAGTGAGGAGCCACATGAGCATGCGGACTTGCCAGCCGAGCACGATACGAAGGTGTTTGATGTCGCTAAAGATGAGGTATTGCAGGGCGCGGTAGAGCTTTGTCGAGTACTACAAGGCAGACATTATTATACGGATACGGCAGGATTTGCGATCAAATGCAATGCATGTGGGTGGAAGGGAAACGGAGAAAAGGCTGCCACTGAGCATGCGAAGGGTACTGGCCACATGGACTTTGGCGAGGCTTAAACGAGGCGACTTGGGAAGTGTTCTGCGTGACGAAGTGCATGATAAGAAACAACATTACTAATGTGCAATGGGGCAGATGACCTGATGAGAGGAATGGATGAATTGTACAAGTGAAAAACGATATCATTAATGAAATAGTATAACAATAGGCACGAGTACCTCAGGCCGAACGACACTGGACCCAGACGGGCATGAGTAGCAAAAACAGCTTGAGCATGATATTCACAAAATACGTCCAGGCAGTGGACAGTAATATCCAAATCGCTACCTGGACACTTAGTCGCTGCTAGACACCACATCCCTGGTCTGAGAGAACGGTTGTGACGTTGCTCGATCGTGATCGATTTACTGAAGTCGATCCAACTTGAAGCAGTACAGCATCCGTTGACAATGCCGCTTCCATTTCCAGACAAGATATACCAACCCTTTCCCATATCTCGATGATCGACTTCACTTTTAAGAAGTCTCGAATCTGGTTGATGAGCCATGGATTCAACATATCCTTTTTCATCTCTCTCCATCATCAAACTTCCGTTCGCATTTCTCTCAACTCGTTTCTCTCCTTGCTCCTCCACACCATTCTTCTTTCCCGCCACATCTCAGCATCCCACCTCAAGGGGTTGGGGCCAACGCGACGGCCGCACAAGCAGCATAGCAAGTGCCGAAGGCTGTGTTGCAAGTCAGGATGACAGCAGGAGGATTGGCGATTGTGACACCCCAAGTGAAGCCAGCTGCACCATAGCAAGCCATCACGACGGAGGCGCAGCCTGCTTGACAGATCCCGTAGGCGATTGGGCCGGCATTGGCGGTGGGTAGGCTGAGGAGGGGAAGGGTTGCCATGATGATGGTGTTGAAACGCATGGTGTGTAAGTTTTGATTGTCTTGGCTTGGTACGGTTCCGACAGTTGGCACTGAGAGCTTTTGATAGGATGTCTATTGCTGATGTTAGCACAGATCAAAGGTAGAATACCCATAAAGCCGCGCTCGTGACAAGACAGGTCCAATACTTACCGAACGTTTTTGAAGATTGGGGTGAGACAGGAAGAGGTGTGGGAAAGACCGATGTTGAAAGAGCGGAACTGCGTCGCGCTGTGCGTCTTATATGTCAGTGTATCCGGATGGGAATCACCTGGCGGAACGTGAACATTGCTTGTCATTGTGTGAGACAACAATCAAACATGAAGGCAGGGGTCCTGGGAGAGGTGAGCACGGTTTATCTAACAAACTCAAACACGTTTCACATTGACAAACAAACACAGTTGCTGGCTTGGAGAAACAATAGATTGCTCTACATGGCGCAGATCACGAGCACAAGGGCAAGTCCAGATGACTTCCACGTTTCTACTTGGACATTCACCAGTCTCGCCCGATCAAGGCCCCAGACTCGAGAGGTTCAGAATGATCTCGCACGTTCTGCCTGGTCGCCGGACTGGACAAAGTCAACCATATACCTAGCCTCAGACTAGGCGCCCAATCCTCGACACATTTCCACATCATCACAACCCGTCCTCGCCATCAAGCTGCCTCATCCACGACTTCCCGGCTCACCCTGATCCTCGTACCCAACCACATCCTGCGAATGCTGAGGAAGAGCGGGGTCCATACGTGATCTTCTGTACAGGCAACTGGAGTGGAACACTTCGGCTTCGGGTATGTGTTCGCCCAGGCGATGCCGAGCAGAAAGCAGGAGACCATAATGAAGAGGGTACGACCTCCTCTATGGAGGCCATGCATGGATGGCGAAACTGAGGCAGATGAATGGAGGGTCGAAAAACATCGTGAGAAGGATGAGAATGATGATGTCGCGAGTTCTGAAGAAGTGGGGAGTGTCGTCGATGTGGGTCATGGTGGTAGGGTTGGTGGTGGTGGGAGGCACGGTGCAGACTGCTTTGCCGTGCATAAACAATACGTTCGTCGTTGTCTCGTCTGTATTCACTTGACAGGAGCTGGATGCAGCGGATGCTGCTGCTAATCTCCGCTCGGATGTTCACGCCAGGCAATGTCGACAAAGTGGCAGCAAGCCTGCTTACTGAGCTTCGTTGAGCAAAGCCGACGCTTGAACAAGTGCTTGCTGTGATGACTTCAGTCGACCGAGACGTGTGTGTGTTTCTGATTGTGATTGCCAATGGTGGACGGTGTTGTCTGGGGACGAACAAGGGAAGAATAGAACGAGAAGTTGCACAGGCCCACGCTCGTCATCTGTGAATTTTCTGACGATGTCAGCGTGATTTGCCAAACGTGAGGCCTAGCTGGTGTGGAAGATGGACAAGCACGGCGCGAACTTTTAGATGCGAGACAAGCTGGTCGAAACACTGAATGATTCAAGCGACTCCTGCCCGGTCCAGCTGTTGAGATTCACGCTCAGGTTGAGGGTTCATGTTCAGCGTCCATGTTCATGTACATTGATTCGTCTCAGCAGTCTCATGCACCGGCCTCCATGTTCAAGAGTCTTCGTATACATCCCAACCTAGTCCTATGATACATACTCCTCCAGAGAGCGCCCTTGGACAATCAGTCCAGCATGCCATGCTCGAGTCCATGTCGTTTTTGGTGTATCCTGCTCTGTCCCGGAATCGTTTCGACCAGACGTCACAGCCCCAGTCCCAGGCCTACTCCATCCCCAGCACCACCACTAGCACCGGCAGCGGCAGGGGCAGGAGCAGGAGCAGCATCAATCCCTCCACCCTCAGATCCACCTGACCTGTCGTCCCTTATCTCATTCTTAGCTCCAGCTCCAGCATCCTTCGCCCTCACCGCCTCAATCTCCCTCTCATACTCCTTCCTCTCACTCTCCACCCCCTCCCTCCTCACTCCCGCCTCCTCCAAACACTCGACATACGTGCTAAACTTTACAATCTCACTCAACAAATACCGGCTCTTAGCCTCCCAATTCGCCATCGCCTTTACCCTATTGTTTACACCTCCTGCGCCTGCGCCACTTGCACCACCCGTCCCACTTCCAGCACGCCCACCACCGCCATAAGCCCTCGCCATCAGTCCGCGCAGCTCGTTGTGTGCGCTAAGCTCAGCTTTGATGGCGTCGATATATCTCCGCAATGCAAGCAGCTGCGCCGCCTCCGGCAGAGTGGACGGGGCGCGCGAGTGTGTTGGCGGTGACCAGTCGGCTAGGGTGATGCGATCGGTGGTTGTCGGAGCGGCTGCATTCGAAGTGCGCGAACGTGTCGCGGTGTCGAAGCTGCGGCGTGTTGGGCTTGCCGCCGGGACGTCAAGCGCATTGGTGTTCGAGCTGGGCAATCCCGCTGCGGCGGTGTTGGGACGCGCAAACGCAGTCGGGAATGAGCTCGGTGGACTACTGTGTTGTGTGAGCGGCGCGATGATGGCATCGCTCCAGCCATACTCGATGTTGCTCACGCTGCCGACCAGTGGCTCTTTTGACAGACGTGCAGACCAGTAGTTCGCCGTACTGACGAATTCCGTTGCGATCTCCGGTGTGCCGACTTGGAAGAGGTGGACGGCGCCATCAGGCATCGTTAAGGCAAAGACAAACGGTCGACTCTTATCATATCCCGGCGGTGGGAGCGTGTTTGCCAGAGTTTGCCGCAATGCGAATGAGCCCAGATCCTCGGCGCTCTCGGTCCAGTTGCCGCCGCCGACAACCACAGCACCACCGCGGAGGGTCTTATTCTTCTGCGTTCGCATCGAGGCTTTGCTGTTGAAAGAGAAGAGGCGCATTTGGCCCTTTTCAATGACGGCGAAACATTCGGTCCAGTTTCCCTTCTTCGACTTCTTGTCCTGGCTGTCGAGATGATATTTGTGGTGGAGGATACCTTCCTTGGCCCATGGTGCACCGGCGAGGGCGAGACTTTCGTCTTCGAGGAGGCAGAAGTCTTCTGGCACGATTTCGTCTGTGGGTGCGATTGAGCCGCCGGACTTTTCAATCACTTCTGCTTTACCTAGCACATTGGCGAAGCCGATGGATTGGCTCTGATGATATGAACGATCCGTCGTGGTGATATGGGTAGCGAGAGTGTCACATGAGGCAGAGGCTCCTTTCAAGCCATACGGTCTGCTCCATGTACTAGAAGCGGATGGACTCCAGATCGATCCATCCTCAATACTTGTGCGTGCAGAATTGACATTGCTGATGCTGGTGAGTTTAGGTTTCGACCTGCTCTTCGCTTGCCACGAACGAAAGTCCGTCATCCTGCCAGTGCCTCTTTCGGACACGGCTTTGCTCATGACACTGCCTGTTCGTCGTAGCATACTGTTTGGTGCAGTAGATGGTGGCGGCATAGTCTGGTCTACTGGCGTACTAGTTGGAGCATTGTGAAGAGGCAGCTTCTGCTGACGGATTGAGATATAGAAATCTCTCAATACCCCTTCCACCTGGACTTCCCAACTACGAACAGATCCTTCAAATGACGTGTTGACAAGCGCAAGGGTTTCAAAGCTCTTTCCATCAACTAGTGCAGGACTTTGCATGATCATTGAAGTCGCTGTGGACAGTGGACGTGGCCGTTTTGGTAATTGTCCCTCAGAACGTCTCATGTCTAGTGAAGGTCGGTGCTCTACTGAATGAGGACTTGAATCTCGCTGGTCTAGCCAAGGTATACTACCCCGATCTGCACGATTAGGTCGAAGTGTTGCATCTGGGTCCAATCCGGCAGCTTTGACACTATACCGCACGCTGTCCAGCGTATTCTTCACGAATTGAGATCTGGTCATCTTTTGGTCGGATTCCAGTACGTGTTGATCCGTATTCAGCATAAACAAGGCATAACAAATCGTGTGTACAACATCTACAATCATTAGTCGAGATCAATATACGCTCATGATGGACTTACCTAGGCTCTTGAAGCCATGACTAGGATTACAATCACACCATCTTTGAGAAAACGCTGTCAAGATCCGATCCAATTGCTGTGTCTCTCCTCTCAGCGCCAGTCGCCCACAAAGATGCCGCAGTGCTTGCAGGATATTCATGTTCACAAGGTCAAAAGAAGCAAGAAACGTTTTCCGTCGCTGTTCAGATAATCCATCAGGTCCTCCTATAACGGCCACGGACACGTTGTGGTCAAGATTGTCCGTGTCGACAGAGTGCATGCTACGCGATCGCACAGATGACGCGATCTCTTTCTGGGTCGAGATGATCGGCAAAGCCGTGAGGTGTGTGTCAACTTCCAGGAGTCCATGCGTCTGTAAAGATGGTGTTTGCCTGGCAGATAGATAATGCTCTGGTTCGGCAGGTGATTCGTGGTGAGTCGGTGGGGTGTAGTATTGCGATGTTGCGATCGAATTAGATGTCGGCTGCGGTGGCTCAACATGGACAGACTCTTGACTTGGTTGTAGCCATATCCGTCCGGTGAGTAATGGTCGGGTACGAATTGCTTCAGGTACGGCTGCCAGGGGACTTCGAATCACAGACTGCTCTTCGAGCCCGGATGATGCAGAGCCGACTCGATCAGGGAGGGAGAAAGGATCAGCACCTGTAAAAGGTTGAGTCAAGCGTGCTGTGATGATTGGTGGAGTCTCATCAGCCGGCTCGGCTGGCATCTTCACAATTTCTGACGATGTTGAGCTTATCTTGCGGCTGACTGGTTGTGGTAGATCATAAGTCGACCGAGGGGTCGCAACAAGCCCGGCGTCTGCCATACTAAAGGACGATGGTTGTCTATATCCTGGTGCGGGAGACGCCGACTCGCTGTCAATGACAAAGCCTCTTTGCTTCCGTGGTGTTACAGGCGTGGAAGACAGTGCAAGCTCTGACATCGCATCAGGGTCCCTACCTGACTGAAAATGGCTTGCCTCAGCTGCAGCCAGAAGCGGATCCATAGCTTTTCGGAGGCTGCTGACGGAGTTTTCGGATGAGCTCGTCTTCATTGCAGTGGCATCTGGCGGTAATTGAGGCGAGACATCGCTAACCACTGGCAATGATGTTCTCTCTGGGTTAGCTTTTCGTCGTCTCCGGAAGAATGAAGCTTTCTTGTTCAGCGCCGGCCTCGATCCGTCTTCCTCCGGCATTGGAGGACGTGCGAACGATGTCGGTAGTATGGGCCCCGCAAAACCAGACTGTGCAGGCGGTCTGATCCTGTCGGACGATGCTCTGGGCATGTAGATCATCTGAGACGAATATTGCTTTCCAGCACCAGCCCTTGCCCTGTTCATCTGCTCTGCCTGAGCAGATACCAACGAACCCTGTGACTGTTGCCTCTCCGGCGAATGAATGCTTCTGCTGGAGCCGAACATGCGTCTGAAGAAACTTGGCCTCTCCTTGAGCACACCGAAATCTGCTGTCGATGCAGTTCTGGTTTTGCCAGATGTACTTGTTGTTGTTGTACTCTCACTTGGTGTGAGCGCGTCTGAGGTTTGTCGTTCGAGTCTTGGCTGTGTCCGCCGCGCAGGGTTTCCAGCTAGAACGCTTGTTGTGCCGGTGATTGTTGCCACCTTGTCTCGACTACTGACTTGTGGTTTGAAGTTCTCGACTGGCATTGAGCTATCAACGCTCTGACGTTGCGAAGTCATCGCCGAGTTCCGTGCACTCGTGTCTGCAGAAGTGATCGCCGTCTCGTAGTTCACATCTGCATGATCTGGCCTGTAACGAGTTATCTGCGGTGGTGAACTGCTCGCTCCAAATGTGTTAGATGTACCAGGCCGCCGTCCAGGACCTTCCGCACGATACGAGCTGAGTACGACAGAGTCGCTCCGACTTCGCCTGGAATGCCATCTTTCTGATAGACCCATGTCTTGCGATTCCTGCTCTTGCGGTTCTGAAGCTCCCTGCTTTGAGGGAGGCGCCTGCTGTGATTGGCGCGGGGACTGGTTCGAAGTGATCTTGCGCCGTGAAGAAGCGACCTGTGGGCTCTGCGAACTCGATGTGCTTCGGGTGGTGTCAATGCTGTGTCGGCCGGTAAGAGTCTTGTGGTGATCTGCGTAGCGCGGCGCGAAGACGTCGTCTTCTTTGCAGTCTTCGGATGAGGATATGGAGGTAGAGGGTGAGCGTAGGCGCATGTATCGTCCAGCGTCGTAGACAAAGCTTGGTGAATCCAGTACAAACTCGCCGCTGTAACGATGTCAGTCTGATATGTCAGAGTCCAGCAGATTGACATACTTTTGGAATGAGCTGTACAGTGGAGGCTGTTTGGGGAGTGCTGGATACGACTGTCCTTGACCACCAGGCATATGGTTGAAAGACAACAGCAGGCTATCTACCATGGAGTCGCGCGTGACATGATTTTCATCGACCTCATTTGTCCTTTTCTTGCGTGATGTTCTTGTTGATCGCTGCTGCTTTCCCTGTGATGCTCTCCCTGCCGACAGCTCCTTCTCCTCCGGTCTTGAAGAAGCTCGCCTCGTCGCTGGCCTCTCGGGTTGTCTTGATCTCGTGCTGACTGGACTTTTACTTTGTGATGAGCGTGATGACGGCTCACGTGGCGGTGGTGTGTTTGAGCTTGAGCGTGCATGAGCTGCTTTCATTTAAGCTTCAAAGGAGGGCTTCGGACTGTTTCAGCCAGCCCTGTCGTAAGTCTACCCGCTGTGTGTTGTTCGTGAGACCCGAAGAATGTAGAATGGCCGGGATGTGATCCGTGTTTGGTGTGTCGGCGAATAAGCGAACAAAGCAAGGGCAGTTTGTTGATATATATTGTCTTGGCTGTTGTGCTACCGACAGTGTGGGTGAGGCTGTGTTTGGAGGATTGCGCGAGATTATGATGAGAGTGCTGATGTCTGTCTAGTGTCTAGTGAGGAGAGGTGTTAGCCATGATAGCAATCCAGTCCATCTGAGCCGCGTAAAGCGTTTCAGCTCTCACTTGATTCTTGGCTGCTGCTACAGGTCGAGATCCTCGTGGTTTGGTAAGGTGGTGTGGGGCAAAGAGTATATACCTTTACGTACGAGAATCGATGCGATCTTGTCGGTGAACTTGACACGCAAGCAAGGGAGAATTGGAAGAACTCCAAGCTAGATTGAAGCCTGGGAACAATACTGAAACGCAAGGGTCTTCGGGCCCTTTGGATGCTGCGCGTGTGCTGCTGCGGAGGTTAACCCTTACAAGATACAAGGATCGGTGAATAAGCCTCTGCAAGTACAGGGGTCGTGCGACCTGAGCTGCGGGTGCAGGTCCCCTGGCGAGTCAACACTGGCAAGCTCGGCACTCGACAACCACAGAAGCTCGCCTCGCTTACTGTGCCCTGTCCTGCCCTGTCCTGTCCTGTCCTGTCCTGCCAACTTGTGGTGGTGGTGATGGTGATGTTTGCCGAAGAGAGGGGAGTCGAGGGGAGAGGGCCTCGATTGCAACTAAGCATCAAGCTACGTCTTTTAGCCTCCAATTTAGTCTTTAAACTCTAGCCAGTAAGTGGAGCTTTCATACAAGCCCGATATCAAAGGTCGTTGACGTCTGTCTTGAATGGGAAAACCTCAGGTCTCTGTTTGAAACGGAGTCGCGAGAGAGATAAGACCACACCGTCTGACCATCCTCACCTTTCCCGACGTCCTGGCACGGTTGTGTGCTCCTTGTACGACACTGATGACTCCAAGCATTATTGTTGGCACTCGACAAGGTGTCGGACCCTGAATCCGGCAGACCTTCGGACCTCGATCTATCAAAGATTGATGCTTTACCACAAGAGAACCATTTCGAGTCCATCAGTCAAGTCAAGTATACTTCTATATACGGGTCATCATCTTATAATAGAACTCGTAACGAAATCACCTTCGAGAATTACCACGGCCCTCTTCCACCGCATCCTCGTCGAAGCGCTGCTCTTCTCTTTCGCGAGTCACTCTGTTGCCCACTGGTGCCTCACCCCTTCCTTCCGTCCTGCCCTCTTGTACCAATTCCTGTGAAATCGCATCGTCGCCGGTCTGAGTGTTGTGGCCCATCCTACTGCTCATGTCCACCGCAGGCTCGCCCTCCTCGCCAAGTTCATCAGCTGGTGCATAATCCTCCTGAAGTGCGCCCAGCTCCGCAGCACTGAGTTTCTCGGCCAGCTTGGTGAAGCCATCGGTGGTCATGGTGCCCATTTCTAGTGCTTGCAATTCGTCGTCGGTGAGCTTGGCAATCATATCAGAGTATTCTTCGTCAGTTATAGGAGTAACTGCCTGCGACGATGCTGGAGCTTCTGTGGTCTCTGGTGGCGCAGCATGAGAGATGGCACTGGCTATACTCCTGTCCGCTTCTGCCGCAACCTCCTCTGGCTTCACCTGTGTTGGGATCTCAATCTCATCCCTCTGAACTGGCGACGCTGCAAGTTGTTGCAGCTCCTCTGGAGTTATGCTTGGCTGAACGGACTTGGCTGCGTCCTCCTCTTCCACAGGGTCGTCAGCTAGCCTCTCTTCCCAGCCCTCGGGAAGCGCCAGGTCGTCCGTAGGTGGGTAAGTTGTCATGCCCATGTGTGCTGCCGCGATTCTCTTCTGCATGCCTTCCTCACCGGCACGTCCTAGCACACCTGCAATCACCTGAACACATCGCAGACTGTCGTCATTGGCAGGTATAGGATAAGTGACCCAAGTGGGATTAGCATCCGTGTCGATTACGCCAATTGTTGGAATATTGGCCAATGCGCACTCATGCAGCATGACTCTGCATTCGAGAGGGTTGAGGCAGACCACTAGATCTGGCTTCAAGACCGGTCGGTCGAGCAACTGTTCTTCAAATCCTGAAACGTTCCGGTCGAACTCATCGACAACCTTGAGTCTACATTTTCCTAGAATCTGCTGTCCATTGGTCAGGGTGCCTGGCGTCCAGCGCTCGAATAAGTGGCATCCGTGTGCTAGCTCAGCCGCTCTTACTACGCATCGGTCGAAACCAGGTCTTGTGCCCACGAACAGAATGAGACCACCACGTTCTGATACACCAGATACCACTTTCGCAGCTCTTCGCAGATGTGCCGCAGTGGCGTCCAGCGAGATTATGTGGATACCTTGACGGACACCAAAGATATATCGCGAGTTCGCAGGATTCCAAAGTGACGTCGAGTGACCTAGATGTGCTTGGGAGGCGAGGAGGAGTTCGAGAGTGACATCCGAGGGGCGTGGAGGATTCGATAGCAATTTATGTGGTTGGTAGAGTTTGGTCACTTTCGAACCATAGCCGCCAGTTGTTTGTTCTGATGCAATATGTAAGACTATGCGCAATGGCGGCTCATATTTTCGTCGAACTTACGCATATGCTTGAATGTGAGGTATGATTCGAGGATAGGATCCCTTTTCGGGCCACTTCTTCTTCGCTGCGTCGGTTGCTGTAGTGGTTTCGGTGACATATCGCGAGGATCAGCTACGGCAGCTTTCGCCGTAAGTCCAGCACCGTCTCGAAGTGCATCCTCAAAGGCAGCATCGTTCGCTCGAGTATCGACTTCTGTTGCGAGTGTGCGGCACCACGGTCGCCTGTTGTTCAGCGCAAACGCACGTCGCCCTGCCTGGATGTCAATAATCTCTCGTGATGCACTACTCGCCGCGATGCTGCATACCTTGCCTGGATACGACGCCTCGAAGAATCATTGTATGGCTTCTTTGCTATTATGAAACTGCGGTACCGCATGCAGCTCTTCACAATCTTCACAATCTCAAACCAGGAAAAACGTCTCAAATCATCATGGCCTACCACATCAAGCGGAAGATCGTAGATCGTCCCGCTCCCGCGTTTTAATACCCGCTCCAAGATCTGATCTCTTGCAATCCCAAGATCTGATCTCTTACAATCCCATTCACAACGCACTCCATTCACCAGGAGGTCACGCTTCGTCAATCAAGGAGGACCCTCGAGCGGTATCGCATATGGTCTCCGGCTTGCGTGCCATCAAGAATATCATCATCCTCGCCGCCGTCGCTCTACCAGCTCCTCTCTCCGATCGCGCCCTCCAGATCTCTCCTTGGCATTACTGGACGACATCGCTGATATACTCACTCCGGCCTAGCTATATTCTGCAGCGGAATAAGATCACTAGATCCTGAAGAGTCGTCTGTAGAAAGACTCTGGATCGCCCGCCACCAGATACCTTCCAAGGGCGCATCACTTTCAGCCACTGCTTAAGATTAGATCGGATGAACGCTCATTGAAGGAAGCTTGACAGATGTTCTCCATTCGTGCAAGATCAAGGAATAAGTCGAGCGCAGCTTCTACTTCACCACGACATGGGCGACCACTATGCGCAGCAACAGCAATATGCTGCGCCAGGGTTTCAGCCGGGGAATAGCACACAGGGCCAGGATATCAAGCCAGGACAGCTCAATACCTCGGACACGACCAGCTTCGATCCCCAGCATGCATATGGCAGTCCTACTGACCAGAAAGGAACACCAGAGCTTCAGCAGCACCAGCACCAGCAGAGACGGCAAGGTAGTGGTCAAAGCGCAGATAACCTGGGCCTAAACTCGCAGTCAAATATGAACTTTGGACCTGCTTCTGCTGGGGATCGCTCCCTTGATGGATTTCAGTTCACGCCTAGTGCTTCATCGAATTCAAATATGATGATGAACTCGAATGGAATGTTTCGCAACAACTCTGCTGCCAATGCAGCCGCAGCCATAATAGCACAACAACAGCAACGTAACCAGCAAATCAATCTTAATATGATGAACCATTTCATGTCATCCAACTCACAATACGACATGGGCATGTCGCCGAATGCTGGGGGGTACTCACCCTTTTTCACTCAAAATGCTCCAATTAGCATGAATATGGCAGGGCAGTACGTGCCGCAGAATGTCAATATGCCGCCACTGGACTTTTCGGATCCCAACAACATGGCAATGTTCAATGCCGCAGCGTCCAACTATGGCATGATGCAACCACAGGATTTTCCTCAACCCCTGGTGGGAGACCAGTCGAGTCAGGCGAATCAATTATCTCAAGGCAACCAGTCTGACCAGAATGGTGTACCAAGCTTTTCGAGACACACTTCAAACACGTCTTCGATCTCTGGAGGCCATCGCGGTAGTATACCCCAGCAGCATCAGCAACAACAAGCTCAACATGCCTCTCAACAGCAATATTCACAGCAGCAATTACAACATCAACAACAGTTCCAGATGCAGCAACAGCAACAGCAGCAGCAACGCTTACAACATTACCAAATGCAATTGCAGCAGCAACAGCAGCTCGTTCATATGCAGCAACAGCAACAGCAACAGCAACAGCGACAGCAACAGCAACAGCAACATCAACAGCAACAGCAACAGCAACAGCAGCAGCAGCAGCAGCGACAAGGTCCTTCATCATCGACTTCCCGCTCACTCAATCGACAAAACTCTATGCGTACCAGCCATCAGGACTCCGGCTCCCCAATGAAGGATGAAGGTCAGAATGTTTCGACTGGAAAAGTAAGTACAGGTCCAGCCACAGCAGCGGAACTACGTCAGCATCATAAGATGCAGAACAATCCCCAGCATACCGAGGTCAAAGACCAAGAAAACCAGAAATCGGATCCAACTAGATTAGCCGAAGCTCAGAAGCAATTCGCAACTGCGCAACGCAAGCTCGAGGAAGCGCAAGGTTTCCCGAATAAGATGCCATTGCGGCCGAACATGTTCAAGAATGCCTACTCGTCCACTGGATTTGACATGATGAATGTGCTGATGCGGGTGGCGACGCGAAAGGATCCTGAGATCAACATTGGCGCCGTTGACTTGTCGTGTGCTTTCGTGGTTTGCGACGCCGATGAGCACGATTGTCCAATCGTATACTGTTCAGAAAACTTTGAACGCCTGACTGGGTATACTAAGCATGAGATCTTAGGGCGCAACTGTCGCTTTCTGCAGGCACCTGATGGAAGAGTACATGGTGGCGTCAAGCGATCATACGTGGACGATGACTCTGTGCTATATCTGAAGGAAGCTGTCAATGCCAGCAAAGAGGCACAAGTCAGCATGATAAATTACCGCAAAGGTGGCCAACCTTTCATGAACCTGCTAACCATCATACCAATCATGGACTATGGCACGCATGTCAAGTGGTTCGTTGGCTTTCAAGTTGATCTTGTCGAGCAGCCGAATTCCGTAATCGACAAGAATTCAGGTAAGGTTCCGATTGACATTATAGCTTGTGCTCGACTGACAAGTGACAGATGGCACATACGCAGTGAACTACCAAAGAGGCCTAACAATGCCAAGATACGTGTATCAAGAACCAGAACGACAGTCACAATCGCAGGATTCAGGACTCAGTGTTCCCCGTGAGGAAGTGAGCGCGGTGCTGATGAATATCGCCTCAGGCGAAGCTGATCTCTCGCGGAGGATGTGGGACAAAGTACTTCTCGAAAACACTGACGATGTAGTCTTAGTGCTATCACTTAAAGGGCTCTTCCTCTACCTTTCGCCCTCGTGCAAGAAGGTTCTTGAATACCGAGCAAGTGAGTTGATGGGTACAGCACTGTCCTCGGTCTGTCACCCAAGTGATATTGTACCAGTCACCCGCGAACTCAAGGATTCTACCGCATCTGTAGCCGTGGATGTGGTGTTTCGAATAAGAAGAAAGAAGAGTGGTTATATGTGGTTTGAGGGCAATGGCGCCTTACACGTAGAGCAAGGCAAAGGCAGGAAGTCGATTGTTCTGGTCGGACGAGAGCGGCCAGTCTATGCCATTGGCAAGAATGATATTACTGAGTCTGGTGGCATCAATGACAACGAGCTGTGGACGAAAGTGTCGACGTCTGGCATGTTCCTCTTTGTTTCTGGCGCCGTACGACAGCTTTTGGACAAGACACCGGAAGAGCTTGTCGGCACAACAATGACCTCGCTGATGCGGCCCGAGACAAAACGAGAATTTTTGCGCATCTTGGAGCTTGCTCGGACTGGTAAGAAGGCATCGACGAAGCACGAGCTAATCAACAAGCGCGGTCAAGTACTGCAAGCGTTCTCGACTGTGTTCCCTGGCGACGCACCGGAAGGAAAGAAACCGACATTCTTGATTATACAAACAAGGCTGCTGAAGTACACCAAAGGCACCACCATCGCAGCTCAACGAGCCATTATGCCCGAGCTGAAGCGGGAGAATACAGGAAGTACGATGGCTTCTGCGCCAATGTCTTCAAATGGGAGGGGAACACTTAATCGACAAGAGTCGCTTGTTGGTCCCGGCTCGTTCGTCGATACTCCCGGCGTCGCTGCAACGATAGCGGGCGTGCATGGTCTCGAGTTGGGTCGACAAGATGTTGCACTTGCGTCCGACGAGAATCTATTCGACGAACTCAAGACCACCCGAAGCACCAGCTGGCAATTCGAGCTGCGCCAAATGGAGAAACAGAACAGGTTGCTCGCAGAAGAGCTTCAAACGTTACTAGCTGCAAAGAAGAAGCGCAAGCGGAGAAAGGGCGCGGGTCAAGTGGAGAAAGAATGCGCCAATTGCCACACCCGTGTCACACCTGAATGGCGGCGCGGTCCGAGTGGGAATCGAGACCTCTGTAACTCGTGTGGTCTGCGCTTCGCCAAGCAGCAGGGCAGAATCAGTCCACGCACCACGACAAGTCAACGAAGTGTTCACTCTGCGGGCAGTAGTGATCTCAAACGGAAAATCACTGCAACGCCGCAAGATCATGATCGGAACGCATTCTCGCCAGATGAGCCTAATGACACGAGTATCGACGGCGTCCTAGCGGAGACAGGCGTTGAGATGGCCAGTGGCGGCCATGTTTCGAAGTCCGCAAGGACAAGCGAGATCACTCCGAGCATCAGGCAGTTCAGCAACGGTGGGAGCCTGCCGGTCCAGATTGAAGAGGAGGTCGATGTCGACGACGACAGTGCTGAGTGAGCGATATGTGGGTGACAAGTACGACGGTGGCATTTCTGATGAGCATATCTTGTTTTCTTTTTCTGATATGTTGGGCAATGATGACTGCATGGAGCACTCTTGTTGATACCCCATTTTACGGCTGTTTGACATGACGAAGCGCTAGGCGTTTGTCCTGTATGGGAGGCTGTCTGCCAGGGGATTTTCTGTAGTAGGCATTTATGTATCTAGGGATGGCAATAGTAGACGCTATGAGGTCCAGCACTAAAATCCATGTCGTTAATGAATGAGTGCATAAGGTAAGTATTCTTCAACGATTGTCGGTTCGATGGTGACAGTACCTTACCCTGTTATCTCAATCTGAATCGTATCTGAAACGGTCACAGCACCCTTGTGTGGCTGGGCTTTGAAGATGAAACGTCGAACAACAAACAACCACCATGCCGTGAATCTGTCCATGCCATCATGGCGAGCCCGGCCAAACGGCGCAAGATCAATAAAGCTGACACGGCGAGTCCGAAGCCTGTACGTGGCCTTGACTTCTTCTTCAACAAGCAGAAGGATGTTGAGCAGAGCACAGCTTCAGGCAGAGACACCCAGGACGTGAACGAGGATGCGGTCGATATACGCGATGATGGCATTACTAATGCGGGAGAGTGGGTAGAGAAAGAGGAGACGGATGAGGAATTGGCGAGAAGACTGCAGGAGGAGTGGAACAAAGCTGATGCAGCTGGTGATACCAATGTTACAAGCAATGTGGACACGGGCGAAGAAGATCAAGCAGACAGCAGTCACCCATCACAGGCACTACGCGCAAAGGACGAAAGACCCGACGATAGCCAAGCAGATATACAACCCAGCAATGTCGACACCACCGGCGACACACTATCTGCACCCACGTCGTCACCACGACCGAAACAGTTTACACTAGGCTTGCAAACTGCGACAGCAGCGGAAGACACCATAACATACACAATCCCATTCGATCAAAGCCCGCTTACCTTCGATCCTGCACAATATGTTCCTCAACTCCAAGCTCAATGGTCGTCAGAAGGTGGCAGCGCAACTTATGCCCTACTCACACACGCCTTCGTCCTGGTTGGAAGTACTCAAAGCCGCATCAAGATTGTTGATACCCTCGTGAATCTTCTAAGAGTGCTGATCGTTGGGGATCCGGAATCTCTGCTTCCTGCAGTCTGGCTCGCGACAAACTCAATCTCTCCACCTTATATCGACCTCGAGCTGGGTCTCGGCGGTTCTGCAATCTCTCGTGCACTGAAGAAGGTCTGCGGCCTTGACAATGCAGGCTTGAAGACGCTGTATAATAAGTATGGTGATGCTGGGGATGTGGCGTTTGAGGCGAAGAAGCGGCAGAGTCTGACGTTGCGCAAACCGAAGCCGTTGAGCATTAAGAGTGTGTATGACAGCTTGGTCAAGATCGCGAACAGTAAGGGACAAGGGAGTGTCGAGGCGAAACAGAGGATTGTGGAGAGATTGGTGCAGGATGCGAGAGGTGCTGAGGAGAGCAGGTATATTGTCAGGACGCTGGTGCAGCATGTAAGTAGTAGGAAATCTTACTCGCGCAGCTCACGGTGTAGCATGACTGACAGTTTCCTGCAAGTAGCTTCGTATCGGTGCAGTCAAGACAACGATGCTCATTGCCCTTTCTCGGGCTTTCCTCCTGTCAAGCCCGCCCAAGGCATCATTCACAACACGCGAAGCCAAATCACTGATCAAGCTGAAGAAAGACCAACTAGCCGAAATCTACTCACCTGCTGAAGAACTTCTTAAAGCTTGCTTCGCACGACGTCCAAACTACAATGACCTTGTCACTACATTGCTCGAGATAGGCATAAGTGACGAACTACTACTGCGTTGTGGCTTGGCAATGCACACTCCTCTTCGGCCTATGCTGGGTAACATTACTCGAGACCTCGGTGAGATGCTCACGAAACTGCAAAGCCGGGACTTTAGCTGCGAGTTCAAGTATGATGGCCAACGCGCGCAGGTGCACTGCGATGAGCGTGGCAAGGTCACGATATTCTCTCGTCACCTGGAAGTCATGACAGATAAATATCCCGATCTTGTTGCTCTGGTACCGCAGATCCGCAGCGAAGGTGTCAGCAGCTTCATCATGGAGGGTGAGGTCGTGGCTATTGATACCGAGAACGGCGACCTGAAGACGTTTCAAACGTTGGCTAATCGTGCGAGGAAAGATGTTGCTGTTGGAAGTGTCCGCATAGACGTCTGTCTATTTGCGTTTGACCTGATGTATCTGAATGGAGAGCAACTACTCGATCGCAGCTTCAGGGAGCGGCGAAGCTTACTGCGAAGCTTGTTCACCGAGGTGAAGGGCAAGTTCACATGGGTCAAAAGCATGGATGCCACGAGTATGGAAGAGGCAAAAGTGCTAGACTTTTTCAAAAGTGCGACAGAGATCAAATGCGAAGGCATCATGGTCAAAGTGCTCGACAACCTGCCCAATCCAGAATTACAAAAGCAACTTCTCGACGCAGACGGCAATGTGCCAGAGGCCGCTATCCCCGTCCCACCGCCTACACCCTCAAAACGCAAAGCCAAAGGCGCATCTGCCAAGAAGACCACCGACTCTACGGCCATCGCCGACACGGTCACGACAACCAACACCCGCCGCAAAGCCCTTGTCTCAACCTACGAACCCGACAAACGCAGCGACTCCTGGCTCAAAGTGAAGAAAGACTATTCTGCCTCAACGGACACTCTTGACCTTATCCCCATCGGCGGCTGGCACGGCCAAGGCCGCAAATCCGCCTGGTGGTCCCCCATCCTACTCGCCGTGCGAAACCCCGAGACCGGCGCCTTAGAAGCCGTCACGAAATGCATCTCTGGCTTCACGGACGCATTTTACAAGGCGAATCGCGCGCGGTATAATCCTGATGCCCCGGATGGAGAGAATACGAACACGATTGCAAGGCCGGCGTATGTGGTGTATGTTGGCACTCCGGATGTGTGGTGGGAGCCGCAGGAGGTATGGGAAATCAGTTTTGCAGACGTCACGCTGAGTCCGACGTATACGGCTGCGGCGGGTTTGGTTAGTGAAAGGGGTTTGAGTATAAGGTTTCCGAGATTCTTGAAGGTTAGGGAGGACAAGGGAATTGACGAGGCGAGCACGAGCGACTTTCTGGCGGACCTGTATAGTAAGCAGAGCGCGCGGGTGAAGGCGGAAGGCGGAGGGCTTGGGGCTGTCACAGGTGGAAAGAGTGGATTGGAGGAGGGTGAGGGCGACGGTGAGGATGAGGAGGGATGATGAGGAAAGGCTGAGGATCATTGACACTAGATTCCTCAACGTTCGTCACATAATGCATCGCTGAAGATTACCACGACAGGTCCGCCAGTCGAAACATGTAAAGCCTTCGAAAGTAACGCGCGCGAGAGCACGGCATCTCCTAGGGTCCACAGGGAATTCAAGGTCGAGACTTGTATTGAGAGCCCATGATGCGGATCATATAACTAGCACGGACTGTGGTGTCTGAAATAACATGACACGGTGCATTGGCGTATGCGAAGAGAAGACTGATTGATCGTTTGCCTACTTGACCACTTAATAGCTGGAGTCGTCTCAAGTACGTATTTGTCACGTGCTTGTTTCATCCAAACGTCGCGGAGAAGCGCGTTCTCGAAAATTATCTCGAGATCACACGTAGTACGGCATAACACACTCTCCTTGACAGACCACGTACGACACTGCGGTTACGTGTAGAATCCATCCTTTCTCGTGCCCGGAGGACCACAGGCTAAAAGAACAGCAAGGCAAGGACCATTCTTATCTCGTCACAAATCATCCAATACCTGTCAGGAAGCGCTCGTGCGCAAAGAGTAGCCCATTGCTCAGCATCCTCCTGCTCGAGCTCTATCCAAAATGTCCATACTTCCCGGCGATGTCCTGCAATCCCTCGCGCAACTCCTTCAGGGTTTACAGAGTTCAGACAATAGCGTTCGATCACAAGCAGAAGAGTCCTTGAGCAATGACTGGGTTTTGTCGAGACCAGAGATCCTGCTCATGGGCCTGGCTGAATTACTAGGGTCATCACAAGAAACCATTGTACGACTACCGAAGTGCGCAAATAGTGGGAAAGACTTGGCTAACATGTCGATACTCAGCTGCGATCTTTCTCCGCCGTCCTGTTCAGGAGAATCTCAACACGGTCACGGAAAGATGGTGACGGCGATAGTACCCAGGACCTATTCTTCTCACTACCCCCACCCCAGAAAGAGGCCATCAGGGCGAGGTTACTCGAAGGGCTGCTGAGCGAGGTGGACAACTCGACAAGGAACAAGGTCGGAGATGCGGTCGCAGAAGTCGCCAGACAATATGTTGCAGAGGGTAACGATACAGCCGAAAGAATGGAAAACATGGACTGACCCATTCGTCAGATGAGCAATGGCAAGAGCTTTTGGGAGCGCTATTCCAATGTAGTCAATCTACAGAGGCTGGTCAGCGCGAGACAGCATTCCGCATTTTTGCAACGACACCGGACATTATCGAGAAGCAACATGAGCAAGCCGTGATAAGCGCGTTCACGAAGGGCTTCAAGGACAGCGAGACAACCGTGGGCTGACTTCACTCTGGAAACTGCCAGGCAAAAGCTGATCTCTCCATACAGGTACGACTGGCTGCGGTCGAGGCATTCGCGTCCTTCTTCCACTGCGTCAACAAGGGGGCACGAAAGAAGTACTATGCCCTCATCCCGGACGTTCTCAACATTCTACCTCCTATTCGGGAAGCCAAAGACGACGACCAGCTAAGTCGGGCACTAATATCGTTGATCGACCTTGCAGAAGTGGCACCAACAATGTTCAAGCCTCTCTTCCACAACCTCGTCACGTTCTCCATATCTGTCATTCAAGATAAGGATCTAGAGAATCAGACTAGACAGAACGGCCTTGAACTGATGTCCACGTTTGCAGACAACGCTGCAGCTATGTGCAAAAAGGACCCCACATATGTTACGGAAATGGTTACACAGTGCTTGTCATTGATGACAGATGTCGGCGAGGATGACGATGACGCTGCGGAGTGGAACAACACTGAAGATGTGAGAACCGAGTTCAACTGTGCTACTTTATCACCTACTGACAAGAAAATAGCTTGATGTAGATGAAAGTGATGCAAACCACGTTGCAGGTGAACAGTGCATGGACCGTCTGGCAAACAAGCTCGGTGGCCAGGCTCTTCTCCCTCCCACTTTCAACTGGCTACCAAGAATGATGACCTCTACAGCATGGAAGGACAGACATGCTGCTTTAATGGCAATCTCCGCCATCTCGGAAGGATGTAGGGAGCTCATGCTTGGCGAACTGGACAAAGTGCTTGATCTGGTTCTTCCAGCACTACGCGACGAGCATCCAAGAGTGCGCTGGGCAGGATGCAATGCGCTAGGTCAGATGAGCACAGACTTTGCGCCAACGATGCAGGAGAAGTACCATCAGCTTGTTCTTCCAGCAATTATCCCTGTCATCAAGTCATCTGAGCCTCGAGTCCAGGCTCATGCTGCAGCCGCCTTGGTCAACTTCTGCGAGGAGGCCGAGAAAGAAGTTCTGGAGCCATACCTTGACGGTCTTCTAACACAGCTGGTCACATTGCTACAGAATCCGAAGCGATACGTGCAGGAGCAGGCTCTGTCAACAATTGCCACTGTTGCTGACTCAGCCGAGGCAGCCTTTGCACGCTACTATGACCATCTCATGCCACTTCTATTCAATGTCCTCAAATCCGAACAGTCGAAAGAATTCCGATTGCTCCGAGCCAAGGCTATGGAATGTGCTACATTGATTGCACTCGCAGTCAGCAAACAAAAAATGGGACAGGACGCACTTGAGCTTGTACAAATCCTCGGCGGCATTCAGCAGGGCATCACTGACACCGACGATCCACAAGCATCATATCTACTTCACTGCTGGGGTCGCATGTGCCGAGTGCTCGGGCAAGATTTCATTCCGTACCTTCCTGGTGTCATACCGCCGCTGATCGAATTGGCTGGTGCCAAGGCTGACATCCAATTGCTCGAGGATGAAGAACAAGTCAATCAGCTTGAGGGCGAAGAGGGTTGGGAGCTCGTACCACTCAAGGGCAAATATATCGGCATCAAGACGAGCACGTTGGATGACAAGCACACCGCTATTGAGCTCATCGTCATCTATGCACAGCAACTCAAAGCCGCATTCGAGCCTTATGTGCTTGAGATCATGGACACCATCGCTCTACCAAGCCTCGAGTTCTTCTTCCACGATCCGGTCCGAGTGGCCGCTGCCAAAGCTGTACCTCAACTTCTCAATTCATACAAGGAAGCGCATGGAGGTCAGTCCCCACAAGTCGTTGAACTATGGTCGCGAGCCAGTGAGAAGATTCTCGCCGTTCTCAATACTGAGCCGGCAATCGACACGTTGGCGGAGATGTACGAGTGCTTCTATGAAACTGTTGAGGTGATGGGGACTAATTGTCTGAATGATGCACATATGTCTGCCTTCATCGATTCTGTACGATCAGTTCTCGAAGACTACCAGACTCGTGTCAAGCATCGCCAAGAAGAAGCTCGTGAACGTGAGGATGGCGAGGAGGAGGACGAAGACACTCTATTCGCAATCGAAGACGACCAGAACCTGCTGAGCGATATGAATAAAGCCTTCCACGCGTTAATGAAGAACATGACGACGAACTTCTTGCCGCACTGGGAACGATTGATGAAATACTACGACAGCTTCGTCAAGGCTGAAGACCCAGCGCAACGCCAATGGGCTCTGTGCATCTACGATGATCTACTGGAATTCAACGGTCCACAGAGTTGGAAGTACCATCAACATATCATAGATCCTATCGTGTCAGGCATACGCGACCCTGTTCCTGCCAATCGTCAAGCAGCGGCATACGGTGCAGGCGTAGCAGCACAGAAAGGTGGCGAGCAATGGGCAGAATTTGCTGCTGCCACACTGCCACTTCTATTCGAAGCTTGCAGACTACCACAAGCCCGCGAAGACGATCACGTATACGCCACAGAGAACGCTTGCACGAGTATTGCCAAGGTCCTGCATTTCAGCCCAAGCAAGGTGAGCAACATGCAAGAGGTTATACAGCTGTGGGTCGACACACTACCAGTCAAGAATGACGAGGAAGCTGCACCATATGCATACTCGTATCTGGTCCAGCTGGTGGACCAACAAAACCCAGCAGTCACATCACAGCCCGCCAAGGTCTTCAAGTTCATGGCGGAGGCACTCGAGGCGGAAACGATACAGGGGCAGACGGCGAATAGAGTGGTGGAAGCAGGGAAGAAATTGGTCATGTCGACCGGTGTGGATGCTGCTCAATTATTGGCGAGTCTGCCGCCGGAGACGCAGAAGATTGTGACGGCTTACTTCTCATGACATGCGAGACGAGAAATGGGATATCAGGGATGAGTAGTATGTAGACGGCAGTAGCGACCTATATTGATCAATAGGCAGTGGACCCTGAAAATGACTTCAACTTCCCCACGTTTCACTTTTCAGATCAGACAACAATTCTCTCACCACACCGAAACAAGCAATCTCGTAGAAGAATCTGAACCTCTTCAGTAGTACTCCACCCCTGCCCACCTGCCCATCTTCCACCATCTGCCTACTGCGCATCAGCTCATCCTGCGCCGAGATCGAAGTGTTCTTCTTCCCTTAGCATTAGCCCTCCGTCAACCCATCGTCTTGAGACCTTGACCGGAGGCGCCGCAACACCGCCCATCCTTAGCCTTCTTCTGCCCTTCTCACGATCCTTTCTGCCAACTCTTCCGCATTGCAGCGCTCGATCTTGTGCTCGCATAGATGAGCTTTGACCAACTTGCCCAAGAAGTTGTCGAACTACGTACTCAAACCCTGACGCCAGCCTCACCAACGCCTACACATTTCCCCAAGCCAAGCAATATTCCAATCCTGAACGATATGATCGAGAACCACTTCGGAGAGCCCGGACAAGGAGTGGCACAGAGCGTGCGATTGGACGAGCAAGATGCGCAAGCTAAAATGGATTCGCCGATAACATTGACGGAAGATACAAATATGCAAAGCTTTTCCAATAACGCGGCTGTCCCACACCCGGATGTCGCGTCGATGCTTGCCGAGTCCACTGATGCAGTCATGTCGGTCGACTCTGTGAACCAAGAACAGAATGTCCCCAATGCCATTCCTCCCATACCCATCGCATCTCCGGCAGCCCAAGCTGCGAACGATGCTGCTACGGCCTTTTTACAGTCTTTGAATTTGCCTTTACTAGCTGCTCAGTCACCAATCGGCGGTGTCGCTGCCCAACAGAATGCCCTTGATGAAGACACAAATATGACTACGGATCACGCCCATACTGCGGAGGATCTGAGTAAGGCCAGCATCTCATCAGTCCTGGCGAATGGAGGAAGCGGAGGCGTAGATCTTGATGCCCTGTTGAACAACTTGTCTGCTTCTGTTGCTGCTACGGAAGCCCGAAACGCCAACAACCAGAGTGCCCAAAGCAGTAACGAAGCTGCCGACACTGCCTCACAATCCACGTTACCTCCTGGCATCCACCAGACACCCATCCATCTCATACCCACAGTAGCCAGTCTACCTGCTCGTCCACCAGTACAAGTTACCTCGCATCATGCTCATGATCAGCCCCAACCCAGTGTACAAAGTGCTCATACCCAGGATGCTCAGCCATTGTCCGGAATCACAAATTCCGTACAAGCTATCAATGATGGGGTCAATGGTATGCCATTTCCATCCGCTGCGAAGTCCCAGCAACAATCTAGCTCCGAGATGCTAACATCTGCACAATCTCAAGACGGCACTGCCGGACCTGCACCTACAGAAGAGGAAGTAGACGAGCCAGTCTCGCCTGAACTACAAAAGCAGTATGACGACTTTCTCGCAGACGAGCACAATTTCATGACTATCAATGAGTGGGAGAAGTTTCCGAAAGCTTCTCGTCTCTTTATTGGTACGTGTTTCTTGATATCGCTTGACAGTGATGAAGCTAACATACCACCAAGGTAATTTGCCATCGGAGAAAGTGTCGAAGATTGATATCTTCCGCGTCTTTCAGAAGCATGGCAAGCTGGCACAGATTTCAATCAAGCAGGCCTACGGCTTTGTGCAATATCAAGACGCCGAATCATGTGCAAGGGCGCTTGAGGCTGAGCAAGCTGTAGCAATTCGTGGACGCAAGATCCGTACGTTACATTACACTACATGCTGAAAACGCATATGCTGAACATCTCGTGTAGATCTTGAAATCTCCAAACCGCAGAGAAACAGGAACCAGAATAATGAACAACGTCGTGGAAATCAGCAACGGCGGTCACGTTCGCCAGACAATGGGAGACGTGGCAGTGTCGACCGTTATCGAGGCGGGGACAACAACAACCGACATGACCGCGGTCGTGATAGCTATCGACGATCACCATCTCCGAGACGCGGTTACAGAAGAAGTCCTGATCGCTACGACGGTCGCCGAAGAAGTCGATCACGCTCGCCGCTCGGCCGCGGTGGTCGATACAGGAGTCCTGACAGTGGATATGATGATGGCTGTCCCTTGCCTAGACGAAGGCCTGACCAAATCCCGGATCTACAAATCATCTCACAAGTTTCCCCAGAAAGGTTCGTCTGACTGTTCTGAAGTGCCCACAGGTAGTGCTAACAACCATACAGATCCTTCATGCAGTATGTCGAGCAATCCTTCGAGGCACGTGGCATCAAAGCCGATGTACTCATTCTAAGCCCCAAGCTTGCTGAAGCCGCAGTCGTTCGTCGCCAGATCATCGAGGGCGTGCATGCCGTGATGAAGCTCGAGAGGAACGTACAATACACGAATAAATTCCCACTTTCAATCTTCGACAGAAGTACACCGAGCAATGTTCGATTCGAGGAGTACCTCGATCTTGATCTCAACATTGCTGTAGAATTGGTCCTACGAGCGAAGCAGAACGCAGCACGTAATGCCCAACAGCAACAGTACAACCCAATGACTGGAGGCTCATATGGTTACGGACAGCAATCTATACCTCCACCACTATCCAACGGTCCACCAATCCCTCCTCAATTCCAGCAAGGCAACATGTCTGCTGCAGGTCCACGAGGGTCGTTCCAATCACGACCACCGCCAATACCAAACATTCCTACACCCGCCCAACTCGATCCCGCGACCCTACAACGTCTCCTCGGCCAAGCGCAGAACCAAGGTCCCACGCCCGTCAGCACCCAAGGCTACCCCCAGATGCCTCGACCAGGTCAATCTGGCCAGCCACTCCTGCCCTCTCCGGCAGATCTGGCTCGACTCCTAGGCACGGCAGCCACGCCTCAGCAGGCACATCAGCCATACAGTGCGCCATCGCAGCCTATAACCGCAATGCCGCAAGGAGTGGGAGCCGGAGCTGCACCAAACCCGTACCAGGACCTCCTCTCGAATCCGGCGATTGCAGCGTTGCTTAACAAATCACAGCCGACGCCACAGGCTGGACAGGGGCAGCAGTATGGGAATCATCTGTATGCGCAGTCGCAACAGGGACAGATGCCGCAGCCAGGCCAGCAACAGGGCGGCCAGCCTGATATGGGCAATTTGATGGCGCAGCTGGCGCGGTATGGTGGACGTTGAGCGGTCGCGCTATAATGGTTTGGGACGTTGTGCTGCGGTATATCACTTGCTCGGCTATGTTTTGCACTCTTGCATACGTTGCTTTTGCGATAGAGCAGTCAATTGCTGTTCGGCATTCACACCACCTGGACACGTCGTGGCTGCTGAAGGGGGCGAGGCTGTGCACGGAAGGCTTGCTGTGTTACGCTCTGTCACTTCTGAGATTGCACAATGATATCTCGATTTGGCTTCGGATGATGACGCGGATCTGCGGCGCGGTCGCAGCTTCAGGCTCAGCCCAGTGCACAAGCTGGACGAGGCGGTGAGGAGGATGCGCTGCTGATTGCTTGGATGGCCGGCTGGCTAGATTATTTGCGTCGTTGCACTTTTGGGGATGTGGATGTGGTACTATCCAAGCAGGTTCGCATCGTAGCTATGCAGGTGGATTAGCATGAATGGTATCTTCATAATATGTATAGCTACCTTGCTGAGCTGCGAGGTGCGAGGGGAAGAGGAGGGTGTAGATTTTAAGGCTCATACATATATATATATACGTTCAGCATACCATCGAGGGCACGGATGTGAGCATAGTATAGTATACCACACACCTCATAGACAAATGAGCGGCCCGAACGCGTGATCTGCCGAGTCCGAAGGTGATTGTAGTGGAACCGGCGGTATAGTGAACGAAGCTGGTATGGTACGGAGTACTATTCTCCCCAGCCCTGTAAACAGAATATGTGTATGAGATCTTGCTACATGAAATCGTGGGTATCATTCTGAAACGCCATTGGCATTTCCTATGCCTTTCCCATCCTTCCCTCCCTTTCCTTTGATTCCCCTTTTCTTTTCCCCTCCCTTTCCGTTTCCTTTCTCCATGCCATGCTCCCGTCGTCGTTCTCCTGGACAGCTCTAAACATCACGATCTCGGCAGTACGTGCTCTACCGCGGCTCTTCTGTGTCCACAAACCTCACATTCCTGCCCTTGAATCTGTCTCCACTCTCCTCGTCGCGATTCTGCTTCAGCTTTCCACCGACACTGCCACCGTTGTCGCTTGCGTCCGGCTGCGCGTCAATAGTGTTCCCCGCAGACGACGGCGGCCTGCTGAATTCACCGTCCAACTTCCGGCGTCGCTCACCCCTACGCTCTCGTGCCTCGCTCGACTCCCGTACTTTCCACGCACTCAGCTGCATCTTGCGTTTCTGGGATCGCTCGTATGCAATTGCAGGAGTGGGACGGAAGCCGATGCCGTTGATGCCGGTGCCATCGTCGTCAGGGTCTTGCATCAGATGCCCCGTGATTTCATGCTCTTGCCATGTGTGAGGATCGAGCTTTGTGCTGACTTCTTTTGAGGGTGATGGGGGAGATTGCTTTCGCTTTGGCTTTGGCTTTGCGAGTACACGGCGACGGGTAGGGATGGCGGGTGTAGCAACGGACTCGGCGCGAATTGCACTGGTCTGCGGATCTTTGTCCTCTGGCAGGTTGCACTGCACCTTGTGTAGACTTGCACTGCCCTTGATCACTCTCTCACAGTCAATCGCAGAGACCTCAACCAAGCCAGCATCTAGTGCAGGATCTAGAGATCTAATTCGCTTCCTCCTCTTCGGGCTTGACTCGAACGACTCCGAATAGCTCTCGATATCGGGATTGCGCAAGTTCAGGTCACTGAGCCGCTTCGCAACAGCATTTCGAGGACTGCTAGTATGGGAGTCTGGCGTTGGGGGAGCGTACTCATAAGCGACTGTGAATGCATCTGTTGGAGGTGCTGCACTATCCGGGATGAGCTTGCGACGATTGGGGGGAGGTGTTGATGGTGCTGTTATCATTGGATCTTAGGTGAGGAGAGACATTGGCAAGGGTCTTCGATCATCCACATCAAGAGTGCGCACTGAGCGTGTCACATAGCAAACGAGCAAGCATGAGCTTCAGGGTGAGCGGAGACGAGTCAAGTGAGAGTCTATCGATAGAGGTTGAGGTTTGGAGTCGAAGCAGTCCAGCGATGTACGAAGTATCAAGACCGGAGGACCCTGAAAACTGAAACACCTGAAACGGTCATCCCGTGCCTGACAAACAAAAAAGGCAGAGCGAGGGACAGCAAGCTCGTGCATTACGTTTTCTACCCAATTCCACGCGCATTACTTGTCTTTCGAACGCACACTACTCGAAACCTAGCCCAAGTGTTTCATTGGCGCGTCCATACCTTTTCCCTTTTCTTCTATAGCTTTCCAGCGCGATCACAAACATGTCTTTCGGCGGGCAGACGCCAACGATTATTGTGCTGAAGGAGGGTATGGCTGACTTCTGCCCGCAAGTAGAAATCCATTTATTCACAATATTCCCTAGGTACGGATCAGTCACAAGGTCGAGGACAAATCGTCTCCAATATCAATGCCTGTTTAGCGGTACAATCAACCATCAAGGGCACCTTAGGACCTTATGGAGGAGATCTTCTTATGGTAGATGAGAATGGCAGACAGACGATCACAAACGACGGCGCCACTGTCATGAAGGTGAGTAGGAATCTCATGCTGCGGGAGGAATAAAAGCTCATCCTCCCCTCACAGCTCCTCGACATCGTCCACCCAGCAGCCAGAATCCTCACAGATATTGCAAGATCACAAGACGCAGAAGTCGGCGATGGCACAACATCTGTGGTGGTATTAGCAGGAGAGATACTGAAAGAGATCAAGGATTTCGTCGAGCAGGGCGTGAGCAGTCAGACAATCATCAAGGGATTAAGAAGGGCTTCACAAATGGCAGTCAACAAGGTCAAGGAGATTGCGGTGAACACGACGGATGGTGATCAGCGAGACACGTTGAGGAAGTTGGCTGCGACATCGATGAGCAGCAAGCTTATACATCGCAATGCTGACTTTTTCACGAAGAGTACGTTTGAAGTCAACGGAAAACTGAAATGCTCTGCTAATACATGAACAGTGGTCGTCGACGCTGTACTTTCACTGGACCAGGAAGACCTCAACGAGAAGCTGATCGGTATCAAACGCGTGACCGGTGGTGCTCTCCAAGACTCCAAGTTCATCGACGGTGTCGCCTTCAAAAAGACCTTCTCCTACGCCGGCTTCGAACAACAACCAAAACGCTTCACCAGCCCTAAAATCGTCTGCCTGAACGTCGAGCTCGAACTAAAGTCCGAAAAAGACAACGCCGAAGTCCGCGTCGAGGCCGTCTCCGAATACCAAGCCATCGTCGATGCAGAATGGCAGATCATCTTCAACAAAATGGAAGCCCTCTCCGCCACCGGCGCGCAAGTCGTCCTCTCCAAACTCCCAATCGGCGATCTCGCAACGCAGTACTTCGCCGACCGCAACATCTTCTGCGCCGGACGTGTCGCCTCCGCAGACCTCGACCGCGTCTGCAGCGCCACCGGCGCCTCCATCCAATCCACCTGCTCCGACATCCAGCCCACTCACCTCGGCACCTGTGGCCTCTTCGAAGAAGTCCAAATCGGCTCCGAGCGCTACAACCTCTTCTCCTCCTGCCCGGAAGCAAAGACATGCACGCTCATCCTCCGCGGCGGCGCCGAGCAATTCATCGCCGAAGTCGAGCGTTCCCTCCACGACGCCATAATGGTCGTCCGACGATCCGTCAAGAACAAATCCATTGTCGCCGGCGGCGGCGCCTGCGAAATGGAAGTCTCAGCGTACCTGCACCAATTTGCGGATAGAAACGTGCCCTACAAACAACAAGCCATCATCAAAGCCTTCGCCAAAGCCCTCGAAATCATCCCCCGCCAACTCTGCGACAACGCCGGCCTCGACGCCACAGACGTCCTCAACCGCCTACGCGTCGAACACCGCCAAAATGGGCACATCTGGGCCGGCGTCGACTTTTCCTCCGACACGGCCGAGCCCGGCAGTCTCGCCAACGGCATCAACGCGAGCAACGCGTACGGCTCGAGCTCCACGTTCAGCTCTACCAGCAAGGGCACGGCGAGCTTTGCGGGCACGGGCGTGCACCCGGATCTGTTGGCGAAGCATGTTTGGGAGCCGAGCTTGGTCAAGATCA
>Ga0268250_10000147_pt1 | contig 34126 bp, 27 predicted proteins | sample AgamicAsSfe_FD_200448 | JGI IMG/M metagenome (GOLD analysis project Ga0268250, IMG submission 200448) | Agave microbial communities from Guanajuato, Mexico - As.Sf.e (v2) (version 2) | ecosystem: Host-associated > Plants > Phyllosphere > Phylloplane/Leaf | place: Guanajuato, Mexico | collected...
AAAGCCCCAACACCAACGCCCCATGAAACAGCGCAATCTCGCTATGAAACGTCGTCCCATCACTAATCTTCCTCGTATTCATTCCCGCCCAGATCTGCGCCGCATGCAGACACGCGCGTCGCGCGGCAGGTGTTTGCGCCCACTTGCTGATATCATCGAGGGCGAGTTTGGCGGTTGAGGGCCCTTCGCGACCGGCGGCGAGTTCGAAGAGAGGAATGTCGGCGAGGAGGGAGAGGCAGGAGGCGTGCCAAAAGGCTTGGGTGTTGGGGTTGCTGAGGTGGAAGAGAGTTGGGCCGTGGAAGAGAGGGAGAGAGGACAGGAGAGGGGCGATTATGGAAGTGGAGGGGTCGAGGGCGTATGTTGGAAGCGGTATAAGTGACGGATTGTCGATCGTGGTGACGTTGTGGTTAGGTTGATGGCGAGTAGGTTGGAGTAGGCGATGTCGAGCTTCTGACAGACGAATCCAGAGGCTGGCGAGGTAGCCTTGCATTGCTAGCTCGGTGTCCAGAGCAGTTCCGGGAAGTGCATCGAGAGTGGCGACGGCTGTCACGATTGGAGAGCCGGCATTCCCTACTTGTACCCATTTACGAGCATTTGCGGCTTCGAAGAGCTCGCTGGAGCATGGGATGGAGAAACCCAGAGTAGGGACTTGTATGATCGGAACGGCGTCCAAGATATTTGCATAGAACGAGTCGAGCATGAGAAGACAGACTACAAGCCGTTTGGCTGATTCCACACGCGCCCAGGCTTTCCAGGTAATGCCATCGTCGAATCCTTGACGAATGAGGTCGAGGCTGATCTGTTGACCATTTGCTGCTGTGAATAGGTCTCGTCGTTGTGCTAATGTGATGGTCTCTGAGTATAGGCAATGTATTTGTTCCTCTAAGCCTGCGACAGGGTTTGTCGCTACGATACGAAGGAAGAGCATTGCAGCACCGAGTGTAGTCAAAAGTTGGGAGGAATGACAGGATGGTAATGCTCTGGATGTTAGCTCGTTGCGAATCTTCTCAATGGCATCCTAGATTGTGATCAATTTCCGCCATGCTTTTGATTCTCAGATGAACTTACTGGTAGATATGCACGGATAAACTTCCCAGACCCTTCAGAATCCAGTGCTTCGAGTCCTATAAGACACATTGGCAACAGTAGCGCCGCCGGTGTTGCCTTTGCATCAAATGTGGCACGATGTATGAATGGCATGAAAGCGTGGAAACGTTGGAAGTACAAATCCAGACTCAGATCAAGAACCTCTGCAGGAGGGAACCTCGATCCTGACATCACATCACTGGCAGTATCCGATGTTCTGCTTGTGGCCACGTCCGCTGTATGTCTTGAGCTCTGAGAATCACCTCTCGGACGTCGACTACCATACTCGCGAATAAGTCTGGCACGGCACTCTTCTCCAAGCCCCCATCTCGACGATCCAGTTCGCCGTACTGGGTGAGAGTGTGCATACTGTTCCGCCATTCCAGGATCTGAAAAGAGGCTGTCCTCAGTATGTGCCACAACTTGCTCCCACATAGTTTGGCCAGACGATGATTGTGTCGTATTTCGTCGTAATGGCCACAGGCGCTCCACACGGTGAAACCGTTCGTCTGGGACGTCTTTTGTGAATGAAGGTCGGTGTCGTGGAGTAGAGCGCGGTAATGGCACAGCAGGAAAGGCTTGAGACATGTCCATAAAATCCATCATGGCTGAGTCGCCCCACAGATCGAGGCCGTAGGGAAGTGGCTGCATGTCAACATCACACGTCTCGAGCCAGTGAGAGAGATCGTGCGTTAATGATTGAGTGTACATTGGGTATATTTGTGGATCTTGTGGAAGATGTGTTCCAGGCGGCTGCATCCGAGATTGCTGCGGCAGAATCTGTTGAGCCACAGATTGATCCAGGTGTGTAAAGGGTGGTTGTGTAAAGGATGGTTGTATGGTAGGCCCTGCTGCCTGTAGCGCTGCCTCTATCAGACACGACCCATCATGCTGACTACTCATTCGATGTAATGTGTTCGGGGCCATATTTTGCTGCGCATAAAGAGGCATCCCTATCGGCTGTGCGGAGGCCTGTAACAACGGATCCAGAGTAGTTTGCAGACTTTGATAAATACCCTGGCTCCTAGCCATCTCCCCGTCAGTATATTTGGTTGGCAAGCTTTCATTAGTAACTCTACTCGTATCCCCATCCTCCACACTTCTCGATGAAGACCTCGAACCAGATTCCTTTCCCACAACCTTTCGCCTAATACCAGCACCAGAATCACCAACTTCACTCGTCGCAACATCGCTATGATGATTCCGTGTATGCCGTATCAAGACATCGCTCCTAGCATACGATTTCAGGCAAACATTGCATCGAAACGGTTTCTCACCCGTATGCGATCGCTGATGTCGTTTCAGATGTTCGGCTTTGGAGAAGCGTCGATCGCAGTAAGCGCACTTCCTGTTCAGCACGCCTGTCGTAGTTGAGTTTGAGCGCTTTCGTCCTGTTGATGTCGAGGTGGAGGTAGGTGTCGAGGCTGAGGCAGCTTCAGGGACAGTAGGGAAAGGAGCTTGCATCTCGCTGGTGCCGAAGGGCGTTTCTGTTTTGCATATCGAAGCCAGATTCATGATTCTGGGTCTGGCGAATGTCCTGCAATACCAAGTCTTGGAATGGAGTGAAAGACGGGTTCTAGCAACGTCGCCGACCTCAGCTCATCAAAGGACACCGGGCTCTGGTTGCCGCCGGTGTAGCCTTGCTTTGCTGACTGGATGCGTGCCGCTGGTAGCTGCACAGGAGTTCGTGTCCCACGTCCTCTGGTGAATTCCCTTCCAATCAAGTGTTTAGCTCGGATCAACCTCTCCTAGCCTTTAGATCTCGCTGTTTGTCCTTGCGTTGCTGCAACACTTCGGCAGGGGATCAGACTGAATTCGTACTGTAGAGACTGAGCACAGCTGCTGTAACCATCTACTGCTCTCACTCTTTGATACCAGACGCTGTGATCGACATCTGCACGATCAATCTTTCATACAAAGGTATCCTGCATCAATGACTAAGCTGTTTGGAAGTTCCAATAGTAGCATTCGAGAGAGCTGATCCAAGCAAGAGGCATGCGCAGTCCACAGGTTGTGCATATAGCGGAGAAGGTGCCTAATGGTTACAGTAGCCGGAACCTGAAACCAGGCAAGTAACGTGACGACAAGCAAGATCTAAGTCCGGGGAAACTGCCGGGAATCTGGGGATGTGGCGTGCCTTGAAGTTGTGGTGTGCCTCTTGCGGTGCGTGGAAAAGGGGTATGGTACGGTACTGTTTCAAGATGTACTACGGTACTGGCACATAAGCCTGAGCAGAATCCGTACGGCACTCTGCCTGGAACACTTTCAAGCTTCTGTGCGGTGACTGGTATCGAGACGCAGGATCCCAGGTCCAGACAGATATACAAGGAGGAAGAGATAATACAGTACATATAAAATCTACAACTCGCACAGACTCACGCTCATCTTCACAAATTCGCCTTCTGGCCCTCACTACCCACCCACGCCTCCATCGCCTTCGCCTCCGCGTCCCAATTCCACAAATAATCCCTCGTCTTCTGATCCGTCCAGCGATCCGGACTCCTCGTCTCAGTCGTCGGCGGCGCACTCAGCGCCAAATCCCGCTCAATCTGCTCTGGCCCATCGTGCAAATGCAGCGCATCCCTCGTCTCCTTTCCGAAACCTTGTACCGTCTCCGCCCGCTCCTTGCGACTTGTTTCGTAGGCCGCCAGCGCTTTGCGAACGGCTGACTTTGACGCGGTGGGTAGCTGGCTGAGCACGACGCCGAGCGCTGCAGCGTCCTCGACGGCTTGTGCTGCGCCTTGCGCGACATAGGGGAGCATGGGATGGCAGGAATCCCCCATGAGCGCGACTGAACCCTTGATCCACGTGGGCAGCGGGGAGTGTGAGCACAGTTTCCACTCCAACACCTCACCATCCGGGACCAATCTCAACAATTTGATCAGCTTCTCATCCCATCCCTCAAACTCCCTCAACACCCCATCTTTGCTGCCCTTCTGGACCCAGCTTTCGTCCAGGCCGCCACGGTCCGGCTTCGCCATGACGATGTTGAAGAGTCTGTGGCCGCGCACTGGGTACGCCATGACGTGGCGGTCAGGTCCGATCCAGCGGTGGGCAATGGGTTCGTTGATGAAGTGGGCGAGTTCGGGGTCTTTGAGGAGGTCATCGCGGTAGAGCATTAGGCGGAAGACTGCGTCGCCGGTGGGTGTGGCGACGTCGGCGTTATCTCCCAGCATCTGCGTACGGATGCGGGACTTTACACCGTCTGCGCCAAGAACAACATCACCCTCAATCTTCGCCCCCGAGAGAAGCGTGACGGAAGCGGCGTCAAAGTCGACAGCAGTGGCGGTAGAGTCGAGCTTGATGTCGACATTTTTGAGCGACTCGGCTTTGTGAAGGAGGGCGTTGTGGAGATCGGCGCGGTGGACGACGTATTGCTCGCCGCGGGAGTGGTCGACGGTGGTGGTTTGGAGTGCTTGGCCGTTTTGCCAGCGGAGGACCTTGACTTGTGAGGTTTTTACACCGGCGGAGCGGATTTCTTGGCCCACGCCCCATCCTGTGGGAGATCAGTATGAGTTTTATTTCGCAGGTTATGGTGGCAGAACTCACGATCGAAAAGTCTGAGCATGTTTGGTGCACATTGGATTCCGGCACCGATCTCGAGGAGCTTTGATATGTTAGTATGGCTGTGGTGGGAATGTGGTCAAACTAGAGACATACCTTTGGAGCAGACTCAAGCACGGTAACTTGATGTCCTTGGAGTCCAAGCGTGACTGCTGCGGCCATACCTCCAATGCCAGCACTAATAGAATCGTCAGCAATGATGCCTCGTTATCCTCTCTTCCGAAGAGTCCGAGGTTCGTGACTGCGTACCCAATTATTGTGACCCTCAACGGGGTCTTCGCCTGCGGATGACTCATTGTGCTTCTGTGTGTAGTGTGTCGTTGGGAGAGGGGATGATGGCTGGAGTAAATCGACAGCGGAGGATGAAAGATATCTCCTATCTTCTCGTCCTTCAAGTAGCCAGGACTGTAATCACAAGGGGATGCTGCTGTACAATGTAGATCACGGTGCAACAAGTGTACTTGATGATGGATTTCGGTCGACGACAACAAGCAAGTGCAGAAGATGAGGAGTGAGCAAGTGGTCTATCTTGCTCTCAACTGAGGCCACGCCAGACTCTATATAAACATCACTCATTGCCTGGCGACATGCCGACCGGCAAATGCTTCAATTGGAAGCAGCCGGGCACATGCACACGATAGGTTCTACCCCAGGGCCGTCTTGCAGGCTATTGTGAAATGATGGAGACAAGCGCGGAGGTGGAGGCGATGAAGTGATAGATTGACGGCACATCTGCCATCAATTGCCGGAAGTTCATTGGGATGTGGAATGCTTTCCGCCTTCTCATGCACGTGACTTGGAACCAGGAGGTGGTGGTTCCAGGTGTTGGTTCAGGATCTACGAGTACCACCACCTCACATCACGAAACACCTTATTCACTATCAAATATCCACCTTTCCATAAGACATCTAAGAATGTACTCTACATCGTGCTATATGCTACGGACAATGCCGTTGTATATACTGCGTCTATTCAACAGAGATCGTCGTCATCGTATCCAGCCCTTGATTATGACTCCCTTTCTTCTCTCCATCTCCATCTCCATCTTCTCTCCGTGTCACATCCTCATTGCTGGTCTTGTTTCTTTCCAGTTGTTCCTTCATGCCCTCCTCACACACTGCCACGCTCAACTCACTTTGCTGCTACACCTGCACACGCACCCTGCGGATAGAGTTAGTAGAAGCCCTGTACTTCAGCAGATACCAGAGAAAAACACTCACAATAACAGCCACAATCAACAACCCAACCACACTCATAATCCGATTCGTCAACCGCCACCTCCTCGCCTTCTGCCACCTCGCCACATCCTGCTCATCGAACAAATCCCAACTGCCCCCCACCCCTGCTGCAGGTCCAGCCCTGCCATCCACCTCACTCATCATCCTCATCGCCGGCCTTCTTGGAATCGGCAACACGGCTGCCAGCAGCCACGCCAGGGGCATGACAAACCCGATGATGAACAACACAATCTGTCGATTGACTCTGTCCAGCCAGCTCTTGTTGTCCGGGGCGAAGCTCGGGGCGCGGAAGTCGGACATGCGGCCACGGCTGTGACGATCAGGGCGGAGATGCGGCGAGGGTACTTGGACGGTGTGGGGTGCGGCATAAGGGAACGTGCTGTCTGCCCTGACCAAGCTGCCGACGGAAACTTCAGGAGTTGAGTCGACGAGGACGACGCTGTCGCCGGAGCCGATCGAAGTTGCCTCTTGCACGCGAGGGCGAATGCGCGGAACGTACACCATGTCCGGGAAGCCAGCCGAATTAGGTGAGCCAAGTGCGCTGTCGACGCCCTCATATCTGCCATTGTGAATCTGTGCTCCGGGCATCTCATCATTCCAGCCTGACTCAGTCCTGTTGCCAGCTGCGGATCGGTTCCACGATGAGTAGCTGCTGGATGTCGGCGGGCGGGAAGTGTTTGTGATGTGCAGTGGATACTGCTGCGGTTCTGCCATGCCTGAGAAGTACGCTGGACGTGTTGAATGTGTGAACTGCGTGAACTGTGTAAAGTTGCTGGCCTTTGACTTGTGGAGACTGTGGCCATTGCCGCTTGGTGCTGAAGAGTGCATGGAATCTCGCATCATGTGGCGAGGAATTCGCGGCACAGCTGGAACGTCATTCTGCCTGGAATCTGTGGTCGTTGTGCTGCGCGACGAACGAGAGAAGCGGGAGAAGTGGGAAAAGCGGCTTGGTGTCCTGCTGCGTGAACGGTTGCCACTGCGATTTCGATCACGGCTGCGTTCGCGGATGGAGAGACTGTTTTGTGACGAATGACCAGCACCAAGCACACCTTCACCGCCATAGTAAATTCTGGGCAGTGGATTAGCATCCGACCGGTGACATGATCACGTTAAGCTTACCTCGCCCAGGCTGTATAGCTGTCATTCAAGAAGTGATAGAACGACCCAACTGGACCTGTCCTATCAGCATTAGACAGAGAAGTGGCTGAATCATATGCACGAAAAGATGGCGCGGGATGTTCAAGTTCAGCTATAACATCTGTTCGTTCGCGCTTCCAGTGGTCCGAGGCATCGTCTTCGGTTGGTGTCGCTTGTTCTTCCGGTACAGGACTGATTGAAGGACCAGGACGATCATGTATGACATCGAGTGTTGAAGTTGGCGCCCAATTGCGCGAAGGCTGAAGTCCAGTATCGACCGAGCTCGTACGTGAGTGTGCATTTTGTGAGTGATTGCCCAGATTAGACACTGCCCTCTTCCGTTGTAGTCGTCGAGCAGGTCCAGCAGTCGACTTCTGAGGCGTTGTCTCAACGCTGGCCGTCGACGAAGGTTGACCTGCCGGATACTGAATTCCCTGTATACCAAGGCCCGCCTCTTCCGCGAAATGAGATGTGGTAGGACTGGAAGACGCGCGCCGATGTCGATGTATATCTGGTGATTTCGAAGAGTCTGGCGACGCGCCGGAAAAGGTTTGCCAGTTGTTTGAACTTGCTGTGGACTGCGAGCGGACTAATGATATTCGTGGTGGAGGTGGTTGAGACGATCGTGGCGAGGGAAAGATGGAGTAGTCGCTAAGCCGGGCTGTTGATGCACGACTGGACTGAATCTTGACTTCTCGTGCAATCTCTTCCGTTACGTCGTCCTCAGTCAGCGGCAGCGACTCGACGGATGAGGGAGGGTTGTCAGGATCGAACTCATATGATGGAATGACCAGGTCAATTGATTGTCGCAGGTTGATAGGTTCAGGACTGTAGGAAGCGTGTTCAGCAAATGAGGAGTCTGGCGACGAAGTGATCGTCTCTGGTGATGCAAAGGTAGTCTCTGGCGACGCGATCACACTGTCGACAGGTTTGGAATGTATTGAAAGAAGTTTCGGCAGTAGCAGGGGATCCGGCGAGGTGTGCTCTGGCGCGATGTTCTCGGCATTTGCTATGGCTTCTTCTGGAGAGTATACCTGCATGGCAAGCTTTGGAAAGGCTGTTTTGTTTCCTGCTGAACGTGGTGGCTGGACATTCTTAGCTGATGCGCTCCTTTCTTGTAATGGTTGCTTGAGTGAGGATTGAGATTGACCACGATTGTGCGCGGAGGTGATGTCGCGCAAGACTCGCGACGGTGATGTAGTCGTCATTGTGGGAGTAGTAATGGTGAATAATAATGATAGTCGTGAACGCGTGGTTTCTCTGTTGTACTGAGGTGTCTTGGTAATGATCGTGGTGCGCGATGGCAGGGAACGTCTATCGTGGAGTGTGCTGATTCACAATGGTATGACTGGATGAGTGGTGTGCTAATAATGGGAATGAGTGGACGGACAAAGCATGCCCATGGTGTGGAAGATGGATGAAGCTTTGATCAGACTAGTAGATGAGGTGGCTGGCAGAGACGAACTGCTGCATGCTGTATGAGGATAGCATATCCCACCTGCTTCTCAGCAGAACAGGACAAGAGCGATCAAGAGGAGGCAGCAGAGGCAAGATGGAAGAAAAAAGGTCTTCGTATTTGCCATGCGAGGCCTTCTGCATGCATCATGCATCGAGGTGCGAATGTAACGCGTTGTTTTGATTATACACTGCCGGTTCAGGTTTAGCGTGAATGGACGAACCTTGAAACACCAACGCCAGTTACACCAAACACTTTGACCATCAAGCACAGGCCGTCGGCATTGAGGAAGTAGTCATGATATACCCCCGTCGTCCTCATCTCCCTCGTGCATAGAGTGTAAGCCACTGTATCAGACACGATCAGCTCAGAGCGAAGCGCGTCCCCATTGCGTGTCTTGACAGCACGACCTGAAAATCATTTGATCTCTCAGTCAAGCACGAGCAAACACCACGCTTCAAGATGCCTGCCATCCACACAAGTCTGATCAGTTGGCTGATGAACTATTACCGCGCTGAGCGTATGTCTTGGGTCTGAACGTGGCATTCTCATCACGGTGCAACAAAGTGTTAGAAAGGGGCTCACGAAACGCGAGCAGAGGCACCTCAACCCGTCATCTCTTCTGCAACTGCAGCCTGGCTGTCGGTACGTGATTTTCTCCAGGTTTGCATTGCATGGCATAACATGACTGGGCATGAGGAAGGAAGAGAACAGTCGACTCTCACCTTATGGTTCACCGAGTTTCTACATTATGATCACTAAACATCACCTCTCTTAGATCTCCTTCACGCTCATATACGTCCTCCCCTTCTACCTCTCGTCCAAGACGCGTCCTTCGCCTTCGCTCACACGTGACGCACCCTCCGTCATCCGCGCTCGAGTCCGCGCCGTGACTTTCTCCTCCATCTTAACCTCATGCCTGGCAATATGGCTCTCCATCAGCAAAGGCCACTTTACACTCCACGACGCCCTCCACATCCTCGGCTACTGGCCCCTCAGCCTCGTTGACTTATTCAAAACATTTTTACTAGTCGCCACTCTCTTCCTCGGACCTCTGTTCGAGCGCGCTGTATGTGAAGGTCAATGGCGGGATTGGATCCGGCCGAAATACTGGATTGAAGCTCTGGAAACACCGACCCGGTGGCGGACTTATGTCGCCGTAGGTCCCCTCCTAACTTTCCTTACTCGCACTAACACCTTTCAGGGACCCGTAACGGAAGAAGTGGTCTTCCGCTCCACCATCATCACCGTCCACCTTCTCGCCCGCGTCTCGCCCACGAAACTCGTCTTCATCACTCCGCTCCACTTCGGCATCGCGCACGTCCACCACTTCTACGAGACCACCCTAACGCACCCTTACACGCCAAAGGCTGCAATCTTGCTGCGAACGGTGATACAATTCGCTTACACCTCACTTTTTGGGTTCTTCGCTGCGTTCCTGTTGCTGAGAACAGGGAACGTGTATGCGTGCATCCTGGCTCACAGCTTCTGCAATGCTATGGGTTTGCCGAGAGTCTGGGGGAGAGTGGAGAGAATTGAGACCCCTATAATTATGGCACCTGAAGGTACTGTTGGAGGAAGAGATACCAGGGCAGGCGGCGTGCAGGTGGAGGTTGCAGATGGCAGACTAGGTTTACAATGGACGGTAGCGTACTATGTCCTGCTAGTGCTCGGGGCATCGCTATTCTACCACAATATATGGACATGGACGGAGTCGACGAATGCGCTGGTCGAGTTCGGTGGAGCAGGGAAAGGCCGATGAAAGGCATGGAGGACGCGTAGACCTGATTAGGATGTGTTCATCGATTCACCTCTCAATGCTTACATCAACGCGTCGTGCATTGAACACGAGATATACTGTCCTGAATCAGAATTCTGAGACTTGGGAGAGTGCCCTAGGTCCCGCTCAAAGTCTTGCTTTGTGAATCCAAAGCACAGCAGACTGTCATGCAAGTCATCAATAGAGCGTGGAAGCAGGTAAAGTGGTTGAATCTGCGATTGCCTGAAGCAGAAATCCATGACTCCTTTGGAAAGCCACCCCACCTCTTTCGCGCGAATGAGCTCATGTGGGGTCACATCACATCTAACATGCTCGTCCTTTGTCAGCATTCGTCACTGCTCTCTCTCCTCTCCTCCTCTGCCACCATATCCTCCCTATCCTCCTCCTTGTCGATTTAAATCATCCAGAATGACGAATACACAAACTCAACCACGCTGGCCCCACGGCGCCAAAGCATGCATCAGTATAACCCTCGATAACATGGGTGAAGCGGCTGACATAAATCGCGGCCTGATACCCGAGTCGGATCCTGTGGGCGACCACCACAGCGTCAAGGTCGAGTTGCCTAAGATGTTGGAATTGCTGGATGAGTACAAGGTCAAGGGCACGTATTACATCGAGGGGTGGAATTGCGATGTAAGTAAAAACTAAAAGGTGGAGGGTGAGGTGAACACCAGGGAAGAAGCCGGATATTACCTTGGGTGGACGGGCGAGGCGGGGGGGTAGAGTCTTGCTGGGGAAAGGAAGGAGTACAACACTCGTCTCCGACTATACACCCACTTGGCTCTTTCCCCACAAACCCACCCCGTCGCCCAATTGCCAGCAGCACGTCCCACAGCACTCAAGCTAACACCGGTCCATCCTTTCACCAGGTCTATCCAGATGCTATGCATGAAGTCACGCGCCGCGGCCACGAAATCGCCTTCCACGCTTTCCAACACGAAGTCTGGTCCACCCTCTCCCCCTCCGACGAAATCTCCAACCTCACCCGCTCCATCGCCGCCGCCAAGTCAATCGGCGTAACATATCGCGGTTTCCGACCGCCCGGCGGCATGATAACACCGCAAACCCTCCAACTCATGAAAGATAACGGCATGACCTACCTCTCACCGGCTGCCAAGCGCGCGGCGGTCGTGGACGGTGTGGCGATGGTGCCATTTCAGTGGGAGAGCATCGATGCGTATTTCTACATGCATGAGACGAAGCCACTGCGGCTTGGGTTGGGGGATCCGGCGGAGCCGTTGAGTGAGGAGGTTATGGAGGAGAGGTTTTTGACGAGGGTGGATGACGTAATTGAGGAGGGTGGGTATTTGGCGTTCCTGTTTCATCCGTTTTTGACGGTGGGAGAGAGGAGGCTGGAAGTTATGCGGAGGGTGGTGGAGAAGGTGAAGCAGAAGGAGAAGGAGGGGAAAGTGTGGATTGCCAGGGCTGGTGAGGCGGCGGACTGGATTGGAGAGAGGAAAGAGGTGTTTGGAAGTGATCCAGGGTGGGACGATGCGAAGTGGAAGATGAAGTAAGTTTACTCCGCATGTAAGGTACAAAGAGCTATTGTTGATCATTTCCAGGCCTAGCGAGACGTGAAGCATACTGCCTGCATACTTGATCCTCGTGATACCGTGGAAGTCAGGTACAGTACCTCGCGGAGCACTACGGTGTCGTTTGCAAGCTACTGAGCCCAATCGGCTGTGCAAAGTGGAAGCTCGAGACGAAGCTGGGATCGCCATTAGTCAGCATCTTGATGTCCTGTTGGCAAACCCGCGACCATGGCCTTCCCCGACATCGGGAGTGAAGAAGTGGTGACAGTCGTGGCTAGATAGTAGAATATGGAGGTTTTCCTTGTGGTCGGGAAACTTGAATCTGTGGTCGGGAAACTTGAATCTTTCAAGGGATGGAGAACTACTGTGAGCAGAATCTATTGCGTACTCTTTACGGCACCCTTCAAGACTCTGGTAAGAGGACGGTGGCTCTCGGTGGTAGTTGGGGTGAAGGAGGATGGTATGGAATTATACTACTGGAATTCATTGCCCCTCAAGCTACTATGAGCTTCCGCCTTTAGGACTGTAGAAGTGTTTGCAAAGTCTCAGCGACAGTCCGCTTCGGTGGCGCAATCTCAAGAACCTGCTTGCTTGTCCCCGCAGCTACAGTCTTGCCATCCCACGACGTTACCGGTGCATATTTGATGCTCCGTATGACATTCTTCGAGTAATTGCTGGTGTCCGCCATGTAGTCAACAAACGAGACATCCTTAAATTTCACATCCTTGACACTCTCGCCAATATATCCCTCCACTATCTTCACGATGTCCTTGCCCGTATAGTCCTCCGGACCGTTCAGCTCGTACTTTGCCTTGTTATGCCTCTTCGGGTCGTCCTCCGCCAAGAGATGCGCCGCAAACTTTCCCACCTCTTCCGGGTCGATGCTAGCAGCGGGAGCATCGCCCGAGCACATCAGCGCAAGCGTGCCCTGCTTGCCCGTCTCGCGATACTGTTTAATGAACTGTGCGGCAGGACCCGCAATGTGCGACGTGAAGACCATGGGCTGCAACGACGTCCAGCCCAATGTCTCGAACTCGGGCGTCTCCAACATGGCTTCAATAGCCCAGTGCGTCCGCGGGTAGTACGCATTATTGTCCGGGAACACGTTGGCGGCCGTTGTCGAGATACGCACGACGTACTGGACGCCAGCGCGGAGGGCAGCCACCAGGAAAGTCGATTCCTCGGAAAACTGCGTCGGTTCGTTGTGTGATGCGATGAATACCCGCTCGACTTGACGTTCGCAGAGCCAGGCTGGGGTAATCTCGCTCCAGGCCTGCTCTTCTACCTCTATACCAGAGATCCGGGCGATCGCTTTGGCAGCAGAGCTTTGGGCGGAACGGGTCAAAGCTATGATTCTGTGATGGGACAATGTTTTGCTTTTCTGGAGCAGTTCTGGCAGGTTATCAACGACGCCTTTGCCGGTGTTGCCGGTCGCTCCGACAATGAGAATGGTAGGTGCCATAGTGTAGAAGGATGATCAAGTTGGTGTTGATGGTGAAAGGGTTGTGGATTGGAAGTAAGGTTAGATGTCAAGGCTTATAGAGAACATTGAATACACGAAAGAACGAAAAGAACAGATCTGACTGCTTACAAACAGAACAAGCTGCAGCCTGCTTACAAAGCTTGGTCGTGTGTTGATCTGGTGAGACCTGAAGACCTGGGCCGCCCGAGGAGTGGAAGCATTCAAAGTAAAGTAAGGTTGGGAGGACAATGGCATAATTGATGCAAGTTGCATAAAAATGAATATCAAGCAGGGTAGCCATGTAAAATGCTGTGAGTTGGAATTTGGGCGCGAGTGCACTTTGATCACTGCAGATTAGGATATTTTAGCTGGTAGTACAGCCTCATAGACTCATAGACCTTCCTTTCGCCCCAGATAGGCAATCGTGTATCGCTACAGTATTTGTGCGATCAGTATACATCATCAAGGTGCTTCTAACCTCAAGGGGGTGTCGTTGGCAAGTCTCTGATTCAATGAGCATACCCCGCCGGCATCTGGTTCGGCTGTCCCACATCGTCGTCGTCAATGAGTGTTGTGGGGCCTAGTTGAGCTTAAACCATGAGGTAGTATAACACAGCCATGCGCCTCTCCTCTCCCATTAGCCTGGGAACACTTTTAGAAGCCTGATCTACTATCACTCGCATACGCAAATCAACATGGTTGTCCCACGCAAAGCAGCTACTGATCCGTACGACCGAATCCCGCGTATAGATTACAAGGCATACAGGCTGACCACTACCCTGTCAATAGTCAGCGCATCTTCCACTACACAGACCTCCAGCGTACAAAGCCTACGCGAGAGAATGATCCTTATGAGTACCAGGCCGGCTGGAACAATAGGTTCAGCTCCGAGGTGATCCCTGGTGCCCTTCCAGTCGCCCAGAACAACCCTCAAGACCGAGGCTTTGGCCTGTATACTGAGGGCATCACGTACTCTGCTTTTGCGGCACCGCGGGCACATAACTCGTTCACGTATATGTACCGTGCGAGGCCGACTGCTGCTCATCGTAAGTAAAAGTTTATCCATACTGTCACCGATGTCAGATTTTCCGGTGGAGCTGCTTCTCAGGTATCGAAAGTTGGAGCATGAGGAGCAGTCTGAGAACCACTGCATGAAGAGTACTGACTGATAATATCGTTAGTCGGCTACAAGCCCATCAAAACACGCTCACATATCGAGAACTGCTTCCTGTCCTTGAACCCAAAAGTCGAGACACTTCCCGAGCAGGCAGAATGGTCACCTTTTCCACTTCCAGCAGACGATGATCATGTCGATTTCACAGACGGCCTTCATACACTGGCCGGCAGCGGTGACCCAAACTTGCGCGAGGGTATCGCTCTCTACGTGTACATGTTCAACACCAACATGACCAACAAGGCATACTGTAACACCGACGGCGACTTCCTCATCTGTCCTCAAACTGGTATCCTCGATGTCCAGACTGAGATGGGAAAGCTCTTTGTCCAGCCTGGTGAGATCATGGTTGTTCAACGCGGTGTTCGCTTCAGTGTCAACCTTGCGGAAGGTCAGAAAGCCGCTCGAGGATACATCACTGAAGTCTGGGGCTCGATGTGGGAACTGCCTGATCTTGGTCCGCTAGGTGGACATGGTCTTGCCAATGCAAGGGATTTCCTTCACCCCGTGGCGTTCATTGATGACGATCTGCATGTCAAGTTTGACATTGTCATGAAGAACAATGGCAGGCATATCGCACTCGAGCAGGACCACAGTCCATATGATGTGGTAGCATGGGTTTGTTTAGTCAGTACAGAAAAGAGTGTTCTCCAGCTAACGTCTTCAAGCACGGAAACGTTGTTCCTTACAAGTACGGTAAGAAGTCCCCCTGGAGTCGTTCGCTTAGCAGAACTTGGCCAGCACGCTGATCTCAATTGTGATGTTAAGAGATGTGCTAACATTGATTGCAGATTTGACGAAGTTCGCATCGCAAAATGCCACCTCCATCGATCACACAGACCCTTCGATCAACACGGTACTCACTGCGAAATCACGCGATCCGAACACGCCACTTGCCGACTTTTTGTGGTTCGGACCACGCTGGGATGTTGCCACCAACACGTTCCGCTTACCGTATTTCCACCGCAACTCAGCCTCGGAGTTCCTTGCATGCCTGTACGGAGAAGGCCTAGGACGATCAGATGATTTCCAGCCAGGAGGTGGTAGCTATGAGGGTGGTCACACACCGCATGGTGGCTTCAGTGACGGCTATGTTGAAGAAGTCAAGATCCAGACAAACGAGCCTCGCAAGATCCTCGAGAGTAAGTGCCCCTCAGTTGCTCATCATCTGATCGCCTGCTAATCATATGGCCAGACCAAATGACAATCATGGTCGAGACATCCCGCACTTTCCTCTTCACAGAATATGCACGCACCATTTGCGGCACGATTCACACGCAAGGTACTGATCCCAAGGTCTGGGATGTACTGCCAGACCACTTCTCGGCGCATCCTGAGACGAAGAAGCTCCTGGCACGATTGAAGGAGGAGAAGGCGGCTGAGAAGAAGAGGGTGGATTACTATCATAATTTGGACTTGTTGAAGGGAAGACCAGACCTTGTTAATGGTCAGCAGTAGTGAGGTCACTCGGGGGCTTGACGATATTTTGGATATATGTAATCACGTAGCTGAAATCATGATGGGCTTTGGGTCACACAATCATGAAACAGAGGTGGGAGAAGTTCGGAGTGGAGTAAGGTAGTGGTTCGCCTAGCGTGATTTCTGTACCAGAGTCAAGCCGGATCACGTCCGATCTCCTTTTGGCGGCGACGACATCATGCGAGTATTCCCTTCCACACTTCACGCTATACCGATCTACGTGCGATATTGCGCAGCGACATAAGCATCACTGGTGGACAAGAACAAAGCAAGAAAGCAACCCCTACAGGCTCACAAGGAGGACCCACTTCAACGCTTCCCCAGGCCGCATTCCACGACCTCAAGGCTGGCGCATAGGGCGATTTGCGCGGCGCAGTCGCGGCGGGTGAGGCCGTCGTGGAGGGGATAGGCAGGCAACGTGGGCTATGATGCCATCCAGTATCAGCTCTGAAGGCAAGCGGCAGACATCTGGCTCCAAGAACTTCTTCTCGCGGCGATGGGGCACAAGATCAAGCAACGACAACGGACAAGATGATGGGCTGGGCCCGACGGGAGGTGGCTATTTGGATAGCGCGCCAGGTTCGATGTCTTCGCGGCATTCCAGAGGCATCTCAACTGCATATAGCGAGCGCCCTGTTTCATACCAGCTTGATGAGCCGGACCTTGGCGCGCCCATAACTTCGATACCTTATGAACACACCTCGAGGAGTAATCGTCTGCCGACTAACGTGGAGACTCTCCCACGTACTGGACACAGATCGTATGTGAATCGAAGTATGCCGCCGCCCCCACTTCCACCACCGGCGTCCAACGTCGAACGATATCCAACCTTTGATCCGAGCGCGTCGACATCGTCATCACATCTGGGAGGTCCACGACCGCCGACTGCATCCTCGTCAGCTGGAAGTAGAACTGGCGAAAGAGGTGGAGCTCAATCGATATACAATGGAACGGCTGGGTCCATCTACAGCGTGTCTTCACGATCGCAGAATGCCTATGCAAACTCGACATATGCGCCGACATTGACACGGGCATCGTCGGATCATGGCGATCAAGCCAGCATATGGTCTAACACATCACCCAATCGAGCGCCAAGTGTGCTTTCTCTGGGTAACACCTCGACAATCAGCTTTCCCGCCACAATGTCAGATTATCCAAATCTGCAACCCTCGATATCGCAATCAACGACTCGGGGGGTGAGCCCAAACTACCTGTATTCGCAGCACGAGTCTCACTCCGGCTCCACTTTGTCAGTTGCGACGCAAGATGTGAACATGTCACGACCATCGGACGATCGCGTTGTAGAACAAGAGTTTCTCGCACTTATGCAGAGAAGAGGATGGCACAGCTTACCGGAACAGGCACGTCGGCAGATGGAGGCATATCCAGTATCGAAGAAGTGGACGCTCGTGCACCAGGATCGGTTAGCCGAAAAGCAGGGAGAGCAAAGAAGGAAAACGAACGCGCGCAATACTTTTGGATACGACCAATCGCAAGGGAATCAGCTGAAAGCAGACGAGGAGGGCAGCCCGGAGTGGTACGTGAAGAGAGTATTGGACAACACGATCACAGCGAAACAGTTGCAATCGCTTACCGTGAGCCTGCGGACACAACCTATCGGCTGGGTGAAGAGCTTTGTCGAAGCACAAGGTCAGCTCGCGCTCGGAAGCGTTATCACAAGAATCAACAAGCGACAAACGCAAGGCCAAGGCTCTGAGAAGGATTCTGATCGAGAAAATGACATCGTGAAGTGCTTGAAAGCCTTAATGAACAACAAATATGGCGCAGACGATGCTCTCAACCACCCTCAGATCATCTCGGCTCTAGCTAGCTCTCTTGCATCACCCAGGCTATCCACTAGGAAACTCGTCAGCGAAGTGCTCACTTTCTTGTGTCATTGGGCGGATGGCCAGGGACATCAAAAGGTTATCCAGGCTTTGGACCACCTAAGACATGGTCAAGGTGAAAGCGGCAGATTCGATGCGTGGCTACGAATACTTGAGGTCACCATTGATGGCCGTGGCAAGCTGGGGAGTCTTGTTGGTGCGAGCGATGAGGTTAGGAGTGGCGGTATCGGCATCGAGAACCAGTTGATGGAGTACGCCGTGGCTTCTTTGATGCTTGTCAATATGATTGTGGATGCACCAGAGGATGACATCCAGCTACGATGTCACTTACGGGCTCAACTAACAACATGTGGACTGAAGCGAATCTTGACGAAGATGGAAGGGTTCCAATATGAAGTCATTGACAAGCAGATTGAGAGATACATGACCAACGAAGCCATTGACTACGAGGACTTGCTCGAGCGTGAGAATGGCAGCGTGATGGATGGCATGGAGCCAGAAGCCAGGGACCTCAACGAGCCTTCGCAAATTGCAGATGCCATCATGTCAAAGGTTCGTGGCAGTCGAGCTCAGGACTATTTCGTGTCAGCCATGCAGCATCTTCTCTTGATGCGAGACAATGAAACCGAGGATCGTCTGCGAATGTTCCAGCTCGTAGACTCGATGCTAAGCTATGTTGCAATGGACCGGAGGCTACCTGATATGGACCTGAAGCAAAGCCTGAACTTCACCGTACAAGGCCTTCTCGACAAGCTCTATACAGACTCCGAGGCGCGACTCATCCGAGATGAATCGCTTGAATATCGCCAAATCGCCGATGCAGCCCTCGCCGAGCGAGATGAGATGCGAGCTCAAGTTGAGCTTGGTGCAGGAGGACTCGTGGCTAAGTTGCAGAAACAGTTGGAAGAGCAGGAGGAGGTTATCAAGCTTCAGAACCGTAAGATCGAAGGACTCAAGGCTGAAGTCTTCGAAGCGCAGCGACTACGTGCTCAAGACCTGCAACGGAATGAGCTCGAAACCCGTGAGCTGTACCTCATGATGCGTGATGCTCAAGAGGCAGCAGCGGCAAACAGGGTTGGCGAGAAGAGTACTGGTATCTTGGATCGCGACCAGCTCATGGACAGGCTTGAACGGCAGCTCGAGCGCGCGAAGACACAAGCAAAATTGGAGGGCAAAGTCTGGCAACAAATCAATCCTTCGAACAGACTACGTGAACTTCGAGAACAGATGGAGGACACCGAGCAGCCGCAATACGATGAGACAGAAGCTGATAGTGCATATTTTGGTACATTCTGGAGGCGACAGACTGCGCAGAAGCTGGCTCAAGGTGATGATGGCATCGTGGCCGATGCGTCCAACCACAGACGTGTTAGCAGGATGAGCTCCACCAGGGAGTCGTCACGCCCAGACGCTGCTAAAGCAAGAGGCTATCTTGGCGAGCTGACTGCAAAGATCCGTCCAGCCGAGATTGATGAGGCAGACGAAATCGAGGACGAAGGCGTTACAACTGGACCAACACATTCAAGCCTGGAGTCAGGCTCACCCCAGACTCCAGAAGATGGTATGGCTCCTGTAATGCGACACTCGAAAGGTCCACCAACACCTCCGCTACCAGGGTTTGGAGGACTGCCTCCACCGCCTCCACCACCGATGCCAGGATTCACATCGGCGCTACCACCTCCACCCCCACCAATGCCAGGCTTCACCGGTCCTCCGCCACCGCCACCGCCCATGCCAGGATTTGGTGGCGCTCCACCTCCACCACCTCCACCACCTCCAGCGATGCCGGGATTCAGTTCTGCACGAATACCAGGGCCTCCACCCATGCCTGGGTTCACAGATGGTGCACCACCACCTCCGCCTATGCTTGGCTTTGGTGGCATGCCTCCCCCGCCGCCGCCAATGCCCAGTCCAGGCTCAGGACCTCCTCCGCCACCATTTCCCGGAGTACCTGGCGCGCCACCCATGCCTGGATTCAAGACACCATACAGAACAGCACAGTCTGCGTACCCATCGTCTGCGAGCTTCACTCTTGGCATTGTCCAGCCGAAGAAGAAGCTCAAAGCACTTCATTGGGAAAAGGTTGAAGCCCAGGAACAGACTCTTTGGGCTGTACATATGCCATCAGCAGAAGCAAAGGAAGAGAAGTATATCGAGCTCTCCAAAAAGGGCATTTTGGATGAAGTTGAGAAACTCTTCTCTGCGAAGGAAACGAAACAGATTGGCAAGTCTGCAGCGAGGAAGGCAGAAAAAAAGCAGATCATTTCCAGCGAGCTCATGAAGACGTTTCAGATCTCTCTTTCCAAGTTCTCTCAAGTTGCAGTCGAGGATGTGGTCAGGATGATTGTCCACTGCGACCAGGACGTGCTCGAGAATCCAGTGGTTATGGACTTCCTCCAGCGGCAAGATCTTTGCGATATCCCGGAGAATGTGTCCAAGCAGATGGCTCCATACAGTAAAGATTGGACTGGAGCGAATGCCTGGTCGAGTGAGCGCGAACAAGATCCCTCCGAACTTACTCGTGAAGATCAGCTGTATCTTTACACTGCATATGAACTTCATCATTACTGGAAGTCCAGGATGAGAGCGCTTGCACTGACAAGATCATACGAAAAAGACTACGAGGAGATTTCTGCAAAACTCAAACAAGTCGTTGCCGTGTCCGACTCTTTGCGGGATTCGGTCTCCTTGATGAACGTCCTTGGCCTGATTCTGGACATAGGCAATTTCATGAACGACTCAAACAAGCAAGCTCAGGGTTTCAAGTTAAGCTCTCTCGCTCGCCTTGCAATGGTCAAAGACGACAAGAATGAATCCACCTTTGCCGATGTCCTTGAACGTATCGTGCGAACAAAGTTCCCTGGCTGGGCTACCTTCGTAGACGACATCTCTGGCGTCATCACGGCACAAAAGCTCAACGTCGAACAACTCAAGCTGGATGCGAAACAGTACACCGACAACATCAACAACATTCAGATGTCACTCGACTCCGGCAATCTTAGCGATCCGCAGAAGTTTCATCCGCAAGACCGCGTCAGTCAAATTGTGCAGCGGGCCATGAAAGAGGCACGCCGAAAGGCAGAGCAGATGCAGCTATATCTGGAAGAGATGGTCAAGTCTTATGACGATATCATGGCTTTCTTCGGCGAAGACCCCAGCGACGATAACGCACGCAGAGACTTCTTTGCGAAGCTCGCCACATTCATTCAAGAGTGGAAGAAGTCGAATCAGAAGAACGTCGCTATTGAAGAACTTCGGAAACGCAATGAGGCAAACATGCGCAGGAAGGCAGCAGCGACACCATCTGCAATTGATGCGGTAAGCCGCGAAATCTCGCCAGGTTCAAACGGAGCCATGGATGTTCTGCTCGAGAAGCTGCGGGCTGCTGCACCGCAAGCCAAAGACCAGCGTGACAGGAGGCGTCGGGCTCGTCTGAAGGACAAGCACGAAGTGCGCGTTGCATCTGGCCAAAAGATGCCTGATCTGTCAGATATACTTGACGACGACAAGCGGCTGCCGAGTGCAGAAAAACCAGAGACCATTGCAGAAGAGACGGACGATCTTGACCGGTTGCATCCTGCCGATGTACATTTGCGTGATGGCGACGATGTGGCTGATCGCGCCGCTGCCATGCTACAAGGCCTCGGTGGCGAGAGTGAGAATGACGATGCATCGGAGCCAGCAAATGGATTATCTGCGAAGCTGAGTGTCGCCAGGAGAAGAGAGACACGCGATCCGGCTGCTGATGACGAGCGCTTGAGGCGAAGACGACGTCGGGCTGCAAAGACTCCTTCGGTGGATCATGGCAACTCAATCGATCCTGGACAGGATATAAATGGCCTCGAGCAGGATATCGCCGTACCAGTGCATGAACCGACAATGTCTACCCCAGTGTTGGTTGAGCCCGAGCAAGCCTACGATGCTACCGCTGCCTCGACCGCTCTGGATATTCCAGAGACGATTGTCATTCCGCCAACACCACGCGCGCAGCACACGGAGCACTTTGATGACAGCAGCTAGCTGAACTACGATGAGCTGGTAACGTGGTTGGGAAAGCCTTCAATTGAAGCAGCATAGTACGGGGTCTTCTTGTTTGGACACGGAGCAGTAGGTGGCGGCACGCATATAGCGTTGGAGTATCGAGGGCACATTGTAATGAGCTGAATGACATTCATAGTGACGGCAGCCCATGAGGAAGGTACGTTGAGGTTGAGGTTGGCTGGTCGGGTGGCGGAATGATAATCATGGTTGGTAACGGTGACGATGTTATGATGGCTTTGTCTATATACCCTGGGTAACTGTATCGCTTGTTCACCCACGCACATCTTTTGCATGCCCCTGTCGTCTTGTTCTGCTGCTGTTTTCTCAGCGGGAAAGCACGTGACTTTTCCTTGCCACCATGTTGCCCAGCGCGTTGCAGCATTGAGGTGCGCCTCTACAACCACCACTGACTTTGTTTGCGTCTGGGCATGACGCGGAACTGATAGAGTAGAGCTTGGTAGTATCGCCCGCGGGATGAGGTTCAAAGCAGACATTCAGAACGCGACAGTATTCAGCCGTACGTGTGCAGCATTACCTTGCGTGACAGCCTGCGCGGAAAGACCTCTTCACACCGCTACTGACACTACGCCCTTCTCTTCTCAGGGTTCGTCGACTCACTGAGCTCGATCGGCAAGGTCGCCTGGGTGCGACTCACCGACAGCGATGTCCGCTTCACCATCATCCCTGAGCAGGGCACACAAGTGTGGGCGTGAGTTCAGCTAAAAGTCCTACCGAAGAGGTTTATACTCGAGACCAAGTGAAGCTGATTATACCGCAGAGTGCTCCAAATAGTAAGCCTCGACCATGCGTCAAGCACCTCGCCGTCCCTGCCGCCACTTTTGCACGTCAAAGCTGATCTCAACAGGACACAATCTTCGAAACATACAACGTCCAGTCCGCCGCTCCCTCCAACGCCATCAATCTTGAAGTCCCCTTGGCACCTCTGCTTGCCGCTCTCCGCTCAACCTCAAACGCCACCTCCGCCAGCATTCGCCTCACAAAACGCGATGGCATCCCCTACCTCGTCATCACAATCGCCACGACCATTGAGCGCTGGAATCCCAACAGCGCCCCCTCATCCTCTCACCACCACGACCATCCAGGTCCGCAGAATCATGGTCTCGGCAGTCGCTCTGACGACGACAACGTCTTCGATACCACAAATAGCAGCAACGGCGTAACTCTGCAAGCACCGACCACCCACGAAACCATCATCACGCAAGACATACCCGTGCGCGTCCTCGCACCCGAGGCAGTCGCTGGCCTCCACGAACCTCGCTGCAGAGAACCTGACGTCCACATCGTGTTGCCGCCGCTAAATCAGCTCAAGGCTGTGAGCGATCGGTTCACGAAACTGGGTATCGCTACCGCCTCCACCTCCACTTCAAACACTGGTGGTGGCCGCGGCGATGCTGGAGCGAACGCTGCTGGCTCTGGCCTGGGCAACAAAGCCCCTCGACTAGAGCTGTCGGCGACGATGCACGGCGATCTACGTCTTGCCCTGCGAAACGACGGTTTGAGCATCGCAAGTACATGGCAGGGTCTGACAAATCCGGAACTTGATCCTGGAGCGGTGGAGGGTGGTGAGGATGGCGTGCGTATGCATCCAAGCACACGTATGCGCGGCAGAGGCGGCGATAATGCCAATGAAGACGATGCAGCTGATGGGAACGACGACGAAGACGATATGTTACAGCGTGGGTGGGCGCGCGTGCGTATTGATAGCCGCGATTGGAGCAAGGTACTGAGTGTGGGCAGGCTGGGTGGGAGGGTTATTGCCTGTGAGTTTTGCTCTTGCTGCGCATTTGGCTCGACCTCGGATCTCTTTTCGAATGTCGTGGTGACGTCCAGGCCAAGCCTGCTCTTGCATCTCAATGGCTGGAATGCAGGACAGTATACCATGATTGCACAACATACTTACACATACCAGGTTTCTGTCACGATCATGCACTTATACTCTACGTATATCTTTCGAGCGAGGACAGCAACGCCGACGAGAGCGTACTGACGGTATGTCTTTTCACTGCCGCCACTGTACTCGAGAGTATGTACTGTCTGTGAAGGCTAATGATCACGCAAAGTACTATGTCAGCTCCTACAGCCTCTGACACCGAGCACTCCCATGTCTGACTGGACGAGTCCTCGTTCAGTTTATCACTTCCGGCTTCTCCAATCCCATGAAGCACGCTCGCCTTACAGTTGGGGATATGAGGGCTCATTGTAGAGTGGCCGGCCGTCAAAGTCGACAGAAACAACCAACTCTCGTGTCACTCCAAAATCAAGCTCTACACTGGCGTCGCGAGAAACCAGCAAGCGTGCCTGGTAGCACTTATCATGGCTCAGCGCCGACGACAAGCCACCACCATAATAGTCGTTGCTTGCATGATCATGCTACCATGATTTACCTCAACGAACAGTGTCAAGGAAGAACACTATGCAGACATCACAAGGTACGCTCGTCAGCTCTCTTGCAAGGTACACCCCGCCACTGGCAGTATGTGGACAACAATAGAGTAGACTTGTTACACTGTACTGTGTGAGGATCTGGGATGGGCATGAGACGCCTGTAGTCCGAGATCGGACACGAAGTCAACCTCGAGAGAGTGGCTGTCCATGAGCTTGTTGCTGTACTATAACTCTGGGGTTATGCAAGGGAGAAATGCAGAATGCCAGTCAGCCACTTCGAGAGCTTAGCTGGAAGTCTTGTAGTCTGATGAGTCGGATATCCGCTCGATACAGCTGCAAATATTCGTCCAGCGCGAGGAAAGTAGTCCACCAAGTAGTCCGCCAAAGTAGTATTTTAATTTGCCTGAGTCCGCTTGGGGCCGCCGCCCCGCCAAGCCAAGCCCAGAGGATGTAAGCTGACCTTCGCCTGCTATTCTGTCCTCTTCGTCGCCGACACCACCACCCAGTCAACCGGCGACATCTCTGACTCTGTCTCAGTAGTGGTCTCTGTGCATCGACCATCATGAAGCTCAGCCTCGGAAGCACGATACTAGCGCTCGTATGCTATGCCTCCATTGGCGTCTGCATATAACAACTGACATGTTGAGATGAGCTTTGGCTGCGGGCACTCGAACCTCGAGGTCGACTGAAACTGCAGCCAGTATCTCCCTCTCTACCTATGTGATGCCGCAATGCCTTCCTCGCACACAAGTCGTGCCCTGCTAATCAGATTGAGGAGTCGGACGACAGACATCTTGCACTACGTCAGCAGACAGTACACAAATTGCCATCTATGCCCGGTGACAAATCCTGCAGCATTCCTAATTCTACCTTTGATTCTTCTGTGGCGATCGTCCAAAGCATCTACAGCATCAAAAGGGGCCGAGAATTCGCCTCATCACAAAAGCTGTTGTGCAGAGCATAAAGCCGGAATCATGCCGCATTTCGAAAACCAAACTGCCGTATAACCGTTTGTATGCACGCATCAGGTGGGGCATCTCGGTGTCGGATGGCGATTGCTCATCATCTTCTCTTCTCCTCTTCTTCTCCTCTTCTCCTCACTTCTCCCACCCTACAACGATACAAAAGCCTCTTCCTCTTGCAAATCTTGTCACCGTGTCTGTAGATCTACCAATCGCAAGCCTTACTACACCAGCCTCCATCTGTCCTACTAGTAAAGCCAGTGGCGATGGATCGCCTGGAAAAAATCCTCTCACGACCCAATGCCAAACCGTACAGATCAAAGGGAATCGCCGCAAACGAGCGTATCTACCTCAACGACAAAGGGCAAATCGACTTTGCCCCAAATGACATTGAAAACCCCAAAAACTGGAGCGTGAAACGAAAATCATACATCACTTTCGCCTCCGTTCTTCTCGTCATCAACGCTACCTTCGCCTCCTCCGGACCGTCTGGCTGCTTGCCGTCTATCTCGGAGGAACTGCATGTGAGCACAGAAGCGGCAGGCCTTGTCGTCACCCTGTTCCTGCTCGGATACTGTGCTGGTCCTTTGATGTGGGCGCCGTTGTCTGAATTTTACGGACGAAGGTGGATCTTTTATGGCACATTTCTGATGTATATCGTCTTCAACTTCCTCTGCGCGTTCGCAAACAACTTCGGTGCTCTGCTTGTCGGGCGTTTCCTCACTGGTACGATGGCTAGTGCTGCTCTTTCGAATGCCCCGGGAGTGCTCGTCGACATATGGGGTCCGGCCGAGCGTGGAAATGCCATGGCTGTCTTCAGTATGATGACTTTCATCGGACCAGCTGTGAGCCCTGTCATCGGTGGTTTCATCCAGCTCAAATTAGACTGGCGATGGAGTTTCTACGTGCTGCTGATGCTGGCGGCACTTACTCTGATTCCGATGATCACGATACCTGAAACACTTCCTTCGCAGGTACTGCTCAATAAAGCTAAACGAGTACGAAGACTACAGATCCCAGGCTACGAAAACGTCAAAGCACCGGTTGAAGAAACAGATCGCACTTTGCTTGGTATTTTCAAGGTCGCACTGACCAGGCCTTGGATCATTCTCTTCGACCCAATCTCATTCGCTGTGGCCGTCTATCTCAGTGTGGTCTACATGTTGCTCTACATGCTCTTCAGCATCTACCCAATCGTCTTCCAGGAAATGCGTGGCTGGAACGCTGGTGTCGGCGAGCTGCCCCTGATCGGCACTGCAATCGGCGCTATGCTCGGAGGCTGTATAATTTTCGGCGTCACTAGTCAGGACCAGAAGAAGATAGCCAGAGGCCACAAAGCCGTCCCCGAAGACCGCCTCATCGTGGCAATGGCAGGCGGAATCCTATTCCCGATATCCATGTTCTGGTTCGCCTGTGAGTCACCTCAACAATGCTCCCTTCGTGCAGGTACCAGATGCTAACATTATCTTTATAGGGACCGCAAATTTTAACTCAGTCCATTGGATCGTCCCCACAATCGCCGGCGTCTTCCTCTCCGCTTCCATCCTCCTCATCTTCGTCGCCTACCTCAACTACCTCACCGACACCTACCTCATGTACGCTGCGTCTGCATTGGCAGCGAATACGGTAGCTCGAAGTGCTTGTGGTGCCGCGGCACCTCTGTTCACAGACTACATGTTCACCTCTATGGGCGTTGGTGGTGGCGGCTCCTTGATCGGAGGTGTCGCATGTCTCCTCGCAATAATACCATTTCTCTTCTACAAGTACGGCCAACCGATCCGGGAGCGCTCGAAATTTGCGCCGACCGGGCCCAAGGAGCCGGCGAATGCGTCCCCGCCGACGCCGAGAGATGAGGAGATGCAGACGTTTGGGTCGGATAGTGAGGGAGATGATGAACGGGCACTAGATGAGGAGATGGGTGTGCCGGAAGGATATAAATATAGAGGGGATGGCGCGAGTGAGATGGCGACGCCTGGACAGTCGGCATCGGATCTGTATCTGAATGCTGATGGGACGGAGAAGGCTGAAGCGCCGCATACTTCGTCGTCGAACTTGGGAGGGCGGTAGGCAGGACGGTCATGTCCATCACGATATATAATACTTTATTGGAACGGAAATTTTACGCAGCAGAGTGCATAGCTATTCAGCGTACAATGTGTTCGACTTGTGTTGTGTCGCGATATTTCATCGCTTAGTCACAACGCTGAGGACAATGGTCATGCAGGAGAGCTCCATGGCGAGAACAGCTAAGAGAAGAGCCATTTGGTTGGTCGTCGTCCCCAAATACAGAAACGAGTTTCATCCATGATACTGTGCACATGCAGCAGGGAGGTCAGGGAGTGCAGTAAAGAGGTGAAAGAGGATGATAGTTCTAGGGTAGTCGGAAGTCAGCCCATCCAATGTGGAGATAAGCACATATGTCCGGTCTGGTGTTCTGCGGAACACCAATTCCAATGCAGAGCAACTGTTCCTCACGCAGCTTCGTCGAGCACAGCTTTACTCCACATGGGCATCGCCCGAGTCTGCCTACCATGGAGACTACGTGCTACTTTGGCGGCCACGCTCGCTACCCGTGCTGGGTGCCGTGCAGCTTCCACTCGACAGCTTGATCTCCGCGCCATCGATGCAAAATGGCAGTCTGTCTGGCAAGATGCAGCTCAATGGAAAGACACGAAGCCAACAAAGGGCAAATACTACGTCCTGCCCATGTTCCCGTATCCTTCAGGAAACCTCCACATTGGTCATGTCCGCGTCTACACAATCTCGGATGTCATTGCAAGATACAGGCGCATGCGAGGTTACAATGTTCTACACCCCATAGGCTGGGACGCCTTCGGTCTGCCTGCTGAAAATGCGGCTATCGAGCGGGGAATTGATCCAGCAGAATGGACTCTGGGCAACATTTCAAGAATGAAAGAGCAGATCAGAAGCATGGGTGGGTGCTGGGATTGGGACAAGGTACGGTAATGTGGAGCTCAACCAGACAGGTCCGTGTGGACGGTGCATTGTTGAAATGGCGGCGACTGATGTTTACAATACAGGAACTCATGACTTGCGATCCGGACTTTTACAAAGATACACAGAGAATCTTCTTACTCCTTTACCAACGAGGACTGGCATATCAAGCTGAAGCAGAGGTCAATTGGGATCCAGTCGATAAGACAGTGCTCGCCAACGAGCAAGTCGATGCAAGTGGTCACTCATGGAGATCAGGAGCAAAGGTCGAGAAGAGACAATTGAGGCAATGGTTCTTCAAGATTACAGACTACAAGCATGATCTGCTCAATGATCTGGCTGCCCTGGAAAGAGATGGTGCCTGGCCGAACAGGGTGACGAGTATGCAAAAGAACTGGCTTGGAAAGTCGGAAGGCGCAAACATCACGTTCAAGGTCGAGGGTGTTCAGGAAAATACAATAGAGCCAATCACAGTCTTCACAACAAGACCCGACACGTTGTTCGGAGTACAGTATCTCGCGTTGTCTCTGGATCATCCGATCGTCATGCAGCAGGCATCCACATCCACAAATCTACGCGCCTTCCTCGAGTCGGCTCGAGCAGCAGGGCCGGACTCCAAGACCGGATACCTGCTACCCGATATTGGTGCATACAATCCGCTGAGATATGTTACAGCAGGGTCTTCGCCGACGAACAAACCGCTGCCCGTATATGTGGCGCCATACGTACTGAGTGAATATGGTACTGGTGCTGTGATGGGTGTTCCCGCACATGATGCTCGAGACTATGAGTTCTGGAAACAGAATGGAACTGGCTCTGTGCTGAAAGTCATTGAACCATTGGCAAAGTCGAAGGACTTCCCAGAAGATCAAGCATTCACAGGGCTCGGTCGTCTCACTAAAGCAAGTGAAGAGTTCGCAGGCATGACCTCTGAGCAAGCTCAAGCGGCCATGGTCGAGACACTAGCTGGTGTGACTGGACAGGCCGAGAAAGTCGAACGATGGCGTCTACGCGACTGGCTGGTGAGTCGTCAAAGATTCTGGGGCACTCCTATTCCCATCGTGCATTGCACAAGTTGTGGTGCTGTTCCTGTTCGTGGAGAAGATTTACCTGTCAAGCTACCAGTCCTTGAAGACGCTCAATTCACAGGTCGTGGTGGCAATCCACTCGAAACTGCGACCGATTGGCTCAATACGACATGTCCGAAGTGCTCCGGGCCAGCAAAGAGAGAAACAGATACAATGGACACGTTTGTAGACTCTTCATGGTACTATCTTCGCTTTGCACATTCCGTGGAAAGGCAAGAAGGACAAAGCTTCATGCCCGTTGATGTCTATGTCGGAGGAGTGGAGCATGCAATCCTGCACCTCCTGTATGCCCGCTTCATGGCCAAATTTCTGTCCACAACCTCAATGTGGTCTCCCTCCGCTGCTAAGGAAACTACGGTCGAGCCGTTCTCCAAGCTCATTGCACAAGGCATGGTGCACGGGCGGACCCTGACCGATCCTGACACTAAGCGTATCCTCAAGCCGGATGAAGTCGATGTCAGTAGCAGCACAGAACCCAAGATCAAGTTGTCGGGGAAAGCTCCTGTGATCTCATTCGAGAAGATGTCAAAGAGCAAGTTCAATGGCGTTGATCCTGCCGAGTGTCTGCGCAAGTATGGTGCAGATGTGACAAGAGCACACTTGCTGTTCTCAGCACCTGTGCGTGATGTGCTTGACTGGGACGAGGAGAAGATCAGTGGCATGCAAAGATGGATCGCCCGAGTCTGGCAGGTCGTGCATACAGTCGCAAGCTACAACACCACGTCAGAGTCACCTGGTGCGGCGAGTATGGACCTCACGAATGATGTCGAGGGCGAGCTCTGGAAGACGGTACAATCAACGATAAAATCCGTCGATCATTCCTTTTCACACACATACAGCTTGAACACGATCATCTCGGCTCTGATGCAACTCACGAACCACCTTACCAAAGTCATCTCCTCCACCAATACCAAAGACGAGACAGGCATACCCAGCGTCTCTCCTTCGATGGCTGCGACACTGTACCACTCATGCAGTGCCCTTCTCCGTCTCATGGCCCCCATAACTTCCTCTTTTACCGAGGAATGCTGGGCTATTTTGCACGCCCACCGCTCTGCATCCGCCAAGTATGCCTTCCAAGCCGGCTTTCCAACGCTCGACGGCTCCCTGGAAAAGCTGCGGTCGCGATCACAGCCGTGCGCGGTCCAGGTCAATGGAAAGCTCAAGTTCGTGACAGAGATCGCTGTGCCGCCAGAGGGTTTGGTGGGGCGGCAGTTACAGGAGTGGGTGCTGGAGAGGGCGTTTGACTCGGATGTAGCGAGGGATGTGATGGAAAGGCAGGGTTGGGACGTCAGTGGGGCGAAGAAGATTGTGGTTGTGAGGGGAGGGAAAACGGTCAATCTGGTGTTTGCCAAGTGACGCGAAGCAGTGCACTGATGAGTGTGTTTGCATGGCTTGGTCGTTGTGGGGTTGTGGCAGAATGAGGACACCAATGCTCTAGGATGCGTTGAATTGCGTTAAAGACTTCATGTGGCTGCTTCGTCGTGGCGAAACAGTGACAGAAACAGCGCTACTGGTAGCGCGATTGCCATAGAGTGGCGCCAACGAAATTGAATGAGTGAAGTAGGCATCGGCTGTACCACTTGATACCAGGGTTGAAGCTCAAGCAATGACTATCATAATCTAAACAAGATAGGCACAAATCAATAACAATATATGCCGATTTTCTCCATCAGGTTCACTGTTGATCAGTCTAGGTATCAGGTATATCAGAGACAAATCCATCCACCAGTGTCAGTATCCTGCCTCCAACACGTGAAGGTTGATGAGCATCATGTGAAACCCAAATCAAAGCTGCCCCGCAAGACTTGAGGACAGACTCCACCTTCATTGCCGAATCATTATCGCATGCAGAGGTAGGCTCATCAAGTAGCAAGACACGCGGTCGTAAAGCTACCATGACCGCCAGCTGGGCACGCTGTGCCTGCCCTCCGGACAAGTCCTTCCACGCACTGTTCACGAATTGCGCCTCCAATCCCATATTCACGCCTATCTTCTGGAGTTCGCCATGGCTGCGGCCTCGTTGAGAGCCGTACTGCTTGGCAGTACTGAAGAGCTGATCTGGCGTCTCCGCGCCGGGAATGTCGCCAAAAGTAATGCCTTGCTGAAACACGTAGCTGACTAAAGAGCGCCACGCTGGGACCCCGAAGTCGTCTGGACTTTCTCCATCCAGCAAGATCCCCCCTGACTCGATCTCATCCAATGCTGCCAGTGATCGTAGCAGCCTCGTCTTGCCGCAGCCGCTGGGGCCTGTGATGAAGAGAACTTCGCCACTGCGTATTTCGAAGCTGATCTTGGAGTGTAAAATTCGGTCGCCGATGCATCTGCTTAGCTGGTTGACGGAGAAGGTGATGGATTGCGGGTCAGTTGACTGCGCATTTGGTCTTTGTGCAGCTGGTGTTTGATTCTTTGCGGTTGAGCCAGGTTGTGCCATTTCCAAATTGTTCTCTGGGTCCTCGCTTTGACTCTGCCAGATGCGGTCGAAGCCTCGTTCGCGGACATGGCCTTGCCATGGCAAGCGTCCGGAGGTCGTGGCATCCCAAGCTTGGGCTGCCGCCCGACTCAACGCGCGCGCAGCTAACATCAAGACATCTTTCGATGGCGATTTACTCGTGATCAGCTCCGCCTGGAGACTGTGGCGGGAACCGACGATAGTGAACGTCGCAGAATAGATAGTTGACGTGGCTGAGAATGCAGTCGATGCTGCCAGGAGGAAGAGAATCATGGTCTGGTAACGAGCTGCAACAGCTGGATCACTACCGCCCAGAATCTGGCCTGTCATCATGCCAGGAATCGTCACTAGGCCAGTGACATTCAGTGTGTTCACCTGGTTGATTAGTGCCATTCGTACGCCACGTCGGATGACATGATGTGTTGCTTCTCTACGTGATGCACCCACTGCAAGAAGTGCCTCGACTTTGGTGGCGCCCAGAGAAAGGTCTTCGAGTGCAGCTGATAATCCCACGGCGACTGCAGAGCAAGAGCTGCCTAGTAACATGCCCATCAAGGGGATCAAGTATCTCGAGTCGAACGCAGGCTGTGTAGGGATTATGGCGCTGAGCACGAGAGTTACCTTCACAATAATCATTAATGCATGTCGTGCTTATTATCAGCCCGCGTTTCTCACCAGTGCAGCCGATGTCACGCCCAATGCCAGGAAGACTTGCTGAAGCATCTTCGGATACGCATGCTTGGGTCGCGAGACAGACTCGATCGCAGCCACACAACCCATCGCCAGGATGTAGGGAATGCTGACCAACCAACGATTTGCATTAAAGACGGGTCCCAGCACATAGCCCACAGCAGAAAGCTGGGCAGCGCAGCGTACTGCGCCAATTGCCAGATCACGATTGAGATCAAGGCGGAGATGGGCACCGATTGCCAGCACAGCGAGCAGAGGCGCAGCGGCAATGCAGAGTCCTAGGATTGAGATGGGCGTTGCTCCACCTGCTGAGCTGGAGGTTGCTTCCATTATTGCTGATTTGCTTTGCTCTGACACTGTATCCTAGACTGATGGATTGAGAGGTGCTTTACGTATTGCGCGATGTCTCACTGCACTCAAGTGCCACAATCGCAAGTCCAGCATAAGCTGAAGGTCGTCGTTGCGCACGGAGGTTCACTCAAACGGAGAGACGCCGCATTCACTAATCAGTATTCCGCTTGTGCTTGGACAGACTCCCGTGTCGTCTTGGGGGAGGGAGACAGTGTGTAGGCAGAATCATAGCTGCGAGTAGTGTATGAGGTGAGATTGGCGAAGGCAATGGCATGTCACTGCTTCATGTTTTGTGGGGCTTTGTCGTTTGGGCTAGCCCTAAACCTGCCCGGCTGTTCCGCAACATTGAGAACGACACAGTGTTGTACAGCCGCATTCTCGATTTGTAACAACCATGCATGCTGCCTCTTCACTACGCCCGCAAGAAGCGAAGATGGGGCCAATCGGCGTCACTATCGTCGTCTCAGCTTTTCATGCCGGTGTATATCGCGAACGAGTTGGCAATGGGCCTCACTATCTGCTTAACCACCAACTTGTGGACAAAATGAAGCAAGAGGGAATCGATGATGTTGAAATTGTAGAGATCGAAAGAGTTCACTCCTTCGAAGGGGAGATCGGTCGCAGTTTCGAGGTCAAGCGTCGAATAGCAGAAGCCGTGAAAGATGTCATCAAACATAATCGTTTTCCCTTGGTGCTGGCTGGCAATTGCAATGCGACTGTCGGTGTGTACGCTGGCTTGCCAGATAAGCCGTCTGACGTTGTATGGCTCGATGCGCATCCGGACTTCAACACTCCAGATGAGATGTCAAGTGGCTACTTCGATAGCATGGGCGTGGCGATCTTGGCAGGTCAAGCGTGGAAGAGTCTGGCAAACAGCATACCTGGCTTTCGACCATTGGGTCTTGATCGTCTGACGTACTGTGGCATACGGGACTTTGAGCCTGGACAGCGCGAGAAGGTGGAAGCTTCGAGAGTATGCGCAGTGTATGGTGATCAGCAACGCAGAACCGATCACGACGAACACAGTTATGCCAGACAACTCGGTACATTTCTCGATATCGACAATCGCAAAGGCGATCCGGTCGTGATACACCTCGATCTTGACGTCCTCGATACGTCTGTCGGCCACGCCAATGAGTATGCTGCACCTGGAGGATTATCTGAAGCTGAACTCGCAACTTGTTTACGCACTGTGATGCAGCACAGAAAACCTATAGCATTGACGATAGCATCGTTCAACCCCGACTTAGAAGAGTTTTGGACTGCAGATGCTTATATCTTTAGCGACGAGTTAGACCCGGATGCCCAGCGTATTGCAAAGGTAGGTATTGAAGCGGCGGTCCTAGTAGTAAGTAATATACTTAGACGACCTTAATAATATAATCCTATCCATAATCCCAAGACCCCCTTGCGGCGAGGGGAT
>Ga0268250_10000148_pt1 | contig 34082 bp, 41 predicted proteins | sample AgamicAsSfe_FD_200448 | JGI IMG/M metagenome (GOLD analysis project Ga0268250, IMG submission 200448) | Agave microbial communities from Guanajuato, Mexico - As.Sf.e (v2) (version 2) | ecosystem: Host-associated > Plants > Phyllosphere > Phylloplane/Leaf | place: Guanajuato, Mexico | collected...
CGGCTACTGCTGTGCTGCTAGCTGCTGCGCATGCGGCGGTGTGAGCGGAGAAGGTAAAGATAGACTGCGGAGATTGAGCGTGGAAATTGAGCGTAGAGATCGAGTGCCTGCCGAGCTGGTGGTGATGGTGGTGGTGGTGGTGGTGGTGGTGCTGGCCTGAGCGGTAAACGAGGAACTGACTGTCAAGGGGACCGGAGAGCCTCTGCGCCGAGTATATCCTGCGACTTGTGTCCACCCTTTACAGCCGCAATATCGGACAGGAAGCGTGGATGTAGAGTGAAAGGAGGCTTGCTCTGCTCGTCCCGTGTGATGGAAGGTGGGAAGGAGGAGGGCATTGCCTAGCACGCCCTACTCACTTGGAACGGCCGTCCTTCTGCAATCTCCTCCGTTGAACACCGAATGTGCTCGTCTCGTCGCGGTATGATGGTGGTCGGGGAGGTGGAGGACGGTACCGCGCATACCGCATGCGAACAGGGAGCGTGAACCAAGGACCAAGGGACTAAGGGACTGCCCAACACTCGCTGTCTACTTATCATTCGTGCCCTTTTGCAGCCTGCTCCGCTCCCGCCCTATTGTGCTCGCGTCTTCGCTTCCCGTGCCGCTTCCACTGGTCCGCTCGACCTTGTTCTCTTCGTCCGTGTAGCCCTCTAGCCGTAATTCTGGCAGCACGGGCTTGCCTCCCATACTCGCCAACACCACCGGATTGTCTGCCGTAAGTCCGTCTAACACTTGTAACTCTTTCCTCGAAAACATGCGCGGTAACACGACCCATCGGAAGGGGACCAGAGCGGTTATAACCACTGGGAAGCCGATGGCTCCAAGCGTCTGTGACATGGCCACCGTCACCGCCACAGTGAGCGCCTGCACAGCCAGAAACGCCGCGATCCTTCCCCTCCTTAGGCCCCTCCTCTTGTCATCTGGCGACACGAACCGAGGCTCAGTGAGTAGATACACTGCCTTCCCAGTGAGGTTATTCCCCAACACGCTTCCCGCACCGACAACGAAAAAGACGCCTGCGTACATGGCGCGAGGTGTGGTGGCGAGGACGATCAGGAGGGGATGTGTCATTGTGCCGATGATGAGAAGAGCCATGAGGAAGTGGGAGAGACGCTGTTCGGCAACGCGGCGGACGGTCGTGGTTTTTTGGTTGATGGCGGAGGTTGGGAGGGCATTGAAGGAGGTGGATGTGTGGATTACGGTGAGGGTGTCGACGTAATCGGTGCAGGCGTCGGTGTGGACGGGGGCCTGGTGGGAGGTAGGGTGGTCAATGCATGGTGGGAGGATAGGACGGGAAGGAGAGGAAACTATACCTGAGGAACGAGGCCGTTGGGTAGAGGAATACCGATGATGCCGGCGATGAAGGATGTGCAACCCAGGAGGAAGAAGTCCCAATGAAACCCGGCAGGCTTTCTTAGCGGAAATTGTCTCGCTTGGGCAGTGATGCTGCTTACGTTCTGGGAAGACTGACTTAGCCGAAAGACTTGGAGAACATGATTGAACAGAACAAGACATACATGATCATAGTAAAACAGCAACGTCAATAGAATGCCCATTGGCAGACTAATAAACACCCACTTAACCTCAAGTGTCCAGAAGTCCACTAACCAGCTTCTGTTCACCGTGGGATAGAAGGACTTCGTGATTGGCAATCTCGGCAGGCCAGTGTCTCCAATAGGTCCAGGAATATGGCTGAAGCCAGTCCAAAAGATAGTACCGATGGGATAGGCAAAGTCTGCGAGCAGCCCGCGGATAGTCGGTCTGAACATGACAGTCTTGCCGATATATTCGAGTCCGTATACGGTCAGCATGAAGCAGATGGCGATGACGGTGCTGAGGAAGCCCTGAGCGAGATCGCCTTCGGAGAATATGGCGATGAGTTCCTGTACGCCCTTTTCTATTGCAGAACATCAGCAGATGTAGCAATCTTGGAGGAGGGAGAGCGGCAGGACATACCACAATAAATAATCCCAACATACATCGCGAAAGTATTTGCCGAGAAATCCGTCACATATCTTGCATAATCGCAGAGATTACCAAAACTGATGATCCAATGCGTGATAGCGGCCCAGATGCCCGTCCACGCAATGACCTGTGGGTAGATACTAACATCGTGTAGCTTGACAATGTCGTAGATTGTGTAATTGAAGAGGGAGATGAGTCCGGTGATGCCGACAACGGTGAGGGGTTGTGCGGAGAGGAGAGAGAAGACAAGGGCAGCTAGGGCGGAGGAGAAGAGCGCTTCGTTGATGCCAAAGTAGCCGCCGGTGCGGCGGCTCATGTCGAGCTCGAAGGCGAGTGCTGGCAGGATACTGGTGGGAAGATGTTAGTATAGTCCCCCTTTTGGTGAGAGTATATCTGATTGACTGACTTCACAAAGTATATGCGTATCGTCGCCGCAAAGGTGCGATAGTTGAAGCCATCACGGAAGTCACTCCAGTAGTATGGCAACCGCCGCCTGACATCGTGATACATGCCCCGACCTGGTCTGAGCATTCGATAACTTCTCCAGCCATGTAGACCACCCCATGAATATGGGTCATTCGCAGCCATCATCTCCGCTTCGTGGGTTTCGTTGTTGTCTGTTCCCATTTTGGCGTTCTGCTGTCTTGCAGCTAAACAAGGGAAAGGATATTTGAAGGGAAGTATTCAGTTGATCACGATATCATATCTTCTTGCGGAAACACCTTCGACGCTGACAATCACAAATACCACGATCAATGACACATTGCAGTATCATGAGGGGAAAAGCAATACTTCGACCAAGCCGGAGGCGGGTTTCACGTCGTGTTTTGTGGGTTCGATTGAGTGGCGAATTTTACCCCAACATTTCACACTCATTGCCGATCAAGCGGCTCGGCGTTGCGTTTTATGTCACTTTGTACCTCTTTTGATGCGTATTCACTCTGTCCGCTCTCATTTCGGAGAAAGCCTCAAAAGCGCCCAGGTCGTCTGCGAGCACGATAATGAGATCGGGAGGGAACGAAAGGCGTGCAGACGTCCTATATACTTCGATTGTGGTTTTCATTATACAGTGCCAGTTATTCAACATCTGCGCTACAGCTTCACCCTTCTTGACGCTGCTCATGCCAACTTATTCCTCGCCCTGAACGCGTTGAGCAGCCCACTCGTGCTGGAGTCGTGGCTCTTGTTCTCGCCATCCTCCTCCAACTCCGCCTGGATCTTCTTCGCCAACTGCTTGCCCAACTCGACACCCCATTGGTCAAAGCTGTTGATGTTCCAGACTGCGCCTTCGGTGAATGTCATGTGCTCGTAGTACGCAATTAGCGCACCAAGCGCGCCAGGTGTGATCTGGTCAGCCAGGATACTCGTTGTGGGACGGTTGCCGAGGAAAGTCTTGTGTGCGACGAGCTCCTCCGCGGCACCCTCAGCCTTGACCTCGTCGGGCGTCTTACCGACCATGAGGGCTTCGGCCTGGGCGAGGAAGTTCGAGGCCAACATCTTTTGGTGCAAGTTTGAGCGGATAGGGTTGTGGGATTGGGCGGCCATGATGAAGTCGGCGGGGATGAGCTTGGTGCCTTGGTGAACCAGCTGGAAGAAGGAGTGTTGGGCGTTGGTGGCGGGCTCGCCGAAGAGGATGGCGCCGGTGGTGTACTTGACGTAGTCGCCGGAGCGAGTAATAGCCTTACCGTTGGACTCCATGGATAATTGTTGGAGGTAGGCAGGGAAACGGTGCATGTATTGGTCGAACCTGGGGATATGTTAGCTTGTAGATATGGCTGAAGAGAGGTTTCCTAGACATACGGAGAAACAAGGTGAGTTTGTGCACCGAAGAAGTCAGAGTACCAAACACTCAAGAGACCTCCGAGAGCAGGAATGTTCTTCTCGAGAGGAGTCTCCTTGAAGTGCTTGTCCATGGCATGACCACCAGCAAGGAACTGGTGGAAGTTGTCGAAGCCAATGTATAGCGCAACACTGAGACCAATGGCTGACCACACACTGTAACGACCACCAACCCAGTCCTGGAAACCGAACATGTTCTTGGCGTCAATACCGAACTTTGTTACCTCCGCCTCGTTGGTGGAAAGAGCAGCAAAGTGCTTGGCAATGTGTGACTCGTCCTTTGCAGTCTTGAGGAACCACTCCTTGGCTGTGCCGGCATTGGTGGTCGTCTCGGCCGTTGTGAAGGTCTTGGATGCAACGAGGAAGAGAGTGGTTTCCGGGTTGGAATTCTTTAGTGCCTCCTCAATGTGAGTACCGTCAATGTTGGAGACAAAGTGCATTGTCAAGCTGCGGTCAGCATAAGGCTTAAGTGCTTCGCAGACCATCATAGGACCTCTAGAAGGTTATTAGTATCCAAACGATGAGAGTGCTATCTGAATTGACATACAAGTCGGAACCACCAATACCAATGTTGACAATGGTGTCGATCTTCTTGCCGGTGTAACCCTTCCATTCACCACTTCGGACGGAGTTCGAGAACTCCTTCATATGGTCGAGGACAGCATTGACCTCCTCCACAACACTCTTGCCATCAACCTGCATGGGCTGGTTGGTCACATTGCGGAGAGCCATGTGGTAGACAGCCCGCTTCTCAGTGAAGTTGATCTTCTCTCCAGCGAACATCTCATCTCTGAGCTCCTCGATCTTGGCCTCCTTTGCGAGCTGGACGAGTAACTTGAGTGATTCATCGTCGATGAAGTTCTTGGAAAAGTCGAAGAGAATCTGCTTGCCGTCGGCCTCGTTCTCAAAGACGTGGGAGAACTTTTGGAAGCGTTGAGGGTCTTTCGCAAAGTAGTCCTTGATGATGATGTTGCGCCCAAGCTCCTTGTGGTAGTCTTGGAGCTTCTGCCATGCGTCAAGGTCTGAGGCTTGAGAGAATCCAGGCATTTTGAGTGTAATGGATGAGGATTGTTGTGGTTGTGATAATTTGAGATGCTGGAGGGGCAGTCCAATGAAGCGGCGTGGACCGAATGAGATCCGTTGTTACGTCAATGGAAAAGGCGGGACAGCATCATTTAGCCGATAAGCTTCAGGCATGTTCTTGTATACAATAGTGCAATCTCTCAACGTACAACAGACTACTCTGATTGCCAGCAACGCTAGGAAGCCTGCAAAGACTCCCGGACAACGTTACAGGACGATGATTCCCGACATAATAACCGAAGAAGATTCACACGTTGGGCGGGGACCTCTCTTAGTACAATGATACATTGACGTTCACATTTCGATAGGAGCTGCTTTGTACGACTAAGTCTGATATGAGACGAGTCCAAAGTCTGCTGCTCCCACTACCTTACTATAGATGGTTCCCAATCCATTCCCACCACTTTTGCACTCTTGCGCCATCATGACCGGTCACGTTTCCTCCTGCGACCTCAACAGACACATTGTACTCCTCCATCATGCTGAACTTGAAATCGCCTTCGCCACCTCCACCTAGCGTATCCCGGTCCTCCGCTACATCGTCATCCATACCAATCCCCGAATCCAGCAACCCCTTTGATCGGGATGTCCGGATTCTCGACAACTCGGCCTCGATCGAGTTCCCCACCAACTTTGCCGGTAATGCTGTGAATAAGTCCAGCTTATTTGCCGCAACCAGCACAGGCATCTCCGGTCCTTGCGACGATTGTGAACTCGTGTATCTCTTTTGTAGTGTGAGAAGAATGTCGTGCAAGTACTCCGCAGCCTCAACCAGACTACCATCAACCAGATCATCCGAAGTATTTGATAGCGTCGCGGCGTCAAGCACGAATATTATGCCCTTCAGATTCTTAGGATCGACCACATTCTTGAGCGCGAAATGGCGTAGCTTGCCGTGTCCGGGCGTATCTATAAGGACGAACTTCTTGACAATCTGATTGCTGGGGTCATTTTGCGAGCGATATCTGTTCGAGCCAGCCACAGTCGATATCGGGAGCTCGCATTCTACAGTCAGAGGCGCTTGCGAAGTATGCGTTGGTGCTGCAGTGCCGCGTTCAAGCTGAGAGATGTCAGTAGGATGGCCTAAGCACGTCGGAAGTCTTCTACAGGCGACCCACCAGTGTCAAAAGTGCTGTCTTGCCTGCGCCACTTGGACCAACAAGGAGAAACGCAGGGAGGTTGGCAGCTTCCCTTGTCCGGTAATAGTAGGAGTGAAGCAGCAGTGGAAGCGTAAGGGCAATTAGAAATGTGACCAGAATAGCCGATATCGAAGGCGACAGGGTGAACTCGAAGAGATTCAGTAGTTTTTGTAATGTGGCCATTATTGACAAATGCTGAAGTGTATCAGTGGTCAGGTATTGTTGTCGATATCTTGCTGTGAAGAAGTGGTGATGGTCGTTTCGCATGAGGAAAGTCGCAACTGCCGATCTCCCGTCTGATGACGCTCCACCTGCAGTTTCTGAAACCGCGCCTGCCTTGAAGGCAGTGCCAGCAGTTCTGGGCACATCCTATCCTCGAAACATGGCTTGAGGTCATGCGGTACTCGGCCGTCACCCATTCTTAGTCTCATCAACATACACAACCTCAACCTCAACACCATGAAGCCCTCTTCCCAGGCGCATCCAGTGGATCCTGAAAAAGAAATGAAGACTCTTGAGCACGAGACCAGCAGGCCGGAGCTATCGACCGAGCAAGACCTCATGCGACTATGTGAACTTGGGGACATCGGAGCAGTACAGAAACTCTTCGCGACTGGCAAGTTCGACGCTACATATCGAGACAAACAAGGCATCACACCGCTTCACTGGGCGGCATTCAAAGGGCATTATGCACTATGCCACTTCCTGCTCAACTCTGGTGCCGATGTCAATGCAAAAGGAGGAGATGTTGGAGCAGCGCCAATACTGTGGGCTGCAAGGACACCACGGAACTACTATGTTGTTAACCTACTTCTCGAACATGGAGCAGATCCTCTACGAACAGATGATCAAGGATTCAACCTGCTGCAGAACTCGGTCATGGATGGGAATGTGTATCAGACACTTCTCTTACTGTATAGCGATATCCCCGTGGATACTGCAGACGACAAAGGACACACCGCGCTGATGTGGGCAGCATATAAAGGACATCCAGCCTGTGTCGAGGTTCTGCTCAAGTACGGTGCAGATCTGCATGCAAGGGATGAGCAGGGCTTTACAGCACTTCACTGGTCACTCGTAAGCAGGTCTTACGGGTGTATGCAGAAGCTTGTGGAATATGGTGCGGACAGAAACGCCGTTACAAATGATGGAAAGTCACCAACAACAGTTGCACAGGAGATGACTTCTACCAAGCAATGGACACGAGCACTTGCGGATTGTGGTTATACGCCAGGTGGTGATGTGGTCAGATTCCCCTTCTCGTTTATTACCAGCGACAGACGCTACTTCCTCTCGAGGTTCTTCTTCTTCTTGCCGTTCCCAATGCTCTTTGCATGCTTGTACATAGCATCTGGCTTACCTGTCTACCTCGGTGTGCCACTGTCCGTTGCTGTCTGGGCTGGAGCCCAGGTTTTTGGTCAACAGATATTAAGCTGGGCACCCTTGAACATGAAGCACATTCACCACACTCCGTTCATGGCAGGAGTCTTTGCTGCGACCTTGTTCTGGACTGGCATGCGGTGGCTGCTTCGATTGCTTCCGCAGACATACGCGATCAGTCCAATGTACAATTTGGCATTCTTCGTATCCTTCGGTCTATGTCTCTGGTTCTATACTCTTGCCATGTCGGAGGACCCTGGCTACGTGCCAAGCTCTTCAAGCCGGCAGGAACAAAAAGCCATTATTCAGGAGCTTGTTCGAAGCTCGCGATTCGACGAACAAAACTTCTGCATCAAGTGTATGATACGGCGACCGTTACGGAGTAAGCATTGCAATAGATGTAGTCGCTGTGTCGCAAAGCAGGATCACCATTGTCCGTGGGTCAACAACTGCATTGGTATCAACAACCATCGCCATTTCTTCTTCTATGTCATCGCTATGCTGGCAGGCATTGCCCTAAATCTGCGCGTTGCACTCACATATATCACTTCGCTTCCGCCTGGACCAAGCGATACCTGTAACTTGCTTGGTCCAGAATTTTGCGCCGAATTCAACAAAGATCCTTTCACAGTTTTGACTACGATCTGGGCCACACTGCAGTTGACGTGGCCTACTATGCTTGTCATCGTTCAGCTCATCCAAGTCTCCCGTGCGCAGACTACACTGGAAGTCATGCGAGGGCATAAGCACTTTCCGGAAGCAGCGGAGGTCCTCACATCAGCGGTCGTCGCAGGCAGCACTTCATTCGACGGAGCACAAGTCACACAAGCTGGTAGTGCTCCTAATCCTGGACCGCAGTCTCTCAATCATGCGCAAAAGCAAGGCGTATGGCAACAGTGGAAGACATTGCTTGGCCTAGACATCTGCTTGGCAACCATGATTCATGGTTCACGTGCTCCAGAGGTGATGACTATCCAGCGACGAAATCCATGGACAAGAGGTGTCATAACGAATTGTTCAGACTTCTTTTGTGATGCAGAACCTATTTTCAGCAGGAGAAAAGACGGTCATGGCAAGCTCGGGGGCGCTGTAGTCGACTGGACGACTATGTACGAGGTACCAACGCGAAGAGAAGGAATGAGAACAGGAGGTTATGAGCCGGTAAGAGGCGGCAATGATGAAGTATGACGATCATGATCATGATTAACCCTTTCTTTTCACCTCATTACCTATTCCAAACACGGTTCATGACTACTTTCAAGCAAATGTTTTTCAGTTCATGCTTGTGCAAGAAAGAAGTGAAACGTGAATTGATGACCCCGCACTCTTCAGCAAGATCGTGTTTCAGATCCGGATACTGAGTCAGCTACCACGCTCTCTGCAGGGGGGTGGCTGGGGGGACGCCGTCTCTCTCTGTCACTTCCTTCCTTATGATATGTGACCTGATGCTGCCCCCTCTCTCTCTTCCCTCTTCATCCGCAGTCTATGTTGGACTGCCCTCATCCTTTGCTGCTTGCTCTTCTACTTATCTCTGGGTGGCTGTCCCAGTAGCCTCATCTTCTCCATCTCGCAGATCTAAGGTCTCTCCTCTTACTCATCAAAGCCCAGTCTCATGAGTACAGCAGAATCGCTGAACTACGACTTTGACAGAGCTCTAGAAGACTTCACTGTCTTGAGCCACTGACGGCGTGAAAGCAGCAAAGTAAGAGCGAGTTCTCCTACACCAAGGTGACTTGCAACGATTTCAAATCTCTATACCTGGCGTCGAATGCTAATTGGGGACAGAGCTCTCCCGCTACCACGACAAACTCGCACATACACCACACACACCTCCTACTCTCGGCTCTCCAACATCAGAGATCATGTCGTCACGTACAATCTCGAAGAGGAAGAGCGCAGCACACTTCACCGACTCAGCTGTGGATTGTAGGTGTCAAACCCCATGACGGATTTAGAAACAGAAGCTGACATGAAGAGTGACCTACGAAGAACCACGTACTCTTAAGCGCAGAAAGCCCACCACACCCACACACGCTCGCACCACAGCAACAATCACCCGCAGAGGCTCAAACAACAAAACGAGAAGACAAGCCCCTCAGCGGCCACGACCTCGAGCGCCGCCTCCCAGCACTCCCACCACACCCGAACAGCCCAAGTGGATTCATCCCGACTCAAGCCTCTCACCAGAGACGATTGCATGGCTGAAATCCCCTCCTGAAACACCAGTCTCGCAATTTCATCCGCATCTGAAGGCGCTTGAGGATGCCAATCCAGGGCTCTTTGATAGGTCCAATGCGCGACCTATTGAGAATGAGGATGGTGAGGACGATTTAGGGATTGAGGGCTTGGGTCATGTCGGAAGAGATGCTGTCGATGAGGGTAGTCCCAGCCATGGACGAGAACGACGAGGGAGTAGACAGCCTCTTGACGAGATGATGCAGACTGATGTGATTGAGAGCATCGAAGTTGAAATGGCTTCGGATGATGTCGAGTCTCAGCTTCGAGACGAACTTCCGATTCGTCTCAACTCTGAGCTCCGAAACCCATTGGTGGACCTCGACTCTCTTACACCAATTCCGCCAGTTTCACCACTTAGCAAAGACGTGGTCATTTTACGCAGGTCTCCTCTTTGCTTTCTCAACACTCTCCAAGCTTTCGCTCAGGTCGACCTCTCCGACCATATTGCTCGTCCCCTCATGAAGTTGCTCGCCACCGTTTACGCCACTCCCTCGATGGCCAGCGATGTCAACACGATGTCACGCTCATCCTTGCCATCATCCTCACCCAAAACTCTGTCTTTTTCCCCCCAGCAGAACGATCTTCTCGATCGCTTCTTGAGTCTCGTCAAATTCCACCTCCTCTCCAATCTCAAGCTTTTGCCAGTCACGGAGCGCATGACTCAAAAGGGACTGCGACGATTGTGTTGGGGCCAGAACGAGAGGCCGGACCTTGCCGACGAGATTTTGTTGAGATTCTTGACGTATTTGGGTAGAGACAATGCGTTGAGGTTGTTGAGTGAGTCCGATGCTGAGGTGGCTGAGCTTGGGATGGATATGTTGGATGAGGACGTGAGTATGGGTAAGGAATTGGATTTGGGGGTGGGGGTGGGTGAGGTCGCGACAGCGGAGGGCCTTGCTGTGCACAAGACAACCACTCCGGACCTCGAAGCTACGAGCTTGAATGGCTCGAAGGCCGCCGACCACGCTCATCAAGCAGATGTCCACAACCTTCCCTTGGTTCTGCGAGCTGAGTCAGTCCCAGTGTCCGACCTGGAACTCAATCATACAACCACCAGCGCTCTCACCAGCACCAACACACTCCGTCAGCAGCTACAGCTTCAAGCCCCTGCTCTCCACATCCCAGCACAACTGATAACCTCGCTGCGTCTGCGCAAGTTGGTGATCTGGACGTGGCTTTGGCTATACAGGGTCATGCTCATGATGTGCTTGAAGTAAGCATCTGGTGACAGGGTAAGGCTGATACTGGTAGTATGACGGGCTTGAAGTTGCTGGATTGGGAAGTTGTGCGAAGTGACTCTGACCTCTTCCTTTCGTTGCGTGCAGACTTGGGGTTCAAAGTTATATGTGGCAAGGTTGTGCTTAAGAATGCGATCGCGTCGATGACAGGGATGTCGGCGCCGGGATTGCGCTTGATGTAGCATCTCTGCACAATGTAGTTCGGCAATTCCCGGACTCGAGTACTTTCCCTCTTCTTCGGCTGCAGGAAAGTGCGCGCGCTTCCCATTCTCAGCTGAACTAGACAGTAGGAAACGGTAGTATACGAGAGATCGAAGAAACACTGGAAAATAGGTGAATAGTGGGCTCGTCCAGTAGGTCTACCTTCAAGCTGGGTCGAATCGCAAAGGCCGAAACGGGCAATCGAAGAAGATTGCGTTTGACGCCTTTCAGAGAATTAGACGAATGTAGATGACAGGATAACCGTGATAGCGAGATGGGAAGAAAGCGATGGAGCGATAACAAGTCGACGACGGAGACATCACGATAGGATGATGGAGGAAGCGCAAGTGGTCTGAATATACAATCGCGCTTTATAATCTCATACAATCTCTCTTCCGTGTTGAAAGTCTCACACGACCCACTCCCGATTCGGAGCTCATTGTACATAGCTCGTCCTCCAGCTCACCCTAACGACAGGTCTGCAACAGCTCTGGGTATCTGCCGATCTGTTACCTTATCCCCATCTTCTCCGCGCATCACTGGCTCCTCGTCGAGTGCTGCAGGTGTTATAGCTCTCGGCTTGTCGCTCTCGTTTTCGCCATCACCATCATCATCGCCATCATCATCAACAAGACTAGCATACCGACTGCCAATGCCAGCATGATAGCAGTATTCTGCATCGTCTCCATCGTCTGCACTTCCGTCCTCGTCCTCATTTCCTACCTCTGTCCCAAGTCCCAACGTTTCGCCCGTCTTCCCCTCTTCTCTTCCCAACTCTTTCCCGCCCACCACACTCCTCCTTCGCACCCTCTCCCTCTCCCTTTCCACCCCTTCCAATACGTCCCCAACGCCCCACGCAATCCTCTCCGCGCCGCCCCTCGCACCCTCCAGATTCCCCGCTCCAGGTCCCAACCGCAACGCTGCAAGTCTGCCAGCCACGAATAGCGGGACGCCCTTCTTCCACGCCAGTTCGTCCGTTAGCACAGGCATGCCGCCCACGCTTTCGATGGGGAAGTCTTTGTACATGCTGTTCAAAAGTGGCAGACTGTTGATGTCAGAGGACACGCCTGTGGCGAAGTATATGTAATCTATATCTGGCATGTCCGGGATTGGTGGCGTGGTGGTGACGGTCCATGTCTGAGTCTCTTCACGGAAAGACGTAGTAGCAAGAGAGGTGTGCGTATGGATGGAGAGACGTGGACTGTGTGAGGATGTGGAGGTGCAGTGAGCTTTCAAGATCTTGGCGAAGCGAGGCGTAATGCTACCGCCGTTTCGGGCGACGAGGAGGAGGTCCAAACGCTCTTCGTCGGTGTCGGCGGACCAGAAGGTTGCGGAGGCGCGGTTCTTGAATTTGCCGAGCCAGGCGAGGTCGACGTCGAAGGGTTTTACTGTGTGATTGTCAGTGAGCTGCGTCTGAAGGCAGTGGGTATCGGAAAACAGTAGCTGAGACAGAATATTCACCAAGGTCGACCGGCCCCGAAAAGACACCAGAAAAGTAATGACATACCTTTCATCGGTCCACGCATGATATGCCACACTTTCGTGACCCCATGCCTGATAGCCATATCCGAAAGCTGCGCGCTCGTGAGTCCACCTCCAACAACAAGCACGTTAGTAGCTCGTCCCGCCTCAATCTTCTTCTTGGTACTCGGATCCGGAAACGTCTCAATCGCAAACGCATGACAAGCCCCCTCCATCCTCGCCACAGGCTCCGAACTCATGCTCGCTGGAAGACGTGGCGCTCCGCCGGCACCAATAGCTAGGACGACGGTGCGAGAGTAATGGATACCTCGACTTGTCACGAGCTTGAATAGCTGACCGCCGGAGTCGGGATCGAAAGTGCTGGTATGGTCAATGTCGAGGACGGCTTCTTTGCGTATGAGGTCGACACCAAGATTGTACCGGCAGATGACGCCGGTGCAGAAGTCGGTGAAGAGGGAGGAGGAGGGCGTGAAGTAGTCTTTCCGGTCGCGCTCGTCGATTTCGGTTGGGGCTTGTGGACTGTGTGTGGTTGGTCAATACCCAGGCGCGATTGATTGTGATTCAGATTGGACCGGATACATACCCGCACTGACAATGGCTGTTCTTTCTCTTGTGGCTACTACAGCTCGTCTTCTTCTGCTTGTGCTTGCTAATTTCCTTGCCTACACATCCTGTGATCTCCAGCAATTCGTTGTCACGCTTGTGTTCGTGGGCATACGCCAGCAGGCCATCCCTGTCGTTCGGGTCGACGTGGAAGAACATCGGACTGCGAAGATGTGAGATCTGGAACCGCTTGAATAGCTGTTTCCAGCGAGTCATCCACTCATTGCTCGAGCTGTCGAGGACGAGTATATCCTTTTCAGGTTTTGTGCTCATGGCGGGCTCGCTCTTCCCGGTGGTTGGTTCTGCATTCTTAGGCAGCTTGAGATGTCCTGTCTTCTTATTTTTGATTGTCGCACGATCTGCGTGCTTTTGTATCCAGTGATAGCGTCGGTGCTCTTCGTCAGTGAAGATGGCGGAGGGTGTACTTTCGCAGAGGCGGGCCGCTACTGCTAGGCCTGCTGGACCTGTGAAGAGCATTAGTATGCGAATGGCCATGCCATGACTCGATTACTTACCTGCCCCAATGATAATGGTATCGTGTGGATGTGCTGGATCAGACACTCGAGACATGCCGTAGATGAGATGAACGATACAGAGAATGGCGTACAAGAGCGTAGATACAAACTATAGCTAGACTGGAAAGATCGTATAGATTGGTGAAGATGGTGACAACAGCGCAAGGAGGCGCAGAATGAGAAGAACAAGAAGAAGAAGAAGAAGAAGAAGAAGAAGAGAGTCACAACCACACAAACATTGAACAGGAAATCTCAATGGCATTTGCTGTCACAAAATATAAATCAGCCAATGGGTGGAGGTTCCCGATGTCTCTGAATGAGGACCTTGCGGGCCAAACTCTAGGGGACTCATCTGGATCGTCACTGCCATTTCGGATTGGACGAACAACTCAATGTCGTCACATCTTCGTCTTCTTTAATCTGCTCAGTATAGTCACAACACTGAGAGGTGATTCCATGCCATGTATTCTTCCCTCTCGTCACTTGAAAAATAAGGTAGTATTATCATCACCTAGTGGTCGTCTGTACTACAATCTCAATATGCTCTTTTGAGTGCGTCATAGGCAGAGCAGCAACAGGCTGAAGTCAGCATTGCGAATGACAGTCGTTGATTGGTGATACTCTTTGTTTTGTCCATTTATGTATCGGGTGTGTTTCAAGTGTCGAGGATGTCGTCGGAAAGGATCTGCACCTGACTCTAACTGCTCACCAAATGTGCCAAGAACTAACGACACCTCCTGCTACTACGATCCACTAGCGTCATCGCTTCACTGCCATCAACTATTCATCTTCTTTCTTATTCCGCTCTCATAATGATAGCAGAGCATGTACGGCGGCGAAGACTGCGCACGTTGCCTCAGCGGTGGTGCCATTCTATGGTACCACCGAACAGCTCGAAGTGGCAGATTTGTGATGCGTAAGTCGTCTGTTCTGGAGTGTTGTGCTGCAGTCTGACGATAGCTTGGTCCAGCTTCCGACGAATGTGACTGAGGTCATGCTAGAACTGCTATCTGATCGTTACTACAGCGTGTTTTGAGTGTGAAGTTATTCGACGAATCGAAGCGACCTGAAGACGAAGGACGACACGCAGCTGGACTGCTCCCGCACGCACGGACTGAACGAACGGCTGTTTGATGCTCGACACTACATAATGCTACCCGTCCATCTCTCGCCTCGAGCTCGATCACAGTTCCAGAATACTGTATAACTGTATCACGCGACAGCGCTTGTTTCCGACCAGGAGTCTCTCAAGCTGCAGACTTCAGCTGATAAGAACAGCTTCTGTCCTGCACCGAATACCAGCCATCTCTCCCTTCTGACACGAATACTTGACAGATCTCGTCGGCTACTGTTTCCAGTATTTCTCGATTTGTCTTTGGTGGAGAACATGCTTAGATTTGACCGCCTTGCTACAGCATGCCTAAACAGGACTAGACGAAACCGCCGCGGCCATCCCCGGAAACAAACACTTCGAGATGAGTTCTGCCCTTTTTATGCAGGTTTTCATTATGTATCGACAGTCCCTGTTCAAGCCTAAAAATGTGGAATTACCGCCCTTATACTGTGGATACTGATCGTTCAGTCCCCGCGCAAGCACGCCTTATCTTTTAGAGCTGATGAAAGCATGGTCTCATGGTCGCACTGCTCTTGAGCTACGTTCTGACTTGGGCACACGCAAGAATTGCGCACAATGACTCTGCATGCACACTCGTGCTGCTAAGCCTGCTAGCAGCCAATCCGGCGCCGTGCTGCGATCCGAGCAAATGCTTGTCTAATTTTGGCAACGGCAGCACAGAGCCGAGGCGTTTGTACGATCGTTTGGCTCAAGCGCTCTATGCGGAAGGTACATGCACCGAAAAGGCATGTGCAACATGGAGAAAACAAATGAACGAATGAGGCCACCGAAAGCTGTGGTGGACCGCGGCCTTATCTTCGAGTCCACAGTATTATCTTTTGTCATAGAAATGACCGCCTGTCGAAATGGAGCGGTTCGTCCCTCTCGTCTGGAGTCATATACAGCGCGACCTGCCTGCCCCTGCGTCCTGCATTGAAGCTTCATCTGCAGAGCAATCACCAACCATAATCTATTGACAGCATGGCACAAATGGGATCCGTCGCCCTGGACGGCGGTGACCCGCGTTTGAGAGGTGGACTTGGTGTTGAGGACAAAGGCATTGCATACGGTATCGCCGCAACCGAGGGCCTCACGGATGTTCAAGTCGGCGATCTTCTGCGACCGCAGCTGAGGAAACTGCACGACTCATCCGTCAGCTTTGAGGAGTACAACTACTACGCACAGAAGACGCGCGCAGAGGAAGACTCTCTGGCGCAGGACGACGGTGCCAAAGTTGGTCTACTGCAAATCCTTTTCCCTACAAAATCTGGCGCTGGCGCAGGAGGAGAGAAGATTCCGGTGTCAACAGCGAACGTCTCTACGGTCGATAAGCGGGCGCATATCAGCGATGACGAGTGGACGAATGCTTCAAGAGCGCTGCGAACAGCATCGACGAGCGCAATCTTCTACCTCATCACAACAGATATCCTTGGACCTTTCGGTACGAAGATATACATCAACTCGTCAGCGTAGCGTACTAACCGGCCACTAGGTCTTCCATACGCTTTCGCATCGATGGGTTGGGGGTAAGCTATCATTCGCATAAGAACCCTGTAACAAAACTGATCCTATGCCAGCCCTGGTGTCGCCCTCTTCACAGTCTTCGGGTTCCTCGCAGGGTACTCTGGATACCTCCTATGGCAGGTTTTCATGGGCATGGACTCCTATGAGTTCCCCCTCAAGAGCTACGGTGACATGGGTTTCCGCCTCTATGGCCAGCCGATGCGCTACCTATTCAACATCCTGCAGTCTATCCAGCTCATCTTGAACGTCGGCTCCATCATCATCTCCAACGGTCTTGCTCTGTCTCAAGCCGCCAAATTCAAGCTCTGCTTCGCCATCTGCTGTCTCGTCTGGGCTGTAAGATGATTGATCTCTTCTACGCGCGTTCTTGCTAATATCCCTTCTAGATTGCCGGGTTCCTGCTCGGCCAGATTCGCACACTGCAGAAGTTCGGCTGGCTCGCAAACGCTGCTGTCTGGATCAACATTGCCTGCATGATCATCACCATGGTTGGTGTTGCTCACGAGCCACCAAACTACGCGGCGACCGATCTATCAGCTGGGTTCGGTATCAGCGCTGCGCTTGTCACCCCTGATGCCAATGGCGTATTCCCTGCTGTTCAGCACTCCAACGGTCTTCCTCCTGCGCCTAATTTTGCTGGTTCCGTGAACGGTGCTATGCAAGCTGTTTTCTCCTATGGTGGTGCCATGATCTTCCCAGGTTAGTAGCTTCCTATCTGTATATCTGAAGCGATATTGACGATGCGCAGAATTCCTGTCAGAAGCCCGCCGTCCTCGCGACTTCCTCAAGGGTATGTGGGCTGCGCAGATCTTCATCTACGTCGTCTACATGTTCTACGGTCTCTTTCTCTACGGATACCAGGGCCAGTACGTCGTCAACCCGTCATACCTCGGTGTTTCAGCCTACAATGTCCAGACCGCTGGTAACGTATTCGCCATGGTGTCTGCACTCATCGCTGCTGGTCTGTACGGCAACATCGGTATCAAGGTCCTGTACAACAACATTTTCGTCGAGATGTTCCACGCTCCACCTTTGACCTCGAAGTCTGGAAAGATCTTCTGGACTGCTTTGATCCCTGTTTACTGGTCTATTGCGTTCGTCATTGCTGCTGGTATTCCTGACTTCTCGGGTCTTACTGGTGTTGTGGCTGCTATTTGCATTTTGCAGTTCACCTACACGTGAGTAGAAACATTGCCCGTGTACTGAATGAAGAACTGACAAGACCACAGATTCCCGCCTCTTCTCTCCATTGCATACATGATCAAGAAAAACGCCATGCTTCCAGGTGAGGGTTTCGACCCTTCGACAGGCAAGATTGTCAAGCAAGACGGTGGTATCAAACGTATGGTGCGTGGCTTCATGGGTGGCAAGTGGTACATGAACGTTTTCAACATTTTGGTATGCTCAATTGCGCGTCAAGATTCTTTGTTGCATCAACTAACATATCATAGTACATGCTCGGAGCTCTCACGCTAGCTGGTCTCGGTGCCTATGGTGCTATCGAGAACTTGATCCTGGCATTCGGTGCCGGGGCTGCGAACTCTTACTCGTGCCACAGTCCGCTGGATGGTGCTGCGTAAGCTATGTCACGAGGCGATGACATTTGTATTAGTAGTAGCAGGCGGTGGTGTATTTTGTTTCAATGAGCTCGTCGTGTGAAAGCATCTTTCGATATACTCTCATCATGTACTATTCAATCTTCGCTTCCAAGGCTCTGTCTTGCGATATGACATGCGACTGTAGTTCGAATATAACGACCGAGGCGCTATGTCCGCCGGGGACTCTCCGGCTTGCGTACCTCACTTATTACCATCACCACTACCTTGCTAACACTTCAACACACATCCACCTTGCACACTCAACAACAACCCTTCAACCATGAGTTCTAAACCCCCATCCAAAGCGTACCACCTCCTCCCTTTTCCTCCCGTTTACCCAATCCTACCACTAACACCCCTCCTCTCACACAGCTGGCGCACCCCAAACTCCTCTCAAATCCGCTCTCCCGCGCCCTCTACCTCCAACACATCCACATCGACACCCACTTCGCGCGATCGCTCCGCCGTCTTCACCTCTAGCTCAAACTCCAAGTCAATCTCCGCTTCAAACACATCAAACGCAACCTCAGAATCCACATCCCGCCCATCCGCCTCTTCAACGACATCATCCACATCAGCATCCACAGCGCCAGCGCCAGCAATATCAGGACCAGTGCCTGCGCCTCCTCCGGTGAGTAACCCGTGGGCGGATCGTGGACGGGGCAGAGGTGTTGGGAAGACTGCTAGTGCTAGTGGTGGTGGAAGTAATGGGATAGTTGGGCCGCAAGTTGAGCCACAAGTTGGTGGTGCAGGTGCAAGCGCGGAAGTGAAGACGACGCCACCAAGTTCTACGGCGGCGAATGTTGGTGCGGCGATGACGAACACGACAGGGGCAGGGGATAGTGGTGCGAGTGCGGAGACGGCAGTGGTAACAGGGGCAGACATAACGGCGGCAGCTGGAGAGAAGCAGGGCAATACTACTACCAGCACGAATGGGTTCAATGCTGAGGAGGTCAAGGAGTATTTGAGACGAGGTGAGTCTGATTGGATCCAGTGCAGTCATATCCAGCAGTGAAAGCAAGACAGAGAGCTTGCAGTGGAAGGAAGGAAGTCATAATCATAAGTGGCAAGGGAGTGCTGAAAATTGTTGCTGACACATTGTACTCCCGCAGAATACCAAGCTTTGACTGGCGCATCGCGCTATGAGCCTCCGACTTCCACATCCTCTGACTCCAACAACAGCAACACCGCATCCACGACACCACGTCCAGCTTGGGGCGCGAAACGTACGTCATGTCTTGTTCATTTCAGTCCTTCCCGCTCCCTTCTACTTTTCTCCCTCTATCTGCCACTACCGCAACAGCTTGCAGCCGACTGTCGAGGCGATCCTTCATCCGAGCGCAGCGGGTGCATGCTTCGTAGGGGAATTCTGGTGACTTCGAACAGAAAAAGATATGCTGACTCTCAAAACGAATATAGCGAGCGCAATGGCAAGCGGGTCTGACTTCTGGGTCCAGCTGCGCAAGCAGATCTTAACGAAGGAATCTGGTGGATGAGATGAGTTGCATGTCGTGCAGCATGCAGCATGGTTGGACTTGGGTTGTTCACAATGGCCTCGACAGCTGGCATATGGCTGGAGTAGAAGAAGAAATGGAGACAGGAACGTAATGAATGCATGAATATCATGAAGACAACTCAGCGCTGGGTCGCCAGCTCTGTCATCTTTAGATTAGGACGAAAATCATCGTGATGGCGACTGTGGAGGACGAGCTGAGCTGAGCTGAGCTGAGCTGAGCTGAGTTATATTCAGCAATGACGGCTAGATGAACAGGACCCGCATGGCCTACGCAGAACTTGCCACAGGCATCAACACAGTAGTGACACAAACCCATCCCGTACCGCACCGTACCGTACCGTCACGCACCTTACTCACCGTAACTTCACAGAGCATGAGTCCGAGCACCCCCCTTCCCAGAGCCCTCACGGCACTCTCTCCAAGATACGTCGAGTCTGTGAAACCGTGATTCAGTACAGTAGCTAGACCTGTCCTCCCTCCAGCAGCAGCAGCAGCAGCAGTCAGCCAGGCAGGCCGCAAGCAAGGACGGGAACCGCTTCAGCCACTCATTATAACCATGACACATATCTCACGTCTGTCTGCCTCGTCTGCTGCACTCGAAACGTCACCTCGATTCCCTGCTTGTCCTTGCGGCGCTCACCACCAGCCCGCCAGCATCATCTTATCCTCAACGCACCATGCCGTAAATGCTCGATATCTCGCTTCACTCGGACCGTCCTCCAGCTATGTGACTAACATTCGCCAGAATCGCAGTGATCTCAGTCCAAGAGTAAAAGGAGAGTGAGGGAGTCGGACTCCCGCGTGTGAGAGACTTGGTCTCATCTATGCATTCAAGACTCGAGGAGTTAAAGGGTATGGCAGCGATAGCTCGCGGTAGATGAGGCGCCAAGTCTGTGAAGAAACAGGTCCGTGTGCGTCAGGGAGGACACGGAGTAAGAGTGTGCAGCATACTGCTTGGAATGCTGGGTGTGGAAGGGTGAGGTGGATGCACGAAGCGAGCATTGGAAATGACTGTACGATAAAGGGAGATGGATGGACGTGGGTCATGAGACATTGGAACGAAAGCTCTATTTCTGTCAGGTGGAAGTAGGAGGGGGCGAGTGAAGGCATAAATGCATGCAGGGTGAATGGACAAGCAACATGACAACGAAAAACGCTTACGGGACAACTGAACTCGTCCGTTGTGATTCTGTGCTGTACCTCAGTGCTACCAATGTGCTTTCCTATTTCAATTCGTCATCGTGAGCTCATATCTATCGTGTACACCCCACTCATTCCAGGTCGACAGACGGCCAATACTTCCTCGACTGAAAGTCCGTCTTGAATTCGAAAATGCCCTCTGTGGTACCAATCCATCTGTTGCGGAAACCATTAGCATACGTTCTGCTCTAATGCCTGCAAGACAATACTCACATCGTTCTGCCATCTGCGGAAACCACATTCCCCGTGGTATGCAACTTTCCCGTAGATCTGTCTCTGTTCGGCACTTCATTCCTCGTGGTGCGGACGCCGGGTTCAGGCCGGTCATGGGGAGGCCAATCATCAGGTAGAGCATACATATTCCATCGAGGCGGTCTTACAAGCTGGGTCGGAACATGGCGCGGATCAAGCCGCCCATCGCCTGGTAAATCTCCCTGTTCTGGGCGAGCATCGGCATCTGCCAATCGAGGGATATGTATCTGGAAACCTTGCGGAAATTCTGCTTCGAATCTCTGCTGTGCTGTCAGAGTTGCGTCCTGCAATGGTGCCTCCGGCTCGCCTGCCACCACAAGTCGGTCTGCTGGTTGTTGCCTTTCTCTTTGCCGCTCGATCGGCGACCTCCACGCTTGCAGATATGTTTGGAAGCGCGGCGTGGTAACAGGAGGACTTCCGACGACGAAGTCATCAGAACGTGCAGGCGGTATAAGTGCTCCAGGTAATGGGTTCCCCAAACTGGCGATCGCCGCTCTGGGAACAGGCGGTAGGGCTACTACGGGGTTCTCCCTGGGGTCCGTGATTGTTTGGACAAACTCCGCCTCAAGTTGAGGTTGTGCTGGTCGAGGTGGCAGGAAGTCATTTGCTGCATTGTAAGCTAGAGGCTCGTGCTGCCGGGTATCATCATAATCTGGGTGGGCGATTTCCCAAGGTGGAAGTGCAGGGACGTCAGTGCCGACATTGAGGTCGGCAGGGTCGTTCCTGTTTTCTGTAGTGCCCATACCTGCTGCTAATGCGTTCGCGAGCGCTAGCAGTGCAGGATTGCCTACAGTTGGCGCTTGCCGTTGGCCGGTGGCTATGTCGTCATCAGACCTTTGCATATTGTATTCAATGGCGTCTTCTGAATGGGTCTGCCTGGGAGAAAGGTGAATGAAATCAACATCCGAAGCAGTACTTGATCCAAGGTCGTCATTTTCTGCAACAACGGCTCTCCATTCAAGGTCAAGGACTTGACGAGTTGCGAGTCCGTCTCTTAAATCACCCAGATAAGCTTTCCCACTATCTTCGACCCAAAGTAAAAGATCGAATTTGGCCGGTAGAAAGGTCATAGATCTGACAGGACCACCCAGACCGAGTAAGCTGGGTCTCGAAGACGGTACCGTTATGAGGATGGGGTCTGCGTCAAGGTCCTCCAATTTGCTGACGTCCAGCAATGTTATGTAACCAGACTCAGAGGCTGCAGCGCAATATCTTGCATCATCAGACCATGCTGTAGCGAAGTACGCCTCCGTTCTTACTGCCGGATGCTTGTAGAGATCTAGTTCCCTCAGTTTCTGCCACCGAAGAGCACGTTCAGCAGGGCTGAGTTGCCAGATAGGCTTGCTTGATTCATTGATTGTTGTTGCCGATGCCGCCGTGTACTGGTACACATACGCGCGCTCAGAATCACCAACCAGGATAACATATTTTCCATTAGGCGAGAATGTGGCATTATTGATGGGAAACGGGAAGTTGAGTGTGACGAGAGGCCTGCTGTATGTGATAGAGTGTATGCAGACATTGCAGTCGTTGTTAGCAATAACGGCGACAATTGTGTCGGGAAGACCAACACATGTCGGAAGCCGCGCCAAAGAACAGAAATTCTGGTGTTGTGTGCCAAATTCAACGAGATCATATGGAGGGGGTTCAAAGCTTAAGACCGACCCCGTTCTCCCATTAAGGAACTCAGGGTTAGGCAGTTGACAAATATCTACAACCTTGATCGAGAGAAACTGTCCAGAGTCTTTGGCGCCGAGGATGAGGTGACTCGGTGTGCTTGCAAGACAGCTCACCAGAAATGTTTCTGGAAGCTTGAGTACGGGGCCATGCTTCCTCGTCCCGATGTCCAGGCGCTGCAAAGCGTTGGTGTCACCATCCACGTAGTAGATGTATTTGCCGGAGCCTGGCGAAGTGATCAAGTGACGAAGTTGGTGATGTCTATCACATCTGTCAGGCTCCAGTCAACCATTGCCTAAAGTGCCTAACCACCCCTCTTACTCGATAGTTATCCTAGCAGGATAGAACGATGTCCGGCGACGAACGAAAGCTTCAGTAGACGAGATAGTCATGACTGGGGACGAGCCAGATTCTGCTAACACGCTTTGCTGGCGATCGTGTCGTCTAGCCATGATGACTCGAGACAGTAGGTATATGTGGTTTGGATCCAGTCCAACCTGACCTGAGCCAGCAGATCACACCGTGTAGCTGATACACCTAGGATCTATTGTTCCTGACGGTCCATCTATGACCTGGCCTGTAACTACAGGTTTTCATGAATCGGTGATAGTCCTCCTCTTTCTTGTTATATGGTCCCCACGGAGGGCTTCGGAAACGATGTCCTTGAACTTTGATTATGGATATCAAGAGAGATGCTGAAGAATGTGAGCATCCAGCAGGCCTAATCTGTTTGCGTTGTGTAAGGTTAACATTGCGTTGTAAGACAAGTTCAGCTGAGACGTGGTGGTCATGAGGAGGGCACGCAGATCAGGGCTGACACATTGCGATCACTCCATATCGAAAGGATATTGATCAGTGGATCTGATTTTGTTGTCCATCACAACAATCATAGCTCCTCATACGATACTCTCGTGAATTACATCTTCATTCTGACACGCAAGTCGCACGTCGAAGCCTCTATTTCGTTCACGAAGAAACCTGAGAGGTCGATCTGTTTTGGTGGTCACGTGCTATTGTCCGGTCGGGTGGATCCACTCGGGCGAGTCTTCTACCATTTTCTTTTCCAGCTGCCAACGATATATCGTCTTGCTTCGAAAGTGTGCCACCTAAACCATCATCAGCACTTCTTCTTCTTCACCTTTCTTTCTTTGTTGATCGCTGCAGACTGAGAAGTCTTTGAGAATCTAATCCATACACAACAATATCCCACACACGAAGATGTTGTCCTCACGCATCGCCCGAAATGTAAGAGAAAAAGTTATCACGTTCGCAACTCGAAGCTTGGTCTGACTTTATACTAGGTCCTCCCGCGCGCCACACCTACTCTCCGCCAGTCTGCCATCAGAAGATCACCAATAGCATCGACATTCACACGAGGATATGCCGACGGTGGCGAGGAGAAGGTCAAGGGTGCCGTCATTGGTATTGACTTGGGTACCACGAATTCTGCTGTCGCTGTCATGGAGGGAAAGACGCCTCGTATCATCGAGAACGCAGAAGGTACAAGAACGACGCCGTCCGTTGTCGGTTTCACAAAGGAGGGCGAGCGCCTTGTTGGTATTGCTGCAAAGCGTCAGGCCGTTGTCAACCCGGAAAACACACTATTTGCTACGAAGCGTTTGATCGGACGAAAGTTCACCGACGTCGAGGTGCAGCGCGACATCAAGCAAGTTCCCTACAAGATCGTTCAGCACACAAACGGAGATGCATGGCTAGAAGCACAAGGTCAGAAGTACTCCCCATCGCAGATTGGTGGTTTCGTTCTCGGAAAGATGAAGGAGACTGCTGAGGGCTTCCTCGGCAAGAACATCAAGAATGCTGTCGTCACGGTACCCGCCTACTTCAACGACTCGCAACGTCAAGCCACCAAGGATGCCGGTCAAATATCTGGTCTCAACGTTCTCCGTGTGGTCAACGAGCCAACAGCCGCTGCTCTGTCGTATGGTCTTGAGAAGGATGCCGACCGTGTCGTAGCTGTGTACGATCTTGGTGGTGGTACTTTCGATATTTCGATCCTCGAGATCCAGAAGGGTGTTTTCGAGGTCAAGTCCACAAACGGTGACACTCACCTTGGTGGTGAGGACTTTGACATTACCCTCGTCAGGCACATCTTGAACGACTTCAAGAAGAGCAACAACCTCGACCTCAGCAACGACCGTATGGCCATCCAGCGTATTCGTGAAGCTGCTGAGAAGGCTAAGATTGAGCTCTCATCTTCTCTTCAGACTGAGATTAACCTGCCATTTATTACCGCCGATGCTTCGGGACCGAAACACATCAACATGAAGATGTCACGATCACAACTCGAGGGTCTCGTCGACTCTCTTGTCTCCAGGACCGTTGACCCTGTACGAAAGGCACTTAAGGATGCCGGTCTTCAGGCCAAGGAGATCCAGGAAGTCATCCTCGTTGGTGGTATGACCCGTATGCCTAAGGTTATTGAGACGGTCAAGGGTATCTTTGGACGTGAGCCCGCAAAGTCAGTTAACCCTGACGAGGCCGTCGCCATTGGTGCTGCGATTCAAGGTGCCGTTCTTTCCGGAGAGGTCATGGACGTGCTCCTCCTCGATGTTACTCCTCTTTCTCTTGGTATTGAGACACTCGGTGGTGTCTTTACCCGCCTGATCAACCGTAACACCACAATCCCTACCAAGAAGTCTCAGGTCTTCTCCACTGCTGCTGACTTCCAGACTGCTGTCGAGATCAAGGTGTACCAGGGTGAGCGTGAGCTCGTCCGTGACAACAAGCTTCTCGGTAACTTCCAGCTCACTGGTATCCCACCTGCACACCGTGGTGTTCCTCAAGTCGAGGTCACCTTTGACATTGATGCCGACTCCATCGTCCACGTTCACGCCAAGGACAAGTCCACCAACAAGGACCAGTCCATCACTATTGCATCCGGATCTGGTCTCTCAGACCAGGAGATTCAGACCATGGTTGACGACGCCGAGCGGTACCAGGAGACCGACAAGGAGCGCAAATCTGCCATCGAGGGTGCCAACCGTGCTGACAGTGTGGTGAACGACACTGAGAAGGCCCTCAAGGAGTTCGAGGACCGCCTCGACAAGACCGAGGCTGAGCAGATCAAGGAGAAGATTGCCGCCCTCCGCGAGATCATTGCCAAAAGCCAGAGCGGCGAGGGCAACACCACTGCCGCTGAGCTCAAGGAGAAGACCGACGACCTACAGAACGCTTCCCTCACTCTCTTCGACAAGATGCACCGTGCCCGCACTGAGGACGGTAACAAGTCGGAGACCAGCGAGCCGCAACAACCAGGCCAAGAGGGTCAGGATGGCGAGAAGAAGCCTTGAAGCGGCTAAAAAGTGCGAAAAATGATCGCTTTGGTTCTACTACTTTTAAATACCCACGCCACATACCCTATCGGCGTGCGGGTTTTGTACTCATATATCTAACACCTCTTCCCCACGACACATCACGCTCGCATCGACGCTCGTTGTACATCATAGCTAGGACGGAAGGTTGTTGGAGGTGACGCGGCGAGGTGTCGTAAAAATGGGTAGCGGCGTTCAGTGGATGGGCTTTGAGCGAAATCATAGCGTGGTAATTTTGCCAAAAGTGTATGCTTATATAGACGGGAGTGCTCTCTTCGTTACGAAATATCAACCTCTTCTCCTCTCTGCGGAACGTCTGCTTCCACTAACGAGTCGAACTCTTCACTCTGCCAGCTCGACTCCTCAATATATTTGCCAAGCTTCGGTTTGAGACATGCCGAGGTCGGACCAGATCTGAAATTCTGAAATCCAATGTCATATTGTGTCATACAGACTGAATAGTTCTAGTGATTCAAAAGTAACAACATCTACAGTCAAGCTATCACATTCGCAATTGTAACTGCTACAATAACATCTGAAACTATATCCCTAAGACATTGACGCGCTCTACCTCCCTCCCTCGCCCAGAACACCATCATGTCCGACTCCCTCTCCAAGCTCTCAGGCCCAGAGTTCCCACCTACACCAGCACTCTCCTCCACCTCCACACCCCAGAACGAGCGCCGACGCTACCGTATCGCCACAGAACTCGTCCACTCCGACCACACCGATCAATATGGCGCCTCCAGCATGCCCGTCTACCAATCCGCTACATTCTATCAGACAGGCGCCAATGCCGGCGGAGAATATGACTACACACGCTCCGGCAATCCTACACGATCACAGTTGGAAAGGCATCTGGCGAAGATTATTGGCTGTGAGCGGTGTCTGGCAGTGTCGACGGGAATGTCCGCACTCGATGTCATAACGAGAGTGCTCAAGCCTGGCGATGAAGTGGTGACGGGCGACGATCTTTACGGTGGCACGAACAGATTATTAAAGTATTTGGAGGTGCACAGCAATATCATCGTGCACCACGTCGACACTACAGATATCGAAGCGGTGAAGAAGGTCGTTAGCAAGAAGACAGCTATGGCATTGCTGGAAACACCCACGAATCCGCTGCTGAAGGTGTGCGATATCAAGGCCGTTGCGGCAGTGGCACATGAGGCGAACAAAGAATGCCTGGTCGTCGTGGATAACACCATGATGACGCCTCTCTTCCAAGAACCCCTGAAGCTCGGCGCGGACGTGAGCTATGAAAGCGGCACAAAGTACCTCAGCGGGCACCACGACGTAAGCTCCTCTCTATTTTTCCTCTGCTTCCCTCTCTCGACCTGCCTACTTCTTCCTGCTAACACTGCTCCCTCCAGGTAATGGCCGGCATAATCGCCATCGACTCCCCCGCCCTAATCGCCCGCTTCTACCACATCGTCAACTCCACCGGCTGTGGCCTCGCCCCCCAAGACTCCTCCATCCTCCTCCGCGGCCTCAAAACCCTCTCTGTACGCCTCGACAAACAGTGCGCCTCCGCCGCTCGCATCGCTGACTACCTCCACTCCCACAACTTCCTCGTCCGCTACCCGGGCCTGCCAAGTCATCCGCAGTATGAGATGCATCGGCGACAGAGCACGGGCGCGGGCGCGGTGCTGAGTTTCACGACGGGGAGTACGGAGATGAGTGAGAGGATTGTGGGAGCGTGTAAGCTGTGGGCTATTAGTGTTAGTTTTGGAAGTGTGAACAGTTTGATCAGTATGCCGTGTCGCATGAGCCATGCGAGCATTAGCGAGGAGACGAGGAGAGCAAGAGGGCTGGCGGAAGACGTCATTAGGCTTTGTGTGGGAATTGAGGACTACGACGATTTGTTGGAGGATCTGGAGAGTGCACTGGTGCAGGCTGGAGCAGTCAAGAAGGGAGATAAGAAGGGAGAGGCGGGAGAGGCTGTCAACCACCCAGCGCCCATCGAGAAGGCGGATCCCGAGGGCGTGAGCAGTCAGTAGGGGAATATACAAAAGACGCACACAAACCTCCAATTCCTTAACCACCACCTCCCCGGCCCGTTCGCGTGTAAATAGCTTGATCAGCATGCCGTGTCGCATGAGCCATGCGAGTAACAGTGAGGAGACGCGGAAAGCCGGGGGATTGGCCGAGGATGTTATCAGGTTGTGTGTGGGTATCGAAGACTATGACAGTCTGTTAGAGGATCTGTTGAGTGCGCTTGTGCAGGCTGGAGCAGTCAAGAAGAGCAAGGGACAAGCGGGCGAGGCTGTCAACGACCCGGCGCCCATCGAGAAGGCATTCCCGAGGCTGTGAGAGCAGTTCATAGGGCAGTGTAACAGCAAGAGCAAGAGCAAGACAAATGCATCCTCGATCTTTCCACCTTCCTGATCTCCTACAATGCCATGCCATGCCATGCCATGCCCGACCACCACGCCCGCCCATCTCTCGCTTAGCTTCGTGCGAGTGCTGAGGATTCCAATGACATATAAGAGCGTCTTGAGCGGTGGACGGCTACTACAGTAGCTTGGACGCCGAGATTGGATAGTCCTGCGCCGATTGAGAATGCACACCCGGAAAGTGTGCAGAGTCGAAAGGGTGATACAGACAACAGAGGTCACTTGCGATACAGTAGTGAGCACGTTGTTATACTGTATCACCATACGAAGTGCCCAAGATCATACAGTGCTTCAACGACAATCTTCCAGGTCAATTCGCCGCAATTTGAACTCACTCGTGTCTCGGTGTACAAACTGCATCGTCTAACCCAGCGTGAACGATGGTGAGAAGACGAGCGGCAGGAGCAAAGTGGAAGAGAGATACCAGCAATAGAGGTAGAAGGAGGGGTGTGATTACACATTATCATTCGGCTCTTAGCAGATACTCTATGGAGTCTGCCACCTGCCTTTCCTGTTGAAGCTTGCGAATGGCTGTCCATGTCATGCTCAACCGTGCGCTTGCTCAGTTTCGCTATTCACCTTTTCCAGGCTCCTGTCTTTCTCCTTGCTTCGTCATATTATAATTACAATAATTTTCCTGGCCTAATTTTCTCCTTTAGCATCTTCAAGACTATCGGAATCAACGCAACATCATCTGAAGGGCATATTGGCCGCGCAAACCATCGAGTTTATCCAATACTCCTCCTTTGCCTTCATCCTCGCGAACTCTGGATCCGTCTTGATCCTCTCCTGCTCTTTGAGGAACGCCTCCATCTGCTCTGGCGTCCTCTTGGGCACAAACGCATAGACGAATTGTACCCCCAAAAACATCATGACACATGCGAACGGAGTGAGGGCGACAATTCCTCCCACCCACAAGCCTATATGCTTGAGAACCACAGAGACGCCCCAAACCATATGGCCAAGGCCGTTGATGAGGCGCGGTGACGAAGGGAACTGGTGACGGCAGATGGTGCGAACGAGTTGAACGGTGAGCAAGTGACGGTCGTGACAGACAGGCGCATATTTGTCGACGTAAGGCTTGCTGGAGACGCGGCGAGAGAGAGGCTTGAGGCGCGTCAGGTTGGGCTTGAAAGCAGGGAGCTTGCGGAAGACGGTCTTGGAGGTGGAAAACATCTTAAGCTGGAGTAATGTCAGCCGATGCGCAAGTCGTAGATAGAGTGGAAGTTGCAGTCGCAGAGCAAGGTCGAGGAGATGTCCAAGTAGAGCATCGTGAGATCCCGCTCGGACTTATCTTTCACACGTGTAGTGCTTGGATGACAAGAGGGAGCGCGAGGTGACCGCATGTGGTAGACGTTTCGCACTGTCGCTGCTGCTGCTACCGCTGCTGCTTGAATCGACTATGGACTTACTTTGATGTTTGTCGAATCTTCTAGTTGTTTCTGTGCGATGGTCAGTGACGTTAATTGAGAAGGATTGGCGAGAATGACGGTGACGATGGTAGTGATGACGAAGGAGATAGAAGAGATGAAACTTGATGATGATGTTGATGATGATGATGACAATGATGATGGTATTGGGTATTGGTGGAACGACGTGAAGAGCTCTATTGCTGAACGACGTGACTTACTTTTGCTGATGATCTGAAGATACTCGAACGTGATGTGAGTGTGAAATAGAGCGTGAAAGCTAGCTGTCCGGTGTGACTTGTGATGATGATGTTTTTGTTGTTGAAGACTGTCGAAGCTGAGATGAAGCTGCGATGAGAAGAAAAGAGGGTAGGAGGGCAAGAGAAGGAGGTTGAAATAAAGACGGGGAAGGTGGGCCAAGTCAGCAGACTTGGAAGGTGCGAGTGGGTCGTGAAAGAAAAGCAAATGTGAAACAGTGGTAAGGATGGTGGGGCAGAAAAGAGCTTGTTTCAGATCTTCGAGACGTGTAGATGATGAACCTCGTCCGTGCCACTTCCTTTTACTGCTCAAAATTACTACCGAGCGCTTCTCGATGCTACATCAGCTCGCGCGATGATACCCGACATCACCATTGAAGCGTGAGGAGCTGCCTTGTCGTCATGGCTCCAATAACCATGCATGGCCGTAATGGTTGTCCCACAGCTCTGAAGCCAGGAAGATGACCAAAATCATGATTGAATTGAAGAAATCTCTGAGCGAACTGGACTCCGCATCAGCATCGTAGAAATAATTCACCGGGAATATCTACTGTGTCTACGTAGTGAGGAAGCTCACCTCGTTGGCCGCCATTCGAGCATATACCTTTGAGCCGTTCATTTACTTCATCCTCCGCCCACTTGCATGCCGTCTTCACTCTGGAACCACCATCTCCTTGCCGTTATTCTCGCCCACGTTCAACGCGACCAAGAACCTGCTCACGCAGTTGTATGTGGCCACAGTCGCCGTCAATTCCACCATTTCCGACTCTCCAAACCACTTCCTTACGCCCTCCCACGTCTCTTCCGAAACCTCCACATCCTTCGTCATTGCATCCGTATAAACCAGTACTGCCCATTCCTTCTCACTCAGTCCACCTTCCCCGTCCTTTTTGCCAGACTTTCCTTGATCTAGCCTCGGAACTTCTAATAATGTCTTCAGAGCCTCCTGGCTGACACCCCCTGCACGAGCAAGTGGAGCATGTGCCTTCCATTCATACGAAGCTTTGTTCAGCACGGCGATGCGACAGACGGCTAGTTCGGTGATCCCGGAAGCTAAGGAGGTCTTGGACCGAATGGCGCCGAGGAGACTGTTCCATCCGTCGGCAATGGAGGGGTTGTGGAGAAGTGCGAGATCAAGCGGTATCAGAGGGCGAGGAGCACGACGGGCCGCGATGCGGGAATATATTTCCTGAGTGGCCGCGGATGCGTCGGCAGGCGGCGTTGTGGGAGCGTAGGGGACACGCATTTTGCGCTGGATCGTGGTGTGGAAGTGGAGGTGGTTGCCGTCGCGTAGAATCAGCGATTGGGTCGTTGCGAATGGTCTTCGTGGGAAGAATAAGTGACACGATAAGACTGAGTAGACTGTGGTGACTATTGAAGATGGACGTCGCATGGACGCAGTATCTCCTACAACTACATATTTTGAGTGTTTGTCCAGCATATTGCGGCTCTTACAGTCGGCATTGCGAGCAAGGCCGAGCTCGGCGAAGCTTTCCCCGCATTACTTTGTGAGCCGCAACGGCTTTCTCAATGCCACGCAAACCTGAAACATCCTGCCTGAATACCTCGAACTCAGACGACAAGGTATTGCTGTGCTGCTCGATAGTCGCCCCGCCAGCCTTACACCATGAGTTCCAGCGTCGTCTCAGGACGGCTTATTCTGAGCAGTTCGCGACGATCACAGAATGTGGTAGCACGGCAGAGGCTATGCGCGGACTGCTACCATGCTTCCCAAACACGTTCACTGCGAAACGCGAGGAGTACACACAGCCAGGCACTAGCGGACTATGCCTCGAGTCCTCTACGGCGACAAGGTGTTCAGTCACTACGGCTACAGCCATGGTCGCAACCACACTCTCCACGGAGGACTCACCGAGGGTTGGCCACAACTCGAGCTAGCTCCCAAGGTCCGATGGGAGAGTATGATGCTCGAGTCAGGAATGGGAGGTTGCGGGATGACCAGCATCAGCGCAGTAAGTCTTATCTGGGCTTCCTGCTTGGCTCCTCTCATCATTTACTAACAGTATGATGCAGCACTCATTCAGAACCTACAAGACCTTCACGATATGCTCCTCGACTACAAACCGCCGAAAGTGATACGCCCAGAGATCAACGAGGTAGCACCACAGAAACGGTCATGGCTTTCCTCAATCTTTTCCTCACAACCAGCAAAAGTCGAGCTCAGCATTCCTGGAGACTTGCCAAAAGGTGTCTACATGTATGGCGATGTAGGCAGTGGGAAGACAATGATGATGGATCTCTTCTTCGACACTTTGCCGCTAAACATAAAGAACAAGAATCGGATACACTTCCACAACTTCATGCAAGACGTACACAAAAGATTACACAAGTTCCACATGGCGCATGGCAGTGACGCCGACGCTATACCATTCGTCGCGGCAGAAATAGCTGAGAACAGTTCAGTGCTCTGTTTTGATGAGTTTCAGTGTACTGATGTGGCAGACGCGATGATATTGCGCCGGCTGATGGAGTCGCTTATGCACCACGGATGCGTATTAGTAACAACGTCAAACCGGCATCCGACTGAGCTCTACAAGAACGGTGTACAGCGGCAGTCATTCATCCCCTGCATCAACCTCCTTCAGGCCCAGCTTCGCGTCGTCGACCTTGACTCACCCACAGATTACCGAAAGATCCCACGACCTGCCTCAGGCGTCTACCACCACCCTCTAGACAAAACCGCCATCTCCCACGCCAACAAGTGGTTCCAGTTCATGGGCGATTTTGACAACGATCCTCCGCACCCCAGCGCTCAGCATGTCTGGGGCCGTGAAATCAAAGTTCCCCTAGCCAGCGGAAAAGCAGCACGATTCACCTTCCACCAGCTCATCGGCAGCGCCACCGGCGCCGCAGACTACATCGAGCTAACGAAACACTACCAAGCCTTCGTCGTTACCGACGTCCCGGCTATGAGCCATCGCGAGCGCGACTGGGCTCGCCGCTTCATCACCTTCATCGACGCAGTCTATGAGTCGCACGCCAAGCTCGTCCTCACAACAGCCATGCCGCTGACCCAGCTGTTCATGTCGAAAGAAGAGCTCGCCGAGGCCGTGCGCGGCGCAAAATCCGAAGCTACCCCATCCAGTCCGGAAAAGAAAGCTATCGTCGAGCACGAAGGCGCGGATCTCGACGATACGATGAGGATGCTGATGGATGACCTTGGGCTGAATATGACGGCGCTGAAGAGTTCGAGTATATTTAGTGGCGATGAGGAGAGATTTGCGTTTGCAAGAGCGTTGAGCAGATTGTCGGAGATGGGGAGTGTGGAGTGGGTGGAGCGAGGGATGGGATTGGAGAAGAAGGGGGGCGAGAAAGAGAAGGAGGCGTGGGAGGAGTTGAGGGAAAATACGCTGGCGCAGAGATGAGTAGTAATTTGGAGCAGAAATGATGATTTGCAGAAAGCACCCTTGAGCCAGCCGACGGGCGACCGAAGTGGAAAGATTGTGTGCGCACGATCAGCTCGCATACCTCAGACTATGATCACCCCAGGCTATTCCTGCATCGGGTACCCGCGGCTCACTGCCTACGCGGACCACTAACAGCTGCCAGAGCACTCTATGTGTTGGGCGGGCCGAGCGCGGGTACCAAGCTAGCGCTGTTGCGAGCATGTACAAGTACGACGTCGCGGGCAGCTTCAGACGCGAGCCTGAGTGCCCCTACGGGTTTGGAAGCAAAAGCGAGGACGAGGTGGCAATCGAAGCCAATCCATGACGGTGAGATTGAAAAAGGAGTAGAGACGATTAGAATGGTGGTGATGCCGTCTTTGTCATCTCAGTCTGGACTTAAAGACACGATATGAGACATCAGAGCATGAATCAGGTATGGAGAATAGAAGAGGAAGCATTCCTACATGAAGCTCGAGATGTAAGCTCTGTACACGGTCGACATATATATCCTGAACACGACGACCCAGAGTGTCTCTCATCTCACGCCATCTCACACTTAACCGACCAAGCGAACCTGTGTTGTTTTCCAAGGACGCTCAATCACTCAGCAAGCCCAGCAGCCTGATCCATTTCCAACCCCTCCAACTCCTGCCCACCCTCTTTCTCCGCCTCTTCATTCGCCTTCTTGAACCCCTCTCTCTCCCTGCCCCTCGCCGCTTC
>Ga0268250_10000149_pt1 | contig 33891 bp, 33 predicted proteins | sample AgamicAsSfe_FD_200448 | JGI IMG/M metagenome (GOLD analysis project Ga0268250, IMG submission 200448) | Agave microbial communities from Guanajuato, Mexico - As.Sf.e (v2) (version 2) | ecosystem: Host-associated > Plants > Phyllosphere > Phylloplane/Leaf | place: Guanajuato, Mexico | collected...
CTTGATATTGAAGTTCTCATCCGCAAAATTGCGCGTGCCATAGATACACGCCGAGCCCGTGCCATTTCCATGAATGAAATCACCGCCTTGAATCATGAATTTGGGAATCACACGGTGGAATCTGCAGCCTTTGAAGCCTTGTGGCTTCATTTGGGAGTTTTTGGACTCGCCGGTGCAGAATTGGCGGAAGTTTCTAGATTGATGGGTCAGCTACTTTAAAGAGAGGCAAGGATAGTACAGATTGATATGTAAAGTAGGGTTGACGGACTCTGCTGTTCTGGGTGTGACATCGGCGAAGAGCTCCATCTTCACGCGGCCAAGCGGCTCGCCGGCAAGGGTGATGTCGAAGAAGACGACGGGGTTCGTTGAGGCCATTGTCTTAATATGGTGGAGGTGGTGGTGATGGATCAAGAAGGAATCTGGTGATGGTTTCATGGTCAAGGGCCTAGATCTCGGATCACGGCTTACCCAAAACACAGATTATCGCTTCGGCGCTACGAAGGTATCGAGAGTCCGGGGATCGCCACTCCTCCACTCGTCACTCGTCTGATCGCATCACTCGGTCGTCTCGTCTCGTCTCGTCGTCTCGTCTCTACTCCAGCTTGTCTTAGATCTTGCACCTCTGTACCCGTCCTAACTGTAGTCCTCTAGTCTCGTCGTCGTCCTTCTTCGTCATTGCTCTTCCTTGGAATCAACAACAACGAAGACAGCTTTCATCACTGTCACTCCAGATATTGAAAGCGATCCTCCATCAAACCGGACCACCCCTCTACCTTGGCAAATCACGATTGCGTCAATCTCGTGAGGACGTCAAACGCCACAAGTTGGGTCTCGAAAGAGCTTTAGATCACCAGGAAGAGAGAGCGCAGTTATCCTCAAGACCCTTGTCCATTCTGCGACACCCTCTCGCTGAACGAGCCAAGTGAGGCATTCAAGTTACAGCCACATTGAAAGAAACATGTCATCAGCAACAGCTACACCAACCGCAAGCTCACCAGCAGCAACGCATAGCAGTGGTAGCACGAGCGATAGCAATGGAGGAAGTCGACCATTACTCTTTTTCGTCGCCCTAGGCTTCGGCGTTGTATTCACGAATCTATGGTCTGACTAGCCTTCAAGGTATACATCTACAGACGAAGACTAAATAACGCGTAGGATCATCGTCGGCGTCAAATACTGCTTCCGCTACAATCAACGCGCACGCGCGCTTGCTGCTCTGGGTGAAGATGGAAACGGTGACATTGACATGGCGGGAATCACAAGGCCAAGAAGGAGAAAGGAACGGAAGCTTATGTCTATGGAGGAAGTGAACGAGAGGTTTCCTCTGACGAAGTACAAGGTATGGCGAGCAGGTCGAGAACAAAAGGATTTGTCAACTGCTGGAGGTGTTGCGTTGAGTCCGAGTCGAGCGGCTAGTATTAGAGCTGCTAGTGTCAAAGAGGTGGACATGACACATGATGAAGGAGGGAATGAGAATGAGTCAAGGTTGTCGACTTCGGATAGGGAGATGCAGGAACCAGCAGGTCGAATCAGCATGAATCCGCCTCGAATGAGCACAACCCAACCACGACTTAGTACGAGCGAGCAGAGAGACTTTGCAGGAGCCTCATCATCAGCAGACGCCTTGACCACAGCACACTCAAACGAATACACCACACTCCAAGACGTTCCCCTCGACGCCGGCGCCAACACCCGTCGCACAACAGTCGAGGATGACCCTGCAGACGACCCCGACGATCCCATCCATGCCGCCGTTCCCCCCGAACTTACCAACGCCGAACCCGGCGACGCCTGCGCCATTTGTCTCGACAACCTCGAACTCGACGACGAGATCCGCGGCCTCACCTGCGGCCACGCCTTCCACGCCGGCTGTCTCGACCCCTGGCTTACCGGCCGCCGCGCCTGCTGCCCTCTCTGCAAAGCCGACTACTGGGTTCCCAAGCCCCGCCCCTCCGATCCTAACAATCCTCAAGATGTCGATGCGGCACAGCAGGGATTGAATATTGATGGACGCATGGGTCCGCTGCTCACGTCGCCTGCGCATGCATTCATTGGTGGACGCGGGTTCTATCCGAGACCGGCGAGGACGTTCATTATGGGCGGACGGTTTGCGACGGTCAATGATAACGGGCAGTATGATTTCAGACCGATGTCGTATCATTCGCCGGCGCTGCCGCAGGAGCGGACCGGGCCGCCGACGAGGGGCCAGAGGGTTGCGGACTTTGTGTTTGGAAATCCGAGGAGGCACTTGCCGTTTTATGGTGAGCCGAGGCCGGGGAGGGCGAGTAGGAGGACCGCGGGTGCTGGTGGTGCTGCGCCTACTGCTACGGCTGCTGCTAGTGCCACTGCCGCTGTTGATGCGCCAGGTCAAGCAGAGAGTGGGACCACGCCTGGACAAATGGAGGCTGGATTGGCTCCGCCGGCGGTTGTTATCCCAGCACGGAGTAGCTCTTGAGGCAGGGTGCTGAAAAGGAGTGGCAAGGCATGAAGCGAAAAGGGACGGGATGGAATTGAATAAAATGAACTGAGTGATGAGGAGGATGGGGGTTATGGTAACGAACGTCACGATCTCCTCTCCTATCTGATGATTGATTGAACTTTTGGAGGGTATTGTATAGTACGTGCTAGGTATTCCACGACATCTAGCGGCAATGACACTGGAAGGAGTGGTTCGACATGGTATATAGTATGTTAAGTTGCGGTCACGGGAGCGATATTAGCAGCCAGCAATGACAAATCTACTCCGTCCAGCTGTGCTATCGAGCTATACTTTCAGACTCTTTGCTCTTCACTCTTCGCGCTTCACTGTTCACTCTTCACCCTTCGCTCTTCCAGACATGCAGGCATTCTCAAATGGTTCAAGACAGCCCATATACGCTTCGCGGATGCCGTGCCGCGACATGTCTTCTCTGTCGTGATTCATCGACGGCACTCTCCACGACTTTCAACCTTTTGACCATTTCTATCGAAAGCTTTCTGCTCTCGTGGAGTCTTTGCCATGAAGAGAACAACTTACTACCGATCAACTCTCTGATGATATTATGAGGGTACTCTCCGCAAAGTCCTACTTGAAGCCCGATGTTCTACTCGTGATTGATCTCCTACCGGTTATTGGGACTTTGATGTCGACATATGTTCGCTGTTGTTAGGTTGAACGAGAATTGTCTTACAGTATTTCTTATTCATTGTTCCCCCAGAAATCTGAAACGAGGTGGCTGATACTTGTGCTATTCTCCGCATCATCCTATTGTGACTTATATTTTGTCTTGCGCTCTTTCGCTGCTGTGTCGCATTAAGTTTCTGTACAATAATGCTATTGATATGTGCATTTTACTGCCAGCGTGCGACGAGTACTTCAGCGCAATTGCTCCCTTTCTTGCAACATCGAACCTCTGACCACATACACGCCCGCCCGACCTGTTCACACTCAACTTTCACGCAATCATCATACACCAACTACATCGCACAGTGCACAACGATCAGCCCAACTACGTTCGTGGCCTGGGTCGATGACGTGACGACGAGCAGAAAGCTCTGTTCAATGTGATTACTATTACGCGTCACTGCCAACGCTGGAGTCCGCAGTCGTCTATTGGCTGCCATCAGGGACTTCAAGGTGGAGGCCAACCATGAAGCTTCGCATGTTGCAGAGCGGCGTTTCTGAAGTCGAGGAAGATGACGCCGAAGAGGGGGACGCGAAGGACGACGAAGAGGACGAGCTTACTGACGGCGAGGTTGAAGAGGAGGAAGTTAACGGAGAGGAGAATGGAGAAGAGGAAGAAGACGATGGGGAGGAGGAGGGGAGAGCAGGGAGATGATCAGGATGAGGCCGATGTCGACTAGGGATGCAGTCCTGTTTAAGCCAATCTTTTAAGACTCCTAGGAGTATGTCCTCCTTCGTCCAGAACTTGACATGGCTACTACCTCGTAGAGTCTCGACTCCTTGATAAGCTCGTCAGTGGTCTAGATACCCTAGCCTACTATTCTCCGTAAAGTCCTACTTGAAGCCGATATTCCGTTCGTGCTTAACTTGCTATTCGTTATCAGGACTTAGATGTCGCGCTTTGGTTTGTTTCGACGGCATTTGGGGTGGTAGTCTTTGACACAGGGTAACATTTCAGGAAGTATAGGAATGACCACGATCCCCGAGTCCTGCATGTATGCCACAAGACTTCACTCTACTCAAAAGCCTGTGCGGACCGTCTAGTGATAGCCAGCAAGAAAGTTCCTCGCACACCAGATCATCATAAGTAGATCGTTCGGTAGTACCTAAGCTTCTGCTTTGCCCAGCTCCACTTCTCCTAATTCATATCCCTAACCATGCAGCCTTTGCACAAAACTTGTTGCACAAGACCGATCTTCTGCTTTCGTCTGACCCACTACTCCTTGTCTATCTCGCCGCTTATGACGGGCTTCGGGAGCAAGCAGAATCGTGGCCGCACTCATCGTCAGAGTCGCGACGTTTGACATATCAGGTGCAGGAACCTAGGAGCAGGGTCCAAGACTGTCTCGATAGATTGACGTGCCATACACTCCACGAACATGATCCGAGGTGAGCTTGGGGTCGAATATGAAGTTGATGAACCCTTGCAGCGTATTCAGGCCTAGGACTAGCTGTTGACACTCCGAGTATGAGAGGGTGACAGTCTGATGATCGCAAAGACAGTCTTTGCAAGGGATGTGGAAATTGAACTCGAGCTGTGGCTGACATGTCGGCACGAAGCGGCGGATTGTGTTGGTTGATAGTTGAAGTAAGATGGGTGTTTTGGAACTCTATCGCCTGAGGTGAAGAGTCGAGGACTCAAAATCTATGATATCTTGGTCTTGAAATGACGATCCAAGCTTTTCGCAGCGTAGGTTCCTATCAGATGGGCTTATCCCGTCATTCCCGGTGTGAAGCGGAACAAGATTCTGACTAGTGAGTCGAAGCTTTTTTACACCCACCCACGGTACTCTTCACTGCTGTTCTGTCCCTCGAGCAATATCAGCTGATCAGCTACCCGTTTCCTAGGTCGAACAAGGAAAGGTAGCAACCGGGCCATCAGCAAGGAAGCCGTGGGAAGAGCACCGTAAGACTTTTCTAACCCTACCACCATCTTCCAGCACTATAGCACCACTCCGTTCCCATCTCCCCTCTTTTCCATAAACCATCTATCGTACTTCTTACCCTTGCGCTTAAGTTCCATATCCTCCCTCTCCCTCTTCCTCCTCCACACATCCCCCGCCACAACCACCACGAACGTCATCCAGGATCCTATAATCGAAAGTAGAAACGTCCCGCCACCGAGATAACCTTCATTCAACGCGATGAGCGACGAGAAGGGAAGACCGAAGGCGAAGGTCCATAGGCTGCAGAGGATGTGAAGACGGCGGCATTGATCGGGTGTACGGAGGCGGAGGGGCGTGGGTAGGAGGGACCTCGATCCTGGCTGTTCCGACTGGGCGAAGAATGGGATGGGCGGGTACAGTATGTCGGGTCTGTATCTAGTGTCTGCTATACGTGAACGAGTTTGTTGAATTTCCGAGCTTGAAGCATATTCAGTTGACCGCCTCATCACCGACGAACCTAACTTCCGTACACACGGCGACGCAGCCCTTCAGAGGGTACACTTGAAGACTAGATAGCCAAAAGGCGTTGATCGTGGGGGTGAGTCGTCGATCACAATGTGCACCAAAAAGGTGCGAACTCACGCGTGCTGGGCTGTTGTCAACTTGCCAATCCATGAAAAGTGCAGCGTTATCTGAACATGGTACTATAGACCACAGTAGACCACAGCACGCTATCGTAGGGCGGATCGAAGACCTCATGACGGACAACTGGACAGGGCAGTGATCTTCGCCTAGCCCTTGTGGCCGGCCGTGTGCATGTCGCAGATGTAGTGTGCGTGTGCAGCATCTCCTCAGCCTCACCGCTGATGTTGTCGATTCTTGGCATCCTCCTGTAACTTAGAAGTCACGTGCTCTGAACAACAACCGAGGGGAGTGAAGAGCAGACAATGAGGACATTAGGGCCCCAAACAGCTTGTCAGGAAATTGTAGTAGATAGATAACTTCATATGCATTGCTATACTAGAGTAAAGGAAAATCGAGATCAATGCACAAAATCTCATGCTATCCAAGTCCATTTCGAAACTCCAATGCTCACTCCATCCAGCGCCACTCCAGTGCAATCATTTCCTTTTCATCTTTTCATATATACTCTCCCTCTCCCTCTCCCTGATCTCCTCGTCTCCTCCTCTCCTCGTCTCCCCCTCCTCTCGTCTCCTCTTCCACTACTGCTGAATAACAGTCGTCGTAGACTTAGCGACCGTCTTCGTCGTCGTAGACCACGCGGTGGTCCACTGCGCCGACGCGGTGATTGTAGAAACAACGGTCTGCGTAGATGTAGGTCCCGGAACGCTGACGGTTGATGTAGGTCCCGTGACGGAAAGAGTAGTCAGATCAGTCTCGGTAGAGTAAGAAGTGAAGTACTCGTCGACGGTACTTGTCTCGTAGTCGATCTCGGTGGTGCTGATGGTTTGCGTGCTCGTCGTGGAGTACGTGGTGGGGATGGTAGAGTAGGAGATCAGAGTTGTGACGACGGTGGTCGGGACGACGAGGGTGGTCGAGATGGTAGCGGTTGCTGTCTTCGTGACGAGCTTGGTGGAGGTGCTCTGGCCGATGTATGTGTCTGTGATTGTCTGGGTTGCGGAGATTGTGGCGGTGGCGGTTGATGTCAGGGTGGTGGGCTTGAGAACGGTTGAGACGCGGGTAGAGATGCTGGAGACGACGTAGGTGTATGTTGAAACAACGGTTACAGGCTGCGTAGAGATGAAAGTGGCAATGTTGGTGGTTGTTACAACAGCGGTGACCTGGAATCATTAGCGGATGCTGTATGAAGCTTTTGGAGCAGTAAACGTACAGTTGAAGCAGGCAAAGTTGTTGAAGAAACAGCAGTAACCGTGACCGGGGCGGCGGAGACTGTAGCTGTCACAGTTGATGCTGACAGTTGAATAGTGCTGGTGGAAGGATCCAACGTAACACTAATCGTACTCGCTGGTAACGTGACAGACACAGTTTGAGCAGGCTCAACAGTGGTGTAAGTGACTGGGAGAGTCCTGCGATGCGGAATCAGCAGCTGCCGGCGTGAGCAAAATCTTGGCCAAAACTCACGATGTATAGTACACGTCCAGGGTGCTCGTGAACAGCTCGTCGAGAGTGCTCGTAACGGTTGCGAAATCGGTGATTGTGACATTGCCAGTCATAGTACAGGTCTGCTCTCGCCCTTAGCTATTGCTCTCGCAGATCAGCAGGATATACAACATACCTCGAAGACAGTCTCAGACTCGATGACTGTGACATCGCAGATCTCGGTCGAGGTGCTTGTACTACGAACAGATTAGCACGGGGCACAGAGGACGGGCAGCAGGGAGCCGCTCACGATGTAACCGTTTCAACATCGACAATGGTAGATGTGAAATTGAGGTCCTGTGTGATATAAACCGGCTCGCAAGTGGGCCAAGTGGTAGCAGCGCTGCTGGTGGGAGGTGCGACGGTGATGGTTGAAACCTCCGTAATCGTTGACGCAGGGACGACTGATGTGAAGTATTCGTCCAGAGTACTCGTCAGAGGTGCAAGAGTCTCTGTGACTGTAATCGTAGACGCTGGTAAAGTACTAGACCGCAGGATTAGCAGCTGATTGTAGAGAAAGGATTAGCAAAAGCTTACGAGGTGTAGTAGAAATCAGCTGTAGATGTGAAGCTGAAGTCATCAGTCTCGACAGTTGTGACCTAGAAGAAATTAGCAAAAAGTTTCTTCCCACCCAAACTTCAAGAAGAAGCCAACATACAGTTGTGGTAACAGGGTCAGCAGTGACAGTAATAGGAGCAGCGGTGACAGTAATAGCAGACGCGGTGACAGTAGTAACAGCAGTCACAGTCTGGTTGACAGGCGAGCAGGTAGGCCATGTCGTAGCGCTGGAAGATGTCGTGGCCGGCCATGTCGATGGAGTGAGAATGGCAGTGGAAGTGGAAGTAGTGGTGACCTTGCGAGCCTCGAGGAATTGGAAAGGACTGGCAGCAGCGAGCTGAGGAAGGGCTGCAATGGCAGCAACAGCGATGGCGGTGTACATTGTCAGTTGTTGTTGTGGTGGTGGTGGTAGAGGTTGTGAGGTGGTGTGGTGTGGTGTTGCTAAGCGAATGTGGTTGTTAAGCGAATGTGGGTGTTGTGAAACGAGAGTGGTGAACGAGTGACCTGAAGAGGAGACTGAAGCTGATGCTGTTAGTTGTTGGTTGGTGGACGAAGAGAAGTCCTACATTGCAGCAGCAGATGGCAGTATTATATGTGTATGCCCACGCCGCAGGAGCATACACGATCGAGAGATTCATGACATGCGAAAACAGTCAATCCCGGTCGTGTGGCTGACGGACATCCAGGACCAACTCCAGCCTAGGGCTTCAAAGGCGTCGAGGGCGTGCGCCTGTGGGAACGGAATCCACCACATTGCCACCACATTCTGGCTCAAAGTGGGACATTCGGCGTCGTGGGGTAGTGCGTGCGCTCAGGCGAATTGACAATGCGCATGCTACCATTTACGCACTAAGATTGCGATGGCCAGATGTAGTTTAGTTTAGCTTAGCCAGCAACAAATCCTGTCCCGAAAGTGTCTGAAACGAGTTTCGCTTACACGCTATCAAGCATTCTCCACAGCCGTTTCCGGTGCCGCACTAAGCCGCTTTTTGCTTGCTTCCTACCTGTTTCCGTAGCAGTGCCTGGCCCGGCTCGACTGTGATATTGTGCAGCCAGGAACCGTGTGCGACTGCTTAGATCAGGGATGACTCAATAATGGCTGTATCCTGGTCGATAGTCGATGCGAAGTCTCAAAGTAGCATACTGGCATACTACTGTTGTGATACACATGGCTTGGGCCTCTCGAAAGCACACACCCGCAAGGCGAGCCGAACGCCTATCTGCGCCGTCACAGCGATCCACCAGCGCCATCGAGGCTCGAAAGTCTAAGGGGATGAATGTCCCATTTGCCCATTTGCCAGCCAAAGCTAAGACTCCACGCACATGAATCTTCGATCAAGCTTGGATTATTAGACCATTAGTATTAGCCGACGGCATGGAAGCCAGAATGGAAGCGTAGCAAGAAGTAAGCTAGAAAGAGCTTAAACACTGGGCTTGGCTTCCCAGGCATTCGGCGGAGGGAGTATGGGAGGCGCCGATGTGTATTATCGGCTAATATGAATCGTCTGCATGTTCAAGCTTACCACGCGGAACTATCGTTGTCGCTGTAAAGACTGGACGTTGTGAGTCTGCTAGAACCGGGACGGGCAAGCTCAAGCGGATTATCCTGGGCTACACTGAGGTCGTTGCAACACTGGTATGCGAAATCAAAAGAAGTGTAGTCGAAGTTGTTGTTTGGAGCCGGGTGCCTGTTTCGACCTCCATCCAGCCTAGCGCAATCTGATGTCCGAAAACGGTTCACGGCTCTGACTCGCGTTCCTTGCCTTCTTTTCCTTTTTGCCTTCTTTCCCGCTTGTTCGCTGCAGTTCCGCTACAGAATACTCACTTACTGCCTTTTCAAATTGTACATTCGCCAGTACATCTCCCAGCCCAGCGCAAGCATGACTACACCTTCCCTTGCTCAGATCTCACAGGAAATGCACGAAAAAGAGACAACAAAAGCCGGAACGCGACTGGGGACAGGACAGGAATACAGGGAAATGAGAATCCTCATCAAACGGCCGCCCGCTCGGCCCGTTGTGCTGTGTTGTGCGCCGCCCGCCGCCCCTTGCCCCTTGCATGCTAGCACGACCCTACCTTGGCGAAAACGCGAGAGTGCTGGCACCGGAGTTCGAACAATCAAGCCGTTCTCGAACAGAATAAAGGTCATAGGAAGAAATGTCCACTTCCAACACGCTGTGAGGAGCCGACAGGCGAGGGTAAGGTATTCTTGCCGTAGGCTTTGCTCGAGGGGAGATTGATGGTGTAGTAGATGGTAGCTGTAGACGTAGATGTAAAAGCAAAGTGTCTCGCGCCTTTTTCTTGACAGTGTAGTATCGATGTGGTATGGTACTTCGAATGTGGAACGTGGAAGGATATTACGGATGGTGGCGGGAAGTGCGACTCTAATGACCACACTCGCGCTACACATCATTCGGTGGCGTGTTGCTCGTGGCGTGGTCGTGGCGGGCGATGTGTAAAGGTTCGAGAGAGGTTGTAATTGCATGTTGACCGAGGAAAGGCAAAGCAGATTGCAGCATGATGTATAGTATGCTGCGCGTCTGTGTATTTTGATGTCTATTTGTCTATCCATGCGCGTTCTGCGCGTTTCTGCCTTTTGATGTATCTTTCATACCGAGCCCTCGTCTCATAATATCTGCACACCAGACAACCACCACCTCTTCTCATCCCACACCACCCTCGCTCCGCTCCAACTGACCCCCGTCCAGCCAATCTCCGCTACATCCCAGCACACCCACCGTCTATCTCTCGATCCTCCCAGTCCTCGAATAAAACTGATCGGCACAGGCTCAAACAGCCACAGGCCACCTCGTGCAAGCGTGTCCAAGAACAGTGGACTCGTCATCCAAAGCCAGACAAGCAGTAAGACTGTGTTAGCGAGCCTGCTGCGCCATGTGTGTATTGTTTTGTCAGGTCGAGGCAGTATAGCCAATTGCAGCGCTATTCCCACAGGTTGAACAGCAAAAAAGGCGAAAGCTTTGAAGCCTTGCCAGAACGGCTGGTCGATGTTGCCCCACAGCATGTACGATGCCACGCCGTGACAGAATCCGCTTAGAAGGAACGCTGTGATGCCAACCAATGCCCTCGCTTTTGTACTTCCCTGAGGATAACCCAGCTGTCGTGCTAAGCCACGCCCCGTGGTGACGAACCCGACGCGGAAGAGCTGATGCCAGTAGCTATTCCAGAACTCGATGATGCCGCTGTCCATGATCGCTTGTGCTGGGCCGAACAGAGGTGTGGCGAACTCGGGATGGCTGTAGTCACCTAGTGCCCAACCTGGAGGGAGCAAGTGGAAGGCACAAAGGCTGAGGACTTCGTTGGTATATTGGAGAGCACTTAAGATGCCGAGCAAGGAGAGGATGCTGCGTGTCGTGCGCAGAAGGAGCCAGGAGAATAGTCCAGATGTCAAAGGGAAGAATGAAGGTGGCGGAGCAGACTCTAAGCTGAGGAAGTAGCCGTCGGTGAGCATGATCGATTTGAGCGTATCGAGGGCCAGGTAGGCTGTTACGCATCGTAGCAGGCGGACGGGTGTTGAGAGCATTGTCGATGCTGGGGCTGATGGTGGTGGTGTGTTATCAGTCTTGCCTGGCTGTTGTGACCTGCGAAGGGACCATGACCAGTGAGGACCACGAAAGCTGGAGACTAGATCATATACCCAGATAGCTCGCGGTACCAGAGCTGTAGGCATAGCCTGCCAGTAGAACTTGTCATTCAAGCCATTGGCCAGATGCTGTACTTTGTCCTGTTTCTCAGACTGATTTCCATTGTGCAGCACACCCTGATCCGCCACATTTGATCTGCGCACAAGTCTTCGGGCATCTCGATGCGGCTCGCTGCAGAATATATACGTGCTCACCAGTACCAGTGGCCAGGCCACCAGTGAGCCAAGGCCAAGGCCATAGGCAAGTCCGAGAGTGCGGCAGTATAAGAGCGTGTAGACTGACAATGCACAAATTATTGCCACAACAGGATACTTGAGCCGTCTTACTTCCGGATGGATCGAGAAGAAGAGGTACAACAGGAGTGCGTTGTAGCTGATGAAGTGCAATGATGTGAGAGGGCTTATGGTGCCTTGTTGCAGTTCGTGGTGGTAAGATGTAACATATGCGGAGCGAACCTGGTCGTAGGTTGGTGGTGACAGCGTATTTAGCAGATACGACCGCGGGCTGCTGCTCATCAGAGACATCGTTCCCAGCTCGAGGCTGGAGGTGATGATTTCAATTCGCAGGACTCGAATTTCCCAAGAGATCTCCGAAGGACTGAGGGATGTGATTGTTGTGAACAATTTGTTGTCGTTGTTGTTCTCGGAGGGACAGGGACGGGTAGTCTAATCACAAATGGAGATCTTTAACCTTCTTCACGGCCATGCTTCGTTGCACACCTGGCTAGCACAATGGTGCCATACATAGTTCCCAGAACCATATCTGCACATGAAGACTTGCCGGAAGAGGCCATGCTCGGCGCATGGGTAGGTTGAAGAACATACGATGATGTACTCATTGTCCTTCGGTGGCAAATACGCCGATATCCAATTTTAGATACAATGACGCTATATCGGTAGAAGACCCTGAATCCCTCCTTGGCCTGAAACGCGAATGATACACCATGGGGCGTGCATGTTCAGACTGCAGGTCTGTCGCATCATCCATATTCCTACCTACGTCGGCGAGCTATCGATCCCCTAGTTCTCCTCTATATCTCAACCTCCCAAAGCCAGACGAGCGATAACCCCTCCGGCAATTCCAATGACAGTTTGCGATCGAGGTAGAAACTGGCTTGCTCGACACAGCGCACAAGCAATGTTCGGCGACAACCAGCCTAGAATATAAGAAGCATGCAATCAGATTTGTCGGCTGGCCCGAGCGTTGCTCGCCGCGAAATGTCAAAGCCGTCGTCCAATACACAAGCTCGTGGCAGAAACAGAGGGTATTCTCTGCGCAGAACACTCTTCCATAAGAGCACAACCGATGTGAAGGATGTACCTGAATCGCTCATCGAGCTTGGGGAGATACAGCCGACGGGAACTATATCCTTTTCCCCCGACGATGCAGCGAAGAAGTCGTTCGATGCCACGATCGATGAAGTCCAACTTCCGTATGACGACAATCCTGAGCATTTACCGGTAGGCGGGCTCGTGAGACGGCAAACTCGACGTGGGCGATTGTATGAGGCTGTTCGGAATGGACAAGGAGCTCGAAGCGTCATCCAACAGACTTATACAAAGGCTAGAAAGTTTATCCTACGCATATCAGACCTGCCGCCGAGTAAAGATGGACGACACATAGAGGTCGACGCTACACGAAAGACCCCTCTGATGGATGAACGCACTGGCAGGCCACATATCGACAATATGATTCGCTCCAGTCGCTATAACGCATACAATTTCTTACCACGCCAGCTATTCGCCCAGTTTTCGCGCGTGGCAAACTTTTATTTTCTTTGTGTTTCAATCTTGCAAATGATACCCGGTCTAAGTACTACAGGTACTTATACCACGATTCTTCCGTTATTGTTTTTTGTGAGTATTTCTATGGCAAAAGAGGGGTATGACGACTTTAGACGACATCGATTGGACAAGGAGGAGAATAACAGAGAAACTATGATCTTACATGCGTACAAAGCTACTCAAATGGATACTATGAACGAGACAGGTTCTGGTCTGGGTCCCATACATTGGGCATCGACAAAGTGGAAGAATGTCCATGTTGGGGATATAATCAAGCTCAACCGAGATGAAGCAGCACCAGCAGATCTAATTGTACTGCACAACAAAGGCGAGAATGGTGTGGCTTACATTGAGACTATGGCTCTCGATGGGGAGACTAACTTGAAGAGTAAGCAAGCGTCAAAGGCGGTGTCTGAATGTTGCGACAGCGTTGAAAAGCTAGCAACGGCGCGTCCTCATGTTGTTGTCGAAGACCCAAACTTGGATCTCTACAATTTTGAAGGCCGTGTCACAGTTGCTGGTGAGGTAGCACCTCTCACCAGTCTTGAGGTGATCTACCGTGGGAGTATATTGAGAAACACACCTGAGCTGGTGGGCTTAGTGATATACTCTGGAGAAGAGTGCAAAATTCGCATGAATGCAAGCAAGAATGCACGAATCAAGGCACCATCTTTGCAAGCCGTGGTCAACAAGATAGTAGTCTGCATCTGCGTCTTTGTTATCCTTCTCGCTGTCTTGCTTAGTGTGGGCTATGAGATCTGGGACAAGCATACCGGCAACCAAGCTTGGTACCTTAGAGGCGAGCACGTTCCTTATGCAACAATCATCGTTTCGTTTATCATAATGTTCAACACAATGATCCCGCTATCGCTGTATGTCAGTATGGAGATTATCAAGGTATTCCAAATGTTATTACTCAACGACATCGACATGTACGATGAGCACTCGGATACGCCTCTTGAAGCCCGCACGTCAACCATCAATGAGGAGCTTGGACAAATCAGCCACATCTTCACAGACAAGACGGGCACGTTGACGGACAACCAGATGAAATTCAGGAAACTCAGTGTAGCTGGTACTGCCTGGCTGCATGATACAGATCTACAGGCAAAGGGTCTTACAGCAGCATTTGATGGCCATCTTGACTCTGAGAAGGGTCACACCTGTCAAGACAGAGCCATGCAAGAGGACTTCAAGGGCTTGCCAGGCAAGAGCAGGAGATCCGATCTCTCAGCATATGTCCCACCCACTCGTGCTCCAGCTGGCATGCCAAACGAAGAAGGCAGACCAAACTGGAAGTCAACTGCGAGGCCAGGAAAAGCACAGCCTGAGATGCACACACACGAAATGATAAGATACATGCAAAGAAAGCCAAATACTATCTTTGCCAAGAAGGTTCGCTTCCTTCTGCTCAGTATTGCGCTGTGCCATAGCTGCCTGCCAGAAACCAGGAGTGATGGCTCAATTGGTTTCCAAGCAGCTTCGCCAGACGAGCTTGCGCTAGTTCAAGCAGCCCAGGAGCTAGGGTATCTAGTCGTGGACAGGAGATCCGGGATACTATCCATACAGACACTTCTCGGAGACTCATCAGCGGTTGCCACCACCGAGCGCTATGAGATCTTGGATGTTATCGAATTTTCAAGCAAACGCAAAAGAATGTCAGTCGTGGTCAGATTTCCGGACGAACGGATTTGTATCATCTCAAAGGGTGCGGACTCGGTGCTCATGCAGCTTCTACGGCTAGCTACACTTGCCAAGCAGAAAAACATAGAGATTGAGGCTCGTACAAATAGAAGGAAGAGTATGGAAGCGCATGAGGCTATCGCGCGGAAGAGTGAGGCTTTCGAACGAAGACCAAGTCATCTCGCTTCACAATCACGACCTAGTATTGGGAGGACTAGTATCTCATTGTCTCGTACTGAACCACTCCGAGATCAGCTTGACAGCTGGCTTAGTGAGCGGGAGCGCGATGTTGACTCGATCAATGCGGACGATGCTAGCATGTATTATGAACCTCGGCCATCAGGTCAATTCAGTCGACAATCGATAGCTACGCTGGAGGCGCGAAGCTCAATGCAGCAGGATGTTGATTTTGACTTGGTGGAAGAGGCTCTAGTGATCGACGAGCCTACCGTCATTGAAAGGTGTTTCCAGCACATCAATGATTTTGCAACAGAAGGTCTTCGAACTCTATTGTATGGCTATCGCTTCATTGATACTAAGGAATATGCTGGATGGAAGCAGATCTACAGCAACGCTGCCACAAGCCTTGTCGACCGACAAGCACGCATCGAAGCTGCTGGTGAACTGATCGAACGCGACTTTGAGCTTGCTGGTGCGACTGCCATTGAAGACAAACTGCAGAAAGGCGTGCCGGAGACAATCGACAAGCTGAGGCGTGCCAACATCAAGATGTGGATGCTGACAGGTGATAAAAGAGAGACAGCTATCAATATTGGGCATTCATGTCGACTCATCAAAGACTACTCATCAGTAATTGTGCTTGATCAGAGCAGGGAGCAACTGGAGAAGTCAATATTCGAGGCAGTCACTGACATCCAATGTGGCAGCGTTGCACATTCGGTGGTGGTGGTTGACGGACAGACATTGTCGTTGATTGAATCTGATGAGCAGTTGAATAAAGAGTTCTTTGATCTTGCAATCATGACAGATTCTGTAATATGCTGTCGTGCAAGTCCATCGCAAAAAGCTGGCTTGGTCAAAGCCATCCGCCACAAGGTGAAGCACTCTATCACGCTCGCAATCGGTGATGGCGCCAACGATATTGCGATGATCCAAGAGGCTCATGTAGGTATTGGCATTACTGGACAAGAAGGGTTACAGGCTGCAAGAACTTCAGACTACTCCATTGCGCAATTCCGCTTCCTCTCGAAGCTCTTGCTTGTGCATGGACGATGGAACTATGTGAGGACCTGCAAGTACATCGCTGCCACCTTGTGGAAAGAGATGATGTTCTATCTCGTCCAAGCCATGTACCAGCATTACTGTATTTATTCGGGCACGTCACTGTACGAGGTACATCTTTCCCACCTTCCGAGCTTCCTTTCCACAATGCTGACAATCCACCAGAACTGGTCCCTCTCAATGTTCAACACCCTCTTCACCTCCCTGCCCGTGATCTTCCTCGGTATCTTCGAACGCGACCTCTCCCCCTCCACCCTCCTCGCCGTGCCCGAACTCTACTCCAAGGGCCAAAACTCCTCCGGCTTCAACTTCCGCATCTACCTCTACTGGATCCTCCTCGCCGTCGCCGAAGCCTCCCTCATATTCTTCACGATGTACGGCCTCTACGCTTTCCCCTCCAGCGCCGAACACACCGACCCTTATGCCCTTGGCGACCTGTGCTTCACCGCAGCCGTCGTAGTCATCACCACGAAACTGCAACTGCTCGAAATGCACACCATCAGCACCGCTAACGCCGTAGCGTGCATACTCAGCATCGGTGGCTGGTTCCTCTGGAACCTCATCCTGGCGCAGGTATACACGGCCAACACGGAATACGATGTCCGCGGTGGATTTACAACGCGATTTGGCCGATCGCCGAGCTGGTGGCTGACGCTGGTGTTTGCGGTCGCCTGTATTTGGCTGCTGGAGTTGGGGGTGAAGGCGGCGAAAGCGGCAGTGTGCCCGAGCGATACGGATATCTTCCAGGCGTTGGAGAAGGATGCCCCGACGAGGAGGAGGTTTGAGGAGGCGAGTTGGTTAGAATTGAGGCAGAGTAGGGAGGCTGAGGCTCGGCGGAGAAGTCCGCAGGTGGACGAACGGGATTCGCGTGAAGAGGAGGAAGAGAAGATGAGAGAGGCCGAGATCGAGGAAATACTACGCCAACGCCGCGACGCTTCCGAGCCTAGAGCAAAAGCATCCTTTTCCAGCGCGAGAGGGCGTAAGCACGGCTCCACGAAAGGCTGTGCAGCTGACGGCGACCCTGGCCGCTCGCGCAGGTCGTTGGGCAGTCGAAGTCGGGGTAGAGGTGGTGGGGATGGTAAAAGGATGGCAAAAGGGATGGAGATGTCGCTGCCACCGCTACCGACGGCACGGGGTATCTTGCGGAAAAGCAGGAGTTTAGGCGAGATAGAACGCCTGGCGGAACAGAGTGAGCTGGTGACTGTAGGGAAGAGTGGCGACAGAGGCAAGGGTCCCAGGGTTGACATGAGAGAGCTATAGAGCAATTACATCTCGAACGGGCAGATCAGCTGAATTGCCTCCTTCATCATCTATACATGTTTTACACTGGGCAACTCCACCCACGAACTCAATAACCCAGAGTCATCATCCTGCCCTATACCTCGCCCCATCCTTCTTCTTATAAACGCCTTTCTCGACCCTCTTCCTCTTCAACTCCGTCCCAACCTCCTCGCCGAATCCATTTCGCACCATCACCGCATCCATCCACTCATCGTGTTCCACCCTGAACAAACTGCCTCCCACCGCCTTCAACGCATGTCTATCCGCGAAACTCCTCAACACGAATCCGTTCCGCTGTACTTTCTCAACCGCTTTTGTGATATCGAGTGCTCCATCCGCTTGCTCGAACACAAGCACGGCGATGCGGTGGTATGGCGAGCCCTTGACCGAGATGGGAGGAAGCCATGGTAGGAGGATCTGGGACGATGTGTCCAGTTGGGATAGACGAACCGTGCCTGACGTCGGGCTAACCGCGATATTCGACGCAAGATACTGACATCTGAAATCGAAACCATCCTTTTCCACATTCGGGACATCCGCATCCACCACCGCCACCGTGACCAATCTTTCTCCCCTATTGAACACCTGAATCTCCACTTTCGGTGCATGCTCAGCCACGGCGCTTGCGACAAATTCACCTGGCTGGACATCCACACGATGGCCGATTCGCGTGGGACGAGGGAGGATACGGTCTGGAGAGTTGGACTTTGTGCCGTGGAAGGAGAGGGTGACGTCGGCGGTTAGGTCGATGGAGGGAAGGATGTCGGGGATAATGGACATCTGGTGCAGGCGCTGGGAAGTGACGAGGCGGGAGCGGGCGCGCCATTTTTCGTTGGAGAGGTGGCGGTAGATGGGGCGGGACAGGGATCCTGGTGGTGGATTGTTAGTTCTCGTTCCATTCCAGGACATGTAAATTGTGTTTGGCGATAAAAGCATGAGATGTGGTAACAGGGACAAAACATACCTTTCCCATCCTCAAACCTCTTCTTCACCATCGGATCGTTGATATCCGCCAATATCTTTAATTTCTCCAAATACTGCTGCATGCTAACCACTCTGCGCTCCTTCTGCCACTCGCCGCCACTAACAGCCGGCTCCTGTGCTTTTAATCGCTCTATCCTGCTCCGCTGCTGCTCAATCTGCTCGAGCTTTCCCTTGCGATCCTCCGCAAGCACCTTTCGTGCTTCCTGGAAACATTGGTAGGGCAGCTGCTCGAAGGGAATGTCTGCAGAGGTGCGGAGAGCGGCGCGACGTCGACGAGAGCCAACTGGGAAGACCCGATGCCGAAGGAGGCGACGTTCTTGGCGTGGTGTAGTGATGGTTCTTGGATCAAGACCTGAGGGCGGAGGTGGTGGAGGAGGATATGCTGGTGGAAGGATGTGTTCTTGTGTTGTGAGTGAGCGGATGGGTAGAGATAGTATGCGATGCGTTTGTCGTGTGGACCGTACAGTCGATAATATACGTGCAGACATTGTGTCAAGGCTAAGACTGCAACCTTGCGCTGAAGTTAGGCCGAGTGATTGTTTGATGCTGTTGCTGTTAGACTTGGCGAATCTGGAAAAAAGGTCTCGGAAGTTGCCGCATTGATTTGGGGAGGCCAAATCTTGCGCGACGACAACAGCCTCACTTTCACCTGAGAGCATCCAGCATCAATCTTAAGCACCACGATGATTTCCAAGAACTGCCTGACGCATTTGAGAGGGCTAGTGAAGGCTGTGCAGGTGGACGGATCGATATTGTCGGCTTCTTCTGTATGTGCGACGGCGACTTAGGCTCTTCTCAACAACTAATGCAGTGCGCAGCATCAATGCCTCCCCCTCCAATCAGCACGATCATTTGCAACGATTGCGGATATGCCAATCGACCAGATGACACTCGCTGACAGCGAATACCTCCCACAAGCAGCCTCCGCAATTCCAACACCAATCTCAGCCACGGCGACGCCAAGCCCATCGACACATATCACGACCACAGTGTACTCTTTCCCAACCCTCGAGCCTCTACGCTTTGCCTATTACCCTCATAATCATCTCTACCTGCCACTCCGACGAGATATACTTCATCGTGCAGTCATCTTCGAAGGCGATTCCACACGTTCCGGCACCGCAAACACAAAATGGAGAGACGAAGTCCACGGTTCCCATAAGAAGGGGCATCCACAGAAAGGAACAGGTCGAGCGCGTACCGGTGACAAGCAGTCGCCGATCAGACGAGGAGGAGGTGTCGCGTTTGGTCCAAAAGCAAGGGATTTCAGTACAAAGCTGCCGCGAAAGGTTTATGATCTAGCATGGCGTACAGCACTCAGCTACCGCTATCGAAGAGGCGAGCTTGTGGTTGTGGACAGACTACAAAATCAGAAGACGAATGCAGCGTGGTGGTTGAAGCAGATATTCGAGAGGAATGGCTGGGGAAATGCTTACAAGAAGAGCTTACTGATCAGCCGTTGGAAGGGCAAGAGTAATAATGCACTATTCCTAGGGATGGACAGAATTGGAGAGGACGGAAGAATGCTTGATGTGAGCGATGTGGACGTAAAGGATCTTCTTGGAATGGGCCGAGTTGTGGTGGAGCAGAAGGCGCTGAATGCAATGCTTAAGGAGCATTGCAGCGATCTGGTGCCTGCCGTTGGGGCGCTGATGCAGCAAGAGTCGGTCATGGCACAGGATTATCTGAATGAGGTACAGGAGGAGCTGCTTGAGGAAGCAATCGTGGAAGACCTGGTAGAGGAGGATCTTGCCCAGTCCATGGACGGCTTGAAAGTGAGCTCTTGATATGGATGATTACTGTAACATCGAGAGAGCCGTTCAACTACAGATTCTTGTCACACTCTGGCGAAGATGGCAATTCTTCCCGGCCGAGGTCATGTGCCCGCTTGGGGAAGAAAACCCTTCGCAGAACCATAATTATCATGGGAGATTGCCTCTGGAGAGAGAGGGAGGGAGCTGGGTTCTGCCTTGAAAGACTTCACACTATTCGTGCTCGTGCGTGGTGAATGGAAATCCTCACTGAACTGTCACATTGTTTGAGTTCTCTGGCAGGAAAACGTTACGAGGTGGCTGTCGTCCAGCCAGTCGAGCCAAGCCTTTCTAGAAGATCTGAACGAACAGGTGATCAGCGCACCCCATATTGTGGGCCCAGCGATCTGAAAACAACCTCCCTGAACGCCTTTAAGCATTGATCAATACGGGGTCTTGATGTGCACCTGCAGCCTCCTAATCGACCTGTACTTCTGCACTCGGACCTGCGTGGAAGAATGACGCCAGCGAAGAGCAGACTCTACATACTCAGCTCTTGTGCCCCGGTACTCCTCACATAACATCCTAATGACCCCTCGAGCGCCAAATTCGAAACCGCATATCTCTTTTGCAGAACGAATGGACCGACCTGATTCCCTTCGCCGAGCACGCAGCCCTACTAGTGCCAGCACTAGCAATAAGAAGATCTTTGCCCCAGAGCATTACGTCTGGGCAACCCCTCCAAGTCCAGATGAAGTCCCGAGGACGATGACAACTAGACCCCCACTCGAAAGACCACCACTTGAAAGACTAGACTCGTCCGTCTCCTCCCGAACAAGCCAGAACCCCCTCTCCGACAAATTCGCACAGCTACGAGACGCCGCTTTCTACGCTTCAGATCTGCCTGGCTTCCTCCTCTCCGCAGACGAGACGCTATGCTACCCGCATGTTTATGCTGGAGTAGTGCCGGAAGAACCGGTCGAGCTTGCAGATGTCGACGCATACTTTCTGGAAGTCTGGGCATTGTGGGACGAAGACTTTACTCGCAAATTGCGCACTATAGAATATCCTGCAGTACACCTTTCACGCCATCGAAAAGCGTTCCAGGGAATGCGATGTGGTGTCGTGCGGGGAGATAGAAGAGTCGTTCTGGAATGTCGTGGTCAACCACTGTACGCTGCAGGCAGCACAGAGTTCATTGGCGGAATATGTTATGTCGCGGAGCTAGGCGATGTTGAGGAGGTATGGCGGAAGAAGAGAGAAGAGCAATTTCGATCATTTGAAACGATATGCGATTCGCTTCCACATATAGTGTGGTCGTCAGATGAAATGGGCAAGATCGACTACTTTTCCCGGGCGTGGTATGAATTTACTGGACTGACAGAACAAGAGAGTATGGGACATGGCTGGAGATCAGTGATGCATACGGATGACGAGGCGGAGTCGTGGCAATCTCTCGTGCTCGCAAAACGTGCACCCGGACAGGTCGACTCACACTATAGATGTCGAAGGCATGATGGACAGTATCGGTGGGTTCATGCCCGTGCATCACCTCGTCTCGATGAGGACGGGAATGTAGCGCGTTGGTATGGAACCATAACAGATATTCACGATGTTATCACAATGAAGGAGGAGGCACGGAAACTGGAGCGAGAGAACGAGCGATTACTCAGTATGGAGCAGACGGCACGGGAGTCGAGTCGCATGAAGTCACAATTCCTGGCTAATATGAGTCACGAACTTCGAACGCCCATTGCAGGTCAGTATGGAGCAGACGGCTTTCAAGCCATATGAAGTCGAGATCCCTGGCTAACCCACCGAAGGCATCACAGGCATGGTGGAGCTCCTGCGAGATACTAGTCTCGATGTGGAGCAGGTCGATTATGCTGACTGTATCAAAACTTCCGCTCAAAACCTACTTACGATTGTGAACGATGTCCTGGATTTCAGCAAGATCGAATCTGGAAAGCTGCAGATAGAGCAGATAAACTTCGACCTTACTGCGCTCGTTGACGATATGCGACGAGTGTGGACATTGATGGCTAGCCAGAAGTCGCTGAAGTTCTGCATTGACACAAATCTGTCAGGTCGCCTAGATGTTACTGGCGATCCAACTAGGATCGGGCAGATAATCAGTAACCTATGCTCAAATGCTTTGAAGGTTAGTACGACTCAATGTACCTCGCGCATAGCTCCTCGCTTCGATTAGTATTATACTTACCTTGCCGGACAGTTCACCAGTCATGGTGAGATCAGGTTGACGGTCCACGTCGAAGAAGAAAAGGATGGTCTAGTTGTGCAGATGATTGTGGAGGATTCGGGTGTCGGAATGTCTGCAAAAACTGTATCTTCATTGTTTACTCCATTTCGACAAGGCGATACTTCCACGGCACGTCTGTATGGAGGGACTGGACTCGGGCTTACAATTTCTCGCAACTTAGCGCAACTTATGGGCGGCGGGCTCGACCTTGAGTCGAAATTGGACGTCGGCACCAGAGCTACACTGACATTACCGCTAAAAAGGCCAATACCACCTCCTCGATTTGAAGCTAGTCGAGCACCTACAACCACAAGATCTGTGTCAGAATCAACGAGTATCGCGTCTGCAACATTCACTCCAAACATAACACCCACAAAACCTGGGTCTGCCAGACGTCCTACCGCGAGGCGGGTTCACACTAGCATCGATGTCCCACAAACACCACGGAAACAATCGATCGGTGACAGGTCGCCACTTACAGCGATTCCCGATCATGCTGTGAACAATAACATGCTTCCACAGGAGAAGCGCAAGGAGATAATGGTTCTGATTGTGGAGGATAATCTGATCAATCAGGTATGTACTCAGCCTCCTCGAGTCTGATACTACAACTGACTCTTTTCTTCAGCGTATCGCGCTCAAGACAGTGCAGAAACTGGGGTTTAGTGCTACAGCTGCAGACAACGGCCGCGAGGCTCTCGATTGGCTGCAGGCTAACCCAGTCGACATTGTAGTACGTCCGAGCCTGCCCCTTCCTGTGCAGCCCACGCTAATTGCCACGACAGCTCATGGATTGCCAAATGCCTCTGATCGATGGCTATGAAGCCACTTGCGCGATACGGACGCAGGAACCCTATATCAGCCTCCCCCTCAAGCCTTCTTCGTACCGCCAAATGCTGACGCCCAGCTCCACCCTCACGAACCCTTTCTTCTCTCCAGGCGCGATTGCAAGTCCAAGATCGAAAACTCTCAACCTCCAGCCACAAACTCCGTTCGAGATCGCAAATACGCAAAGCACGATGTTAACACTAAAAGACATACCGATCATTGCCCTCACGGCTTCCGCCATACCTGGTGATCAAGCCAAGTGCTTCGATGCTGGCATGTCTGATTACATTACCAAGCCACTGGACTCCAGGATCCTTGAGATGAAACTCATCAGGTGGATTCTCGGTGGTGGAAGTGTCATTCGCAGAAGAGGCAGCGCGATAGACGCGGTCGACGGAGCAAGTGATGTGAAAGAGGTCGAGCATAGGACTGCGAATATTTTTGATGGGGCGCATGAAGCAGATGAGGTGCGGAAGGATTCGTCGAGGATGGAAGATGTTGGAGAAGGTGACGAGGTATTGGAAGATGACGAAGAGGAGGGAGGTCAAAGAGATGCGATGAGATTATCTTTATAGTGCTCCCCGGACTTGGGTTGGACGTTGCCTCTTGGTGGCATATTGCACATTGCACATTGCGAGGGCGTTTTGGATATTGAATAGACTCGGGGGCACGGTATCGGGCATCAGGCTAGCGCATAGCGTGGGAATCCTAGGGACGAGGGTATAGAGAGTTGACGGTATACAGCGACATTGTGCATGAGCTGCACTGGTCACGACAAACGCAATCGGAATCAGTACGGGTAGGTAGGCATTTTAGATGTTACCTTGTTTTCAAGGCTCGAGGTTACTTAATGTGCCACATCATGCGTGCTATGTCTCTTCGTCATTGTTTCAACATAGACTATGAATATCACTGTATGATGATGTCCATAAATGCTCGATGTCTTGCAGTGTATACCGTGGTCGTTGATGAGTAAGCGAGACAGGCTCGAAAGGGATGGAATGTGTTGCCTCGCCACTTGTCCTTAACAGGACCCCTGAAGCTGACTCTTTTGTTCACAAGCACTTCCACTACTACAACCACATATACATCAAAGCAGTCATCATGCTCGCGAGAACCCTCGTCACTCTCGCCTTCGCGGCGCTGGCCTCCGCATCCAATGTCCTCGACCTCACTCCAGACAACTTCGACAGCGTCATGCTCAGTGGAAAGCCTGGTATGGTCGAGTTCTTCGCCCCATGGTGCGGTCACTGCAAGAAGCTCGCACCCACCTGGGAAGAACTCGCCGACTCCTTCGCTGCCTCCAGTAAGCAAGTCACGATCGGCAAAGTCGATGGCGATGCCCACAAGGAGCTTAGCACAAAGTACGGCATTACTGGTTTCCCAACACTCAAGTGGTTTGATGGATCGGACGGCCTGCCAGAAGATTATACCGGTGGACGTGGTCTTGAACAGCTGCAGGAGTATGTCTCGGAGCGTAGTGGCGCAAAGGTCAAGAAGGCACCGAAAGCACCTAGCTCTGTAAAGGAGCTCAGCGACACGGACTTCAGCAAGGTTGTAGGATTGGAGAAGGATGCTTTCGTGGCGTTCACAGCACCATGGTGTGGCCGTATGCCTATCCCTCACTTGATTACTGCCCTTTGTGTACTGACAAGATCGCTCCACAGACTGCAAATCTCTCGCCCCAACCTGGGAGCGTCTCGCCACCGACTTCGCCTCCGAATCCGTCATCATCGCCAAGGTGAACGCCGAAGACAACCGCAAGCTCGCCGAGCAATACGACGTCCAGGGCTTCCCCACCATCAAGTACTTCCCCAAAAACAACGGCACACCCATGCTCTACGAACTCGGTCGTGACGAGCTTGCCCTCGTCGACTACGTAAACACTCAGATCGGCAGCCACCGCACCGTCGGCGGTAGACTCACAGCTGCTGGCGGCACAATCGCGGCACTCGATGAACTCGTCTCAAAGGCCACTGGTGGCAGCACTGACTTGTCGACGATTACGGATAGCGTGACTGAGGCGGCTAAGGAGCTCAAGGACCAGTACGCGCCATACTACGTCAAGGTGCTGGGAAAGCTTGCGGAGAACAAGGGATACTTGGAGAAGGAGATTGGCAGATTGGAGGGTATGCTGAAGAAGGGTGGACTTGCGCCCACTAAGATTGACGATTTGACGAGCCGCATGAACATTCTTAAGAAATTCGGAATCGGCAGCAGCGAGAAGAGCGAGCTGTAGAGCGAGAATGGAAAGAAGAAGATGGATATCACGATTTGTTGGAACGTGTTCGGGAAGGAAAACAGGTCATGATTACGGATGGGAATGTATGACTAGTTGACAGCATTATCAAGGAAGCATCATCAGCGGTACCATTCTGTATTTTGCGCTTTAAGAGTATCTTGTGTATGCATTATGCACGCCTTTCAAGGCGAGGTACATAGGTACGTAGAGCTATCTACCTCTCGAACCTCCTTGCATCCTTCAGAGAACACAACACTGTCGCTGCTTATTTCACATTCAGTAACACAACTCAGCTAGACCTCCGGGCACCAACAAGCTCAGTGATTACACAATCCTAAGCTCCAGCTACTTACATTCCTAGCTCAACAGCCATGACAATCACTCGCAACCAGATCTTGACCTTCCTCTCAGTCCTTGTACCACATCCTTCAATCACCTTGTCTGCCCGCAACTCACGTTCTATAGTACTTCACCGCTCTTACCATCCTTGCCTTGCTCGCTTTCCGCCACTCCCACACCTACAGCATCCCTCTGTCCACCACCCTCAGCACACTCATCCTCCTTCTTCCAATTTTCACCGGTCTCACCCCCGCTGCCAGCACTGCAGCTTCTTCCGTCCTCGCCCGCCGCCGACGCGCTCACAAGCGTCTCACTGCTACCTCGTCCACCCCAGACCTTACACACCCATCAACCTCAACCTTGACGGTTCACGCCGCCCTCCTCATTCTCACAACAGCCCTCCTCACCCTCTCCACTGCTCATCTCGGCCCCACTTTAACACTCTCCTGCGCTCTGACTACACGCTGGACGACCGCTTTCCGCGCCAAAGATGTTGCTCGCATCGCCGGTTTGCAGGACGCGTTGCAGTGTTGCGGATTGACATCGAGTAGAGACATGGCGTTTCCGTTTCCGGGTAAGACGCATGGGGCGGATGCGTGCGAGATTAGGTTTGATCGCCACGTTGGGTGTTTGGAGGCTTGGGCTGGCAAGGAGAGAATGGTTGGTTGGATGCTGGTCGGGGTGTGTTTGGGAGTGGCGGTATGGTGGGTCGTGGGTGTATGTTTCACTGAGCTGGCTGGTGAGCAGATAGGGCGTCGAACGAGGCTCGGCTATGAGGGGGTAGATGATGAGGAGGGTAACGGAGGAGGAGTGGCCCGCGGAGAAGGGTCGAGGAGGATTGGGTATCAGAGGTTCACTGATGAGGAGCAGGATGACGACTTTGAAGGTGTGCAAGATGTTGCTCGCGATGTCGAACATGGGAACGGCGAGCTGCGTGATGGTGGATCGGACGAGGTAGATAAGATCCTGATGTGATCATGCTGGGGCAATGTCGTTGCAGGAAGCAAAAGAAAGCTTGAGTCGACAACGCATAGTGAGCCACAGATATCACGTCTTGAGTGAAAAGAAAGCCTAAAGTCGCTACTGGGCGGAAGCCGGAAGGTTTCTGCGCTCACTTTACAACAGTCATGCGATAAGATATCTCACGAGGAGGATACTGTGACTGGGAGCGAGGCAGAAACCTGCTGGGCTGAACTGAGCTGAGCTAAGATAGCCTAAGATCCTCATCGCAGCCATTGCTACCTAACTCTCAACATAAACTCATTGTATACTATGTCGTTTCATGCCACCACTCCTCCATAAACCATTTTCCCCAGAGCCTTAAGATGGTCATGCACACCCGTTCTCCTGTAACATACCAGACCTACCTGAGAAAAGTCAATGCTTCACCAAAGTCTCCCCTTCCTGCTCCTCCGCCTGCATTTCCAACACCCCCCTCATCGGCGCCTCAATCCCACACCACCCACAAAACGGCGTCTCAATCTTCTCCTTCCTCCCACACCCTCTACATTTCCATCTCTCAGCCTCTGCCAACGCCTTTGCCTGCTGCTCCCTCGCAAAACGTACAAACAGCACTACAGCCGCAAGCCAAGCCAGTCCTATGATAATAATAGCAGCCCACGTTGCGATCCATTTCGAATGTAGTGCTGCAAGCGCCATAAATGGGATCCCCAAAATGAACGGGTAGATGCATACAGTCGCATGGAGAACTTGGCGGATGACGGCGGTGGGAACGGGAGTCCGGTTTGTGTGATAGTAGCTGTTAGGGATCAAGAGGAAGAGGATGCCGATGAGCTGGGGGACGATGGCGCAGACGAGGAAGGGAGTGACGTCCTCGGGATGTGACGGTGAAGGAGAGGATGTTGATGAGTTCGCATCTCGCCGAGCCATCGATGCGTTCATTTTGCAGTATCTGCTAGGGATCAGGTCGTTACTGGTGCTGGGGATCAAGAGGAATTATTGAAAAATAAGCAGGAGAAGGAAATCATCATGGCATCAGAATCATAGGAGGGGCGAAGATACAATAGGTACCAGCACCAGCTCGTCCGTATGCGCGGTGGTGAAATCGGACGCGTGATGTTGATCGTTCAGCCTCGTTGCTGTCAGCCTCGGCATTGTTTCCGAAGTGGGGTGGAAATCCTGCGCTCACCTCTCCTCCTCCGCCTCACGCATCATCACCTCTTCCACATCGCACTCATCACAGACCTCTTCATTCATTCAATTTACTTTCCTGCCACACTCCTACACTCTTCGCCCTGTTGCCACACTCTCTCAAATCTCGCACCACAACCCTCACAGCAACCACCAAAGCCGGAACCCACGATATAGATGTACAATGTTACAGAGACATGGATGACTAGGCCCATATTCCAAGCGGCGCGTAGTCCGTAGCAGCGTCGTCAGCGCCGAGAGAGATAGTGCACAATCTTGTAAGACACAACACTAATCAGTTGACTCTCAACTCGTTGTGCAAGGCATGAAAAGTATGACGGGGTGTTACAATGATGTTGAAGCTGAAACACGGATGTATGTGTTGGATGTATGTGTTGGATGAACTTGCAGGCGTGCACGTGAACCTTTCCCCACTTTGCCTTGTTTCACTGCGCTACCCACTTGCCTCACACGACGCAACCTGACAAACAAGCTTGGACGCTTCGTTGACAAACATAAAAGGTAGTAATGGCCCGACCTCTCCATCGAATGCTCGAGTATTCGCTTTACCATCATTGCATCTCGACTGCAGATTGTTTTGTCAGTTGTCTAAATAACCAAACAGCATGTCTGCCAATAGCATGTCTGTCGACAGCATGTCTGGCTCGTTTTGGGCCAGTATCAGCACGTCTCACTCATTCCGGGTCGTCAACACCGTGGGCGGTGTCAGAGACATCATTGACACGATAGAGCGCATACATGAAATCCTGACCGAGCTAGCTTCACAAAACAGGGTATCGACCTTGATAACGCAGCTTATGACGATCTCACCTCTTACAGCTTCGATCTGCGAGCCTGGTGTAATGACGTGCGTCGATACAATGCTGTTGAGGAACTCCAAGCGCGGGTGCCGCAGCATATTTGGAATCGACTTGAAAAAGTTCAGGTTGATTTACTTCAATACGTTCGCACGGTCGATGAATCTCTTACCACTTATAAGCAAGTGATCAAGAAGGCGTCTACGCCAATCGTCGAGCTTGAGAAGAAAGGCATTCTTGTGAAGATGAACCTGTTCTTAGAATACACAATGCGATCTCTCAAGAAACTCAACCAGTGTATCTGGGAGACTCCGAAGTGGAGGTTGCTGAACCATCCTTATAACATTCAAGATATTTGCACGCGTATGCTAATGACGCCATCGGAGCCAGTCAAGATGATGTGGACGTGCGCAACAAAGGTTATCACAGCCTTAATGTCCAAATACAAACAGACTCAGTGGCGGAACACATACTTATATCTGAAACATTGGGGCAGGGGTCAATTTGACGGGCCGATGACTTTGGATCAATACTTCGCCTATACTGGTCCGCTGGGTTTCTCTGAAAACGTCTGCAAAGCCTTCAGCTACATCCTTTGCTGTCTAGGTGCGTGTGGCTGGAGTGAAAGATCTTCATAACACTTGCTAACCTCTTGTTTTAGATATCGAACTCCAGTACATGATTCAAAAAGCAAAACACTCCAATGACCGTGTGATTGCGGCGCTTCACCATGAAATCCAGGATCTTCTAGACATGCCTGCGCTGTTCCCAACAGCTATGACCATCTGGTACGGCCAGATGTTCAAAGACATAGGTTTGCGCTTCAGATTCGCTTCCATCTTTCTCAAACCAAAGAGGAGTCCCTAGCAAGGTGTTAATTTTGGTATCGGCCGATTAACGAGCATTGAGAATGGTCTAAGATTCTCTCAAGAACAAGCATGGGCTTTGCGTCAACAAAACCCGGCATCGACCTTTGCTGAGACCCTCACACTGCGCGCAGCCAAGCGGAGTGTAGTACCTCGTATCGCGGAGCTTGTCCAACCTTTGCAGATCGAGGAAGACGGTCTGGAGCCTCTACCGGCAGCCGATCAAGGTCAGTCGCTCGACCTGGACGTACTAGAGCTTGATGTTGGACTTGATGCCATCGAACCACGGGCATTACTCACTAGGCCCAGAGACAGAACTCTAACCCCATCACTCTTCTCCACCAGCACGACTTCGAGCAATCCTGGCATGTCGGCATCGTCATCGTTGACAGCACCTTCGGAACTCTCGCTACCACCGACGTTTGAACCTGGCGGAGCTTCTTTGGATGCTGTCGAGATGACTATCGAGGAATCATACAACAGAGAGAAGATCGAACAGGAAAAAACTTTTCACATTTGACGCGTCTGACATTATGCTCTCAAGATTTGACTGAGGCAATCCACACCCCGGCAGGCTTCGCGATATTCCCGTGCGAGTCGTAAGAACATCAAAAGCACGAGCCAGAAAATCCTTTCCTTCGCTGATTGGCCATCTTTAGCAAAATTGGAAGTGAATGAGGCAAGATTCCATCGAATTGAGGTAATCTCTGAGAGCCTAGGACTCTGGTGTAATTGTCGGCATTGAGAGTCAACTTCTGCACGGTCATATTGCAACACGACCATTTCGACATGCGGCAAAGATGATGTTACGAACACAGCAATTCTGCTTTTGTGTTGATTTCTTGTTTAATGAGTTAGTTCATGACGTCCTTCTATTGTGTACATATCATGCTGAGTGGACATTTCCTGCTCTTGAGACTACGTTGTTTCGTCGGGTCTACAGCCTACAGTCCAGTATATTTGCACAGACCATGTGAGGCTCGCATTCCTTATCATTCGTATTGTTCTTCCCCTCCTCCAACCACGCCCTCCTCATCCTCCGCACCGCTTCCAGACCACCGCTTCCAGACCACTCTCTACGTTCACACCCGCAACGACACAACATGGAAGCCCACGCTGCAGCCGTCGCCCTCATCTCCTCCCGCGTCGCCTCCTTCTATGCATCTCACACCCCGTTCCGCCTCTATCACGGCAGCACAAACAGCACCCGTCCCGCGTCCCACGACCCCACCCGCATCATCAACACCAGTTCCCTCACACACATCCTCTCAATCATCCCGCGCACCGCCCACTCTCTAGCCCTCGCAACCGTCGAGCCCAATGTCTCCATGTCCGCCCTCGTGCGCAGCACCCTCGCAGCAGGCTACCTCCCGCTCGTCGTCCCTGAGTTTCCGGGCATTACGGCTGGTGGGGCTTTCTCGGGAACGGCGGCCGAGTCGAGTTCGTTTCGGCATGGGTATTTCGATGAGAGCGTGGATTGGATTGAGATTGTGCTTGCGGATGGGAGGGTTATTAGAGCGAGTGAGGAGGAAAATAGCGATTTATTTCATGGGGCGGCGGGGACGTGTGGGACACTGGGGTTGGTTACGTGTTTGGGAGTTAGGTTGGTGGAGGTGGGAGCGAGCAGATGGGTTGAGGTTGAGTATCATGGGGTGCATTCGTTTGAGGAGGCGTTGGGGGTGCTGGATGAGGTTGGGAAAGGAGCATTGGAAGGAGAGGAGAAGGAGAAGGGCAGAAGGGTGGATTTCCTGGATGCGGTTATGTTTTCAAGGGATATGGGTGTCGTGGTGACGGGTCGGCTGAGCGATGGCAGTGACAGGACAACACCGGACGAAAAGTCCAACGTCACTGACAGCGATGTTGCAAAGTCGCAAACTTCCACCCAGTCGAAACGACAGCCTGCTCTGCCTATCCAGCGCTTCTCGCGTTGGCAAGACCCCTGGTTCTACCATCACGCCCATGGGCAGGTCAGCCACAAACGAAACACACACTGCCCAACATGCGAGTTCGTGCCGGCAGGCGATCCAAGTGCGAAGACCAGCCGAAGAGAATTGGTGCCGATATACGACTACATCTTCCGTTACGATCGCGGCTGCTTCTGGATGGGTTCCTATGGCTGGTGAGTCTTCTTTCATTGCTGTCCGCTTCGTGCTAGCATTTCATCAATCGATGAGCTTGTCTCGGATCGTTCTTTGTGCACTCTGGCTAGACACTAACACCACTCCAGGCCTTCCTGGGTATCCACAACCCTCCAAGGCCGCGCTCTCTTCAACCATTGGTCTCACACCGCCATAAACTACGCTATGATGCACCATGCCCGCCGCGCCTCCAGCTTCATCATCCAAGATCTCGCTATCCCACGGGCTGGTGCACAGGACTTTCTCGAATGGAGCGATAGAGAGCTCTCACTCTATCCGCTGTGGCTGTGTCCGATTGCTGGAGATGGTGATGAAGGCGAGGCATTTGGTGAAGGCCGGAAAGGGAAGGTATGGGCACATCGCTCGCCACGACCAACTGAGACCATCACGTCTACCATTTCTGCTGCTGCTGGAAATCACGGCTCCCGAGCGACGGCGATAATAAACATCGGAGTATGGGGCGCGCCCACATCCTCCTGGCCAGACATGCAAAGGAATGCTGGCGCAGAGCATGAAGCGCGCATGATTGCGTTCAACCGCGGGATCGAGAGGAAAGTGCGTCAGCTTGGTGGGTTGAAGTGGCTGTATGCGCAGAATTGGTATAGTGAGGAGGAGTTTTGGGGTGTAGGTGGCGATGAGGCGAATGGTGAGGCAGATGGAAATGGCAATCAAAATGGGAAGGAAGACTCGGACATGCCCGTAAGAATGCAGAGTATCTACGACAAGCGCGCCTACGACGACCTAAGGGCGAAATGGGGCGCTGATAGTGGGAACATGCTGAACTTGTGGGAGAAAGTGGCGAGGAAAAGTGATATCTGCGACATAGCAGACACTGCGATTGGCATAAAACCAGACACGGGCATCGACAAGATAACGAGTGCTTGGAGCTATCTTTCGGCTGTTGTGAAGGCGACTATTGGGAGTGATCATCTGCTTGCAGCGAGGGAGCGGAAGGGGAAGCCTGTGTAAGCAAAGCACAGAAGCAGAAGCATTTCAGACAGTCTGATGCATCCAAAGAAATCTAGCTAGAGATGAAGTGAAGTAGAGATAGTGTCGTAAGAGGGGCAGCAGGGGGCGAGGGGGAAAGCAATTGAGGGGATGAGGCTGCGATGTGTCGTGAAGGGGGAGGAAGTTGAAGTGGCAAAATCCACATGTCCTTCCCGATTGAGCCAAGTCCCCAATGAAGCTCAACCTCGCACCTCGTCCTAACTCAACAATTGCTCTTCAGTACATGCTGCGCTCGAGTCTGTTGAGGTCGTATAATACATCCCAGCTTCTACATTGCCGCGTAGCATCATCCGTCTCCCGCAGGGCTGTACGAAAAGGAATCACCAGGCACGTCTCAATGTCATCTTACCCTCCCGCACACTGCTGCACTGTCGGCCACCTCCACGAAGGGCCGACTGTGGGCGAAGACAAGAAGATAGGCTCTAGTATGCCATCTCCCACCGACGCTGATGGCACAATCACATGATATCGACAACAGAGTGTTGACATTGTGACTCTAGCCGAAATATACATAACCTATCCCCCTGACAAATCCACCACCCATGGTATCCTCATCGTCCCTGACGTGATGGGGCATAAGCCTGCTAACGTGCGCTTGCTTGCTGATCAGGTGCGTCCAGTTATCCGGGAAGTGATTTTTGTGCTGAAGTAATGCTTAGTTTGCCGCACATGGCTATTTCACCATGATCGTCGACCCCTTCCAAGGTGATCCTTGCCAGCTGAACCGACCACCTGGCTTTGATATGCAAGCATGGCTGCGCGGACCACCGAGCAAATTGCCAGAGGCTGTTGAGTAAGTATCTCAGATGATCGCATGTCGCTAAAAGCAAGTCGACACAGCAGGAATCGTGTTGCGATGAAGAATGTTTGTATCGTACTAACAAAACTGCTAGTCCAATCATCGAAGCTGCGCTCCAGGAAATGCATACAGTGTATAATGTTTCCAAGCTTGGTATCGCTGGCTACTGCTTTGGTGGCAAGGTGCGTTAATTTCTACCACTGCTCTTACATCCCGGCCCGTACTATGTCTTCAGCCGATTTGGCACAATTTTCAGTCCCCGTCATTGATACATGACCGACTGAACCCTCTGCCCTCCACAGTACGTCGCCCGCTTCCTCTCCCACC
>Ga0268250_10000153_pt1 | contig 33398 bp, 29 predicted proteins | sample AgamicAsSfe_FD_200448 | JGI IMG/M metagenome (GOLD analysis project Ga0268250, IMG submission 200448) | Agave microbial communities from Guanajuato, Mexico - As.Sf.e (v2) (version 2) | ecosystem: Host-associated > Plants > Phyllosphere > Phylloplane/Leaf | place: Guanajuato, Mexico | collected...
GAAGAGAAGAGGGAAAGGTGGATGGGGAGGAGGGTGGGATACTGGGACAGTAGGAAAGTGCTAGATGGGAACGGACTCAATGGAGGTGAAAGTGAAGTAAGGAGGAAACGTATATAGGTGCCACAAAGCAAGAGGAGATGAGGGAAAAGGACATACCAAGGGGCATATGGCTAGAGATGTAGTAGTCCATGTTGAAGTCAGATCCCTACAAAATGATATCAGTCTCTGACTCTCACAAGGACTGTTACCTCGGACGTAGGTGGGGGAATGTTAAGACTGAGGTCTGTATCTACCTTGGGATAGAGCAGCGTGATGGTGACAGTCATATTAGCGGTGGCAAGGAGGTTTCACGTATGGATACCCGAGGACGTAAAGGAGAATGAAGCAAGATATGAGAACAAGGAAGTAGGGAGGTTGGTGAACAGGACTTGACCGAGGTGGTGCATTCCCCCCCACTCGCCCCTCATTTCAGCTTTGAGCTTGGAAAGCCGAATCGCGGATCGCGCACCTCAACTTAAACTTATGAATTGCTTAATCCGCAGGATGACATGGCATGACATAAATCGAGAGAAAACCAAGACTGTGTATCTAGATTCTTCAGCATATGAAGGGAACAGAGCCTTCACTGGCATCGACGTAAGCACCTAGATGTAGACCTGAAACACGATGATTATGTTGATCACTAATCTCTGTGACGCTGTGAACAATATAAGCCTGCGACAACGACACGAAATGCTGATGTCACGTCGTTCTCCAATCACTGGAGCTCTCACATTAACTACAGTCGCCTTCTAGTGACCTCTGTCACCAATTGCCTGTGGTCACATCACAATCTTGCCTATCGTTGTCACGATACACACCACGCATATTGTCCTACTCTCCCTATCCTTCTCCCACCTCCTGCAGGCTACACCTACACAATCTCCAACTTCCGCTCCAACCTCACATCACTGACACTCGCCGCCACAAACATGGCATACTCTCTCCTCTGCAACACCCACTCCTGCGCCTCCGTACTCCACATACTCAAATCCCTCCTCGTCAAATCAAACTCCAATCTACACCCTGACGATGTCTTAGCATCGTGCGAAGCAATGTTTGCCATAGAGTAGTCACCATGAACTGTCCGCGATTGTACGCCAAGTTTCTGTCCCACGCAGCACCTTTTCAAGTCAGCCACCCCTCATCCACAATGACTGTACAGCTCGTTCCATACCAATGTGAATACCGCTGGGATATCCGTTCGTCCCATCAGTGCCTCTCAATCCATTGCCAGCATCGTTCAGGCAAAGGCCTGGGAAGCCAAGGCGCGGGGTGCCTCCAGAGTTGCCTTTAGTAGATTAGCATAGGTATATCCGTGGGAACGTGCCGGTTTAGCACAAACCTGAACAACCATTGGGAGGCCCATGATAGCCAATCGAGACGTTCTGCTCCTCCTCATTCGTAGCTTGGCTCACTAGAGCACGGGCTTGATTATACGCTGCAGCCCAATCGCCTGTTCCGGCGCCGATTGCTTCGAGACCAAATTAGTATTGACCCTCAAGGCGACACTCAAATGATAAAATACTCACGACTAGGGTATACATGCGGACTCCGTCCATACGCCCAGTAGTCCTCCAAGTTCTAGTCTAGCTGACCGACGGCAAGACCTTGGAAAGTCGCAAAAGCTAGTAGGAGGGCTGGAGCACTAAGGGGAAGTTTGGAGAGACACATAATGACACTTGAGATGATGCTCTTGCAGAGAGGAGGAGAAGAGAGGGAGGGGAAATGAATGCGTTCACGCAGGTCACTGCTTCTGCTGTATACTGCTTACTGTACACAGTATTAATTTGAGACTAGGTAGGACGTGCATATCGGCCACTCAAGCTCCGCTGAGGGGTATTCTCCAAAGTGACCAGCCCAGTACGATGATGCCAGCAAGTATACTGACGATGCGGCCAAGCTGATACCGATCCCAGAAGCGGATGGTGGTTTTCACTGTCAAGATCGTCGTCGTCGTCGTCGTCGTCGTCGACCCCACACGTTGTGAGTCTCATCATGAGACGGATAGGAACGAGGAAGAACGACAACCGATACAGTACATACTGATCCGCTCATTCATTGTCGAGTACGAATCGCATCGAGGGCACGTAGAGAGTGTAGCCTCTAGGTCTTCGAGATCACGAACCTCAGCTCGAGCCTGGGGCAAAGTCCTGCGCCCCTTTTCCAGGACGGTCACTGTCTTGAGGACCTCTCACCCTCACCTTCAGCTTTTCCGTCTTCATCCATGAAACAGTGCAGCATCAGCAAATAGACAGGATACCTACAATGACAAGTGCTTGAATGTTTACGGACACGCTTGGGATGAAGAGAGACATGATGACCTTGGTCGTGACTGCCGCGACAATCGCTCGACCACAAGCTCAACACCTCGTGCTTCCTTCCCGATGCGCAGCGCCATCAGGCAAGCTCGACCTGCTAGTGACATGCAACCTCTATTCGACCTGATTTTGTCGCTCATTCGAACCCTATCAAGCACGCACGTCTATCGCTCACCACCCGAGCTTTTGGAAAACAACCTAGAATGAAATGCATCTCTCTAGCAGTCCTATTCGGACTTATCGTCACCAGTGATATTGTGCAAGCCAGTCGCTCCGCATTCAATGCCTCCAGGTTGTATGACCTTGGCCTATACGGGCCCTATCCTCATCAGCAACACGTCACAGTTGACTTTGAAGCACCTCGCGTCAACATCAAACAGTGGGATGCCTCGTGCGATGATGGTCAACACATCCTACTCACGCCAAGAGGAACCTTTGTACCGACGCCAGGGCCAATGATCTTAGACAACAGAGGCAATCTGGTGTGGTCCGGTGCAGAGTTCGGCATGGTCTCAGACCTGAAGGTCCAGGAGTACGCTGGTGAGAAGTATCTGACTTTCTGGTCGGGTCGTGATGATGGCACGCATGGGTATGGTGTCTATTATATGGCAAGATGATGTTGAATCATGACTTCCAGCATGAGCTGAACTGGTACAGCTCAATTCTTCCTACGACATCGTCCATACAATCAGACCTCACGGTGAAGTCCTCGGCGACCTTCACGAATTCAGCATCACGCCGAATGGAACAGCACTTATGACCATCTACGGCACACCCGAGCAAGCCGACCTCTCCTCCTTCGGCAGAAGCACGCCGGGCTGGATCATCGACAGCCTCTTCCAAGAAGTTGACCTAGCAACCGGAAAGCTGCTTCTCGAGTGGAAAGCCGCTGACCACTACAACATCTCAGACACTCTCGCCCCCATACGTAATCATGGCTATACCAAGGATGATCCCTTCGACTACTTCCACATCAATAGCATCGACAAAGACCCCCTCGGCAATTACTACTTCTCCTCCCGCTACATGCACACCATCACATGCATCTCCCCCTCCGGCCGCATCCTTTGGAAACTCGGCGGCCCCCACAGCTCATTCACCGACCTCTCCGGCGGCGCAGCTTCAAACTTCAGTTGGCAACACCACATGCGCTGGCATCCTGGTAACCTCATCAGCATATTCGATAACGGCGCCTTCAACGCGCTCGCAACCGCGGATCACAGCCGCGCCCTGCTCATCCAACTCAACATCACCGCCATGACGGCCGAGCTGATCCACGTCTACACCAAACTAGGAGTCCGTGCGCATTCGCAGGGGTCCGTTCAGCTTCTGCCCGGGTTGGGCAATGTCTTCATCGGGTGGGGCCATACGCCCGCTTATACCGAGTTCGCAGCCAACGGCAGCATCCTGTGCGATGTGCACTTTGGACCTAGTGCGTTCTGGAATTTGGGCTGGGCGAAGTCGTATCGGGCGGTCAAGGCGGGCTGGGTTGGGAGCCCAAGGACGAAGCCTGTGGTGATGGTTGGGGAAGGCGGAAAGAGGGTTTTCGTTAGCTGGAATGGGGCGACGGAGGTTGTGGGATGGATACTTGAGGCTGGATTGAGAGTAGGGGAGGAGAATGAGGAGCGGTGGGAGGTGCTGGGGCAGGTGAAGAAGGAGGGGTTTGAGACGAGTATCGAAATCGAGAAGGAGTGGCCGGGACAGGGAACGTGGTTCAGAGTCGCGGCGGTGGGAAGTGATGGGGAGGTTCTGGGAATCTCGAATGTTGTGATGTCGAGGGGACGCAGCGGTGGTAGCGGGATGGCGTCACTGTTCGTCGTGGTATGCATCGTGCTGGCAGCACTTTCAATGGTATTCAGGAGGGCGAGGATCAGATGGACCAGGTGTGAGAGCGAGCAGGTGCTGAGCTTGTTGAGGCATGACGAGGAGTGTGCATGTAAGCATGGCAGAGCGGATTGAGCCAAGAGAAAGCGAAAGTCGAGTATCGAAATCCCAGATAACGGGAAGCATTGATCGGAAGCATTGATTGGAAGCCTTGATACCTGGGAAGAAGCATGGTATTGTTCTTCCAGCATGTCTTACAGTAGTCTAATAAGACCTCTATTCTGTCTCTTTCCCCTTTTACTATCACTCTCATGCTTCTTGCCACCTCCCTCATCCACAAAGCTCAATCATCAGCCGCACGCTCAATTACCCGATTCATTGCTTACTCTCCGAATACCGCTTTCCCTCCTCCGGACCCTCCTTGCCAGCGCCCCTTGCCTCCTCCTTCGCCCCTTCGCCACCGTCACCAGCCTTCTTTCCCTCATTACCAGACTCCGCTTCCCTAGCCGATCCGCCCTCAGCGGTCCCAGACGGCTGCTCGGGCTCGAAGATGGTGTTGCACGTCGCACAGTGTGCCCATTTGCCGTCGGGGGTTTTGTCTGCCTGGGAGAGGGGTTCGGGGTTAGCTTTCCTCATGTCGTCCTCAGCTTCAGGGAAGGAGGAAGGAGAACGAGATGAATTCGTTAATAAGTGACCGAGCGCTGCCGAAGGTTTCAGGGTGTGCTGCCACAACATCGAGCGCGTTACTCGAGGGCGGCATGCATCGTCTCCTCCACCACTACCTGCCAGTGACTGGTGTGGTGGGTGAGGTAAGTGTGCTCTCAGGCCTCCAGGCTGCTCGAGTGTCGCGTCCCTCCTCATGGAGGTGGAGAGATGCTTTTCAGGTTCGCAATGTGGCACGGACACGGCGCTTTTCCACCCCTTTCGGCTCCCCCGCTGGACGAGTGCACCACCTCCAATCACGCAATCATAGGGGCTTGCAGACCAGGCGCCTGCCCATTGACGGGCTGCCTGGTACCGATATGCTCCGAAATACGCACTTGAGCTCACATCCCAGCACTCAGCCTCCCTGTCCCTGTCCCCTCGAAATCCCGCAGTCACATTCCTCTCCAGCCCAGCACACATAGCCCCTCTCCATCTTCATCACAGAACATGGCAAGCTAGAAGGGAAAGGACTTACGCCAGCGCCACACTCAGGACATTCAAGCGACATTTTTCCACTGGCGGACGTGGTGTGGGCGACGCGGGAGGAGGTGTAGTAGTTCGCCAGGGTGGGCAGAGTATTCCGAAAGATACAGAGGCGTGCAAGCGTGATGTAAGAAGAGAAATGCTGTGTTTGAGGTGTCTAAGCGTGAGTGACGAGATGGGATGAGATCATCGTCTGAAGACTGAAGTCGAGGTGAGGTGAAACGGTTTGGAAACTTCCGATGTCGGCCTAATCAGTGACACTTGAGCTGTAAGACGACACACACAGTGGGAGGGTCTGCAAGGACAAACGCCGGGGAATATTGGGGTGTAGCACGATCACAGGTCTCGGGTCATAAGATACATAGGGTGAAAGTATAGCTTTTTGGTGCGAAATTACCATGTTAAAGAGGCGGCTGCTTTTGCTTAGCTCGTCAGAGTCTCCCTTCTGCTCCGTCGTCCCAGACTTGCATATGCTAACATAGACGTCTCAGTATCCGTCATCATCTTCCCTGCTAGCTGTTGCATACATTTTCGACGTTCGTGACGGAGCCTTCCCACTGCCACCTGTCCTACAGTGCTCGAGCGACTGCGATGTTCTTTTTCTGGTCTCACGACTCAACATGACCCCCGTAACAAGACGTGATGACACATTCTTCGAACATATCTTGCAACTCTCTGTGGGCTGGCTACCATCGTTCAGAGACCTAGGACTTAGCGCTCTCATCGCTATTCCCTCAAGCAAAATCATCCGCCGAGTACGAGAACCCCCTGAACTCCTCCTGATTCGCCTGACTCAACACCGAATTGACCGGCGTCAACACCGGCGTGACACTCGTGAACTCGCTATCAAAATTACTCGTGTCCGTCGCATTCTTAATCTGCGGCAGGAACGGCGCCGGCAACTTCTTCGCATAGATCTCTTCCCAATTGATATTCCTGAAGAAGGCGTGGCTCATGATTTCTTGGGCGTCTGTAGGTCCGCTGCCAAGACGGTCGGTAGGTTCGCGGGTGAGTAGCTTTTGGAGGATGGAGACGGAATCGTGGGGCATGTTGATGGGGTAGAGGGGCTCGTCGGAGAGGATGGCATCGTAGATTTCGTCTTCATCTTCGCCGCGGAAGGGGGATTGTTGGAGAAGCATTTGGTAGATTAGGACGCCGAAGGCCCACCAGTCGACTGCACGACCGTATCGTCTGTCGAGAAGGATCTGTTCAGGTGGTCAGAATGATCTGATTGTCAAGGACTGCACAAGGACTTACTTCAGGTGCCATGAACTCAGGAGTACCGCAGAACGTGCTCGTGGTAGAGCCATAGTACATATCCTTCTTACACAAACCGTAATCGGCAACCTTGATGTGGCCATCGAGTGTCAACATGATGTTGTCGAGCTTGAGATCACGATACACGACACCATTCTCATGGAAGTACTTGAGAGCCAGACAGACTTCAGCAGCGTAGAATCTGGAGAGCAGTTAGTATGTGGTTCTCAACTCTTGACGAATAAACTTACTGCGCCCTCTTCGTGCCGAAATTGCCCCGTTGAATGTGCAACATCAGATCCCCACCACTAATGTACTCCATGACGAAGTACACCCTCGTCTCAGTCTGGAAGCAGGCGTGGAGATTAGTCAAGAAAGGATGCCTAGCCTTATTGGCAATGATGAAGACATCTCGTTCAGACTTTGTGCTTTCGACTTCATCATTCTCAATGATAAACTCCTTCTTGAGCACTTTGATCGCGTATAGCTGCTTTGAGTGCTTCGTCTCTGCCAGCATGACCTTACCAAAGTTACCCTTTCCAAGCACAGCAAGGAAGTTGAAGTGGTCCAGACCAATTCGCTTTCCAGAACCGCGCATTTGTTGTGCCGTCTGTGGACCATGGCGCTGTTCGACAAATTGTGTGATGGACGTGGGTACGATCGCTTGTGATTCAAGACCCGATAGAGTTTGCTGTTGTACTGGTGCCGAAGGCTGATCGACAGATATCCTTGGTGGTGGTGGTTGCGTCTTCACAGGAGATGGCTGAGAGGGCGGTGCGTTGTTGTAGCTTTTGTCGACGTCCCTATATGCACTGGGATCATAAGCTGCATGAGGAGGCCCTGGTTGACCTTGTGTAGCAGGCTGGTTTCGAGTATATGGTTGCTGCTGCGGTACACGTTCTCGACCGGGAGATGCTTGGGGAGGCAGCCTCTCCGTGGGACGACCATTACTAGCCAATGCATCGGCCGCTGCTGCAGCTGCCGCAGATGACGTAGTCCTTCCACCTGGTTGTGGGCGTCTTTGCTGCGGCTGCTGGTCTCGATACTGCTGCTCCCTGGGTGAGAGCATCTGCGGATTGGAAGCATACATGTGCTTGGCGGCGGCCTTCGAAAGGTCCACCGGTGGAGACGTCGCAGAAGATTGCGATGACGATGCCATCGAGTCTGCTGATAAGGACGGAGTTGAGCGATCTGCTGATGGTCGCTCCTCATAAGAGAGGTGCTTCTCGGATGGACCAGTCTTCCTCGTCTCTGCATCAGAGGAGATGTAGGAGGCGGTCGACGAAGGTGCTGGACGAGGCGCTGGCTGTAGTCTACCACCAGCTCTCAAGTTTCTGTCCATCATCCTGCTAGGAGTGGCGCGCGAACCATCGACCTTCTTGATCTCCGAAAGTATACGATTGGCATCCTTCATTGACATACCACAGAAGTCGGGTACGAGATGCGTACAGTGCGCGTGACATGTCAGCTTGCACTCTGGAAAATAAATTAGCGGGTATCAACAACTTTCCCCAATTTTAACAAACCTTTGCACCTCTTGCTCTTCCTGCCCAGCGGCAGCATGTAGCCACAGTGACAGCACCAATTGGCACCCACATTACCAAACGTCTCAAAGCGATGAGGAATCCGATGATTGATCTTTGCTTCGTCGGGATCGTTCTCTGCATTGGATTTGGTGATGCACTTCGTGACCACAAGTGGATAGCACTTCTCATGACAAAGGTAATGGCAATCCGAGCATTGCATACCAGTCGAGTATTTGAGAAGCTCTCCGCAAAGTGCGCATCGCATAATGTTGTAGAACTGCTGGGCGATGAACTTGTGACCGTAAAGCTCGTGTACTTCCTCCTTGCGCTGTCTGACGGCACCTTTACGATGAAGCCCTGCTGCATCGAAAGGCCTGCGAGCTCGTGATTCTTTGGCTATCCAATTGTTAGCATACTGTCTGAGAGCTCATTATGCAATACATACCGAAGCTCATCGTGATCTGGATCCGCCCGACTGGCTCCAGAGAGAACCAGGCATCAATAGTCACAGGACTACTCTGTGGCTGCAAGCCAGCACCAGAGAAACCAGGTCCGGCGAAGTTGCCGCTATTTGCCGTAGATGGTCGCTGGCCAGGTGGTGGTTGAAATTGCAGGTCAGGTCGAACAGTTTGACCATCCTCGGTGGCTCGATCAGCTGAAACCCAGCCGGAGTTGTTGATTTCGGTTTCAATCTTTTTCCTCCTCATCTCCTCCACGATATCTGATATCCTGATCCACAGTAAACCTATCGGCTGCGGCGCATCACTTCCAGACTTGTCGTAGACTGTAAGCTCGATTTCATTGCCTTTGTCGATATCAATCTCGTGATACTCGTCAGACCACCGATCTGTCCTTGTGGCTTTCGTGCGTGCCTTAACTTCGTCTTCTACCTTGAGCGCGACATAGGTTTCTGGTCCTTTGCTGAAACGTGAGCCTGATGCGGAGTGTGATACATCGGTAATAGCGTGAATGCGAAGAGACAGGACACCTGTCAACGATTTGCGCAATGCCGGAGCGTTCATGCTATCATCTGAAATTGTTTAGCTTCATAGTTATCGAAAAATCGAGATCGACTTACCATCCGCCACATCTTCTGAAGATTCCATATCTACATGAAGATCTTCATACTTCTTCAGTGATCGCTGGAGAAGTTGAATCTTGTGCGCACTGTCTGCACGACGCTGGCCGGCTTCTTGTCTGATCTTGCGATCGCCATCCATTTTATATGAGCCCATAATCTTGACAATACCTTCTTCATACTGCTTCTCGACACTCAACTTAAACTCGAGCTGAGACAACATCAACTGGATCCTGGGTCCAAGGAAGGGAGTATCGTATTTGATGAGATCTATTACCACAGTCAGTAAGCTCTCCACATGAAGGGACCACACAACAGAACGTACCTAGCCTGGAATAGTTCGGTCTTCCTTTTGGCGCTCCAACACCAGGAGCAGCGCTGAAAGGTGGACGTGCAGGCATCAACTGTCCTGGATTACTGAGATCGCTGTAGCCAGCAGAAGCAGCATTGCCATAATCGGCATCCTCTCTGGTCGGCTGCTGCGCATATTGCCCCTGCTGACTCTGTCCACGAAGAGGCGCACCGCGCTGTCCTGCTTGTGTTTGATCACGCTGAGACGGGACAGCTGTGACTGTCGGACGTCCACCAGATCCTGCTGATCTTGCAGCGCCATTGCTCTGGCTGATGTTCATATTGCCGACACCATCGTTCATTCTGCGCATTTGCAATTCCCGTAATCTTCCTTCGAGATATTCCACATTTCGACGACCTTCGCGTATTTGGTTGTCGATTGAGGATTGCATGGATGGATTTGCTTGCGCTCGCATGCGCAAGGCTGCCTGGATGAGCAGACGCTCTCTTTCGATCTTGCGTTGCACATCGGCAACAATTGGGTCTTCGTCCATGTTTGTAGCCTCTCGGGAGTCCCGCGCGACGGTCAATGCCACTCAATGCAAGCCGTGTATGTTGAGATTGTGAGTATACCGGTGCGAAACCCAGGTTTACTTTCGCGCCTCGTAAAGTTCCTCGTCGCTGAACCCGCGGATGTTGCTCTCTCTGGTAACTGAAGATAGCAGGAACGATCAGAATGATGTTGACGTTGTAGCACTCGGCTGAAACGCGTAATGTAAGGCCCGGATGTGCGGGGTCTGATGTTGCAACCTGGGGATCTGAGACGTGGGTCAGTATTTGCACAGCACGCAGTCGAAGAGCATCCAGAGCAGCAGACGTAGCAGGCGTAGTCGAGCAGCAAACAGCCAGAGGACGGTAGAGAAAAAGTGAGGGAATAGGTTCGAAAAAGTGTTGCAGACGAGATGAGATGAAATCAAACAAGCAGACGATCACGGTCGCTCGGCAATCAAGGGTCTTAGCGGGGACATGCATATCGTCAATGACTTGATTTGTGCACGTTGAGTTACACTGCCTCATATATGTCATGCTGTTTCGTTATTACATACTCAAGAAGATAATCATACAAGACGCCTAGTTGTTTCGGAAGAGCATGGCCATGGCCATGCTCTCGAGTCCACACCCAACCCATACTCAACTCCAGTCTTTCCTAAGTCTCCAGCCTTACACTCCTTGATTGTCCTCAATGGAATAGTTTGGATGTATGACATACACCACCCGATCATCCACGTTCTCTTCCGCCTCACCATCAGGAGCAGCAGATTTTCTCAATCCCTCGCCTCTGATGAGCATCAGTGTGCTGTCCTTGACCATTCGTTTCAGGACCTTTCGGCACAGCTCGCTTTCTCTCGCCATATCTTCTGGTGTCTGCATCTCGTCCTCCTTTTGCTCGAGGTACCACACCACAAGGTCATTCTCCTCAACACCCTCTCCAGTCTCCTGTTCATCAGAGTTCACACGACGGACCAGCAAATTCCGCATCTTGTTGAATGTGTCAAAGGTGATTGTTGTTCTTGGCCGTCGAGCAGGCTCTTGTGCTGCTGCATCTCCCATCATTGGTGCTGTCGGTGCTGCGTTGCCGGCATCAGTATCCATGTCCAAAGCGCCTGCCATGATTGCTGCATCAATTTCAGCCATAGTAGCCTCCTCCATCTCGTCGTCATCGACCTCGATATCGTCCTTTTCTACACTGATTATACTTTGTCTCAGCAGTTTGAAGGCTTCATTCACAAACTCCGAGGTAATCTCGTGTACACAGTTCGCCTTAGCAATGGCCTCACTTAGTCGGATCATACTCTCCAGTTGCCTGACTGTGATGCGGTAGCTGCTTCTACCGATACCTCCTTGTGCGTCATCAGCCCTCAGCTCTTTGTACTTCTCCACCAATGTGACTTTGGCCTCATCTGTGAATTCTGGCTTGAAGGTCCGCGCGAAGCGAATGTAGCGCTGAAGTCGTTCTGTGCTGAACTGAGGTTGAACAGCGTCATCACGCAATCTGTGAATGTTCACAATATGAGAAGCCAGATGTCGATCGACGGACTCGTTGCACTCGTCGAGAATCACAAAGAACAGGTCGAAACGTGACATGATGGGCGCGGACATGTTGATGTTCGCCCGTAATGTTGCCTTCCGGTTGTATCGTCCACCGACAGGGTTAGCGGCAGCCAGAATTGACGTTCGCGCGTTGAGTGTTGCCTGGATACCAGCCTTCGCGATGGAGATAGTTTGCTGTTCCATTGCTTCGTGGATGGCGACTTGATCAGCAATGTCCATCTTGTCGAACTCGTCGATGGCACAGATGCCATTGTCCGCAAGCATTAGGGCTCCTGCCTCGATAGTGAAATCGCCAGTCTCTTCATCCTTGACCACTGCAGCTGTCAGACCAGCAGCCGAAGATGCCTTGCCTGAAGTGTACACTGCGCGAGGAAGGAAAGAACAGATATACCTGGTGGTAATCAGTAAGATTCTGCGGACATGGGAGGGTGTGCTAACTTGAGAAATTGAGACTTGCTCGTACTTGGATCGCCGACAATGCAGACATTGATGTCACCACGAAGTGCCATCCCTTCTGGCGTCATCTTTTGCACACCTCCCATCAGCTGTAGCAGAAGACCTTTCTTCACAACTTCATGTCCGTACACCATTGGCGCAAGCGAATCGACCAGTCGTGCGTAGATGTTTGGCATATGTACCATGTCCTTCAAGTCGGCAATCTCAGCTGCCGTCAGTCCATTAATGTATTCTTGTTGAGCTTCTTCTTCACCGGCGAAAGGATCGACTCCTGGCCCTTGGCCCAGTGAGGCGAGAAGGTTATCTGCTCGCCCTTCGAGTGCTTGCGTAGCATTTTGCCCTCGCGATGAGCGATCTGGAGTGATCATGCATGACAAGAAAGCTAATCTGTAAGTCAAGTCGCGCACACCCAGAGCCTTCAGACCAGAGACGCCGTTCCCGCCAGCATCATTGGCGGCCCCTCGCTCGCTCCGTACATTTCTCATGCCCTGTGGTGGTCCATTGTGTGCTGACGGCATCCTAAACTGACTTATATCTGGCACCACAATGAGCGTCCCTGTGAAGATGCACTTCTCGCCAGCCTTTGCACGATCAACCATTTCTCCGCGAACGATCACATCCATCGTCCGGGGCATACTACCAGTAGGGATTTCTGAGCTGTTCTCCTGCACTCTGATTTTCTGCCAGTCGACGAACACGCTTTGTTTTATGTCGAGTCGCCAGCTTTCTCGATTGCCGCAAGTGACGTTAGGGCATTGTGATGGTTCTGTGTACCTGAAGATTTGCTCAAGGTTGTAAACGGTGGTGTTGCAGTGTTCGCATACGAAAGTGCCAGAATGCAACTCCGGTCTCACCTCGGACGTGCGAGTGACGGTGCCGGAGATTGAGCTGAGGTTGCCAATCTCGTCCGTTCGTAGCTGGCGAATTCGTGAGACGACTGGGAGATTGTAGAAGCCGAGGGTGAAAAGCTTATCGGTCTGTTGGTTCACAGTCTTGTCACTTGGGCCTGTGGCTTGAGAGGTCGCGTTGGCTCCATTCGAGGTTGTGTCGGATCCGGTAGTGGTCGAGCCTGGCTGACGATGTTCTCGGTAGTATTGTGGCTCGTATGTTTGAATCATTTCATTCAGCGCTCGCAGCATGTATGGAAGCATGCGCCAGTATTGATCTCGGATAGCTCGAGCAAGCACACCACGATTCGGCGTATGTGCCTCGAAGGCCTCCAGATGTCTGAAGTCCACATATAATGTCGAAAGACCTTGTGCCCTCATGGAATGTATTTGTGCAACGTAGAATCGGTCTGTCATTGCTGATGCCACACTTGAGATTGGCATGGCAGCTGGATCGGGCTGCTCGATATATCTGCCATTTATTCAGTCGTAGGTCGTCCTTTGTTTCCTGGAACATGCTGCATACCGATCCAGAAACTGTGCAAAAGTATTCACCATCCCCTCCCCGATCGGATCTACCACTCTTTCCACATCATCTCTTTGTGCAGCCCCACGCCTGCGCGAGGCTGCTTCTGTGCTCAGGCCACCATCGTCGAGGAAGCCGCCAGCCTCACTTGGAGCACCAGCACTTTCAGATGGAGGTCCTCGTGGTCGTGAAGACGATCGTGGTCGTGATGACGGTGCTCGGCTGTATCGTGATCGGTCTGCTGTTTGTGGGAGATCGGAGTATACGTTGTCAGAGTGCAGACCGTCGAAGAGGGAGGAAGACATTGCGAAGAAATGGTCAAGTGAGTGAATGTGAGCAAGTGGGAGAGCAAGGAGTTGGTCGGGATGGTAGGTATTGTGAGTTGAAGTTTAGATGGTGCGCGTCTTCACGACGCGTCCTTTTGGAAGACGTGACAATGCACTAGTTCTAGTACGAATTGGGCTTAATTGATTTTACCCAGCTCCAGCGGATATCTATGTAGATTTACCACACAAGGTATGAGGCTCCCTACAGGCCTTTTCACTATACAGGCCATCTCAATATACATCAATCATGAGCCTCAAGCTGGACCATCATATACAACATCGTCGTCCCACTTGCTGTATTTGACACACTGCACATCTTCACTCATGCCCTCTTCACCTCCCTGGCCAGGTCGGCATAGCGAGTGTCGAACATAGCACTCTCCTTGACCATACAATCCATCCCAACATTTTTGCTCGCTCTCTCAAGCTCAATCCTACACCTGTGTTTGAAGCCCATCTTGGCATAGATAGCCGGGTTGATATCGTTGCTGCTCTCGAGGTAGCAAGGCAGACCTTGCTCATCTGCAAGCTTTGTAACAGCCTCAATACATCTCCTGGCCAGTCCAAGACCTCTCGAGCTTGGACGTGTGCCGATGTACACGAGGTACCATGATTCGTCGTCGCGATCGCCAAGGACAGCAGCCTTTGTGTCGTGGAGGAGAGGGTAGAATTCGTCGAAGAAGCGAATGCGGCCTTCACGACTGAGACGATAGTTGAGACGCCACATCCCGCTCTTGATGGTGGTGTACAAGTCGTCCATGTTGCGGCCAGGAGGCATCCTGAATGATTGTCAGAGACAGAAGAGAGAAGTTTGTCAATCACGAAATTTACCAAAGAGCAATACAGCCGTAATTCTCTCCAGCACACAGGACCAGCCCGCGCATGCAATGAGCATAGGTGATGTACTCAAGGATGCTCAGGTGAAGATCCCATTTTTGTTCCTCGTTCCAATTGGCACGATCGGGAGTGTCGATGAAGTAGCGAGCGACATCGTCTTGAGCAAAGGCTTCAGCAAGAGTGAGGGCCGCCTGCTTGTACTCTTTGATGGGGACAACGCGAACAGAAGGGTGCTTTTCGAAATGGGCTTCCAGATCTGACGAGCTGCTTTTGATGCTTGAGCTCGAGCTGTCGACGTAATTCAGGTCGGTACAGCTAGAAAAGAGACTAGCAATTTTCGAAAGACCCATTGGTTCTGAATGATCTGGCTAGACAGTCAAATTGATCCAGAGAGCGGAGCTTCAAGTGCTTGAGAGTGACAAGCCGTGTGGGAGACTGTGATTGAGCTTGTGGTCAGATCACACTGATCACAAAGAATAACATGAAGGATGTAAAGCTAGACAAACCTCTTGATCAATTCGTATTTCTACTAACAAGATGACTATGATTGTCACCGGTGTGAAGGATGGCAAGCTCAGCTTTGACAATGGGCTTGCTCTGAGAGTGAATGCAGAGAAAAGATTGATTAGTAGGTACAGTAGCCGACATCAATGGAGGACAGAAGTAGCTCGATGGGTGTAGCTTGCGAATGAACGACTCAGAAGTATGTGCTGAGCACAGCGCTGAATATTGTTGCTTTGTGTGTGTTGAGAGAGCGTGTGATTGCGAGCCCGAAGATTGATCGACCGGGCAGATGACGAGAATTCGTTGGCAATGCTGAGGGTGGAGCTAGGGGTTGTCCCAATATGAAACAGGTGCAGCGTTTCATCTCATCATGAACATCATCAAGCTATTATATACATTTCTTCAACCACTGACCGCTCCCAGATTTTGCAGCAGGCGCTCAACAGTACCTTTGCTCCATTCTTCCACCCTCTGCTGGTCGCAGGTCTTCCACAGTCGTGACACCAACAAGCGCAGCGCTGCGTCACCTGAAACATCGAATTGTATCTCCGTCTCGGTCCGTCGACGTTGCCTCGTTTGGGTCGCCAATCTCGCGGAAAGCCATGCAAAGATTCCCTCTCTTGTGATCAACGTGGTACTACCTCCTGGAATGAATGTCGTGCGCCACACAATCTTTAATAATGCCTCCTGGACATCCCATGGCATATAAGGACTCGCTGCCAAAGAGAACAGTGGCTCGAATGTGCCACGTTGACGTAAGATCTGTAGATCTGCCTCGGTGCGCAGTGATGAGAATATATAATTTGTGAGGAAGAGCAGACCGGCATGGTGGTCACTCCTGGCATTTCGGACGTCGCTCACTTCAACGCCATCATCCTTGGTTGACTCAGAGAATGTTTTGATGCTTTGTTTGTGTGTGTTGAAACTGCCAGACACTGGTGCAGGATTATACAAGATTTGATGGATCCACCAACTTGGTAAACGCTCTACATCCCATTTCGGCGTTCGGGTATGGAATCGACAGACTCGTTCGTACATGGGGTGCAAAGGATCGTGGAGGATTTGTCCAGCCACTGTGGCCGCGTAAGATGTGCAGAGGAAGGGCACAGGCTCATTGCGCAATATGTAGAGTGTGGCAGTTGTGCTAAGAATTCCAAACAAAAGATAATATTGGTAGCCTTCTGAGAAGCTGTCGAGGTTTGCACCGCCTGACGCGGTCTTCTGAGCAGGCTTTCGTGTCTCCTCACCGCTTTTCTTGTCGCCTTCCACTTTCGTTGCTTGTGTTGGACGTGATAGTTTTCTCATGGCTGCAAGGACCTGCGTCAGAGCCGCTCTCCGAACTTCAGGATAATCAGACGATAGACAGAGAATGAGAGCTGAGAAGTCCCCATCGGTGGCGGCCGTTGTCAAGTCCTTATCCTGCCAGCGATACAGGCCACTGTGCTTCTCGTCTTCCACTGGTGGCGCGTAGAGTGCCAGATCGGCTTCAAAGGGCTGTGCGCTGACATGAACAGCTGATGACTTCGATGCCTTCTCGGTGTGGGAAGAAGCCAGCGCATCTTCGTCCTTAAGCGAGCCCTGAAGATCGCTCACATCAGCAGCAGAGAATTTGTCTTGTGTCTCTTTTGTCTTGGTTGAAGTCTTGAGTTGCTTTTGTAGCTTTCGTAGTATGTTGCGATTTTCTCCAATGAGCTCGCATGCAGCTATGAAACGTCCAAGCCACGACGCTATATTCTTCGCCGACTCATTTCCCTCCTGATATGGCCACTGCTCGGCCACTGTCATCAAAAGCAGGCTCACAGGTTCGGACTTGTTCTCCCCACGAACGTCATCGAGGTCGTCCTGATACTTGATTGGCTTTCTGGTGAGTCGTCCGAAAGCATCATCTAGAAATGCGAACAACGCATCGCTTGGCTCAAAATGGTCAGTACGCGCCAGACTTGCGGTCAGAGCTCGAAACGCAGACTTTGAGGTGCTGGATTGGAGGATGTCATACTCCAAGATGATGGATTCTAGAAGACTCCGCATTTCTGGCAGTACCTTGTCATTCGGTGCTGTTACCACAACCTTTAGCAGAGTCGTGAATGTTGAGAAAGTCAATGATTCTGGTCTGTGCCACCATCGCATATCCGAGCTAAACCGTGCTATTTGCAGTAGATGAGTAAGCTGCAGCATTTCCAGTTTATCGGTCCGGATGTCAGTATCGACCTGCATTTCATCGTTGTTGTCTCCTTGTGGCACACTTTCATTATCCTTGCCAGCACACGCAAGAGCCTGAGCGAGAGGTAGGGAAACATCAAATTTCTCCTCGGAAGCAAGCTGGGGAACCAGCTGATAGTATTGCAGCAGCAAGCGTAAGGAAACTTGTCTCTGCAATGTGGAGTCCTCGTTGGTCTTCCTGAAAGTGCCGATAACATCCTTCATCGGCGGACACCGAAGCGCGAATTCATTCCTTAGTCTCTCCGTTGCCTCTCTCCACAATTCGCCGTGCTCTTCAACACCTTGTACAAAACATTCCAGGACTTTCCGAAACTTCTCAAAAGCCACAACAAGTATACGGAGCGCAAAGAAGGTGATCAGCTCCGTCTGCTGATTGAGACACCTGATCAGAACCTTTTGTGACAGCGGTTGAGGCAGAATGCTTTCAATCACAATCGAGACTGGAGGCGGCACAATTCCATACCCATCACGACCGCCCAAGAATTCAGGCACAGGGAGTGACACTGCAGAATATAGAAATGCCGAATAGCCAATCCAAGTTGCAGTGAGCTTCGGCTCGAAAGTAAAGCCGGATCGTTTGAAGAAGTAGTCTGCAAAAAGTTCTGGTGCTGCCTGAAGAATTTCTATCAGGAGCTCGCTCTCTAGAACATCAGCATACGGCCTCAGAAATCGTGCAAGAGTACTCAATGCATTATTCCGCACAGTGACCTGGCCATGATAGCGATCGTACCAGTCGACCGAGCTGAGACCAAGGTCAATATCAACAATGTCGTCGTCTTGATCTTGGTCTTTGACCTCTTTGTCAGTGCCAGGAGGATACCACGACGCAAATGGTTTGAGCGCTCCAGCATCAGAAGTGGTGCATGCATACTTCAGAAACTCGTGGATCATGTTCCGTGAATTAAGCGGCACACGTCCTGCCTCACTAGGAGATTGATCCTGTCGATATATAGCTGCGATGCTACATAAATTCTGCTCGTTCAGGACCCAGGATTTGTTGATTTTTGGTATTGCAGAATTTGCCAGTATAGACGATCGCACGGTATTAAGCACATCTCTCAACACTTCGGGCGGATCGTACTTGAGGTGTTCGAAAAGTGACCGCAATATGTTGCCGTGCTTCAAGAGTTCCACCTTGACAGTAGCCGACTGGAGTCTGAAATGTGCCAGCACATAGCGTATCGCATTCGACCTGACCGAAGGACGTTGTCTCCCATCATCCTTCTCGGCGCTGAGTGGTTTCCATAGTGAAAGATTCCTAGAGACAATCTTACCATCAAAGGTGAATGTTCTTGCAGTCCAAACTCTCTTCGCTTCAGCACCGCCATCGAATGTCGTGATTTCGGTCAACAAGCGCAGGGCAGGCGAGATGACGTGCTCTTTCTGTCGCGGAGCTGCTAATGCTCGACTCAATAGTTTCAGCTGTGCTTGCTGCAGTAGTGTCTTGCATAGTTGTGAGCCGCACTCGCGCAGTGCTAGAATAGTGGATATCGTCTTCAGTAGTAGCGCAAGGACGGACGTGACAGCAGAGAGCAATCCATCGTTGTTGGTCGAAGCCGCAAAGCTCCAGGTTTGCATGACATCGGGGAGACATATTGATTCTTCATTGCCTTGCGCAGGTCTTTGCGAATTGAGGTATTCTCTCAGTATAGCTTGTTCTCGTAATGTTGTATTCCGATCTTCGGCGTAGACAATGCTTTCGAGGAACGTCTTGAGTGTCTTGATACCTGCTGACAATCAGTATTGTTAGCAGTATCAAGATATCGGACTTACCTTTTCTGAGTTGGGGTGAGGACTCTTGCTGGAAAATGAGTGCCTGCTGGAGCTGCCGTGCCGATTCTACAGGAGCCTCGACAGTGGTTTTGTTGACCTCGCGATCAACCTTCTGGCGCTTAGCTTGAGTCTCCTCAGCCTCTTCGGACTGGCGCTTCGACATGATACTGAGCTTGCAAGCACGGTGCAGACCGGCCGCCAATGATGTGAGTCGCTCCGAATCTTTCTTGCCGGATCTAGCCCCGGTCACGTGGCTCACCGGCTATCTCAAAGCTTATCTAAGGAACAAGGGTGTATCAGACGGAAGTGTCAGTAGAGCCTTCTAATCTTCGACCAGCTATGTACGCAACTATATTGTTATTTGCTGAGCATTGTCGGCAGCATCGACAGGCTCGCCAGCTTCAACCGCAATCTCAACTAGCTTTGTCTCATCCCGTTCCTCCATCCTCCTCTTTGCCTCCAGCTCTCCAATTCCCATCTCCCCACCCTGTCTTCCTTTCTTCTTCACTCGTGTATCACGAGGATCAAAGCCGCCATTGCCCCAGACTGCCCATTCTGGTGTCTCTGCTACATATTCTTCTGGTTGGAATGGCACTCCACTCTTTAACAGCCTGAAGAATGCTTGATAGTCGATTTGGGTATGCCATCGTGATACGCCGTCACGGGCACTTGGCATCAAGAAACGCTTCGACGCTAGCAGGATACAGCAGCTGTGCGCATGCTCAGCTGCAATACCATAGTCAAGGCCACGGCGGGCCAACGCTGCATCAAGTGCTTCCACAAACTCGCACACTTCCGAGTAGAAGGGGACGTTCTGCATCGTCAAGCCGGCTCCAGAGGCTGTACTCGTTCCGCAGTATGTGACACCTTTGACCTCAACAAAGCAGGGCAGTGCTCGCGCAACGAGCTCGGCATAGCCTTCCGCTTCGTCTGCAATGTTGAACCCTTTCACCAGGGTCAATCGAAAAACAGTACGTTGCGAAAAACGGTGGTCATTCAGAATATCGAGACAGCGCGTGAAGCGCTGCCAGTAGTCGCGATGCAGAGGCCGATCAATGCGGCGGAGGGATTCGGCATTAGAGGCGTCGATGGAGACGTATAGCTGGGTGACCTTTCCAAGAGTGGCGAGCTGATCCGGATGTTGCGCATTGCACACCAAGAAGCTGGAGATATGCTCTCCATGTAGAAGACTAAGGAATTCGTTGATGTGGGGGTAGAATATTGGTTCTCCGACGAGACTCAGCGCGCAATGCCGGATGCGCATGGCTTCTTCGAAGCGGTCTGCACGCACGCCAGGAACACCGCGCATGATTTTGATCTTTTGGTAATGGCCTGCCTTTGCTCCGTTGAAGATTAGATCTGGTGGATCGACCTGCCATCGCCAGGTTGTGCCAACAGGATTTGTGCCATGGCGCCAGCAGAAAACACACTTATTGCTGCAGGATAACGATGGCGTGGTTTCCATGCATAGGTGCGATTGGATTCCGTAGAAAGAGTACTTATAGCAAGAGCCACGGCCACGCAATGCAGATTTCGTCCATCGACAGAGCTTGACGCCTGAATGTGTGCCGATGATCGTATAGCCTTGTTTCGTCAAGGCTGTGTATGTTGGAGACGATACTGGAACCATCGCTTTTGGTGCAGGAGCTTCCTTGGATGATCTGTAGGTGGTAAAGTCGATGGGTAGAGACTCATCAGCTTCCGCAGAGACTTCGCTCACAAGGCCGCCCAGATTTTCCATGTCTGTCATGCTTGTCGAGTTATTGCTTTGTTTTGTATCTTCTTCCAGTTCTTCGTCGTCACTTTCAACCGCATTCCCACTGCCTGGTACTCCTTCGCCGAATGCCTTCCCGCTTGCCAAATCCTTCACCACTTCCTCCATCCCGCTACGCCATTGCTGCAGTTTCTCGTTCGCATCACTGCTCACATCGCCCATGCCCACAGGATATGCACGTCTCTTGGCAGTTAATCTTGCTAACCACTTATCCACCTCGATGGCCTGAGAGCAGAAGCCTGTTTCTTCCGTCGGCCAGCTCGTCTTGTCTCCAAATCCAAACACTGCATATCCGAGGATTCCTGCTAGCGGAGCTGTATCAATTCGGAAGTCATGATGTGTGTCCCGCAAATGCTCGAGGAAGTTGTCCAGGTATGTGTCGATGTTATAGCTGGGAACAAGGAGAATGTAGAAGTATCGTATAGGTAGCGTATCGGTGCTTGATTTCGGCAGTGAAGTGAAGTAGTCATCGTAATCTATGTCTGACAGATCCAAAAGCTTGGGTATGAGGATGTTGTTTCGAGAAGTCTGCAGACTTTGTGAGAGTCCCGTGACGAGCCCTGCTGCGGCTTTCTCGGTGGCCCCGGAGAGGGTAGAGAAGAAGACAAGAGGTTGGACTTGCTCGATCGGGGTGTCCTTTGGCTTCTGGGAAATTGTTCGCTTGCCGACAACTCGCTTGGGCGCAGGTCGTGCTTTTTGTTTCAGTGTGCTTGTTGCTGCTGCAATTGGCTGTTCTAGGGACGCCGTTACCTCAACATGCGCAGATGGACTTTCTCTTGCTGCTGCAGGAGCTGCTGCTACGAGCTGGTGAGTGTCTTTCTGTTCGTTCTCCTCAATCCCCTTCTCTACAATACGGCGCTCTTCTTGTGCTCGCGGCGGTATGCGCCGCAGGAATCTCCAGACCTGTATGCATGCCACAAGGAAGAAACTCGCCCACAAGACGGGGAATCGCATAGAGTGCCATAACGACACCAGGTTCGAGCTATGATCAGAATCGTCCATTTCGAAGCCGTCCCATTCCCAGTTTCAGTCACTCACACAAAGTCGCAAACATCTCATCGAAAAGCAGATTCGCGGGGTTTAGTGTTTTAGCATGTGCTCCACGTAGAAGTGCTTCGGCGATTGGGATGACAAATAATTCGATACTCTTGACAGCCATTGCCAAGCTTCGATATGAGGTTTTCACGCGAGAATGTCTCTGTTGCGTGACCTTACTTGGCTCTCGAGCATGGAAGCCTCTGTCCACATGGATCCAGACTCGCTCCTGACAATATCGAAGAGATCCTCGCATCCATCCCTTCGCGCCCAAACCTCAAGCTATGAGCAAGGATCCAACTTGTAGGCACGATGTTCGTCGAGAACGGTACATCTCCCAAAGACGACACTCAACATGAGCGTACTAGTCTCGAGAATGCACAGCCTATAAGTCGAGACTTAGCTTCGTCGGGAGCCATGGCCACACCTCCTTCTACGTTTGTTTTGACAGACAGCACTACTGGGCTTTCATACCAATCCCTGCAGGGAGCGATCTCATTTGAACTCCGCCTCGAGTCAGCCATGCAACGTTTAGGAACGATGTCTACCTCTGAGGCTAGTCGAGACAATGATGGCTCTACCATGATCACCCCTGAGGAGCTCCTAGGATGGCGGAAACAGCATGGGATGAAGCTCATCGGAAATGTGGTGGGTTCTGGTCATTTCGTGTGAATGCTTATGTATCCCTTGCTGAGTTGTAGCGCAGGTCGAGCGAATTCTAGACTTTCTTGCAATGACACCTATGGGTTCTCTGCTAGAAATTGCAGCACTTGCTCCGCAGGCTGAAAATGTCTCAATACCTTTCTCCTTCCTGACAACGCTCCATGCCATCCGCAAGACGTACCACCTATCTGATCCGGACTGGTGGCCTTTTCTGAGGCTCCAACACGCGATCAGGGAATCAGATGGCATTTTATTGGCAAAGCATAACCTCGCAGTCGCCACACTTTACCTGCTACAATCAGGCATCAAACTTCCTGATCTGCACGAAGAGTTCTTGAACATTTACGTACTGCCAAATGAGCGCTTAGATGTATGGCAAGCAGATCTATATTTCGCCATCAAGATCACCTTAGTGATAAACAACTGTCCTTTGAGCGAAATTCTCTTCAGTGAAGCCTTTCCAGAGCCGGCTCGTAGAGTGCTGCAAAGACGCAATCAGGCTACGGACACGCTACCAGAGATCCTGTCTGACGGAGAGCGCTTGCTTCTTACTCGATGTGAATACGTGCGATCACAATACAACGCAGGTGCTTTCTCAACAGACGAGCTTGAAAAGCTTCGTGGCGGGCGGACATGGCACCAAAGTATCCAGCGTGCACTCCCGTACGTGATTCATCTGATCAAAAGGATTCTGCAAAATCCCTTGCTCGCTCGTACAGATCCTTCCAATCTGCAGGGTCGGTCTGCATGTCCTGAGACTCATAACGTGCCGAAAAAAGGTCGCACCACTTTGAGTCAAGATGACCTCCCAGGGACAACCACGATTCTGCCAGAAGCGCTCGGCGAAGCGGTCCGTAGGCTTATTGGAAAGCGTTCGGAGACACCCAACATAGACGGAGTCGACCTCAATGCAGTCCATGACACTTCTCGAATGTCCGCTGAGCGTCAGGCCGCTGTACTCGAACCAACACTGACAACCGAGGCTGCAAAAACGAGCCGTCAATCTGCGCATACTCGACGACCGTGGACATCTGAGGAAGAAGCTGCTCTTCTTGTTGGCCTCGCCACCGTTGCTGGTCCACACTGGTCACAGATCCTTGCGCTATATGGCGCCACTGGCAGTATTTCGAACATCCTGCGTGATCGTAGTCAAGTTCAGCTAAAAGACAAGGCAAGAAATCTGAAATTATCATATCTGAAGGCTGGCAAAGAGGTGCCGAGTGAGCTACGTGGTGTGACTGGGAGTCTGGGCAAGAGGAAGAGGACGCTTCAAGGGGATGGCAACACTGCTGAAGGGCAGGACATGGGTGTAGGTTCGTAGGCGTCTGGCTATCCGCCTTGCGCGATTGTGTTCAGACAAGGACTTGAAGTACTTGGCCAGCGCTGGCCAGCTGCACATCTGCTGTTCACGCCTTACAGAATTTCTTCGTGGAGACTATCGAGAATCCTCGGCTACAAATCAAGAGCCACGAGGCTTTCCCTTGCAGCTGCCCAATTGCAAGATTCCGAATTACCACCTCGCCAAGGGTATTCATCGCGCTCTTAATCAGACACTATCCTCCAGTGACTGCATCATCGCAGCGTAGGGAGCACACTGCTGAGAAGTACTGAAGTTTGCCGCACCTCGTCTCAGCGCTTCCTTCCCGTTGGTCAGCTGGCTACATGGACTTTCCTCGCCACTTTTAGTGCGCCGATACTACGTCTGGCCACGCTCACGCGTAATTCTCGTAGTGACATTCTCTAGCATGTCAGACGATGCGGGTGGTCATGACGAGATGGAGCAAGCAGGCTGTCCTGGAGTGCGAAGCAGCGACGTGGTCGTCATCACCTGCGTGCGAGCAACTTGGCGTAACCTGAAGTTGCATGCAGGAGAGACGTACGGTTGACTATCGAAACGTACGACCTGCGCCGGGTTCCTCTCCAACTACTGCTGCTGCACCCTATGGCGACATACTCTCATCCTCACGGCGGTATGAGTTCCGTCTTGCGTAGTTTCTCTGGCACGTTCCAAGTGGGACGTGAACTCGGTTCGATACTATAGCACTGTTCGAACCTGCTTACACCTATACACGCGATGACGTCCAGCCTAGTGGTACCCAGTGAAGGACCTGAAGCTGCATGTCGCCAGGCCGGCAGCTAATGCACCTTGATGCTAGTTGGACACAGGAGGTGGACAACCGGGGGACAGAGGAGGCGAATAGCAATAGGAGACATGTAAGCATGTAAGCAGGAGCTAGAGGAGGCATAAACAGGTCATCAGATCATCAGCGCAAAGAGCAGGACGGACAATCGTGTCGACGTATCTGACAAGCCTACTGCATGCAAGGCAGAGATCTGAGAGAAGGGGAAAAGCAGGCGATGCAGGTGGAGGAGACACTATTGACTGTTGCTAAGTGTACTCATTCTGCTGTACTACTGTACGCAGGTCCACCAACGGAGAAGTTGTTGGATCTGCATGCATTCGATGATTCGTAGTGATGTGCATATCCTGGATCTAGTCCAGCTAAGGTATCTGATATCCAGTCCACCACCTAGTCGACTACTTTACTACTGCAGGTTGTATTGATTCTCCTCTCCGTCCCGCTATACTATACTATACCAAACCATCCCATCGGGTTGCCTCATCGGCGATGTCGACCTGAGGAGAGGTACAGCAGTGCCGGGGGACTATTGAGATCGTACAGGCAACGGAGTCGTCGCTGACCTCACTACTTTACTAGGTGAACGTGAACAACAGAGTGAGCCTCAGAGTCGCAAGCGAGCCAAGGTGAGGCTCAGGCTCCCCTTATCTGATTAGTAGTACTGCATCGAGCTTGATATTGAAATTTCGGATCGAGGGGCATGTTGCACTCCATCAAATCATGTTCTTGTATAGTCACGTCTGTCACGTTCATCACGTTCATCACGTTCTCGACTTTGGTCCATGTACTGCCCTGACGTGGTGTGTCGTGCTAAGGAAGGACGTCTGGTGTATTCCCACTCCATCCTCACTGGTAACCCACCATCATGAACCACGCTCTCGGGTCACTGGTCTCCAGTGCATCGGATCGACGACAAAAGTCCACCCTCCATACAGTATAGCCAGTATAGGCGACAGTCGTGGCGAGCGAGTGAAGCGAAGCGGCTCGGCCTACAGTATCTAGCTCAAATCAATTCAACTCGGCTCGGCTCGGCTCGGAGGACCTCGATCTCCCTTTATGGCGCTATCGCGCAATAGCGTTATGGCTAGTTCTTCCCAATACCCCAGTCCCAGTCCCGGTCCTAGTTCTGACCCAACTCCAAGCGAACGGCCGACGGCACTAGACACATGGAATCAGTAAGCATGTGGCGGATGATGATGGAGGAGTAGTAAGGTAGGTCTCTCGTGTCGAATTATCGCGCCGAGGCCTGATTAGAGAGATGGAATCGGGGGCTTGTCTCATCTAGATAGGTGAGGGTTTCGATCACCGAAGCGAACCTCGTAGGCCATCATATGCGCATACCGTATCGTGGAACCGAAGGCATGGATCCAAGCTACGTTAGCGAAGTCTGGCAGCCTGGCAGCATGGAAACCACTGTAGCATCATAAAAGTGGGAAACGCAGAGTCGCCGTTTCTCACCCATTTCAGCTGGGCAGTATATTTGATACAGTATACCGGTGGGCGTGTCGCCGTGAAGTCATCCATGGCGACTTGGCAGTGAGGTGTTGTGGTATGATGGTCAATAATCGAGGATGGCTACAGGTATTTGTAAGCTACTCGTGATTGACGTCTGTTGGCTCCATATCACATAGCACATCACACCCATATACATGACCACACACATACTAGCTCCCCCACGCCCTCCAACGGTCCACCAATCCGTCCTGGAAGCAGCGGGACGTAGCGAGAACGAAAGTCGTCCGGGGCGCCTATTCGGCTCTATACTGTGTGTACAATGGTGCAGTGTGATAGTGGGAGGCTGTTCTGATTGTGGAACATGTCCTCTGATGTGACCGGAGCGACGTACACCGCGGCTGTGACGAAAGCTGTGTGATCAACAAAGTGTGACGAGGACGGGACGAACCTCTGTCGGGGATACCGTGGAAGATTCCTATGCATGCCGTCCTTCCCATCCCGTCCTCCCCATGCCATCTCCCGCACGCTTCGTACACGAGGATGTGACAAAGGATATGTGATATATAATATGACCAACCCCATAACGGGACGGGACCAGCCTCTATCGCCACTTATCGTGGAAGATTCCTACGCATGCCGTCCTCCCTATACCATCTTCCCCACGCTTCGTACACGAGGGATGTGACGAAGGATGTGTGATATATAATATATGACCAACTCCATAACGGGACGTGACTAGCCTCTATCGCCACTCATCGTGGAAGATTCCTACGTATGCCGTCCTCCCTATATCATCTCCCCCACGCTTCGTACACGAGGGATGTGACGAAGGATATGTGATATATAATATATGACCAACTCCATAACGGGACGTGACCAGCCTCTATCGCTACTTATCGTGGAAGATTCCTACGCATGCCGTCCTCCCTATACCATCTTCCCCACGCTTCGTACACGAGGGATGTGACGAAGGATATGTGATATGTAATATGTGACCAACTCCATGACGGGACGTGACGAATCTCTACAATATCGGAATACACCGTGGAAGATCCCTCCCCAGTCCAACCTCCTCATCCCATTGTCCCCACGCTTCTCCCACAATAATGTGACTACGATAGCAAAGTGGCAAACATGCCATCTCCTCTACTCTTCCCCTCTCCCTGTCACTCTTCTCCTCTCTTCCACTCCGCTCCCGTTCATTCCGCTGCTCAAAAGGCTCGAAGAGTCTCCCCCTTTGAAGATTCGCAATATGCAGCAGGAGCGGCGGGCATAACCTGCGGCGTGTAAGAGCAGCAACGGAGGCAAGGAGGGAATGATCAAGAGAGCAGGGAAGCAGGAAAGGAGTCTGCGCCAGGTGTGTGCGTGCGGAATGATCGTGGTCATGGTCTTGAATATCACATCGGAATTCATGGCGGGTGGCGGGTGGCGAGAGGTGGGTGCTAAGTGGCAAGAGTGCAGCAGGTGGCAAGAGTGCAGCAAGTGGCAAACAGCGAATTGCAGACAGCAGACAGCTTAAAGCAAGTGTCGAGTGGCAAGTGTGATGGCAGTCACGTTAGGAACCTCTCCATTTAGTCTGTATATATTCTGATCTGATCTCTCACTCTGACCTGGTTCTATATGCAATTCCACACCTGATGCTGGTTGATGCTGATTGATTCATGATGCCATGATAGAGTATGCAGCGTGTTCTTTTCCTCTTATTGTTTCCGACAAATGCAACATGCAGATGCGCAAGCCCAAGCTCCCTTCTCATCGCCCGGTCGTAAAAATCATTGCAGTGATAACATGAAAAGCCTTACACATCCTCATTGCCAACCCACATCATCCCTCCAACGCCATGCCACCTTCCCACCAGCCTATATCATCCCCCCTCACCGTCCCTTCCCATCGATCGATCAAATTACTGCGCCAACTCCTTCACCCCCGGCATCCTAACCCCTTGTCTCGGCACGCCCACCGCCACAGGAACGCCTGGGACAGCTCTAAGCTGCAACTGGCCGTGCGGATGTCCTTGAGCATGCCCATGCCCGCCATGTGCATATCCAGCATGTTCCTGCTGATACACCCTCCCGTCCCTCTGCTGATGCTGCTGCTGATAAATCGGCGGCAACTGCGAGTATCCCTGCGGCATCGGTACAGCACCTGGGTATGGCAATGGCATGCCGTGAGGTTGCGGCGGCTCAGACGGGGCGTATTGCTGGAAGTGGCGGGGTTCGGCTGGGTTGGTGGTGTTGGGGCCGCCGGCTGGTGCGCCGGGGTAGGGATACATAGGCGCCCCTTGGTACATGAACTGCTGCTCGTAAGGTGTGCGGCCTGGCGTCATTGGAGAGGCGGTAACGGCGGACATTGGTGCGTGAGGGTGCTGGTGAGGATGTGGGTGAGGATGGCCATGAGTGGTGACCGAGGCGTTACCCAGGGTGTAGTAAGGCGAGGGAGGAGCTGAGTTAGCAGCGCCGGTGGAGTGAGTGACGCGGTGGTGAGGTGGGAGGACCGCGCTGGCGGGCTGGGCTGAGTAGAGTTGCGGCGAGATCGGGAAACTGGAGTGCATGGCGAAGCTGGATGGGTTGACCTGCGGTGCGACAGGGTGTTGAGGGGGCTGCGGCGGGAATGTGGTCGCCACTGCTGGCGTAGCATCTTCACGGAGGGCGGGCAGTGTCAGGACGATGAAGAATTGGTTCGTCTTGGCAAGCTGCAGTGTGACGGTAAGGTTCTGCACATTACCGCCGCGGAAGCGAAAGCGCAGGTTGGAATCGCGGCAGGTGTAGCCTTGGGCAGTGACGGTGGTGAAGTCCAAGGTTTCAATGGCGGGGATCTCCAGAGCGTCGAGACCCGAGTCGGTCTTTAGAGGTGCCAGGTATGCACAGCTTCGCACCTCCTTCTCCTCCTTGAGCGAGTCGCGGAGGAGTGTCAGGGTATTCTTATCGCTAGAGTCGATGAGTTCTTCAAGACTTCTGCCAATTGTATCTCTTTCATAGTTGAAGTGGTCTTTGAATGCAGCGTTGGCTCGGACAATGACAAAGTCGGAGCTGAGGAAAGCTCTTGGTTGCTCAGTGATCCTAGTATCGAATGTACCAGCCGAGAAAGATACGGCACTATCTGGAGCGTATGATGTTGTCTTTGATGCATCGTTGGACTTGAGGTGAGGTGGGTGGAGGCCGGTGTTAATGGTAGGTGCAGATCCAGTCTGCTTTGTTGCCTTTCCGCCAGGACCATCACGTATGCGCGGTCGTCCCCTCCTCTTATGTGCTACGTTGAAGCAGGAATCCTATTCATTCTACGTTAGTATACTGTGTTTGTACACATCAACCCCGTTGGAAAACAAAAACATACAGTCTTCCCTGATGACTTGCATCTCTGGCAAGGTCGTTGTTCTTCACAGCTCAGATGGGCCTTCTTGCAGTTGTGGCAAGCAGTCACGACATGAGCCTTAGTCCTGCGCTGCTGCTTGGCAGGCTTAGGGCCTGGTGTTGAAGATCCTAGGACTGTCGTTGGTTGTGCAGGCTGCATACCAGGACCAGTAGGATAGGCTCCATCAGGTGTTGGATACCCACGAACCATCTGCGGTTGGTAGGCATATCCGGCATGCCCAGATACTTGCGGGAGGACATGCTGAGTAGGTAATGCATAGTGAGCCCTCGGTGACCTCTGCGACGGGCCTGTACCTAGCTGATGCTGATGTTGATGAGCATGTTGCTGAGAATAGGCTCCCTGATACGCCACCGGATGACCCCAAGGTTGATCCTGTGGTGGTGCACCAGGATGGTGAACATAGCGGCCAGCATAAGGATCAAGCCCTCGTGCTTGGCCAGGGAAGGTGCCGCTCGGAGAACTCGACATCGGCGGGGAGGGATACACGGTGTCCTCGGACGGCCAATTCGCCGCACTGTACTCTGTATAATCGGAGGGGCCGTAAGAGGACTGCAATGTTGCCGAATATGAGGGCGACGTTTCGTAGGAGGATACGTGATCGGATGACTGAATTAGAGACAACATGAGATGCAGCCTGTCGTATTATTATCTGGGTAGCAGATGGAGGTTTGCTTCCAGATGATTTGATGATGTCGATAAAGCCCCGTGCAACACTTTGATTCGTGATTGATCTGCTATGCTCGAGCAGGCTTTGGTCCGAGGAGAGAGAAATGCTTCGGTCGAGGTATTCGTGTGGGCAAACAAGACGGTCAGGTGCGAGGTAACACGTCGACGATGCTATACGATACGAGAGGTGAAGTGTAGTCGTCGAGATTCGAGGCCGAGTATGACTGTTGAAAGAGAGGAAAGAAGGTCCCGGTTGGAGATGTCGTACAAAATGGAAGAAATAAGAGGCACTGTCGGGAGTTTATGAAGCAGGGGAGATTGTATATGTACGATACGATCCGACGCAGGTGCAGAGGAGAGCCTCGCTCCTGAGTGGTGTACTCGAGTCGTGAGGCAGAGTGTGATGCTCGCTTGGCTTTGGTAGCACTGAACGGTTTTGGTGGTACGAGCCACGCCAGACCCCGTGTTCGGTGCCGCAGATTGGGGATGGGATGTGAAGCTGGGATGAGATGATGATGGCAGGTGCAGTCTACTGCAGGTGCAGATGCAGGTCGCTAGGTTGAAGGTGCAGGCGCAGAGTAGGCTAGGCTTTCCTCCGACGTTTGCTTATTAAGTCGCCGACGAGCAGATGCCGGCCATGGATACGAAGTCGTCGATAGTGGAGGCTGGATGCTTTGCTTGCAGGCCGGGGATATGCACGACAGGGTTCGGGTAGTCACCGTCGAAGAGTATTTGAGTTATAAGATGTGAGAGGAGTAAGTTGAGTCCTCGCCTGGATCCAGAGGCCCGTGTGCTTGCAAACGATGTGGAGGAGAGCTTTTGGAGACGAAGTGGGTAGAGCGGGGCCACAAGAAAGTGTAAAGATGGATGAGGAGGAGAGGATGAGGTCGTATGGGGCGATGGGGAGTAAGGTGATGTGGTGAGAACAAGAAAGCGTGTGTCTTCGGTGGCAGTATGCAGTGAATTGGAGACTTGGAGAGGAGTATATGTCCGATTGCTGACTCTTTGTCTCTTACTGCAGGAGGAGGTGCTCACGTAGCTGCAGGATATCCGACTCAAGCAACCCAGGTCGTCTGTGGTTGCGATGGAGTCCACCAGCAGTATAATCAAGCCGAGCCCACTTACCTTTCTGTCGACTCAGTGTAGTTTCCAGATACCAACTAGCGATGTGATCTAGCACTACTCGGCGTATGGACCCTGCGGCCGAAGTAGAGGATCGAATGCCCACTCCACCACACTACTACAGCCTGACGATGTTGACACACACGCTGTAGCGAAACAGTAGCAGCTAACCAGCTAAATTGCCAGCAGTCCTAAGCCGAGTCAGGCAAGGCCAGTTTGCCAGTAACAAAAACGTGAGCGGTTAATGCAGTGTGGGTGGGGCATTGATGTGAGAGTCTGATAGCCAGCTACTGTAGCCCACGGAAACCTGTTGACTTGTATACTGTGATAGCAGTTTGAAGACGACACCTCCGCTCCGAATTCTGTTCTGGGCCGCTTGGCTAGTGACGACAGTATGATGTGAAAGTGAAAGTGTGATGATTATTGTGTATTACGCTTTACCCTCGGCCGTCTCGGCGTACAGTTTAGCAAGCAAACAAGCGACCGCTTGACGGCGAAAGGCGGAAACTGAACGTGGAAAGACGAGATGAGCCTCCAGCTGAGCCTGCAAGAAATCTGACACGCCACCCTCGCCCTCCCGTCCCGTCGCAAAATCCGCCAGATCGGACGGGTATGAGGGCAGCGATTCGATCCACCACTTGGCTTCTCACCTGCAACAAGGGACACTTGAACACTTCTGATCACAGACTGTCCGTCACCACGCCTCACCACTTCCCACCACTACCGCCAGCGCAATCACGCTCGCAGCGACTAGCACACTCACGCCCAACCTCTTTGCCTTTCCCTGCTTGCTGCGGTGCGCAAGTGCCTCACTAGTCGGACCGTTTCTGATTAGCAGAGGGCAGTAGCACGCAAAACTAGAACGGTGGCTTGCCACGCTTGCGTAGTTGACAGATTATGCTGGATTCGATCTAGAGCTTGCGTTACTTGTGTAACACGGACGATGGGCGATCGATATCGACGCTACGGAGTTTGATACGTGTGTGTGTGTCCCAGACAGGAGGGCAAAGTGAGGGGTGGAGGGGTGCGGCGGGAGGAGTGGGAGGAGTGGGAGAAGTCGGAAGTTGGGACGAGAGTTTTTTGGTTTGCACGATTCAGTGAGTGGTGGCTTGTGTGCCTAACCCAGGCCCCATTGTCCCCTGGTCCCCTTTCCGTCCCACACAAGCATCTAGGCTCTGTCAGTATATGCCGTTCTGCCATATTTTTCAACCACCTCTCCCCTCCCCCTCTTTCGTTCCCTCTGTACATACTCCCGACTCCTCTCGTTCGAGTCGTTGCCCTTCCCGTCTCCGTTACATGTCGCTATCATTGCGCGATTAGCGCCGAACTCTGACCAAAAGCATATCGCAGAGGCATGAATACAGATGGGATCAAAGATAAGACGTAATCAAAGGGCACAAATGCTTGAGGGGTTCGGGTCAGATGATCCGGCATGGCACTACGATGCTGTTGACGTGATGGATGGCCTGATGAGGCAGAATGCCGCGTGAAGTGCGATATGATCGCTGGAGAGAGCGCATAGACAGAGATTTTCCTAGATGCAACTACCCGTGACGATGCGCTCCCTTGTGGCTCGGCTCGGTGGCTGCATACTGCTTCTTTGTCATCTCGTTGAGTGTAGCCAGTGTAGCCACGACCACCACGGGCATGCTCTATCGTGGTTGTATGACTAAACAGCTCGCTGTTCGCCTGACTCTCTAGCGCGATAGCGACTCTTTCTCCAGCCCCCAGAAGCCCGATGATCGCGAGAGTCATGAACTCATGAAGCCATTGCTCGTCGCACTGAATCGCACACAAGTTGACAGAACTTGTCACAGGTTTTTACTTTGTAGCCATTGTCACGACAAGGGACACCCGGAAGGTTGTTACCTATCGTCTCGCCCCTCAATATCGCTCTGTGCTGCCAACTTGCCTGACTCTCGTTGCATCGATACAGATCAGTAGGGATCAGCTGTCAATCAGGGTCGAACCATTTGTCACTAGCCTGATGATGAATACAGACTCT